>SL_5KL_010_SEDDRAFT_10001158_pt1 | contig 16208 bp, 15 predicted proteins | sample SodLakKL_010_SED_FD_9118 | JGI IMG/M metagenome (IMG submission 9118)
TTTTTTTCTGGCTGGCCCACTGGCAGATAAGTTTTTTCATAAAATCAGAAGTGTTTTTCAACAAACCCGAAACGCTGCATGCACAAGCCTCTGGCAGAAACAATCCGCCCGCAGAGCATTGAAGAATTTGTAGGGCAAAGCCACTTAAAAACCAGGCTCAGAGCCATGAGCCAGAGCAGTCGACTGCAGAGCACACTTTTCTTCGGCCCGCCCGGATGCGGTAAATCCACTCTGGCCCTGATCATCGCCAGAAATCAGGTAAAACCATACTTAAGGCTAAGCGCACCTGAAGTGGGTCTGGCAGAGTTGCGCAAAAGACTGGATGGTGTGGAGATACTTATTCTGGATGAGATGCACCGGTTTTCCAAGGCTCAGCAGGATTTTTTTCTGCCCCTGCTGGAAACCGGAGAAATCATTCTTCTGGCCACCACCACGGAAAATCCTTCCTTCAGCGTTACCCGTCAGCTTCTTTCCAGAATGAACGTGCTGCGCCTCAGGTCCCTGAGCATGACCGAACTCAGGGAAATAGGCAAAAGAGCCGCAGGAGAACTGGGCAGGAACATCCCGGACAAAAGCTCGGAACTTATGGCTTCACTTTCAGGGGGAGATGCCAGGTCCTTTCTCAATCTTCTGGAATATGCCCGAGAACTTGATCCTGCAGATCTGGAGCCGGAAAGGCTTAGAACCCTGCTGCCCGAGGCGGTGATCAGGGGAGATCGGGACGGGGACATGCACTATGAGCTGGCCTCGGCCATGATCAAATCCATCCGGGGTAGCGATCCGGATGCAGCCCTGTATTATCTGGCATGTCTTCTGGAGGCGGGGGAGGATCCCAGGTTTGTCTGCCGCAGGCTGATCCTTTCTGCTTCCGAAGATGTGGGACTGGGCGACCCCATGGCCCTGCCCATGGCTGTATCCTGTCAGCACGCGGTGGAGTTTGTAGGCATGCCCGAGGGTTTTATCCCCCTGGCTGAAACTGTGGTTTATCTAGCTCTGGCACCCAAATCCAATTCCACCTACGCAGCCTATCTTTCAGCACAGAAAGAAATTCGCCAGAACAAGCCCGGATCCGTACCCCTGCACCTGAGAAATCCTTCCACCAGCCTGCACAAAGAGTGGGGCTATGGTCAGGGCTATAAATATCCTCATATGTATCCAGGATCCTGGATAGAACAGGATTACCTGCCTGAGGGACTAAAAGAAAGAAAGTTCTATCAACCCAAGGACCAGGGCCAGGAGCCCAGACTCCTGAGCTGGCTGCGCAAGAGGCGGAAGATATAGATTCAACCAGAGAACAAAAGCTTCTGCAGTTCCATGACAGTGGAAACTCCGGTGTCCGAATCCGGGCTTTCGGGGCAGAATACAGGTTTGTAGCCCAGTCTCATGGCCTGTCTGAGTCTTAAGTCCTGACCCAGGACAGGTCTGATCTGTCCGTTGAGATCCACTTCTCCCCAGAAAACCGACCTTTCCGGCAGACTCCGGTTATGAAAAGAAGACATTACCGCAGCCACCAGACCCAGGTCCAGGCCGGGATCCATAAGTCTGAGCCCACCTCCGATCTTGGTGTAAATATCAAACTGGGTAAGACTGGGCTGGAGCTTCTTTTCCAGTACTGCCAGAAGCAAGTGCAGACGGTTCAAATCAAATCCAAGGGCGGTACGCCTTGGGATGGACAAGAAACTGGTGGTTGTCAGGGCCTGAACTTCAACGGCAAAAGGCTTGAATCCATCCACGGCCATGACTACAGCTGTTCCGCTCAATTCAGGGTTTCTGGCCTGCAGGAAAAAGGTTGAAGGATCCTGAATAACCTCCAGGCCCAGACTGCTCATCTGAAACATGACCAGCTCACTGGCAGGACCGAACCTGTTTTTGGTCACCCGCAGAATACGGAACAGGTGCTCCCTGTCTCCCTCCATGTACAAAACCGTGTCCACCATGTGTTCAAGAAGTTTTGGTCCTGCTATCTGGCCCTCCTTGGTTACATGTCCCACCAGAAAAATGCAGGTACCGGTTTCCTTGGCCTTGTGTATTAATCTGGAGGCCACCAGGCGGACCTGGGAGGGAGTGCCTGGAATGGAATCCAGGTCTGATCCGCTTATGGTCTGAACAGAATCTATGATTGCCAGCTGATAATGAAGATTTGAGTCTACGGCAGCCAGGATATCTTCCAGCGAATTGGTGGCCAGGACATCAATATTGTCTTGAGGCAAATTGAGTCTCCGGGCCCTGGAACTAATCTGGGGCAGCGATTCTTCTCCGCTGACATAAAGGGAATGCCCTTTTCCCCCGGCGGACAGGCTGAGCAGCTGAAGCAGGAGCGTGGACTTTCCAATACCCGGTTCTCCCCCAAGGAGAAGGACTCCTCCGGGAACCAGGCCTCCTCCAAGGACCTCATCAAGCTGGGGCATTCCTGATGAAAAAAAATCAGCCCGAGTGGTATCTATGCTCACAAGGTTTTGCGGATTATTGGATAGTCCTGGAGCCGTGTCCTTGACCTGTCTGCTTTCATTCCTGGCCTCCAGGCTGTTCCATTCACCGCACTTGGGGCACTGACCCTGCCAGCGCAAGGCAGTAGCCCGGCACAAGGAACATATGTAAACTCTCCTGGCTTTCATGGGTCAATGCAAAAGAGGGATGTAAAGATGTCTGCCCGGACTATTCACTGGGGAGTTGTGCCCCCATGACTTCCAGACCGAACTCCTGAACTTCACCGGGAGGATTTTCAAATACGGTCATGAATGGAACAGATTCTCCCGGCATGATGATTTGGTTATTGCTGAGTGCTCCAGGTCCGGAGAACAGTGCCGCTTCCAGGTCCTCCCTGGAAGAAGACTGGAGCTGATGGATTGAGACAATATTTCCGCACACAAATTCTTTTTCCCGCAGCGCTTCACCATGCTCATCAGACAGAGACGCCCTGATCCTGATCATGGACCTGGGGGTATCGAAGCTGTTCACTGCCCGGCCTTCAATGACAAACAACTGGCCTGCTTCATGGTTGCTGACGAAATACTGGCGGATATTTTCCAGATAAATTTCTTTGACCTCATCCTGAAGCAAGATCTCTTTATAAGACAGCTCTCCCTGCTCAGGTCCCGGGCTGAAATAGGGAATATCCACATATTCAGCGATCCTGGGCAAAGTAATGTACAGACTGATTCCGATGATCAGAGCCAGTGCCAGCAAAAGCAAAAGCACCTTCATGTTTCTTGATACACCCGGCTGTTTGCCTTCAGTCATTTCATCACCCATAATTTCAGCGCGCAAGTTACGGATATCGTCAGTTTCTCGGGACATTGCCTTATCTGTATCCTGGGGCTCGCCTTTGCCAGGCTGTTCGTTCTGTTCAGCAGAGATTTTGGCTGGATCCTGGTATGAAAGGATAAAAACATGCCTGCACCTGGTACACCTGACTTTGAGATCCCGGGTAAGCCTGGAGTCCTCGAAACTGTACTGGGTGTTGCAATTGGGACATTGAACAATCATGGATTGATTCTCGTGCATGGATTTAATGTTTTATGTAGTCCGGATCCACCTCATGTACTCCTGGCAGGGATCTGAATTTCTCAGCAATATCCAGCCCATAGCCCACAAGAAAGCCCTTTTCCAGGATAAAGCCAGGATAGTCCACCTGGATGGATGTTTGTCTGCGTTCGTGTTTGTCAATCAGGGCGCAGATCCTGATCATGCCTGCGCCCCTGGACTGGAGGTTCTTTGTAAGAAAGGACAGGGACAGGCCGGTATCCACAATATCTTCCACTATAAGAATATCCTTGTCCTGGATGTCTGTTTCAATATCCTTGGTAATCAGGATTTCACCAGAGGAAGAGGACTGTTTCCCGTAGCTCGAGAGGCGCACAAAGTCAATTTCCAGGTCAATATCAAGGTTGCGCACCAAGTCTGCAAAGAAAACAAACGCTCCTTTGAGTATACATATTCCCAGAAGGCTACGCCCCCGGAAATCAAAAGATATTTCTTTGCCCAGCTCCTGTACCCTGCTGTTTATCTGCTGGGGAGAAAATATCTGTTTCAAGTTCATGGTGCACCTTTTGATCGGGGAACTCATTACATTTCCATGAGCATGGCAATCTCGTCGCAATCTGGAAATTTGGGGCAGTTGAGGCAGTCAGCCCATACCTTTTGTGGAAGTATGTCCTTGGTAATTTCGCGAAACCCCTGTCTGGCAAAAAAAGTCTTTTGATAGGTCAGGGTAAAAACCTTATAGATACCAAGAGTCAGTGCCTCGCTGAGACATGACTCCACCAGTTTGCCGCCCCATCCCATGTTGCGGATTTCAGGGACAATGGCCAGGGAACGGATTTCCGCCAGGTTCTCCCAGACAATGCTCAGGGCGCAACAGCCATATATATTGGCTCCAATGTCTTCAGCCACCACAAAATAGTCCCTGAGATGGCTGTACAGGTCACTGTAGGAACGGGGCAGAAGCAGATCCTGTTTCGAGCACTCCATAAGGATCCCGTGGATCGCCTTTACATCACCTATTCTGGCCTTGCGCAAATAAAGTTTTGTCAATGTGAATTCGCCAGTAACCCGTTGATCATTTCCACCAATGTTTTTCTGTCCAGAAGAGCATCATGTACATGGGCAATGTCTCCATCTTGATCGTACATCAAGGTATATGGCCCTGTACTTACTTCGAAAGCGTCCATAATTTCCTGCGGTGCATATACAGGACAGTTCATGATGTGACTGCAAAAAGTCATTTTTGCAGTCACAGACGTCAGAGGTCAGACGTCAGAAGTCAGTAAAAACAAAGAGTTATGTAGATTATTGATTTCTGAATTATTCATTTCTCGACTTTTTGCAGGCGCATCAGTTCATATGCTGTCTCTGCATGAATGGAGGTACCAGGGCCTTTATTTCATCAGTACCCATCCAATCCGGAATTTCTGTTTCAGCAGGATTGCTTGGAGCTGAAACCAACAAAAACAGCAGGCATAGAAAGAACAGCTGTTTTTTGGCTCTTCGACGTATGTTGTGGAATTGTTATGGCATTATACTATATCTTTCCAGCTCCGGGGTTTTGTCAAAAGCGGCTTCCGGCACCTACTTTTAAACTTGTTTGTAAAGCACATGGAAAGCGTAACTCTTCTTAAAAGTAGGTGCCGGATCTAAAGCGAGCCCTTTTGACAAAACCCCGGAGCTGGTATTCATGGGCTGAGCCTTCTAAATTTAGGCTGACTGGACATAAAATCCACTCTTTGTGTCGAGGAACCCTTTACCCTTATAATGGTTTTGATGTTTGATTAAACCTGATTCAAAGTTTTCAGCTCCTGGGGCCTGATCATTTTTTTGCTTATTCAGGGCATAACTGCCTGGCTTTTTTTACTGCAGAGACTGCATCAGGAGCGTAACCGTGAGCCCCTATACTGTCCGCATAGTTCTGGGTAACCACAGCTCCGCCGATCATGACTTTGCATTGTAGTCCTTCCTGTTGCAGAAGCTTCAGGCACTCCTCCATTTTGACCATGGTGGTGGTCATGAGGGCGGAGAGGCCGATTAGCCCTGCCTCATGCACACTGGCCTGTCTGACTATTTCCTGTGCAGGTACATCTATTCCCAGGTCCACCACATTGAAGCCGTAGTTTTTAAGCATCAGACAGACGATATTTTTGCCTATATCGTGAATGTCTCCCTCTACAGTGGCCATAATTACGGTAGGACCCTGCTTCTGCTGATCTTTTTCCAGCAGAGGCTGCAGATATTCAAAGCCCTTTTTCATTGTTTCCGCGCTAAGAATGAGCTGGGGCAGAAACAGTTCACGCTTTTCGTACTTTTCTCCCACCAGGTTGATGGCCGGGATCATTTCCCGGTTTACCAGCTGGAAGGGTTTTTGGCCGTTATTTATTTCTGTTTCCAGAATAGAGACAATAGCGTCTTTTCTGCCCTTGACTACCGCCTCCTGAACAGAGGATTCGAAAGCTTCACGGCTGTATGTGCTGTCTTCTGGTCGTTGTTCTCCTGATGGGGTCCATCCTGCATATTTTCTGGAAAAATCCTGGGCCTGCAGATCGTGGCCCAGGAGAACATTGTTTGCAGCCAGGCTCTCTTTTATGCGGGTGGAAAAGGGATCACCGATAAAGGAGCTCAGTCCGGCTCCAAGTGCCATGCTCAGGAAGCTGGAATTGATCAAGTCCCTGGCCGGAAGCCCAAAGGAAATATTGGAAAGACCTGCCACAGCCGCCAGACCCAATTTTTCCCGGCAATATCTAATGGTCTCAAGACACTCCAGTGCTGCTGTGGGGTGCGAGGATACTGTAAGAATGAGCACATCTGCAAGGATCAGCCTGCGGGGGATATCCAGATCTTCAGCCCGCTGCAAAAGCTCTTCAATGATCTGAATCCGTTCCTTTGCAGTATTGGGCATCTTCCCTCCGCTCAAAGGCAGAAGAATGAACGGAGCACCAAAGTCCCGGCAGATGGGACCCAGGCGTTCCATTTTATCTTTTTCTCCGCTGATGGAGTTGACCAGGGCGCTGCCCGGATATTCCAGCAGAGAGTTGTGAATGGCCCGGATATCACTGGAGTCGATGCTCAGGGGCAGGTCAAACCTGGATACAAGCTCACGGCAAAGGGCAGGAAGCACATTGCCCTCATCCACCATGGGAGCGCCGACATTAACATCCAGAACACGGGTGCCGGCGGACACCTGCTCCTCTGCCAGTTTCAGGGCCCGGGAAAACCCGAATCCCTGCAGTTCGGAAGCCAGGTCTTCCTTGCCCGTGGGATTGATTTTCTCCCCTATGAGTACCGGAGGAAAGTCAAATCCAAAGGACACGCTCCTGCTCCTGGAAGTAAGCACAACACAGGGTTGCTCTCGGGGTTTTGGAGGGAAGTACTTGGCGTCTGCAGCCATACCGGCCAGGGCCTTGATGTGCTCAGGGGTAGTGCCGCAGCAACCTCCCAGAAATTTGGCTCCCATGTCCAGAAAGACCCGGACCTTTTCTGCAAACTCCTGCGGGCCGACCTTGAAAACGGTTTCTCCGTCCTCCAGCACAGGGATTCCAGCGTTGGGCTGGACAATCAGGGGAGTATTCAGCCTGGGCTGCATGGCCTCGACCAGAGGAATGAAATCTTCAGGTCCGCAGCTGCAGTTTATGGCAATGATGTCAACACCCATATTCTGCATGCTGTCCAGAAATATATCCGGAGAAGTGCCGGTGAGACTGGTGCCCTTTTCAAAGGTCATGGAAATGGCCACAGGCAGATGGCATTCAGCCCGGGCAGCCATGGCCACTGCTCTGGCTTCAGCCAGGTCCAGATGGGTTTCCCCCAGAATGAGGTCCGCACCGCCCTGTGCCAGACCTCGAATCTGTTCCCGGAAAGCCTCCAGCAGCTGGCTGAAGGATATATCTCCCAAAGGGGCAAGCATTTTTCCTGTAGGACCTACGCTGCCCGCAACAAAGCCTTTATTTCCAGCAGCCCTGCGGGCCATGGCGGCCATTTTCCTGTTGAACTCCACAGGGTCTGTTTTTTCTTTGAGTTTATACCTGCTGCCTCCAAAAGTATTGGTGGTGATTATATGGGCGCCTGCCTTCAGGTACCTGGAATGAACATCATGGATGGCATCAGGGTTCTGCAGCCCGAAATCTTCAGGGGACTGTCCGGGCTTCAGACCCTTGGACTGCAGAAGGGTACCCATGCCGCCGTCAAAAATGCCTATTCTGCTGCTGGATAAAAATTTTAAGAATTGCATGGAAAAGTATATATATCTATTCAGAATTAAGGTAAAGAGAAGTTTTGTCTGATATAATTACCTGTTGAAAAACATTGATCATAAATGATAAAAGAGTTATAAAATAATTCTACTAACTCAAAATTGTTACAGTGCCTGAATTGGGGTCTGCCCTTAAGAAATCCTGTTTCAGGCAGATGTGTCACAGTCACGCCATAGAGGTGATAAAGACATTAGAGGCCATGGAGTGGAAAAGCTGAAAGGATTCAGCGCGGTTGGTTCATGATTTTTTGCAGAAGAATCAGTAAAGACAAGAAGACAAGGCTCCTCGACGCAGCCTGTGGACTTTTTCACAGAGCTAAAAAACAAAGAGCCTTACCCTGAAGGCCGGCTCCTGGGTTTTGACAAAATCAAGGAGCCGGATGCACCGAATGCAAAAACACATTATTTTAATTCAACATGATTCCATAGCAAACGTCGAGGAACCAAAGATAAAATGAGCAGAAGCAAAAAGCGTTTGACACCCGGTGAGGGCGGAGAGCATCTGGACGAAAAAAAGGTATCCAGCAAGCTTGAAAGTGCCCTGGGCAAGGAAGTAAGCCCAATGTCCAGTAATGCTCCGGTACCCATGGATGCCCTGCGCATTTATCTGCGTCAGTTAAGCAACTTTCCCACCATTTCTGCCGAGGATGAGTTTGAGCTGGCCAGAAAATTTCGCGATGAGGGAGACCAGGAGGCCGCGTTCATGCTTATTACCTCCAATTTGCGTCTGGTGGTCAAGATCGCCATGGAATTTCAGCGCAAATGGATGAAAAATGTTCTGGATCTTATCCAGGAGGGCAATGTGGGGCTTATGAAAGCCCTTAAAAAATTTGACCCTGACAAGGGAATCAAGTTTTCTTATTATGCTTCATTCTGGATCAGAGCCTACATCCTGAAATTCATCATGGACAACTGGCGCATGGTCAAGGTGGGCACCACCCAGGCCCAGCGCAAACTTTTCTATAATTTGAGCAAGGAGAAACAAAGACTGGAATCCATGGGTATAACTGCGGATGCCGATGCCATTTCCCAGAGCCTGGATGTTTCTGAGTCCGATGTGGTGGAAATGGGTCAGCGCCTGAGCCAGCACGACCTTTCTCTGGATATGCCCTATAATGAAGATTCCGATGTCACGCCCATGAACGTAATTCCGGCCATTGGTGAGGGGGCTGAAGAAATTCTTTTGCAGGGAGAGACAGCTCATCTTTTGCAGCAGAATATAAAAGAGATGATTCCCCATTTGAGCGACAAGGAAAAAGACATTATTGAGCTGAGGCTGTTGGCCGATTCTCCGGTTACTTTACGGGAAATCGGGGAAAAATATGGCATTACCCGGGAGAGAGTGCGACAGATAGAAGCCAGGCTGCTGGGCAAAATCAAAAGCCATATCCAGGAAAATGTGGATGATTTTTCCAGAGAGTGGATTGAAGATGCATAAGGATCTGCAGACAATAAGGGATCAGGCCAGGGTTATGGCGGGACAGTGTACCCTGGATTTCTATCGTCACTTTTCCAGGGAATACTCTTTATCCAGGGAAGTCTTTTTCAGTCACCCGCTGCTTCAGCGTTTGCGTGAAGATGTACTGCCCTTTATAAGCCAAGGGTCCGGCCACGGTATTGAACACAGCAAAAAGGTCAGTATAGACGCGGGAACCCTGGCCCTGATCGAGTCCAGGTTGTGGACTGACCTGCAGCAGGCCAGAAGGCTCTGTCTCTTGGCACAGATAGCCGGACTGCTGCATGATATAAGCAGACATGAAGAAAATCATGCCAGCAGGGGAGCCGAGCTTTCCCTGATTATCCTGAAAGATTATCCACTATCCGGCGAAGAGCAGAGAGATACTGCATTTGCAGTCAGGAATCATGAGGCCTTCAGGGATGTATTACCTCCGGGCAATCAGAGGCAGGAGCTTTTAAGCGATGTTCTGTACGATGCGGACAAGTTCAGGTGGGGACCGGACAATTTTGTAACCACCCTCTGGGAAATATGTTCCTGTGAACAGTGGTCCATGGAGGAAATTGTAAACAGATTTCCTGTCGGGCTCGAACATATTCAGAAGATTCAGGAAACCTTCAGAACGCCTACCGGCCGTATCTACGGACCGGAATTCATCCACTGCGGATTAGAGATAGGAAGACAGGTATATCGCATTTTAAAGGCTCACCTTCGGGAGGCAGTGGAACAGTAATCCTTCCCCAGGGCTATTCATGCTGAAACAAATCCTTTTTTTTATGGTGGTCATAGCGGCATTATCTGCGTGCGCTTCCAAGCAGGACCTCCCCACATTCAAAGAGACAATTGATGAAAAAGGGAACGGGTCCGGCAACGGGATTGAATGGCGCCTGTCTCCTCAGGCCCAGGTAACCTATTATTTTTTGGAGGCCCTGGATCACATTGCTTCCAACGATTATGACAGGGCTGCCCTGGCTCTGGAAAAGGCTCTGGTAATTGCACCGGATCCAAGGCTGTACGTGGAGCTTGCCCTTGTTTACTGGAGACAGGACAAACCATCACAGGCTTTATCAACCCTGGACAAGGGCATTGATCGCTTTCCTCTGAATCCTGACCTGAATTTTTTGCTGGCAGAATTTTATCTGGGGCAGAACAAGAATGTGGAAGCAGTTCAAACCTTGGAGCAATACAAAGAAATGGTTCCGGATGATATCAGGGTTAATGAGGAACTGGCTTCACTTTACCTGGAGCTTCAGGATTATGCCCGTGCAGTGGATCTTTTGGAAGCAGTTCCTGGGGAACTAAGAACGCCCGAGATGTATTATTATCTGGGCCGGGCCACCAATGAACTGGGGGACAGCAAAAAGGCTGTTGAGTATCTGCAGAAAGCTGTCAGGCAAAGGCCGGGATTTCTGCAGGCCTGGGCTGAAAAGGCCTTTATCTTTGAACAAAAAAGAGACTATCTGCAGGCTGAAAGAACCTATCAGCAGCTTTTAAAGCTCGGAGAAAAAAATCCGGATCTGATTATGCGAATCGTGGAGCTCAATCTGCTTCTCAATGATCCTGACAGGGCCATGGACATGCTTGCAATGGGCCCGGAACATGTTTATTTTCAGCTGGATGCGTTGCAGCATTTTGTCCGGAACGGATTTTATCAGCACGCCCGGGTTGTATTGGAAAACATTCTGCAGAGGGCGGATTATCCGCACATTGTTTATTTTTATCTGGCCCTGATAGCATATGAAAGTGATGATGACCAGGACAAGGCCTTGTATTATCTGAATGAAATTCCAGAGGATGACTATTATTACCTGCAGGCCATATCTTTCAAGCTGCGGATTTATTTTCAGCAGGAAAGATACATGCGGGCTCTGAATCTGGCCAGGGAAGGACAGGATTTATATCCGGAAGAGAGCAGGATGTATTTTTTTGAGGCAATCATTCTGGAGACACTGGAGAAACTGGAGCAGGCCCTGGAAGTTCTGGACCGCGCCCTGGACAAATGGCCAGGCAATACAGATCTGCTGTTCCGCAAAGGCGTTGTTCTGGACAAGATGGACCGTAAGGACGAGTGTATCCAGGTCATGGAGGAAATAATCCTTATTGACCAGGACCATCACGAAGCCCTTAACTATGTGGGCTACACTCTGGCCGAACAGAACAGAGATCTGGAAAGGGCGCTGATCCTTATCAAGAGAGCGCTCAAGCTGGACCCGGGCAACGGGTATTATATTGATTCTTTGGCCTGGGTGTATTATCAGCAGGGCGAGTATTCCATGGCCTGGCATGAGATCAGGCGGGCAGTGGATTATGTGGACAATGATCCGGTTATCTGGGAGCACTACGGGGATATTGCCAAGGCCCTGAGCAAACTCGACAAAGCCCTGCATGGATATGAGCTGGCCCTGAAGCTCGATTCGGAAAACCAGCAGCGTCTCCGGGAGCAGGTGGACAAAATAAGAAGCATGCTTAAGAATCCTTCCAGAGCAGCAGTCCCATGAAAATCCTTGTACCACTTTTCTGTCTTTTCTTGAGCCTGGTGACGGGTATCGTTTCCTGTGCTCCCAAACAGGTTCCTGTGAAACGTCCTCCTGAAGTTGTATGGAATGATTTCTGGGCTAAAAGTTCCAGTTTTACCAATAAACAGGGGTTCATGATTCAGACCAGTGTGAACTACACCGCTGCCGACCAGAGAAATCGGATGCTGGCAAACATCTGGGGGCTTGTTGACTATCCTGTGCGCATGGACCTGTCCACCGGATTCGGGCACACCTTTGGCATATGGATGGAGGATCATCTAAGGTGGGAGGCATATTTTCCCGGAGAAAACGCCAGGTATGTCCATCATGACGGAAGCAGGGGTGCGACAATTCTAGGGTATCCCACCCCTTTGAACCTGCGTGAGACAGCCATGGTTCTTCTGGGCTTCTTTGAAGGGCTTGTACCTGCTTATTACCAGCGGGTTGAATCCAGGAACCAGATGTGGAAGTATTACTTTGATGACCATCGGATCCAAAATCTGGTCCTGAATCAGGACGGGATCCTGCAGTCAGTTTCAGGAGATGGATGGCAGGTGGAGCTTAAAGGGCCGGAGAGGGACAATGGTGTTTTTTATTTTTCCCGTCTGGATATGCGGATCTCTCGGGACAAGGAAGCGGTTATCCGCATCAGATCAGTGGATTTGGACCGGGATTGGGAACGGGAACAACTGATACTGGATTTGCCTGGCGACACACGCACTATTTTTTTGTATTGACCAGAGGCCGTAAGCACAGAGTCTGATTTTTAACTGGATGTAAATCCACATGTTGCCTTGAGGACCGTCTAAACCGTAACTGTTTGAAAATGAACTATAAGTGTTTGTCGAGTTAAAATGTCAACCCTATGGAGTACATCATGGCCCAACAGGTACACATGGAAACGTGCACCCGCAATTACGAGTTGAATCCCTGGCAGCTTTTTGTCGTGACCTGGCGGCTGATTATCAGTGAGACAGCCTGGAACTTTGTCCGCTTTTTCCGGATCTGGGAAATTCGGCAGTTGCAGAAAAGGCTTGATCAGGAAAAGATCAGGCTTGCCAATGCTGTTTTAGAACGCCCGACAGGTCAGGACGGGCGACTGAGCCTAAAGGATCCTGATCTGGACCTTATCCTGGGACAGGTATCCTTTCTTGAAGAAGAGGCAGAGCATCTCAGAAAGGAGCTTCAGGCTAAACGCCGTACTTTTCTTGAAAAAAGGCGGGCCAAATACCTGGGTGAGTAAGGTTGCATGGAAAAACAGACCATTGTCTTTGGTGCGGATCACGCAGGTCTGGAGCTCAAGCAATATCTGATGGCTCACCTGGATCCTGAGTGGCGGAAAATGGATGTGGGAACCTCGGATAAAATCAGCTGCGACTATCCTGTTTACGCCCAAAGGCTCTGTAAAAAGGTCCTGGAACTTGACTGCCTGGGTGTTCTGATTTGTGGTTCAGGCGTGGGCATGTCCATTGCCGCCAACCGTTTTCGCGGAATCCGGGCCGCATTGTGCCTGAATGAGTACATGGCCAGGATGTCCAGGATGCATAACAAGGCCAATGTCCTGTGTCTGGGAGAAAGGATTGTGGGTACAGGCCTTGCTGTCAGCATACTGCAGTCTTTTTTGCAGGCTGACTTTGAAGGCGGAAGGCATGGGAAGAGATTGGAGCTTCTGGATGCTGTCCAGCCTGAGGCTACTGGGAATCCATGGGAAAATCCACCTTGATCTTGAACATATTCCTGGCTGGCAGGTTAAGAATCTGGACTCCTGTTCTCATGGTGATGTTCTTCAGAGATCTGCTGACCTCTTCTCTGGAAGGGCCGATATAGGTAAACCAGACATTATTTCTGTGATGGCGCAGGTAGTTATGGGTCACTCCCGGATGACGGTTGACCTCGTCCACGAATTCCTTGAGCTTGTCCACAGGCACTGAGGCCGCGCAAAGGGTGCTGTGCCAGCCCAGCTTGCGGGAATGAAAATTGGCCCCGATTCTTCTGATTACTCCTTTTTGCTTCATTGCCCGTACCCTGGCCAGAGTTTCCGCCTGGGTCAGGCCAACCATTCTGCCCACAACTGCGTAAGGTCTTTCTTCAATGGGAAAATCAGTCTGGATAATGTCCAGGATTTTTCTGTCCGTATCACTGAGTCCCGGTTGTTTTTCATCNATGGTTTGTCTGTCTGTATACTTCATTATTACTCATTAGGGCCGCACAGGCTCCTGGATCCCTGTGCAGGTATTTACTGGTTTTNCATGGGGCATTCTTTATTGATTCAGGCTGAACTGCGCGGCAGATAAGAACACAGAGGCTCCTCTTCCAGATAATCCCCGCTCATGGTGTGCGCTCTGGCTCTACATCCCCCGCATACCCGGTGATACTCGCAGATCCCGCATTTCCCCCTGTACTCATTAATGTTTCGAAGTCTTTTGAACCGGGGGGCATTTTGCCAGATCTCCGGGAATGGAGTGTCTTTAATATTGCCGCAGTCCAGTTCCAGGTATCCGCATGGCTGGACCTGTCCCACGTGGGAAATGAAACAGAACCCGATTCCTCCCAGGCAGCCCCGGGTCATGGCGTCCAGTCCGAAAGTTTCTCTGGTTACGGGGAGATTTTCCTCTTTGGCCCGCTGTCTCATGATGCGATAATAATGCGGTGCGCAGGTAGCTTTGAGATGCATACTTGTAGTTTTGCGGAAATCATAGAACCAGTTGAGCACTTCTTCATACTGGGCTGCAGTGATGAATTGGTCCGTGATCTTTGCCCCGCGTCCTGTGGGTACAAGCATGAATATATGCCAGGCAACCGCTCCCAGGTTCCGGGCCAGATGAAAAATATCCTTGAATTTTTCCAGGTTATCCCTGGTTACAGTGGTATTGATCTGAAACTCGACTCCTGCAGATTTCAGGTACTCAATTCCAGTCATGGACCGGTCAAATGCACCTTCAACACCGCGCAGAAAATCATGATCCACAGCAGTAGGACCGTCTATGGAGATGCTGCAGCGCTGGATCCCGGAGGCCTTTATCTGTTCTGCATTTTCAGGAGTGATTAGTGTTCCGTTGGGGGCCATGACGCAACGCAGACCCTGGTTGCCGGCGTAGGCTATTAGTTCGAAGATGTCCGGACGCAGCAACGGCTCCCCTCCAGTGAATATGACTACAGGGGAGCCGGTCTGGGGAAAAGTATCAATAAGCTGCTTGGCCTTCCTGGTGGACAGCTCCCCCGGATAGGGCTCCGGATGAGCTTCAGCCCGGCAGTGTTTGCATGCGAGGTTGCAGGACCTGGTGACTTCCCAGGCAATAAGCCTCAGCGGCGGAGCTTGTCGCAGGTCTGATTGTTCATGCTTCATGTTTTAGCCTGTATGAAAAATAGCGGTTCTTCGACGTTTGCTGTGGAATTATTATTGCTGTACATTTTGGATGCCTGGACGTAAAATCTAGGCGCATTGTGTTAAGGAACCAAAATATATAAGCCGCAGGTGGTTAGGATGCTTTGATATGCAGCAAGTCAGTTCCTGTTGATCCACCTCAAAATATCCAGAGCAAAATATGTCAGGATAATTTCAGCACCGGCTCGTTTGATGGCAGTGACTGATTCCAGGACCACTTTTTTTTCATCCAGCCATCCCAGCTGACCTGCTGCCTTGATCTGGCTGTACTCGCCGCTTACCTGGTAGGCGGCCACCGGCACATGATATGATGTGCGCAGGGCGCTGATTATATCCAGATATGGCAAAGCAGGCTTGACCATGAGGATGTCCGCCCCTTCCTGAATGTCTGCCTCTGCCTCCCGCCTTGCCTCCCGTGCATTGGGAGGATCCATCTGGTAGGATTTTCTGTCTCCGAAAGCAGGTGCACTCTGGGCCGCATCCCGGAATGGACCGTAAAATGCTGATGCGTACTTGACCGCGTAGGACATGATCGGGATTTCCTGGAACCCGTTTTTATCAAGCGCCTGGCGTATGGCCTGAATCCGGCCGTCCATCATGTCCGAAGGGGCGATTATATCCGCGCCGGCCCTGGCGTGGGACAGGGCTGTCATGGACAAAAGCTCCAGGCTGGCATCATTGACTACCTGTCCTTCCTGAATAATGCCGCAATGACCATGGTCCATGTATTCGCATAAACAGACATCCGTGATTACCACCAGACCGGGAAAGCGCTTCTTGATCCTCTGCACTGCATGCTGAATAATTCCATTTTCAGCGTAGGCTCCGCTGGCCCTGTTATCCTTGTTCTCCGGGATTCCGAACAGGATTATGCTTCCCAGTCCAAGATCCACTCCCCGGGCGATTTCCTCTTCCAGAGCCTTTAATCCCATCTGGCTTTGTCCGGGCATGGAGGCTATAGGTCTTGAAAAGCCGCTGTCCTGTCCTTCCATGACAAAAAAAGGCTGTACCAGATCCTTTGTTCCGACAGCTGTTTCCCGGACCAGATTCCTTATCCCCCTGGTACCTCGCAGCCTGCGGCCACGGTAAAATTTTGACAATCCTGTACTCCTG
>SL_5KL_010_SEDDRAFT_10001159_pt1 | contig 16199 bp, 12 predicted proteins | sample SodLakKL_010_SED_FD_9118 | JGI IMG/M metagenome (IMG submission 9118)
AACGCCAGCGACCGCCTGGCCCTCTCCACCTCGGCGGGCTTCCAGTACTTCACCCGCCGCCAGGAATCCAGCCAGGCCCGGGGCGACGTCTTCCCCCTGGGGGCGCTCCAGACCGTCTCTGCCGGGGCCCAGCGCTTCGCCTTCGAGGAGTTCTTCGAGAACAAGACGGTGGGGGTGTACATCCAGGAGGAGCTTTCCTGGGACAACCGGCTCTTCCTCACGGCGGCGTTGCGGGGTGACGACAACAGCGCCTTCGGAGAAGACTTCACCTTCGTCACCTACCCCAAGCTCTCAGCCTCCTGGGTCGCCAGTGAGGAAGCCTTCCTGGAGGGTGTGGACTGGCTCTCGTCCCTTCGTTTCCGGGCGGCGTGGGGTCAGTCGGGGATGCAGCCCAACTTCTTCGATGCCCTCCGGACCTACCAGCCGGTCATCGGGACGGATGGCCGGCCGGCGGTGACGCCACAGAACATCGGGAACCCGGACCTGAGCCCGGAGGTCGGCCAGGAGATCGAGTTCGGCTTCGACGCCACCTTCCTGGATGAGCGGGTCTCTTTTGAGTTCACCCGTTTCAGCCAGCGGACCCGGGATGCGCTGGTGCGGGTGCCGACCCTCCCCTCGCTGGGCTTCCCCGGTGTCCAGCTACAGAACCTGGGCGAGATCCGTAACCGGGGGATCGAACTGGCGGTGAACGGTCGGGTCTTCCAGGGTCGGTCCGCCTCCCTGGACATGGGCTTCACCCTGGCCTCGGCCAAGAATGAGGTGGTGGACCTGGGCGGCCCCGCCTTTGTGAACCAGCTCGTGAGCATGGGGCAGTTCCATGTGGAGGGCTTCCCGCTGGCCTCCATCTTCTTCCCTCGGGTGGTCTCCGCCGAGTTGGTCCCCGGCCAGACGCCGGCGCAGAACTCGGTACGGAACGTCCTCTGCGAGGGAGGCGAGCGGGTACCAGGCACCAACTTCTCCCGTGGCGGTGGGGCACCGGTCCCCTGCTCCGAGGCGCCGGCGGTCTACTGGGGTCAGCCTCTCCCCGATTGGGAGGGGAGCGTGAACGCCAACCTGGCCCTGGGCAGCAACCTGACCATCTTCGGCGTGGTGGACTTCATCCAGGGACGCACCTGGATCGACAATGACGTCATTGCGGTCCATACCTTCTTCCAGAACAGCCGGGCGTCCCTGGAGCGCACCGATCCCATCCTCCTGGCGTACCAGTCCTTCAGCCAGAACCGCCAGTTCGGGATTCTGAGCGGCGACTTCGCCAAACTCCGCACCCTGTCGGCCCAGTACCGCTTTCCCGAGGCGTGGGCCGGTCACCTGGGTGTCTCTAGACTCTCCATGACTGTGGCCGGCGAGAACCTGGCCACCCTCTGGCGCCCGGACTCCGAGAGCTTCGGACACCGCTCCCTGGACTCGGAGCGGACCCGTCAGACCGGGGGTGACACCCCAGGCCTGAACGCCTTCAACCAGGAGCGCTGGCCATTGGGCCGGCGCGTTACCGTCACCGCGCGGGTGACCTTCTGATGCGGGCCCATCGACGCAGTGCCCGCTCGGGTCGATTCGCCGGGGCCCCCTCCCCCTTGCGCAAGGAATCTCCAACCATGGATTCGGACACCGTGACCCGGTCGGGGGCCGGGCGCATCGCCCGCCGACTCGCCCTCATCCCTCTTCTGGCCTTGGCGGCCTGCGACATGGATCTCCTCTCGGTGGAGACGCCGGGACAGGTGGCTGCTGACGACCTCCGGAACCCGGCGCTGGTGAACCTCCTGGTGGACAGCGCCATCTCGGATCTGGAGTGCGCCTGGAACCAGTATGTTGCTGGGACGGCGGCCATATCCGACGAGTACATCGCCAGTTCCGGCAACCTGGCTCTCCGGGACTGGGCCGCCCGTCGGACCCTCTCCACCGATGTGTCCTTCGGCCAGGGTGGCTGCGGAGGCGCCGTCTTCCCCATGTACACACCTCTCCACACGGCTCGCTTCCAGACGGCGAATATCTACGAGAAGCTGGCATCCCCGGACTTTGCCGAGGTTCCGAACCGGGTCTCGCTCCAAGCCACCATGCGGGCCTTCGGCGGGTTCGCCCTCACGGCGCTGGGGGAAGGGTTCTGCGAGATGACGATCCCCGTGGAAGAGGGGGTCCCAGGACCCCTCCTGCAGCCGAGTCAGGTGCTGGAGGCGGCGGAGCGCCACTTCTCCGAGGCCATCCAGCTTGCCCAGCAGGCGGGTAACGACGACATCCGGAACATGGCGCTGGTGGGCCGGGCCCGCGTGCGGCTGGGGCTCGGTAACTTCTCCGGCGTGGTGGCCGACGCCGCCCAGGTGCCCGCCGGGTACCAGAAGGTGGCGACCCGGGACGGCTCGGCCACCCGCCGGGTCAACTACAACTTCGAACGGCTCAACGCCCCGGACGGCTTCCGCCAGAACGCCTCGGTGGCCCCCAACTTCCGGGAGCTCACCATTGCCCCTGACGGGCGCCCCACCGAGGGAGCGGGTGTTGCGGATCCCCGGGTGGAGGTGGTCTTCGCCAACCGGAACGGAACCGACGGGGTTACGCCCCACTTCATCAACAGGAAGCACACCTCCCAGAGTGCTCCGGTGACCATCGCGTCCCACCGGGAGGCGCAACTCTTCCTGGCGGAGGCCCACATCCGGAGCGGAGCCATTGCAGAAGGGATTGCCGTCCTGAACCTCCGGCGGGTCGAACTGGGCCTGCCGGAGATCACCTACACACCCTCCCCTTCGGAGGCCGTGGGTCTCATCCTTGAAGAGCGGCGCCGGGAGTTCTTCGTGGAGGGCGGACACCGTTTCAACGACATGCTCCGCTTCCGGGGTACGGCCCACGAGATCCCCTTCCTGGGTGAGCCTGGCTCCATCCACCCTGACGGGGTGGACCACACGGGCTACGCCTACGGACCCATGACCTGCTTCCCGCTCCCTGACTTGGAACGGGCCGGCAACCCCAACCTCTGACGGAGACCTTCTATGTGCCGGCCCAACCGACCCCTTCGCCCCGCGCCCACCGGCCGGGTCGTCGGCCTCCTGGCCCTCACGGCGCTCATCCTGCTTCCCGCCGCACCGGTTGCGGCCCAGGAGGTGGATGTCCAGGAAGTGCGCACCCTGATCCACGACCTGATCCGCGACGAGGGGCTCGCCTCGGCCGCTGTCTCTGTGGCCCGAGGCGGTGAGATCGTGTGGGAAGAAGGGTTCGGTTGGGCTGATCGGGAGCGGCAGATCCGTGCCACTCCCCACACCCCCTATTCGCTGGCCAGCATCAGCAAGCCCATTACCGCCACCGCCATCATGATCCTGAGCGAGCGTGGCGAGCTTGACCTGGACGCCCCGGCCAACCGGTACCTCTCGCCCACCGGACAGATCCGGAGTTTTGAGGGAGACGCCGCCGCCGTCACGGTGCGGAGCCTCCTCAGCCACACCGGTGGCCTGCCACTGCACTACCAGTTCTTCTATCGGGGAGAGGGCGACGGTCCTCCCCCCATCGACACCTCCATCCACCGGTACGGAGCTGCCATCCACCGACCCGGAGAGCGCTACGTCTACTCCAACATCGGCTACGGAGTCCTGAACCGGATCGTGGAGACGGTATCGGGCCGGAGCTTCGGAGAATTCTCCCAGACGGAGATCTTCGCGCCCCTGGGGATGCACCGGTCATCCCTGGATATCCGTCCCGGACTCGAGGAGTATGCGGCAGCCCGCTACGGGAACCGGCAGGAGCGGATCCCCTTCTACGATTTCGATCACCCAGGAGCCTCGGCCTACTGGGCCAGCGCCCATGACCTGGTGCGCTTCGGACTCTTTCACAATGGGCAGCCCCTCACCGATCAACGCCTGATCCTGGGCGATGGGGCCCGTAGCGCCATGCAGCGACTTGAAACCCCTCCCGGCTCGCCCAGGGGGTACGGGCTGGGGTGGATCGTGACGGACGATCATGGAGGGCACCGACAGTTCGGACACAGCGGCGGTATGCCCGGAGTGAGCACCCAGCTCCAGATCTACCCCGACGCCGACGTGGTCATCGCCGTGGTGACCAATGGATCGCCCGGCAGGGCCGGAGCCATTGCCAACGCCGTGGCCGAAGCGGTGATCTCGGGCTTCGAGATGCCGGATTCGCCGTCCCCTTCCCCGCCCGAGCCCTTCGTTCCTCCGACCGGATTGGTTGGGGATTGGGAAGGAGCCATTGAAACGTGGGACCGACAGATCCCAGTGACCATGGAGGTCATGGCGGACGGAGCCATCCACATCCGCCTGGGCAATGGCCTTACCGCCCTGGTGAACGAGCCCCAGTTGAACCATGGGGTCCTGCGCGGTGAGTTCCTGGGGACCCTTCCCTCCCCGGACATGGTTCTCCGTCCCCACGCCCTCTTGCTGGAGCTCAGCCTGGAAGGGAACCGCCTCCAGGGCGCGGTGACGGCTCGCTCCACCACGAACCCCATCCACTTCGCCCTCTCATCGCGCTTGGAGCTGAGGAAGAACGGAGCCGCATCCCGCTGAACCGGCGGGGCCCGAGCCTGCCTGGTTCCTCCTCAAGGCACCCGCACGAAGCGGACATCCCGGGTCCGCATGTTGTCCATGTAGAAGGCGTTCACCCGGCCGTGCCGATCCCGCTCGAAGGAGATACGGATGTTGGCGGCGGTGAAGTGATCGGGGTCTCCCGGCGTCATGGCGGCATCGTCCCGTCGGAAGTGGCGGAGGCTCAGGGCACCTTCCTCCTCGTCCAGCACCACATCGTAGAAGGCCAGGAGCTCCTCGCTGAAGAACCGACCGGTGAAGGCTGCCAGCTCCGCTGCGGTCGGTGCCCACGGCTCCGCCTCACCCTCCTCGGTCGCCTCTTCGTCGGCGGCGTCCTGATCCCCGGGCTCCTCGGCAGGCTCCTCTTCAGGTTCCATGAACTCCCCGAAGAAGGCCTCGGCCAGACGGAACGCGAGCCCCGAATCGAAGATGGACGAGTTGCCCTGCACCGTGATCCCGGCGTTGATCTCCGGATACATGGCCAGCATGGAGCGGTGGGCCACATCGGCGCCGCCGTGGTGGATCCGCTTCAGGCCACGCTGTTCGTCGATCATGAGGCCCAGGCCGTAGGTGGTGGTATCGCCCACGGTGGTGACGAACGGCGTCACCATCTCCTCCATGGTGGCCGGCGTCCCCACCCGGGGCGCGGCGTAGTTCTCGGCCCAGCGCTGCAGGTCTTCCAGGGATGCGTAGACCGCCCCTGCACCGACGGCCCCACCCAGATCCCTGGCCTGCCGCCAGCCTCCGGAACGATCCGGAAGGTACCCGGTGCTGCGTCCGGGCACGATGGAGGCGGCGTGGGGTCGGGCCAGGGACCGGGTCATCCCCAGGGGGGCGAAGACGTTCTCCTCCATGAAATCGGTGAAGCTCTGCCCGCTGATTCGCTCCACGAGAAGGGCCGCCAGCCCATAGGCGGTGTTGTTGTAGTTCCACTCCTCCCCCGGCACGTTCTGAAGAGTGGGCTGATTCTGGACCACCTGGAGGATCTCACGTCTGTCCACGTGATCCCCCTCATCGAAGCGGCGTCCCGCCATGATGAGGAGGTTGTAGATCTCCCGGTACCCGGTGGCGTGGGTGAGGAGGTAGCGGACCTTCACCGGGTCCCCGAAATCAGGCAACTCGGGGATGTGGGTCCGAACATCATCGTCCAGCGAGACCAGCCCCCTCTCCACCAGGAGCATGACGGCGAAGCCGGTGAACTGTTTGGAGGTGGAGCCGATGTTCGTGGGGGTATCGGGGCGGAATGGGATCTGGTGGGTGAGGTCCGCCATGCCCCACGTCCCGGTGAAGACGGTCTCGCCGTCGCGCCAGACCCTCACACCGGCGCCTGGGGAGTCGGGGCCGGCGAAACCCGAGAGCAGCTGCCGGGCCAGCTCCGCCGGATCGTCCGAGAGGGGTTCGGCCACCTCCACCCGGATCATGAACTCGCCGCCGGTCTCGTCGAGACTCAAGACCTGGATCCCGTACCTCCCCTCCTGATCCGTCTCGAACTGAAAGGGCTCCACACCCCGATCCCGGAGATCCACCCGGCGCATGGCCTCCCCGGAGGGATCCACAACCCGAACCGCCACATTGGTGCTTCGCTGATCCACATGCCCACGTACCAGGTACCCCGGCTCCGTGGCCACCGTGTAGCGGAGTGTGTCCCCGGGGGCGAGCACCGCCGTCACCGGCTCACCCGTCCTCAGGATGGTGGGCTCCTGCGTCGCTGCCGGCACGGCTACAATGAGGAGAAGAACCGCAGCGCACGCAGTTTTGTATACATATCGAAGGCTAGCTGGCAGCATGACTCGCGAGGGGTTCGGGGGAGGGAGATACCGGACGGTAAGCGCTCCGCCTGGTTCGCACTATTGGCTGAAAGATACGGCCCATAAGGCTCCACCGCTACGCCTGGCAACGGACCGTCGCTACCGGGCGATCTCTCCGCCGAAACGAGGGAGCCTTGCCAAGGGACCTCAGAAACAGTACCCTCCAGCCTACTGCTAAGTATACATTTCTGTGTGTAACAAAAGGCCCTCACCGCTGCAGCCCGTTTCCCGGCATCGTTTCCCTCCTACCGGAACCCCTATGCCCACAACCCAGGCCACCCTTCCCGGTGCCATCCGCCTCCTGGACTCCCACGCGGACCGGGAGGCGTGCGTAGAGTTGCAGCGTCGTGTCTGGGGAGAGGCGTACCGGGACACGGTACCTGCCTCGGTGATCAAGGTCACCGGGCTGGTGGGGGGCGTCTCGGCCGGCGCCTTCGACGAGGACGGCGCCCTGGTGGGATTCGTCTACGGAATCACGGGCCCCATGGATGGAATCCTGGTCCACTGGTCCCATATGCTGGGAGTGGCTCCCGAATGGCGNGGGAGGNCNCTGGGTCGTCGGCTCAAGCTGTTCCAGCGCCGCATCGCGCTGGAGCGCGGGGTGAAGGTGATGAAGTGGACCTTCGATCCCCTGGTGGCGGAAAACGCACACTTCAACCTGAACCAGCTCGGCGTTGCCATCGAGAGCTACCAAGAGGAGATGTACGGCGACACCGGCAGCGATCTCCATGACTTCGGAACCGACCGGATGGTGGCCCGCTGGGAGCTGGACCGCCCCGTCTCTCCACCACCGGAGTCCGCCCGAGACTGGTCCCAGGTCCCCGTCCTGAACCCCGCCACCCCCTGGCAGGAGCAGCCCTTGACGTTGCCGAAGGTAGGCGAGGATTCCGGCCGACTCCGGATCCGGATCCCCTCCAATATCCTGCTGGTGCAGAGGGACGACGCAGGGGCGGCGGGGTGGTGGAGGGCCACCACTCGCGCTGCCTTCCTCCGGGCACAGGCGGCAGGCTACAGGACCGTGGGCTTTCAGCGGGCGGCCCCGGATGAGGTCTTCGCCCACTTCCTCCTGGCTACCGCCCCCGGGTGAGCTTCCAGATCCCCAGAGTCAGGACCGGAAGCACGTAGACGGCCAGGAAGCCCCAGGCGATAGTGCCGTATCCCCGGGCAATGAGGGGGATGATCCCCACCGTGGCCAGGATGGCGCTGAGCCCGATCCCGGCCACCGCCAGCGCCGCCCGTTGGGAGGGGCTCAGGCGGGCTTTCCGAGCATCCCGGAGGTAGCCGTCCACCCGCTCGATGCTCCCCTGGATCAGCCCGGCCCCGGTTTCGATGAAGGTCCCGAAAAGGGCCACCAGGTAGACTGCCAGAAGTGAGGCCAGCCCCAGAGAGGTGATCATGGCGAACACGGGGATCTCCTGGGCCAGGATCCCCGGGTAGTCGCCCAGGAAAGAGATGTGGAAGAGGAGGGCCGGGAAGGCACAGATCACCGCTGCCACCACGGCGGACCCAACGACCTCCCGCCGCGTCTCGAGTGCCCGGGTCGAGAAGAGAATCGCCGGGACGATGAAGAGGTTGTAAAGAGCGTACTGGAAGCCGCTCACCCCCCATCCGGGAGCCACCTCCCAGGCCGCCAGTTCTACGCCGATGGCGTCACTCCCCTGAGAGAGTGCGGCGAGGAAGTAGAAGACGAACATCCCGTAGAGGAAGAGGGTCCAGAGGGCCAGGCTCTTGGTGAGGATGTCGCGACCGAAGAAGGTGAGGGCCGCCACCACCACCAGCATGGCGGTGATCCCCACGAAGTACGGGATCCCGAAGCGGGTCTCCAGGATCTCCCCGGCGGCGGATGCCACAACCGCCAGAACCAGGAGGAACATGAGGATGAAGAGGATCTCGAAGAGGACCCACCCCCGCCCAAGCAGGCGCTGGAAGAAGCTCCGGTAATCGTAGACCTGGAAGACCCGGGCGAATTCCCAGGTCACGGTCAGGACCAGGATCCAGCAGATGACCGTAACCCCCAACCCCAGAATCCCACCCCCGGCACCGAAGCGAGTGAAGAACTCGACGATCTCCCGTCCGGTCCCGTAGCCTCCCCCCACCAGCACCGACTGGAAGATGACGCCGGGAATCAGGTACTTCTTCACCCACGGTGGGTCGAGGAACCGCATGCCGGGTGCTCCTGAGGCTAGATGACAGGGTCTTGGATGGAACGCCGCATCCCTGGAGGCCCGCCCTTGCATCCTACGGGCCCACCCTCTGCGTCCCCGTGGGCCCGCCCTCCGGATGAGGAGCTGGCCCTCTTGTTTTCATTCTTGCATACCAAGTGGAGCGCAGATTAGGGGCTGGACCCAGGCGTGGCAAGATCCCTCCTCCAGCGGGAGCTTCTCCTACCAGCTCCCCCGTTCGCCTACCCTGTCGATGATGCGGCTAAGTCGCTGGGCGGCATTCCCCCAGTTCTCGAAGACCGCCTCCTGGGCCTTCATGGGCGCTCCGATCCGGATCGCCTCAACGATCCTCTGGTGCTCCCGTACGGAGGTCCCCACCTCACTTCCCAGGGCCTGGACATATAGGCGGACGTAGCGCTCAGCCTGGGGCTTCACAGCGTCATGGAGGGTGGCCAGCCGGTCCGCCGATGCCGCGTCCACATAGAGTCGGTGGAAGGCGTTGTCCAACTCGAAGTAGCGGCCCCGTTCCGTGAGGGCCATCCCCTCCAGGGTGGCGAGTTCTTCGTTCGCCGCCCCGAGCCGCTCGGCCACTGCGCTCCGTTCGTCGGCGGGCAGGCGGGCGGTCCGGGCCGCCGCTAATCCCTCCAGGGCGCCCACAATCTCGAAGAGCTCCTCGGCATCGCTACGGGTGAGGGGTGCCACGGAAGACCGGGAACGCTCTCCGCTCCGTCCCGCTGTGACGAACCCTTCCTGCTGAAGGCGCTGGAGCGCACTGCGGATGGGAGTGCGGCTCACCCCCAACCGCTCGGCCACCTCCGTTTCGATGATCCGGCTTCCAGGCGCCAGGAGGCCGTGAACGATGAGTTCACGAAGGCGTTCATACGCCAGTTCGCTGCGCCCGAGACGATCGCTCTCGTTTTCGCCCTTCGAATCCTCCATCCGGCAGTCTCCGTGTTCGGGAAGAAGTGGTTCAGTTGCCACATTCAACGTCGTGGGGCACCACGTTCAAGGTCGTGGACATCCCCACCCTCGGGAAGATGGCGGTCACCGGCCCGGGCCCCGCGATCCCGGTTCGGGGATATGGATCTCAAGAAGACAACGCCTCCTCCCTCAGGGATCGACCATTTGAGCCGGTCTCAGGAGACTGACGCCGAGGAGGAGGAAGGCCGAGACCGCAACAGCCGGGAGCATGGCCGGCACACCGAAGGGCGAGCCCGCCAGGTACCACCCCAGGGCCGTCCCTCCTCCCCCAAGGATCCCGGCGAATCCTCCGGCCGGGGTGGCTCCCCGCCACAGGTACCCGGCGTAGAGGGGAACCAGGAGTCCGGCGCTGTACATGGTGTATGCGAAGACCACGGCGGTGACGATGTCGGGCATGACCCAGGCCACCATGAGGGCGGCCAGGGCAAACCCGCCCACCGCCCACTGCCCCACCCGCATCATGGACCGGTTGGAGCGGGCAGGGCCGGCCAGGGGCTGCACTAGGTCCCGGGTCAGGTTCACACTGGCGCTGAGGAGGATGGAGTTGGATGAGGTCACGATGGCGGAGACCACCACGGCGATGACCACGCCACCAGCCACCGGCGGGATGAGCGAGCTCACAGCCACGGCGAAGACATCGCTGGCGGCGATGCCGTCTCCCAGGATGGCCCGAGCGCCCATCCCCAGGACCGATACCAGGAAATAGCCGAGGAATGCCGCCGGAATCAGCCAGAAGAGGGCGCGTCTCGCCGTGTCCGGGTCCCGGGCCGAGAACACCCGGCTGAAGATGATGGACTGGGAAACCGCCGTGATCCCGAAGGCGGCCACGGCGAACCCTACCACCTCCACGGCGGTGGAGCTGCCCAGGGGGCGGAGTAACTCCGGGGGCAGGGCGGCGAGCCCGGCACGGATCCCATCCCCCAATCCTGCCCCACCTCCCACCCCTCCTCCCTCCGGCCCGGCCACGCCACCCCCCGCGACGAACCACGCACCAAGGGAGAGCCCGGCCAGGATGAATGCCGCCTGCAAAGCATCGGTGAGGGCTACCCCGCGCATCCCGCCGAAGAGGGAGATGAGGGTGAAGGAGACCACGCTCAGAAGCATGGCCAGGGGGCGGGTGAGGTCGGTGAAGGCCACGAGAGTGCCCGTCATGGCGATGATCTGCACCGCGATCACGGCGATGTCACCGAAGATGATGAGCACCGATCCCAGGACCCGTGACGGATTCCCGTAGCGGAGGCCGAGCATGTCGGGAACGGTGAACTGCGCCGCCTCCCGGAAGCGGCGAGCCAGGAAGAAGGCGGCGGCGGCGATTCCCAGGAGGGCCCCCAGCCCGCTGAACCACCAGTCCACACCCAGCACATAGAAACTTCCCGTCCACCCCACCACCGTGGCCCCGCCGATGAAGGTGGCGAAGAGGGTGCCCAGGAGCATGGGCCCTGAGAGGGAGCGACCGGCCAGGGCGAAGTCTTCCAGCGACTGCACTCGGTGCCGCTGCAGGACCCCGATCCCGACGATGACGGCCAGGTAGAGGAGGATGCCGAGCGTCACAGCTCCTCAGCCTCCCCGAACGGTCTCGAAGACCCGCAGGAAGCTGTTCCCCATGACCTTCTCGATGTCCGTGTCGCTCATCCCGCCCCGCCAGAGCGCCTCGGTGATCCGCGGGTAGTCCCGCACCGTGTCGAATCCTTCGGGGACGGGGACGGGGCCGCCGTCCAGGTCCGCACCCAGACCAACGTGGTCGGCTCCCACCACATTCACAAGATGGACGATATGCTCCACCAGCCGCTCGAAGGGGGGGCGGGGGCGGGGCTTTCCGAAGACGCCGCGCAGCCGCTCCGCCGCCACCCGATCCAGGTCATGCCGGGGCACCGGGGGTCCGTCGTGGCGGAGGTTCGCCAGCGCTGCCCCGGGATCGGGGTTCACCCGGTCGCAGGTGGCCTGGTCCAGGATCTCGTCCACGAAGTTCACGCCGATGACGCCTCCGGTATCTGCCACCACCCGTGCCAGTTCGTCCGAGAGGTTCCGCGGATGGTCACAGATGGCCCGGCTGGAGGAGTGGGAGGCGATGATGGGGGCCGCGCTCACCCGGGCCACCTCCCTGAGCGCCGCATCGGAGACGTGGGAGACGTCCACCAACATCCGGAGCCGGTTCATCTCGGCCACCACTTGGGCACCGAAGTCCGAGAGCCCGCCGACCCGGGGGGCATCGGTGGACGAGTCGATCCACTCCAGCGATGTGGCGTGGGTGAGGGTCATGGAGGTGACGCCCAGATTGGCGTACCGCTCCAGAAGGCCCAGGTCGCCCTGGAGCGCGAGCCCGCCCTCCACCGCCAGCACCGCCGCCAACCGCCCCTCCGCCGCCAGTTGCCGGACCTCGGCGCCAGTGGTGGCCAGCCCCACACGGGATGGATATCGGGCCAGGAACTGGTGGAAGGCCGCGATCTGTTCCAGGGCGCGGCGAGCCGCCTGATCCGGGCCGTAGATCACATCGACCCATGCGGCGAAGACCTGGACCTTGACGCCCCCATCGTGCCATGCGTCGAGGTCGGCCTGGGCTGTTCCCGGTGCACCCAGATCGACCCCATCCACCACCACCCGCTGAAGCGAATCGCAGTGGGCATCCCATACGAAGGCGCGACGGTGGATCTCCAAGGCTCGGGGATGGATGGCTGCGCTCATGGGGGGCTCGTCCTGGGGTTGCGGGTTGAGGGGGTGAAGTAGGGTGGAGGTGAGGGAGCGGGGGGTGGCGCCAGGATCCAGCCGGCACCGCCCTCCTGCTTGTATACGGCATTGTATTCTGTGATGTGGTCTTCGATCCCGCCATAGGCGCCCCCACAGCTCCTCCGGCGAAGGCCTCCCTCAGGCGTCGCCCCCCGCCGTCTGAGACCTTCCCCACGGCCGCCGGGCCCGGAACCGCCCCCACGCCGGACCCGCCACCACCAGGACCACCAGCCCCCAGAGCGCCAGTGCCAGGGGAGATGAGAAGAGGGCGTCGCCCACCCCGTCTCCCAGGGCCAGCGCCCGGCGAAGATTCCGCTCCGCCAGGGGCCCCAGGACGAGCCCCAGGATCACCGGCGCCAGGGGGACGCCGCCTCGACGGAAGAGGTAACCCAGGATCCCGCATCCGGTCATGATGACCAGGTCGAAGGGGTTCCGGTTCACCGCCAGCACGGCCACCACCGCCAGCCCGGCGATCCCGGGAATGAGGATCCACCCCGGAACCCTGAGAAGGCGCACGAACACCCCCACCAGAGGAAGGTTCAGGAGGAGGAGGAAGAGGTTCCCCACATACATGGAGGCGGCGAGCCCCCAGAACACCTCCGGATTGCGGTCCAGGAGGAGTGGGCCGGGCGTCACCCCCAGCGCCAGCAGGGCCCCCAGGAGAACGGCGGTGGTGGCGCTCCCGGGGACCCCCAGGGTCAGGAGTGGGATCATGGCCCCGGTGGCGGCGGCGTTGCTGGCGGCCTCCGGCGCCGCCACCCCCCGGGGGTCTCCCTTCCCGAAGGTCCGCTCCGGCCCTGCCGTCCGGGTCTCCACGCCGTAGGCCACAAAGGTGCTCACGGTGCCACCGGCGCCGGGGAGTACGCCCAGGAGAAAGCCGAGCCCACTCCCCCGGAGGATGCTGGCGCCCACGTCCCGGAGGCCGGCCAGGGTCAGTCGCGCCCTCCGGATCGGCGGTGCCAGAAGCGCCCCGGCCCCGGAGCGGTCCACCGCCAGGAGTACCTCACTGATGGCGAAGAGACCCAGGGTGACCACCACGAAGTCGAGCCCGTCGAAGAGATCCAGCCGGCCGAAGGTGAAGCGGGGGATCCCGCTCTGGGGGTCGAGCCCCACCGAGGCCAGGAGGAGTCCGGTCCCCACTGCCACCAGCGATGCGGCCGGCCGCGCCCCGGAGAAGCTGGCCACGGCGGCGAAGGCCAGCACCATGAGGGCGAAGTACTCTGCCGGGCCGAAGCGGAGGGCCCACCCCGCAAGGAGTGGCGCCAGGAGCACCAGCCCGAAGATGGAGAGGGTCCCTCCCACGAAGGAGGCCACCGCCGAGATGGCCAGCGCCTCCCCACCCCGTCCTGCCCTGGCCATGGGGTAGCCGTCCAGTGCCGTCACCACTGCCGCCGGGGTTCCGGGGACGTTCAGGAGGATGGTGCTGATGGAGTTCCCGTACTGGGAGCCGTAGTAGATCCCCGCCAGGAGGATGAGCGCCGATTCAGGCGGGATCCCCACCGCAAAGAGGAGGGGGAGGAGGAGGGCGATGGCATTGATGGGGCCGATGCCGGGAAGCAGGCCTACCACCGTCCCCACCACCACCCCCCCGAAGGCCAGACTCAGATTCAGGGGGCGCAGGGCCACGGCGAATCCGTCGGCCAGGAGTGCGAAGGGCTCCACCTCAGCTCCCTCCGGAGGCGGATGCCAGGAAGAGGGATCCCACCGGCAGAGGCACACCCAGCCCGTAGACGAAGAGAAGATAGAGCACCGCGGCCGTCACGGCTCCGGCGATGAGCGCTCGGGAGGGACGCCCACCGAGGAGCATGGCCAACCCGGCCATGGCGCCCCCGGTGGTGACCATGAAGCCGAGCCAGGGGAGGAGGAAGGGGATGGCCAGCAGGAGGGTAGCGGCGGCGGTGGGGCGCACGAGCGCGGCGGTCTGGTTGGCCCCGCCCCTGGCAGCCACCATGGGCCGGAAGGACAGGGTCAGCGCCCCCCCCAGGAGGAGCCCCGCCGCCAGGAGTGGAAGGGCGCGGGGGCCGGCGGCGTCTGTGACGAAGGCCACCCGGTACCCCCACGCCTCCCATCCGGCGGCCAGGGCCAGGAGGGCCATGGCGGCCCACCCCCAGCGAGCGGGCGAAGCTGCTTCCCGGGGCACAGCCGGCCCTGAATCCGGGCGAGCGGGCGGGCGCGATTCCGGGCGAATCTCCTCGGGCATCTCCTCCGGCATCTCCCCACCCGTCACGGAAGGAGTCCCACCTGGCGTGACAGTTCCCGGAGACTTCGCACCTCTTCCCGAACAAACCCCTCGAAGTCGGAACCGACCAGGAACCAGGGCGCCAGCCGACTCCGCTCCCGCTCCACGGCCCACTCAGGGGACGCGCCCACCTCCTCCATGAGCCGGACCCAGCGGTCGTACCCTTCCTGGGAGATCCCCGGTGGGAGGTAGAAACCACGCCAGGTCACCCAGGTCACAGGATACCCACGCTCTGCGGCGGTGGGGACATCCGCCAGCGCCCCGCCAACCCGCTCGGAGGCCAGGATGGCCAGGACCCGGAGCCGCCCCGCCTCCACCTGGGCATCCACCTGGGTCACATCGCCGGAGAAGACCTCCACGAACCCGCCTAGGAGCGCGGTCATGGCCTCACCGCCGCCGTCGAAGGGGATGTAGCGGACTGAGCGGGGATCGACTCCTGCCTCCCGGGCCAGGAGGAGCATCTTCACATGGTCCTGTCCGCCGCTGGCGCTGCCGCCACTGATCCGGATGGCGCGGGGATCCCGGCGCCAGGCCTGGAGGAAGTCGTCCAGGTGGTCCCAGGGAGCATCGGGGCGCACCGCCACTACCCCGTGATCGGCAGCGATGGCGCCCACCCACCGAACATCCTCCTCGGTGAGGTGGGCGAACTGTCCCTGGGCCAGCCGGAGAAGGGTAGCGGGGCTCGCCGCAGCAAGCACCGCCTCGTCTCCGCCCCGCTGGCCCACCATATGGGCGAACCCGATCCCACCCCCGGCGCCGGGGAGGTTCCCCACCCGCATGAGGCCTGGAGCCAGCCCCAGATCGTTCACCGTGCGGGAAAAGGCCCGGCAGGTCAGATCCCACCCGCCCCCCACATTGGCCGGAGCCACGCACTCCCAACCGGAAGCGCGCCCGCCTTCGGTGCAACCCGTGGTGAGCAGGAACAAAGCAAGGAGGAGAAGCGGAAGTGGGGAGTGAGCCGTGGGGACCCGCCCCGCACTCGCCGCCGCTTGCCGAAGGTGGAATCCAACACGTATCCTCCGGCCACTCACCCGGCCTCCGGCCCTGCGCGAACGCGCTTCCCCCATTCCAGCCTTCACCGGAGGCTCCATCGTGAATGTTTTGTCGAACCCGGCCCTCAAGGGTCCTTGCCGGGGAAATGGTCGGCCTGCCGTACTTGCCTCGCTTCTGGCTCCCCTCCTCCTGAGCGGCTGCATCGAAGGGGGTGTGGTCGAGATCGGTGGCCCCCTGGAAATCAGCGTCCAGGTCACCCAGGCCGAGCGCACCCTGGGTCAGGAGCACGAGTTTCGCCTCCAGGCCCGGGGTCGGCAACTACTGGGGGTGATCCTGGAGTACGGAGATGGGCGGGTCGACTCAATCCAGGCCTTCGGTGCGCAGAGCATCACCCACGGTGAAACCCACACCTATGAGGCTGCCGGGAGCTACTCCGTGCGCGCCGTGGTGGAGGAGGCGGGCGGAGCAGTGGCCCGGGATTCAGTGAGGGTGACAGTGGTGGAGCGCTGAAGGGAGGCAGGAGTGACGAAGCCTCTCTGTCCCCTTGACAGGCACGCTCGCCCTATCCCTCCCGCTAAATCACCGGCTGGCTGTCGAGTGCCTCGTGGGCCCTGGCCTCGAACTCCCATGGGATGTCCTTAGCCCTCTTCCACCTGGCGGATGGCGTGTATCCATGGGGGCGAACCCCCTCCCTCCGGTGCGTCGCCAGGAGGTCGGCGAACGGGTCCTTTAGGGGAGGCGGAGGCGCCGCATCGGGGAGGGGCCAGCCGGTCCG
>SL_5KL_010_SEDDRAFT_10001160_pt1 | contig 16196 bp, 12 predicted proteins | sample SodLakKL_010_SED_FD_9118 | JGI IMG/M metagenome (IMG submission 9118)
TTAACAATCCCATTTTAGAAGAAATATTTAATCAAACGTGTTATACTAAGAGCAGGGATGCTTTATGCAAAATGTACCAGGTCAAGAAAGCAAAAGGCTGCAAAAACCGGTTCATGATGTGATAAGTAAGATCATTCCTACAGATTTTGGCCGGCTCCACATCAGGGGGCCTGTCAGTCCGGAAATACTTTCTGAATACCAGCTATCAGAAGGCTTATGCTGTTTCAGGCCGGCCAGCCGTCAGCACCAGGCCCTGATCGATTTGGTCAAGCAACCTGATGGTCTTGTTTTTTCTGCTGCCCTGGCCAACAAAATTATTTCCTATGTTACCTTCCAAAAACCCGATTTTCCCTGGTGGATCAGAAGATGCTTCCCCAGGTTAGTCGAATTGGGCAGTATTGAAACTGACCTGTCCTGGCGGAACCTTGGTTTGAGTAAAGAACTTCTCGATTCTATTTTTAAAAACCCTGATTTCAACTTTTTCGAAGACTACATTATTATAGCAGTTCATACAATTCACAGCTGGGATCTAAAAAATACCTGTATTACAGCCTGGGAGTACCGCCACTATATGCTAAAATTGTTTAATAAATACGATTTTGATCCCTGGGAAACAGAAGATCCCGAAATCAGGGAACATCCCTGCAACACCTTACTGGCCAGGGTTGGTTCTAACATTGAACCAGAAGCAATCAGGCATTTTTACAACTGCTGCCTGGGTGTAAATTAACCGCCCTGTAATTTATGCTGCAGCCCATTTTTTTACTCCTGCAGCTGTAATTTAGTATTCCTGCATATTGCTTCATAAGTACCCACCGATGCAGTTTGTTCTTTTTCACGCTATTAAAAGTATTTCTATTTAATTTATTGCCTGAATGTTGCAGGTATTCAACTTGTTCGCAGCGAATTAAATAATTGAAGCTAAAAAATATTTTTACAGGAGGATTTGTGTATGGGACTAAAAAAAGAAGAAGGCGATTTTGTTAGTGACGACCATTTCGAACCGTTCCAACCCTCAGTTAGTTTTGCAAAAACAGCCAGGATAAGCGATGAAAGCCTGTTTCAAGAGGCAAAAAAAGACCGCCTTGCTTTCTGGGCAAAAATGGCCGAAAACCTTCAATGGAATGATAAATGGGAGCGAGTTCTTGATGATGATAACCCGCCCTATTTTAAATGGTTTGTTAATGGAAAACTGAATGTGTCGGAAAACTGCCTTGACGTCCATATAAAAAATGGATTAGGGGATAAGAAAGCCCTGATCTTCGAAGGTGAAGAAGGAGACAGCATCTCCCTGACTTACAAGCAGCTTTTAACCGAAGTGTGTAAGTTCAGCAACGTACTCGATAAGCTGGGCGTGAAAAAAGGTGATGCGGTAACCATATGGATGCCCATGATTCCGGAGGCCATTATCGCTATGCTGGCCTGCACAAGAATTGGGGCTGTGCACAGCGTCGTATTTGGCGGATTCAGTCCTGAAGCACTTAAAGACCGTATCCATGATTCTGAATCCAAGGTGGTTGTAACCGCAGACGGGGCCAAAAGGCGTGGTAAGGTTATTCCCATGCGCAGCGCGGCTGAAGATGTATTGAATGACTGTCCGAGTGTAGAAAAAGTTGTGATTGTGCAGCGCACCGAAACCCCCTATGAACCTAAGGCAGGAAGAGACTTGCTCTGGTCGGAATTAATTGCTGAAGCGGATAGTAGTTACGATCCGGTAACAATGGATGCAGAAGATCCGCTCTTTATCCTCTACAGCAGCGGGACCACCGGCAAACCAAAGGGTATCCTGCATACTACCGGGGGCTACCTGGTAGGGGTAAAAAGTACTTTTCGTTATGTTTTCGATCACCGGGAAGACGACATCTACTGGTGCACCGCTGATATTGGATGGATCACGGGCCACAGTTACATAGTTTACGGCCCTCTTTCCAATGGGTCTAGCACCTTTATTTATGAAGGCACCCCGGATTACCCGGCCCGGGACCGTTTTTGGGAACTTGTAGAAAAATATAAGATTTCCGTATTTTATACGGCTCCAACGGCTATCCGCTCTTTTATGCGCTGGGGAAACCAGTATCCAGAAAAACGTGATCTTTCCAGCCTGCGACTGCTCGGTTCGGTCGGTGAACCGATTAACCCGGAAGCCTGGTTATGGTACCATGAAAATATCGGCAAGGGTAAGTGCCCGATTGTGGATACCTGGTGGCAAACTGAAACTGGTATGATCATGATTACACCCCTGCCCGGGTTAACTCCCCTTAAACCGGGATCGGCATCATGGGCTTTCCCCGGCATTGAAGCTGACGTTGTAGACGATCAGGGCAATTCCACCAAACCGGGCCAAAGAGGTTTCCTGGTTATTAATTCCCCCTGGCCGGCCATGCTCAGAACCCTGCACGGTGATCCGGAACGCTTTGAGAACACCTACTGGAAGCAGTACCCTGGAAGATATTTTACGGGTGACGGGGCCTGGAAGGATAAGGACGGGTACTTTTGGATTATGGGCCGGGTCGACGATGTGCTCAATGTATCCGGTCACAGGATCGGTACCATGGAAGTGGAAAGTGCCCTTGTAGAACACCCTGCTGCAGCTGAAGCAGCTGTAATCGGAAAAGTACATGAAATCAAGGGTCATGCTATTACCGCTTTTGTAACCCTTAAGGAAGGCTATGAAGGCAGCGATGAACTGGTGCAAGAACTAAAAGCCCATGTTGGGAAAAAAATTGGGGCCATTGCCCGCCCTGAAGAAATCTTTTTTACCTATGAGCTGCCCAAGACCCGCAGCGGGAAAATCATGCGGCGGTTGCTTCGTGATATTGCCGAACAAAGAGATATCGGCGATGTAACCACACTTATGGATCCACAGGTGGTTGCCTCAATTAAAGAAGGTTATACGGAAAAATAGCAGGCCGGCTTTGTCAACCGGTCTAACACCCATGCCGGACGCACGACGTAGATTATACTTTAAAAGGCCGCCTGAAGTACAGGCGGCCTTTTTTGAATAAACAGCTTGCGCTTGTTTGGGTTTAAGTTATTTTAACCCTGGCAAATTTTCTCTTGCCGACCTGAATGATATGCTCTGCATCATTTTCATTTTTCTGCAGTTCCAGGTCAATTGAAGCGGCGGTTTCGCCATCAATTTTCACTCCACCCTGTTTGATCAAACGCCTGGCTTCACTTTTGCTCGGGGCCAGGCCGGATTCAACCATAACAGAAACCAGCCCGGCAGGTGAGGAATATTTAAAAGCTTCCATTTCACTGGGCATTTGTCCTTTTTGAAATACCTGCTTAAAATTATCTTCCGCATCATCAGCTGCCTGGTTACCATGATAAATAGCGACCAGTTCCCTGGCCAGGCGCATCTTGGCATCCCGGGGATGCAGTTCCCCGTTTTTTACTTGACCAAGGATGCCATCAATTTCTCTGGTCGGCAGAGTTGTAGCCAGCCGGAAATACTCATCCATCAACTCATCGGGTATCGACATCGCTTTACCGTAGATCTGGTCCGGCGCTTCTGTAAGACCAATATAGTTGCCCAGGCTTTTACTCATTTTTTCAACACCATTGGTCCCGACCAGGATGGGCATGGTAAAGGCAACCTGTGGTTCCTGGCCGTATTCGCGCTGCAGCTGGCGCCCCATCAACAGATTAAACTTCTGCTCGGTGGCTCCAAACTCTATATCGGACCGGACAGCGATTGAATCATAGCCCTGCATCAAGGGGTAGAAGAACTCGTGGACACCAATACTGATGTTGTCCCGGTACCTTCTGTAAAAGTCCTCCCTTTCCATGATCCTGGCCACGGTTAGTTTCGAGGCGAGCTTGACAACATCGGCAAAGGTCAGCCTGGCAAGCCAATCACTGTTACGAACCATTTCAGTGCGATCCGGGTCAAGAATCATGAACAACTGGTCCTGGTAAGTCCGGGCATTTTCCATAACTTCTTCTTCTGTTAGCTGTTTGCGCATTTCCGATCTACCGGTAGGATCTCCTATCATCCCGGTAAAATCCCCTATTATCAATACCACATGGTGCCCCAGGTCCTGAAACTGTCTTAGTTTATGCAGGACCACGGCATGCCCGATATGCAAATCCGGCGCTGAGGGGTCAATGCCCAGTTTACAACGCAGAGGCTTATTCTCGGCCACGCTTCGTTCCAGCTTATTCCGGAATTCTTGATCGGTAATAATCTCGGAAGTGTTTTCAGTAAGGATTTTATACTGTTCTGCAGCGCTTAAAAAACTCATCTCCCTCTACCTCCAATTATGAAATGTACTTTAGTAAGCTAATATCGTCTCAGCTTGTTTTTACTGACCCGGCAGACCTGATATGATTACTCAAGCTGAAGTAGTTTGCGAATCTGGTTGCCAGATCAACGACCTGGTATTGGTTGAGCATCTATATTGTTTTATAATACTTTCTCCAGTTCAATGGTCAAATCGTCTGTAGCGGCTATAACTTCAGTCCCGGTTTCTTGTGCCAGTTCTTTGGCCAGTAAAGCGGGATCGTTTTTTAGCATAGTCAAGCCAAAGTGGGTCATAATGGCCAGCCCTGGTCTAATTCCTTTTATCAGTTTCTTTGCCGCACCCAGGTCAAGGTGCTTAATCTCCCGGTCCGGTAAGGGTTCTTTCAACAAAACGTTCATAATCAGAACATCGCTGCCCCAGTATTTATCTATTAAAGGTTGTGAAAACCTGGTATCAGTAATAAAAGCTATGGTGCCCCGGTCCAGTTTAAATTTGAAACCATATGTTTCAGCAGAATGATCGTGCCGGATTGGTGTTTCAAATTTCAAAGAATCGACCGCATAAGACTTGTTTTCTGCCAGTATCTCCAGGCACTCTACCGAATCACGGACATGGGAGAAAACAACCGGTTCATATTTATCTACCGCATCGGAAGGGGCATATAAATAACCCCTGCGGTTAAAAGTCCCATGCGTCATGGCCTCGATAATCACGTTGACGTCTGTTGAATGGTCCAGGTGCCGGTGAGATAAGATAACCAGGTCCAGCATTTCCGGGTTTAAAACCTGTTCTCCAGAAAAACAGCTCCGCAGCGTTCCCGGTCCGGGATCGATCAGAATATTTTTCCCCTGGAAGTAACACCAGGTCCCTGCAGATGAACGAAGTTGTTTCGAAACCACAAAGCGGGCACCGGCAGTACCCATAAATTTAATCCAGTCGGACAATACATTCCAACCCCTGAAATCTATTTATCCCTGTTATTCTATCACAAGATACAGGTTTAGGGAGAAGGGTTTTTAATGATCTTAACCTTTCAATACAAAAAAATAATCCCTTACAGGGATAATTAAAACCAGTTAAGGGACCGAGCAAACTAATAAGCCGAGTTCTGTTCTTCCCGGATATACCGGGAAACGGCAGCCATCTATCTCGGGTACCAGTTGCCTGGCACCTCAAGCAACCTAACCCGGGGAGTCGGCGGGCAACCTCATCCTCCCCCTATTTGGTCTTGCTCCGGGTGGGGTTTACCTAGCGAACCGGTCTCCCGGTCCCTGGTGCGCTCTTACCGCACCGTTGCACCCTTACCCGGCACTCAGCACTAAACATAACAGCAAAGTGTGGTTTTCACTAAACCTGTTATCATCATCGCTAAGTGCCGGGCGGTTTGATTTCTGTGGCACTGGCCTTGAGGTCGCCCTCACTGGGCGTTACCCAGCACCCTGCCCTGCGGAGCTCGGACTTTCCTCGAGAAGAACCTTGCGGTTTTCTTCCCGCGACTGCCTTGTTTACTCGATCCCTTACCGATCTTCTAATTTAAGTATAGCATCGCCCGGGCACAGTGTCAAAGAGCAGGAATTAATCTTGAAGACCTGATAAAAACTGCAGGGCTTCTTCCAGCTCCGAGACTGAAACAAGTTCTATTTCTCTTGCCGCCAGCCGAGCATCATCATAGTTTTTCTCCGGGACCAGGAAGTATTCAACACCGGCATTTTCTGCAGCATAGACTTTCTGAGGCACACCTCCAACCCGCCCGACTCTTTCTTCCAGATCAATTGTACCAGTGCCGGCGATTCTTCTGCCGGCGGTCAGATCATCCGGGTTCAACTGGTTTAATATTTCCAGGACAAACATCAAGCCGGCTGAAGGGCCACCGATATTGCCTGTATCCATGCTAATATCAAGGGGAATTACCGGTTCCCATGGCCTGGTTTGGATATAAATGCCCAGAAAAGGCATAGTTTCGTCGTCCGGATGAGGGCCTGTTGGGACCGATAGCTTTAACTCCCGATCATTACGCAGAATATCCATAATCACTTCATCGCCTACATCACGTTCTTTTACCAGCAGTTGTACTTCGGAAGCCAGCATTACCAGGTTATCATCAACATAGCCGATAACGTCTCCCACTTCAAGATAGCCTTCTGCAGGAGCATTTTCGAGGAAATCAATTACTTCGACTCCGTCACTTTTGATATCAACATCATATCCGGCCCTGCGTAGTGCTACCACCTGGGCAATATGTTTACTTTCCGTCATATGTTCCCGAAGCAGTTCCCTGTACTCCCGTTCATCCATATCCCGGGGAATAACCCTTTCTTTAGGATTAAGCCTCATCTGGGGATGGATAAACCCGTAGGCGGCGGCAAACAGGTTGGCCCTGTGCTGGGTGATGGTCAACAAGTAAAATGCGCCATTGTCCTCTCCACCAGAATTCTCAATGGCAACAATTTCTTTTAAATTTACAGCCCTGCTTGGCCTGACTACATAATAATCAAGCTGAACATAAAAACCCAGCAGGCCGACAATAGTTACCAGTACTAAAGTGGTTAGTAGTCTTTTAATCTTAAATGCTCTTGAATCTTTCAATTCGCTAGCCTTCTTTCGGCAACAGTCAATTAAACCGGCACAACAGCCTTAATTAGTGAACATGAAACTGTTTACCCAGTGATTATAATATAAACTGGAGGGGAAGTGAACAGGTAAGCCTGTAAAGCTTTCTACAGCAGTAAATTTATTGTCAGGCCAATCCGAAACCTTAGATACAATGGATTTGAGCGATCCCCGTACGTCAGCGAACACGCGTAGATTAATCTTTGTACTTTGACATTATCATTTCATGCACTTCCGGCGGTACCAGGCTGCTAATATCACCGCCCAGGCCGGCGATTTCTTTCACGATACTGGAACTCAAGTAAGAGTACTTATTGTTGGTCATCATAAACAAGGTTTCTATTGAGGGACTCAACTTTTGGTTGACCAGGGCCATCTGAAACTCGAATTCGAAATCCGACATGGCTCGTAAACCCTTGACAATAATATTAATTTCGTTATTCTTAGCATAGTCAATCAGCAAGCCTTTATAGTAATCAACTTTAACATTTGGATATGGTTCAGTTACCATTTTCAGCATTTTTACCCGTTCTTCGATACCATAAGTTGCAATTTTGCGGGGATTATCCAGCACAGCGACTATTACCTGATCCATAATCTTGCTAGATCTTTTTATAATATCAAGATGCCCTTTAGTAACCGGATCAAAACTGCCGGGGTAGATTGCTTTGGTCAAGTTATTTCCTCCTTTGGCATGTCTACTATAATGACAACATTATTAAGTTTTCGCTATTTCTTGGTTATAACCTGCATAATGGTGGCAAAAAATCTTGTTCTAATGCAATTGATATGCTACAATATAACGCGTGATTATAAAAGTGCCGGGAGGTTCTAATAATGGCTAAAGTTTGTGAGATATGCAATAAGAGTAAAACCACTGGTTTTCAAATCAGCCACTCTAATATTAAAACCAAAAGAAAATGGCGCCCTAACATCCAGAAAATAAAGATTATGCTGAACGGATCGCCAAAAAGAGTTAACGTTTGTTCCCGCTGCATTAAAGCCGGTAAGGTCCAGAGAGCAATTTAATCATGCTTTCGACCCAAACACCGTTTCTTTCATGTACTAATAAAACCTTTGACCAATAAATAAGGAGCAGTTAAACCGCACTGCTCCTTATTATTTGTGTACTTTTTTCTACGTTAGTTTCCCTCAATCCCAGGATGCTTTCATATGTTCAAGCAGCCTACAAACGATCAAGGAAGTATTTCTTGGAGGCATAAACTGCTTCACCAATTTTCCGCTTGGGACCGTAAGTGTTAACTGGTTCAAAGATGGTCAGGCGATTAATACCATTGTAAGCCTTGCTTGCTTCATCACCTTCCAGAGTTCCGGCCACAACTTCCCTGGCCCAGTTTTCCATCTTCGGAACCATTTCATGGATGAAACATGAGGTCATATCCATAGCCAGCTGGGATTCCTCACTTTCACCCCTGGCCGCCATTTTTTTGGCTCTGAGCAGGCCACTTTCAGCGGCAAATATCTCCATGGCCATGTCGGCCAGGCGGCAGAGGACTTCTTGTTCATCTGTTATTTTTTCGCCAAATTTTTGAGCGGCATTGCCCGCAGCGAGTATGAACAGGGTCTTCATGTTGTTGAGGTAAAACTCCTCGCGCTCCGGTGTTCCTTCCGGTATCTCTGCTTCTTTCATCTGCTTCAAAGTTCCGCCCAGGCCCATAACCGCTTCCATGAAAGGCAGTTCGTTTTTCATGGCTTTGCGGAGCAAAGTGCCTGGAATCAGCATTCGGTTAATTTCATTGGTGCCTTCAAAGATCCGGTTGATCCGGCTGTCCCGGTATGAACGTTCGGCCGGGTATTCCTGCCCGTATCCATAACCTCCGAACACTTGCACTCCTTCATCGGCAATTTTGTCCATGCCTTCAGAACAGAAAACTTTCGAAATGGAGCACTCGATGGCGTATTCATGGATAGCCCTGGCTACATCAGACAGGTCACCGCCGCTTTCTTTAACCTCTTCCAGTTTCTCATCGATCATACCGGCAATACGGTAAACCATGCTCTCCTGGAGGTAAGTAAGAATAGCCATGTTGGCAAATTTATTCTTCATTAAATTAAATTCAGCAATCGGCTTTTGGAACTGGACCCTCTGCAGGGCATATTCACTGGCAAATTCCATTACCGCTTTACTGCCACCAACACAGCCTGCTCCCAGTTTAAATCTACCGATATTAAGGATGTTGAAAGCTACCTGGTGCCCCTTGCCTTCTTCCCACAACATGTTTTCAACCGGTACTTTGGCATTTTCCAGGATCACGCTGCAGGTAGAAGAACCCTTGATCCCCATTTTTTTCTCTTCGGGATCGATTGACACTCCTTCGGTATCAGCTTCAACGATAAAAGCAGTAAATCTTTCCCCGTCGATTTTGGCATAAGTAACAATCACATCTGCCCAGGCAGCATTGGTGATGTACTGTTTGGCTCCATTTAGGATATAATGCTTGCCGTCATCTGAGAGCACAGCCTTGGTTTTACTGTTCAAGGCATCCGATCCTGCTTCCGGTTCGGTTAAAGCATAGGAGGCAATCTTTTCACCGCTTGCCAAACCCGGAAGGTACTTTTTCTTTTGTTCTTCATTACCAAAGAAAACAATCGGCAGGGTCCCGATCCCGGTATGGGCTCCAAATGCAGTAGCAAAGGATCCGCCGGTCAAAGAGGCACACTCGGTAATAATATTGGTCGTAATTTTATCCGCCTCTTCGCCGCCGTATTCTTCAGGAACATCGCTGCTTAAAAGTCCCAGTTCCCCTGCTTGCCGCAGCAGGTCAGTCATTACCCCTTCTTCCATGGCTTCGATTTCATCGATTTTTGGTTCAACCTGGTTCTTCATGAAATCGACCGAGGTTTTCTTAACCATCAAATGCATGTCATCAAAATCTTCCGGCGTAAAAACAGTATTTTCGTCAACCGGCCCCAGCAAATAAGCTCCACCTTTAATCAATTCACTCATAAACTAATCACCTCAATTTAAATAGTCAGGCAAAAAATACTTTCACCGTTTAATATTTTCTATGGTAAAACATTTTTCCCTGCTTTGTGAAAATATTAACTTACTCCAAATCCCAAATTGCTCTGACTTCTTGCCTATTTTAGCTGAAATGTACAGCAAAAGAAAGATTTAAATTTTTTTCAGGCTGCCGGTTTCTTGATTTGAAGCGTTGTTTATGCTAACATATACATGCTATCGGGCCGAAGTGGCGGAACTGGCAGACGCACACGACTCAAAATCGTGCGCCCTCCGGGCATGTGGGTTCGACTCCCACCTTCGGCACCACTATAGCGTAAAAGCTGCGGGTTTATTTCCGCAGCTTTTTCTATATTTATAATTGCCAACCTGCAAAAATCCACTTTTTCTGGAAATAGCTTTCCAACCATCTCTTCGTCTACATTTTTAAATCCCTATCCCACTCTTTATAATTTCGCTTGTGTGACGATTTTTAATAATAAACATCGTCTGCCGGAATATTTTTCTGCCGTTCTGGTAACCGGATACAATCTGCTTTGATTTTTGATTTAACTGACCGGCTTTAAATAGAACAAAACTTGTCTATCGTAATTAAAGATCACGGCAGGAAAATTGCAACTATCAATCTGAAAGGCTGCATATATATGGCACCTAAGAAGAAAAGCCGATACTTTACAATTATGATCATCCCGCATTCTGGTGGAGCAACTTTCAGCTTCCAGCTTTCTCTTAATGCTGTCCAGGCTTTTTCTTGCTTTTTAGTTGGCTGGGTAGTTAGCTTTTGTGTTCTCGGGATCATCTGTTTTAAACTGGCCGGTGAAACCACAGAAACCGGTAACCTTCGACAAATAAAACAGGACCAGCAGGAAGAAATTGAAGCACTGGCGATAGAGGCCGTAGAAGCTATTGAACAAATCCATACTCTTGATCGGGCTATTCACAAAATTGAAGAAAAAGTAGATCATGTTTTTCATCCTGAAGAAAAATATGAAGATAATGATAATCCTGATAAAAGCTTAAATCTACAGGAATCTAATTCCAAAACGGCTTTAAAGATTGATCATGATACTACTTCCAACGGTTTTTTTGCCAGCCATTCATTATCTAACAGTTTACTAAACCGGACGGCAGAAAAAATTGTTGAACTCCAAAGTAAAATTCCTGAAAAATACCAGGACATAAGCCGTTTTGAATTACACCTGGAAGCGATAAAAGAAAAGCAAAAACAGGCCGAAAAAGAGCAGGTCCTCAAAGCTAGAAAACCGGTACTATGGCCTTATTACGGTCGAATTACCTCAAGTTTCGGCATGAGAGAAATACCATACCGGGATGGTTACCAGTTCCATAACGGTATCGATATAGCCGGCTCTTACGGATCTACTATCCGGGCAACTGCCGATGGAAAAGTGACTTTTTCCGGCAGGCGCGGAAGTTTAGGCAATCTGCTTATAATAGACCATGCCAATGGCTATGAAACTTACTATGCACATCTGGATTGCTTTACCGTTAAGACAGGTGATAAAGTGGAAAAAGGAGAAAAAATCGGTTGCATGGGTCGATCGGGACGCACAACCGGCACTCATCTTCACTATGAAGTCCGCTATGAAGGTTCTCCGGTAGATCCCCGTCCCTATTTAAAGGAATACTACTAGATTACCAGCTTAACTTCAGCCTTGCGCCTGGAATGCCTTCACGATAAGCTCATCCTTAAAAAGTAACCCCCCCGGTTTTATGAAGGGGGGTAATAATTACATCTTGTTGCTTTTATTCATTTACCAGCAAGAACATCTCCTGCTTTGTGACTCCAGTTTTACTCCGCCTGATCCGCGAAAGAAAAACCCTTGGCCGGCCCGGTATCGGCCGATGTCCCGGCAATGCGAGACAGGTAAGCTGATCCCAAGGTCTTAATATGCTCGTCTATGCTGTCAAAATAGTTATAATGTTCCTGTTCGTGCTCGATAATCATTTCGAACAGTTTAGCCGAAATACTGTCACCATTATCCATGCATACTTTTAAAAACTGGCTGTAGGCATCAATGGCTTCTTCTTCCTGCCGGGCATCAAAAGGGAAAATCTCTTCCACTGACTGGCCCTTTTCTACCGGACCATCCAATTCCGAGGTCGGCTCCCCGCCCAGCTCCATGATCCTTTCCGCCAGGGATTCAGCATGCCGCATTTCATCAATAGCAATCAGCTTGACATTTGCTGCCAGTTCACCGTAGTCTTTGTCATCTAAGATATAATGCTGGTGCATATACTGATGGATGGCTTGAAGCTCCATTGCTTTAGCCTTATTAAGGACGTTGATTACTTTCTGCTTTTTTTCTTCCCGGCTCATAATCCATTCCTCCTTTAAATAATTAATAACCGTTACTTATCATTAAAACATATTTATAGCTGGTTGACAAACAACGATCACTTAGAGGGGCGAGACAACTCCAAATATAAAATCAGGATTTATCCGGTGGTCCACTTTCAAGTTTGACTTTGATGCCTGTACATTGACAGGGTATTTGCCCCATCCGCTGCCAGGTCGATCAAATGGACACAACCATTCTCCGCACCCAATAGCCGGGCAATTTCTTTTTTGTTCATTTCCGGGAGTGGTCTATGGACTAATTCTGAGGCATAAGACGCCGCTTCCATGCAAACCTGGTCAGGAGCGCGCAATAGTTCTCCTACCGCATTAAGGACTTTTCCGCTGTTCTTTTCCAGCTCCATTTCCAGGGCAACACTGTGAAAGGAATCAACAAAATGACCGTTGAGCAGCCATTTGCCCTTATTAAGATAGAGAGCCTGGTTTTTAAAGCGATTAAACAGGGCTCCGCTTCGTTCCGGATAACCTACATGTTCGTACCAGGATCTGGTAACCCGGTCGGTGTTGCTGTAATAACGGCACCCGCTTTCAAAAAGTTCATACCAGTGATCTTCGTACTCACCGGCATCGGCAAACCCCCTGTACTGCCATAAAAAAGTTTCGGCCTGGACCACGCCCCTGACCCCTTCGGCAAAAAGATCCCTCGCTTCGGGAAATTTTAGCGGCTCAAGGGCATGGTTTAATTCTTTTCCGCAACCAAAATAAGCCTTCATCCCTTCCAGGGCTTTTACTTCGAGGCGATGGGGGCTATCATACCCCGGTGCACGGTATACTTCCCACCAGGCCCGACGTACGGCAAAAGAATGCGGTTCTACAATGATCCGGGCAACAAGCTCTTTGTCTGAGCCGCAGTAAGTTGTTTCCACATCCAATTCTCCATTTGCAAACCGTACTGTGGTATGCCAGAAGCGCTGGAAAACACAGTTCAAAAAACTACACCGTCCCTTATGATTATGTTTTATGGCGGCATAACTGTGGTTGCCGCCGAATGACAATTCACTTAATTCATAGCAATAGAATAATGTTTAACGGTGCCATGGGGACGGTTCAAACATCCTGTAACACAGCGTTGTCCAAAGAGAAGACCGGTTGAACTGTCCCCGTAGGCTTAACGAACTCTCATTGACAACTTGAGTTTCACTGTAGTGTTAATATGATTATACTCCTTATTTTACAGCAGCTGCTTCAGGAACTTCAACCTGGTTCCTGGTTTGATACAGGTATATTAAAAAGACAGCGATTGTAAAGGCTACCCCGATCAAGCTTACATATAAAATAGCTGATACGGTCAAAACTGCCCCGACCAGGAATGCCCCCCTGTAAAAAATATTGAGCTTGTTCCGTATATAACCGATCGTAGTAAAAGCCAGTGCGGAAATACCCACCATTTTGATCAATACGATCATAATGATCCGGAGGGCAGATCCTTCCAGCAGCAACGCCGGGTTGTAAATAATCATGAATGGAACAATAAAACCAACCAGGCCAAGTTTTAGAGAATCTGGGACTGCCTTGGTCCATTCAATATCAGCAACTGTGGAAGCGGCATAAATTCCGGTACACACAGGCGGGGTTATGGTCGACAATATAGCGAAATAAAAAACAAACATATGGGCTGTCAACATAGGGACACCTAAATTAACCAGCGCCGGGGCCACCAGCGATGCCGACATCACGTAAGCTGCGGTAGTTGCCATGCCCATTCCTAAGATTATACAGGCGCCCATAGCCAGGAAAAGCACCAGCATCAAATTTTGACCGCCAATGGATACAATCAGCTGCGAAAATTTGGGGCCTCCGCCAGTTATAGTAATCATGGATACTACAATCTGGGCAACAAAGGCCAGGGCTGCCAAACCGGCAAGGGCATAGCCGGCTTTTTCAAATATGTCCAGCAAAACATAAAATTTATCTTTGATCTTAAATTTTCTGTTTACCACGATAAATATAGCCAGGACCCAGCCTAAAGCTACAGTCCCTGAAAACTGAATTGAGGATCCGCGCAGCAGGAAAAAAACTATGATCCCCACGGGAATAATAAGCTGCAGCAGGGCCTCCAGGTTGAAAGCATCAACCCACTTCGGTATCTCGTTCGAAGGAACGGGCTCAATGTTGTCCTTTCTCGCGCGCAGGTCGATCACCAGCATATCTCCAAAATAAAAGAGCAGGGCGGGTATAATAGCCGCTACAGCTATGGTCAGGTATGGAATACCGGTAATCTCGGTCATCATAAAAGCGCCCGCACCCATAATCGGCGGCATAATTTGGCCTCCCGTTGAGGAAACCGCTTCAACCCCTGCAGCAAACTCAGGCTTGTATTTCAGCCTTTTCATCATCGGTATGGTCAATGATCCGGTAGCGGCGGCATTGGCCATCCCTGAACCGGAAATCATGCCCATTAAACTGCTGCCCACGGTGGCAACTTTTGCGGCTCCACCCCGGAATTTTCCGGCCAACCTTAAGCCAATTTTGATAAAAGATTCTCCTCCGCCAACCCCAACCACGACCAGGCCAAAGATATAAAAAATAGCTATGATCCTGGTTGAAATTGAGGCCAGCATACCCCAGTACCCTGCATCACCAAGGTACATCCTTCCGACAAACAGCTGTAAACCTATTCCGGAATGACTCCATACCCCGGGAAAATATTCGCCGAAAAAACCGTAGATCAGGAAAAATACGGCCAGAATGATCAAAGGCCAGCCTATGGATCTCCTGGCCACATCAAAACCGATCAACAATAAAGATATGGCCAGGACATATTCCAGGGACGTTGGATGCAGTCTTCTAAAAATTAATTCCTGGTAATTAAAGGTTACATAGAGGGTGGCCACAAGGACAACTATCATCAGGATGATATCATATACTGGTATTTTTTTATCAGGAGCAGCCTTAGCTTTAAATTGTTGACGGCCAAGCATGATAAATAACCCTAAACCGATAAAAATTGATCGCTGGGCCATATGCGGTAGCAGCCCGAAAAAGGCTGTATAAAGTTGAAATAAAGTAAAACCGATGGCGGCAAATTTAATGACCTGTTTGTATACACCTTCAAGCTGGCGCACTTTCACATCTTTTTCTTCACGTTGTGCTTCTGATTGTGCAGACATGCTTCTCACTTACCCTCCTTACCATAAAGTTCCGTACTTAAGTTTGGCCGTAGTGATGGACATTATGGAGGCCGGTTAGGCCAGCCCCCATAATGTCAACTCGTCAACCGGTAGAGCCGGTTGGATGAACAGAACCTTATTCTAGAATTCCGGAGGGATAATTTCTTCCGGCATATCGTCAAGCTCATAGCCCAGATCCAGCAGGAGATCAATAACACCGGCATGCCAGTAATACGGGGCAGCGGCGAATTGAACATCAATGATGTCTTCCATGATTGGCCCGGGAGTGGTGTCTTCCAGTTTTTCTTGCATTGTAAAGCCTACCAGGGCAAAATCATATGCTTCTTCCCGGGTCAAGTTATCTTTTTTGGTCTGAGAAACATATGCAGTACCTTTGGCCAGCAGATCCTCGTCCTGGTTTTCGTAAGTATTAGCCGGAACTTCATAGATAAATGCAACATTAGCATCGCGGATCATATCAGCTTCTTCTTCGGTCAGGCCGATTGTCCTGATATCGGCCGTCATCTGCAATTCCTGGATCACAGCATCAGGGGCATCAGGGGTGGCGGCAGTCTTGAAAAAGCCGTCAATATGGCCATCTCTCAAGGCATCGATGGCATCATCCATGCCCATAAATTGATAGTCGGGTTCAATACCGAGGACTTCCAGTACATCCTGGGTTATTTGTTCAGTAGCTGTGCCCATTCCACCCGGATTAATTTTCTTTCCTTCCAGATCGGAAAAACTTTCGATACCGCTGTCAGCTCTGACAGCTAAGTTGTTCGGAGCGGAGGCACCGAGTACAAGGGCCCTCAAGTCGGGGTGACCGGGGGCGTAAATGTCTTCACCTTCAGCAGCTTTATCCCTTT
>SL_5KL_010_SEDDRAFT_10001162_pt1 | contig 16175 bp, 17 predicted proteins | sample SodLakKL_010_SED_FD_9118 | JGI IMG/M metagenome (IMG submission 9118)
AAAAGGCGGCCGGCGGGTTTCACCGCCGGCCGCCCCTCTGTCCTGAAACCTGAGAGTTTGCGTTGCAATCAACGCCCCCTTCGGTGGGCCGCAAGCGACCGCTCTCCAGAGCCTGCCTGTCGTCACCGTCCCGGTCCGGGTGGCCTGAGCGATTCCGGGCGGATGTTGCGCCTTCGGCGGCCGTCCGCAATGGCGGGCGGCACTCTTCCAGGTCGGTGTGGCCACGGGCAGACCCGCGGCCGGCAGAAACCGCAGTCTAGCCCAATGCAGCCTCGATGCAAAAGTCTGCCAGCGGAAACCATGGGGCAATTACGCCGCATTGATCGAACGCCTTCACAGCTTCTTCGCTTAACTGATTGAGACTGAACCGGCAACACGGCTTTTCCACAAAGCCTGTGGATAACTCTGTGGATGGCTTGTTGCCAACATCCCAGATGCGTTACCACCTTTGGGGTCTTGTCCGATTGGACAATTTTTCGCCCAACTCAACAAGCCCTTGTTTTTGTTGGATTGCCTCGTTCCCAAAAAAATCTGTGGTGGTACACCCGGGCTTTTACGCGCCGTACCCCCGCCCCTCGCCGAATTTGTGCACAACCTAACCCGCAGGAGCCGGACGCGCGGCACTCCGGAGGCTGAAAGTTCTGGAGGTCGGGTTAACGCAGCGTAACCCGACGTACGGTTTGCGCTGACCGGGCGTGAACGCGATCCAGTGACGCAGCCCTACCCCTGCGGCCCCAGGGCCCTGAGGGCGAAAAATCTCTTCAACGCGAGTGTCCGATCTACCTGCGTGACACCCAGCGCCCGTGCAGAGGCGACCAGCGGCAGCGAGGAGCCGAACAACCAGCGCAGGGCCTCCATCGAGCGCAGCATCGCCTCATTCTCGACGCGACGGCTGCGCGTGTAGGCCGAAAGGGCCGCGGGACGGGCAGGATCGCTGCCCGGACCCGCGGGCAACCGCCGTAGCAACTCACGAACGTCGGCCAGGCCCAGGTTCAGACCCTGGCCGGCCAGCGGGTGAATCGTGTGCGCGGCATCCCCGACCAGCACCAGGCGCCCCCGGCTGTAGTCCTTCGCCTGCCGCCCGACCAGTGCCCAAGCGGACCGCGGCGACACCGATTCGATCTCCCCGAGGCGTGCCCCGAGCGCGTCCCGCAGCGCCGTCGCGAACGCCGCATCGTCCAACTCCAGGACATCGTCCGCGTCGAACTCGGGCTGCGACCAGACGACGGAACAGCGCCCATCCGCCAGGGGTAGAAAGGCGACGATCTGCTGCTGGTTGAAGCGCTGCCAGGCGGTGTCCTGGTGCGGGAAGCGCGTCGCGACCGTGGCGACGACACCCTTCGCGTGGTAAGGGTGCCGGCGGACCGGGATGCCTGCACGGTGGCGCAGCGGAGACTCGGCGCCGTCCGCGGCCACCAGCAGCCGTGCTCCCAGCACGCGCCGGCCCTCCAGGTGCAGATCGATGCGATCCGGGCGCCAGTCGAGCGTGCGCCACCGGGTATCGGGCAGCAGTACCGCCTCGGTCGCCTCCAGGGCGTCCCACAGACTTGCCTCCAACGCCAGGTGCTCCACCGTCCAACCCAGCGCCGGCACACCCAGCTCGTCGGCATCGAACGTCAGCGCGGCGGCGCTGTTGGCGTCCCAGACAGCCATGCGATAAAAGGCATGGGCACGCCGGCGCAGTACCGACTCGGCAACGCCCATCTGTTCCAGCAGGGCCATTGACGCGGCATTCAGCGTTGCCACACGGGTCACCGGCGCGGTGTCCGCAAACACGGGCCGCGGCTTGCGTTCCACCAGAGCCACGCGCTGCCCGGCCTGGGCCATCCCCAGTGCGACGGCGGCGCCGACCGCACCGCCCCCCACCACCACGCAGTCGAACAGATCGGGAGACGTCTTCATGCGGTTCCCTCCTCGGTCTCGCCGGTGTCGCGCCGACGCCCTGCCGCGGACCCCGCCATCGCAACGGGCACGGCGCGCAGGCTGCGGCGCGGCAGGGGTTGCAGGCCCATCGCCCGCTCCGCCCAGAGCCGACGCAACGGGTCGATGCGATCGAGCACCAGCATGCCGCCGCCCAGCGCATGGGGGGCCAACTCCTGGATTGCCAGCAGCCCTCGGGCCAGAAAATCGGTCGCGGCCGTAATGCGGCCGATGTCCCCCGCGCGCAGACCGGCATAGTCGGCGAGGACCTCGGGCGCACCCGGGTCGGCCGCGGTCAGCAGGCGTCCGGCCAGCACCGCAACGTCGCGCAGCGACAGGTTGAGACCCTGCCCCGCGACCGGATGCAGACCATGGGCGACGTTCCCGGCCAGCACCAGCCGCGCGTCGTGGAGTCTCCGGGCCCGCACCAGTTCGAGGGGAAAACGTGCCAACGGTCCCGCGGCGCGCAGACGGCCGAGACGCCAGCCGAAAACCTCCTGCAACTCGGCGACACGCTCGGCCTCGGCCAGTGCCGCACGAACATCGCAGGCGTCGGGAGGCGCCACCCAGACCACGTTCATCCGTCCACCCGACTGGGGCAGCAGTGCCAGCGGCCCCTCCGGGGTGAATCGCTCGAAGGCCCGGCCCTGATGCTGCCTCGACGGCAGGACGTCGAAGACCAGCGCATCGGCATCGTAACGCCGGCGCAGCACCTCGATACCGGCAGCCGCGCGGGTCGCGGAATGCGCGCCGTCGGCCGCCACCACGAGACGTGCAGCGAACCGGTGCCGGCCGTCCGGACCGGCGACGACCACCTCCCGACGCTCCGGCCCGGCGGCCTCCAGCAGATCGAGCTCCGTCCGTTCGAGCACCTCGACCCCGGCTTCCTCGAGGGCATGGGCGAGCATGGCGTCGATCCGGGCGGCAGGAACGACTTGCCCCAGCGCCGGCAGGCCCTGGCTCGCAGCGTCCATCACCACGCTGCCGAAGCCACCCGCCCGGCTCACGTGAATCTCCCGGATCGGCTCCGCATGCGCAGCCAACGGGGCCCCGTAGCCGATGTCCTGCAGAATCGTCACCGAACCCGCGGAAAGCGCGTAGCCGCGCGTATCGGCACTGCGCTCGGCGTTCGCTCCCCGCGCGCCGCGCTCTGCGAGCACGACGTCCCGGCCGCCGCGGGCAAGGAGGCAGGCCAGCAATCCACCCACCGGCCCCGCGCCGACGATCAGGACGTCACAGTTCCGGTTCCGTGCCGCCATCAGGCGGCCCTGCCCCGCGCCGGGGCATTGCCGGCCATGCAGTCCTCGATCTCCGCCACTGTCTTCGGGCAGTCCCCGCTGAGGATCTCGTGACCGGATCGGGTCAGGGCCACGTCGTCCTCGATACGGATGCCGATGTTGCGAAACCGCTTTGGCGCCTTCGCCTGGGGACCGAAATACAGCCCGGGCTCCACCGTCATCACCATGCCCGGCTCCAGCAGACGCCAGGCGTCGCCGATGCGATAGTCACCGACATCGTGCACATCCAGACCCAGCCAGTGACCGGTACGGTGCATGTAGTACGGCTTGAAGGCCTCCTTTCGGACCAGGTCCGCAGGCCTGCCCTTCAACACCCCCAGCGCCTTCAGACCGCGGGTGAGGACCCCCACGGCGGCGTCGTGGGGATCGTTCCAATGGTTGCCGGGCACCGTCTTCGCGATCGCCGCGGCCTGCGCCTCGAGCACGACCTCGTAGACCTCCCGCTGGGCCGGAGTGAAACGTCCCGAGACCGGAAAGCTGCGGGTGATGTCCGAGGCATATCCTCCGTACTCGCAACCGGCATCGATCAGCAGCAGATCCCCTTCGCGCAGTACGCTGCGATTCTCGATGTAATGGAGGATGCAGCCGTTCTCGCCTCCGCCGACGATCGAGTGATAGGCCGGTTCCGTGCCGTGGCGCCGGAATTCATGCAGCAGTTCGGCCTCGACCTCGTACTCGGCCATTCCCGGCCGGCAGGCCTGCATGGCGCGCACGTGGGCGCCGGAGGAGATAACCGCCGCGTGACGCATCATGCGCAGTTCCCCGGGCTGCTTGAACAGGCGCTGCTCGTGCAGATGGTGTTCCAGCGCGACGAACTCGCAGGGTGCCCGAACGCCGGATCGCACCTTGGCGCGAACCTGGTTCACCCAGCCGAACAGGCGCTGGTCCATGGCCTCGCTATGACCGAAGGGCGCGCACATTGTGCTCCGGTTCTCCATCAAACCGGGCAGGATCTCGCCGATGTCGCCGATGGGAAAGGCACAATCGGCAGCATAGTCGCTGACAGCCCCATCGGGTCCGGCGCGGCGTCCGTGCCACGTCTCCATGTCAGGATCGCGGTCGCGGCAGAACAGCACGTATTCTCCCGCCTCGCGCCCCGGGACCAGCACGGCGAACGCATCGGGCTCCGGAAAGCCGGTGAGGTACAGGAAATCGCTGTCCTGCCGGAACGGGTATTCGACGTCCCGGTTGCGCAGGCTTTCGGTCGCGGCGGGAATGACGGCGATCGCATCCTTGCCGATGGACTGCATCAGCCGGTGCCGGCGGCGCGCGAACTCCTTCAGGGTGAGCTTGGGTGGTTTCATTGCAGTGGAATCGGGCTCCGTGGTTGGGCGGGCGCCAGTTCATCGGCAAGCAGCATCACGCCGACGCGCACGTACTCGTTCAGTTCGGCCAGCGCCTGCTCGTTGTCTTCATTGGCCTCGGGCTCTGCCTCGATGCGCGCAATCTCGGCGAAATCGCGCAGGATCTCGGCGGCTTCCGGCGAGGGCTTCAGCCCCCCGAGGCGGGGCGTCTGACCGAGGCCACCGAGGAAGCCGTCCACCCACTGTCCCAGCGTGCGGGTGCGAAACTCCAGGTCTTCGCTGTCATCGGGCAACAGCGGCGCGAATCCGAGATCGGTGTCGTTCAGCGCACGTAACACCTGCAGCCGCAGTGCCTCGACGGTCCGACGCAAGACCGCATCATCATGGCCGGGCGGCGGATGGCGTTCTCCCAGCACTTGTTCGAGCCGGGCTCCCGACAGGCTCGGATCCGCCACCAGGCACCCGGAGAGCAGGCCGTGCGCGGCAGGCGCCGAACAGGACACGCCCGCGGCATGGAGGATCCGCCCCAGTTCATCCAGGCCGGAAGCCCCCACCACAGTCATCAGAATGCCTCCAGTCGAGCTTCGTAGGGAAACAGCAGCATGCGATAGATCCGGTCGCCGAACTGCATGTGCGTGAACTCGGGTTCGCCGAGTTTGATCGCATTGCTCCCTTTCGCAGACATCGCGCGCAACCCGAAGTGACGTTCCGAGATCAGGTCCGCCAGCAGCTGCTCGAGTTCCGCGCGTTCGATCGTCCCGGTATTGTCGACGATGCGGCAGGGCTTGCCGTTGTGTGCGGTGGATTCGATGATGGTGGCGCCGGGGCCGGGCGGANGGGTGTTCGTCATCGCGGGATCACCTCGAGAGCTTCAGTCATACAAAGGGCATTCGTTCATCGGGCATTGTGGCGGTGGGGCCTGAACCCCGCAACCGCTCATTGCAAGGACACCCGGGGGCCGGGATCGTGCGACTCCGTTGTGTCAGGAATGCGGTTCGCTTTCCCTCGAGCGATGGCAGTCTGGTCCGAACGCCATGTCATGAATACCCGGTTACCAGTTGACGCTCGGATAGCGCCACTCCTAGACTCCAGCTATTCATCTTTTCTCACGCCACAGAGCCAGGGACCCGAACACGCCATGGAAACCGCCAAGCCCGCCGAGGTGGATGCTGCCGCTGATCGCCTGGAGACGGCCGTTGTGCGACTGATGGAACGCTGCGCCGCGCTGCACGAGGAGAATCACCTGCTGCACGAGCAACTCCGACAACTGCGCGCCGAGCGCGCCACCTTCAAGGAACGCACCGAGCAGGCCCGGCATCGGGTCGAAGGCATGATTTCCCGGCTGCGCACCATGGAGCACCCCGAATGAGCCCTCCCGCAGAGCCTGTCCGCGTCAATATCCTCGGCAAGGAATACCAGGTCGCATGCCCTCCCGAGGAACGCGCCGACCTCTATGCCTCCGCCAATCTGCTGGATGAGCGCATGCGCAGCGTCCGCGACGGCGGGCGCGTTGTCGGTGCCGACCGGATCGCGGTGATGGTGGCGCTGAACCTCGCGCACGAGATGCTCGTCTGTAGCCGGAACCTGGAGCGCGTGCAGATCCGCACACCGGAACGCCTGAGCGTCCTTGCCGATGCCGTGGAAAAAAAATTGCGGGAAACTGCACGTGACGGTACGAATGGCTCATAATTGGAGTCAGGGCGTGTTTCTGCGCCGTGCGTGAGTGGCTGGGTGGTACCCTTGAGCCTAATTGTTAGCCACGGGAATCGAGAACTTTCGGGTGGTTGAGCATGTCCGCTCCGTGCGGAAAGCCTGTAAACCTGAAGCCTCGTCCCACCTGAACCGCTGGTTCAAGGTCGAAGGCCACCACGGCGCGCGCGGTGCACGCCCCCTTTTCTGATGTCCCAAACCATTCCCGCTCTCCCCACCGAAGAGCCGCTGGTCCTGCGACTGCGCTTCCGTAGACAGCGCGCGGCCCTCGACGACGGCATCATCGCCGAACATTCCGCCGCGATCTCGGACCATGCCCGGCGTTGCCTCCGGCTGCTGCGCCCGCGCACCCTCGCCGGTTATTTCGGCATCCGCGGCGAAATCGACATCCTGCCACTCCTGGAACAGCAATCGGCCCGAGGCATCCGCATTGCGATGCCCATACTGGAGTCGCACCGGTCAGGCCGCATGCACTTCCGTTCCTGGCACCCCGACGCACCGTTGTGCCACAACGCGTTCGGCATCCCGGAACCCTGCCACGACGCGCCGCGCGTCTGGCGCCGCGAACTCGACATCGTGCTCCTGCCCCTGGTCGCGTTCGACAGTGCCGGATACCGTCTGGGAATGGGCGGCGGCTACTACGACCGTTACTTCGCCCGGCGCCGCTTCGGCTTCCATCGCCCCCGGCTGATTGGCATCGCCCATGGCTTCCAGCAAGTGCCCCGCCTGGAGCGGCAGCCCTGGGACGTGCCGCTGGACGGGGTCATCACCGAGGCGGGGTGGACAGGATTCCAGCGACTGCCGGGTGAGCGAGCGGATTGACAAATACCAGGGGAGAATGCTGGCATCCGCCACAAAACCCTGCGAGGAACCCCCGATGGCCTACTGGTTGATGAAATCCGAACCCGATGTCTTCGGTATCGATGATCTGGAGCGGGTCGGCGTGGAGCCGTGGGAGGGGGTGCGCAACTACCAGGCACGCAACATGATGCGCGACGCGATGAAGAAGGGCGACCTCGCCTTCTTCTATCACTCGAACACCAAGGTGCCCGGCATCGTCGGGGTGTTGCGCATCCAGCGCGAGGGTTATCCCGACGACGCCGCCTTCGACCCGGAGCACAAGTATTACGATCCGAAGAGCGACCCCGACAACCCCCGCTGGTACCGCGTCGATGTGGCCTTCGAGGAACGCTTCGACGCGGTCATCCCGCTGTCGTGGCTGAAGGAGCAGCCCGAACTGGCCGATTGCCCTCTGGTGCGCAAGGGCAACCGGTTGTCGATCATGCCGGTCACGGACCAGCAGTGGCACTTCATCATGAACCAGGCCCGGACCCTCTCCTGATGCAACAGGCTGGTGGCAACGCGATCAGTCTGGGGCAGACCACCAAAGGCCGTCACACGGCGGCTGCCAGCGCCTGATCCAGGTCCTCGATGATGTCATCGATGTGCTCGATGCCCACGGACAGGCGGACCATGTCCTCGCGCACGCCGGCGCGCTCGAGCTCGTCCGGGGCGAGCTGCCGGTGCGTGGTCGTCGCCGGGTGACACGCCAGGCTCTTGGCATCGCCGATGTTCACCAGCCGCGTCACCAACTGCAACGCGTCGATGAAACGGCCACCCGCCTCGCGCCCGCCGAGCGGACTGTCGATACCGAAGCTGAGGATGCCCGCGGCCCGGCCGCCCAGGTAGCGCTGTACCAGGCCATGATCGGCATGGTTTGGCAGACCGGCATAGGCGACCCAGTTCACGGCGGGATGCCGCTCGAGGTACTGGGCGACCGTAAGGGCGTTCTCGCAGTGCCGTTCCATGCGCAGCGCCAGTGTCTCGATCCCCTGCAGGATCAGGAAGCTGTTGAAGGGCGAGATGGCCGCACCCATGTTGCGCAGCGGGACCACGCGCGCTCGGCCAATGTAGGCCGCCGGACCGAAGGCGTCGGTATAGGTGACCCCGTGATAGGACGGATCGGGCTGGGTCAGCCCGGTGAAACGTTCCGCGTGGTCCGCCCAGGGGAATCGTCCGGAGTCCACCAGGACCCCCCCAATCGTGGTGCCGTGCCCACCCATGTACTTGGTCAGGGAATGCACCACGATGTCGGCACCGTGCTCGAAGGGCCGACAGAGATACGGCGACGGCACGGTGTTGTCCACCATCAGCGGCACGCCGTGGGAATGAGCCAGTTCCGCCAGCGCCGCCAGGTCCGCCACGTTGCCCGCGGGATTGCCGATCGACTCGCAGAAGACCACCCGGGTATTCCCATCCATCAGATCCCGCATCGCCTCGATGTCGCCGGGCGGCGCGAACCGGACCTCGATTCCATACCGGGGGAGCGTATGCGCGAAAAGATTGTAGGTCCCGCCGTAGAGCGTGCTGGTGGTCACGACGTTGTGCCCGGACTCGGCCAGGGTCATCAGCCCGGCCGTGATCGCGGCCATGCCTGATGCGAAGGCCAGCGCCCCGACGCCACCCTCGAGCGCGGCCACCCGCTGCTCGAGCACGTCCGTGGTCGGATTCATGATCCGGGTATAGATGTTCCCCGGAACCTTCAGGTCGAACAGGTCCGCACCGTGCTGCGTGTCGTCGAACGCGTACGAGGTGGTCTGGTAGATCGGGACCGCGACGGCCCGGGTGGTCGGGTCCGGCTGGAACCCAGCGTGAATCGCCTGCGTCTCGAATTTCATGCATTCCTCCTCGTTGTCGGTGGCGGCGTTGGGCCGGCGGCAGGTTCTAAAGCCCGCCTGACCATGGGATGCCCACCCCGCTCGCCGGCCCAGAATACTTCACCTGCGCGCGAAGGGAACAGGCGAGCGGGCCGTCACCCGGCGGTGAAGCGCTCCCAGTGAACGCAGAAAGTTCCATGAAATTGTGGGATTTCGAAAAAAAGTCTTGATGCGGATCAACCCAAGAGCCGATTCTTCGCCTACACTCCGGAATGCGGGGCAGGACGTCCGGCGGAACCGGCTGTGCCGATCTTTTCACCGATGGGGGATCTCCATGGAAACAACTGCGGATACACACAACGTAAAAGCAGCAGCGCAAGACACTTACGATTACAAGGTAGTGCGGCAATTCACGATCATGACGATCGTCTGGGGCATCGTTGGGATGCTGGTCGGCGTCATCATCGCCGCGCAGCTCGTCTGGCCCGCCCTGAACACGAACCTGGAGTGGTTCACCTTCGGACGCCTGCGTCCGCTCCACACCAACGCGGTGATCTTCGCCTTCGGCGGCTCCGCACTCTTCGCCACCTCGTACTACATCGTGCAGCGCACCTGCCAGGCACGACTGTTCGGCGGCCCGCTGGTCGCCTTCACCTTCTGGGGCTGGCAGCTCGTCATCGTGCTGGCCGCGGTCACACTGCCCCTGGGCATGACCATGGGCAAGGAGTACGCCGAACTGGAATGGCCCATCGCCATCCTGATCGCCCTGGTCTGGGTCGCCTACGCCCTGGTGTTCTTCGGTACCATCCTGAAGCGCAAGGTCAAGCACATCTACGTGGCGAACTGGTTCTTCGGGGCCTTCATCATCGTCATCGCGGTGCTGCACATCGTCAACAACATGTCGATGCCGGTGACCCTGTTCAAGTCGTATTCCGCCTATCCGGGCACCATGGACGCGATGATCCAGTGGTGGTACGGCCACAACGCGGTGGGCTTCTTCCTCACGGCCGCGTTCCTGGGAATGATGTACTACTTCGTCCCGAAGCAGGCCGGACGCCCGATCTACTCCTACCGCCTGTCGGTGGTCCACTTCTGGGCGCTGGTCTCGCTGTACATGTGGGCAGGCCCGCACCATCTCCACTACACCGCCCTGCCCGACTGGGTGCAGTCTCTCGGCATGGTGTTCTCGCTGATCCTGCTGGCTCCTTCCTGGGGTGGCATGATCAACGGCATCATGACCCTGTCCGGGGCCTGGCATAAGCTGCGCACCGATCCGATCCTGCGCTTCCTGATCGTCGCGCTCTCATTCTACGGCCTAGCGACGTTCGAAGGCCCGATGATGTCGATCAAGACGGTCAACGCACTCTCCCACTACACCGACTGGACCATCGGTCACGTCCATGGCGGAGCACTGGGCTGGGTCGCAATGATCACCATCGGCTCGCTGTACGCGCTGATTCCCGCGCTGTGGGGCAAGGAGAAGATGTACTCGATCAAGGCGATCGAGTGGCACTTCTGGCTATCGACCATCGGTACCGTGATGTACATCGTCTCCATGTGGATCGCCGGCGTCATGCAGGGCTTGATGTGGCGCGCGGTGAACGAGGACGGAACCCTGACCTACAACTTCGTGGAGAGCCTGGTACAGATGTATCCGTACTACTTCCTCCGCTTCGTGGGTGGTTTCGTGTTCTTCGTGGGCATGTTCATCATGGTCTGGAACGTCTGGAAGACGATCGCCGGCACCAAGCCCGTCACGCACGCCGTGCCGCAGACCGCACATTGATCCGGGGGAGATGAAACCATGAGTCATGAAGTCGTCGAGAAAAACATAGGCCTGATGGTGGTGCTCATCGTCCTCGTCATCAGTGTCGCGGGGCTGGTGCAGATCGTGCCGCTGTTCTTCCTGACCAGTACCACGCAGCCCATCGAAGGAATGGAACCTCGTTCGGCACTGGAACTGGAAGGGCGTGATATCTACATTCGGGAAGGCTGCTACACCTGCCACTCCCAGATGATCCGGCCCTTCCGTGCCGAGACCGAGCGTTACGGTCACTATTCGGTGGCCGGCGAGTCGGTCTGGGATCACCCCTTCCAGTGGGGCTCGAAGCGCACGGGTCCGGACCTGGCTCGGGTGGGAGGCCGGTACAGCGATGACTGGCATCGCCTGCACCTGATCGATCCGCGGGCGGTGGTGCCGGAGTCCAACATGCCGGCCTATGCCTTCCTGGAACGTCGCGAGATCAACGCGGACCTCACGCCCCGAAAGATGCGTGCGCTGCAGCGACTGGGGGTTCCCTATACCGACGAGCAGATCGAGGCAGCCGCCGATGAGGTCAGGGGCATGACCGAAATGGACGCGATGATCGCCTATCTGCAGGGATTGGGTACCGACCTTGCGCATTGGAGATAGGAAATGAGCTTCGGACTGATACATGGCCTCCTGACGGTGCTGCTGATCATTCTCTTCGGCGGAATCGTCTGGTGGGCCTTCAGTAGCAGACAGAAAGAGCGCTTTGACGAAGCCGCCAACCTTCCCTTTGTGGAAGACGATGACCAGTCGGCCCCCAAGCGGTCACAGAAAGGAGACAAGCAATGAATGAGCATGACATGAGCGCCTTCTGGCATTGGTGGGTCGTGATCCTGACGCTCGCCAATATCGCCGGAATCTACTGGCTGATCCGCTGGACCAGCAAGAAACGGCCCGGCGAGGCCGCCGAGGGGGCGGAGACCGGGCACAGCTGGGATGGCCTGACGGAGTTCAACAATCCGTTGCCGCGCTGGTGGCTGTGGATGTTCTACATCACCATCGTTTTTGCGCTGGTCTACCTGGTGCTGTACCCCGGCCTGGGACGCTTCGCGGGCTTGCTCGGCTGGCATTCGGGCAACATGCTGAACGTCGAGGACAGCCAGTACCAGCGGGAGATGCAACGGGCCGAGGAACGTTACCAGCCAATCTTCGCGGCGATGGCCGACCAGGACATCTCCTCGCTGGCACGGGACGCCAGCGCCTTGACGACCGGCCGCAGGCTGTATCTCAACTACTGCTCGACCTGCCACGGTTCGGACGCCGGCGGTGCCCGCGGGTTCCCGAGCCTGACCAACGGCGTATGGCAATGGGGCGGGACCCCGGACGCCATCCGGACCAGCATCGCGCAAGGGCGCCAAGCCAACATGCCCGGATTCGGCGCTTCGCTGGGGGAAGAAGGCGTCGAGCAGGTCGCGCATTACGTGCTGCAGATGTCCGGCCGCGCGGATGCCGACAGCGCACTGGCGGAGGAAGGACAGCAGAAGTACAACATGTTCTGCTCCGGCTGCCACGGCGCCGACGGCGCCGGCATGGCGATGCTGGGCGCACCCCCGCTCACCGAAAACGCCTGGGTCTATGGTGGCTCGCTCGCCGCCATCAAGGAGACGATCGAGCAGGGGCGTGCGGGCGTGATGCCTGCGTTCCAGGAATTGCTCGGCGAGGAGCGCGTACACGTACTCTCGGCATATGTCTATAGCTTAGATTCCCAGTAACTTTTCGGAGGGTTTGCCAGGGCGGGCTACATTTCACGTAGCCCGCCCTTTTTTCTTCTCCCCAGATACCGAGCACAGTCATGTCTGAATCGCAGTCCCGCAAGAAGAAGGCCCAGGTAGCTCCCGCAGAAGGCCTGGAAACGGAAATCTATGCCAAGCACCAGAAGATCTATCCACGCGAGGTCCACGGCCTCTTCGCCAAGCTTCGCGTCACCGCGATGCTCGCCTTGCTCGGCATCTATTACGGCCTGCCCTGGGTACAATGGGAGGGGCGCCAGGCGGTGCTGTTCGACCTGCCCGAGCGCAAGTTCCACGTCTTCGGCCTGACCTTCTGGCCCCAGGACTTCTTCCTGCTCGCGGTGCTGCTCGTGATCGCCGCGCTGACGCTGTTCTTTTTCACGGCGTTGGCCGGTCGGCTCTGGTGTGGCTACGCCTGCCCCCAGACGGTCTGGACCGAGGCCTTCCTGCGCATAGAGCGCTGGTTCGAGGGTGACCGCCCCAAGCAGATGAAATTGGACAAGGCGCCTTGGACGGGAGAAAAGATCCTGCGCAAAACGGGTAAGCATACGGCATGGGCCCTGTTTGCCTTGTTCACCGGGCTCACTTTCGTCGGCTATTTCAGCCCGATCGCCGAACTCATTCCCCGCTTCTTCACCTTCGACACCGGCGCTTGGGAAACCTTCTGGATCCTGTTCTACGGCTTCGCGACCTGGGGGAACGCCGGGTTCATGCGCGAACAGGTCTGCATCTACATGTGCCCGTATGCGCGCTTCCAAAGCGCGATGTTCGACAAGGACACGCTGATCATCTCCTACGATGAGGAGCGCGGCGAACCGCGTGGTCCACGCAAGCGGGGAACCGACACCAAGGCCAAGGGGCTGGGCGACTGCATCGAGTGCACGCTCTGTGTACAGGTCTGCCCAACGGGCATCGACATCCGCGACGGCCTGCAGTACCAGTGCATCGGCTGCTCGGCCTGTGTCGACGTCTGTGACGAGGTAATGGACAAAATGGGCTACCCGCGGGGTCTGGTACGCTACACCACCGAAAACGCGATGGCCGGCAAGCCGGCGAAGATCCTGCGCCCCCGCGTGCTGTTGTACGGCGCCCTGTTGCTCGTCTTGATGGCCGGTTTCGTTTACGGCGTATCGGCTCGCAGCCCGGTGGGCATCGACGTGATCCGGGACCGGAACGTGCTGTACCGCGACCTTCCCGACGGCCAGGTCGAAAACGTCTATACCCTGAAACTCACCAACCGCCACACCGACACGCGCCACTTTGAAATCAGCGTCTCCGGGCTCGAGGGCGCGCAACTCGCTTGGCAGGAAGGCGACTACATCGAGGTTCCAGCCGGACGCGTGATCGAATTCCCCATCAGCGTGCGCATGGACCCCTACCTCTTGACCGGCGCGAGCAGCGAGGTCATCTTCCACGCTCAGGTCGTGGACCGGCCGGAACTGAGCAACGAGCGTTCGAGCCGTTTCGTCGGCCCGCTGCGCTGAGAACGTAACGTACAGAGGACCTGATACCGATGCGCTATCCCCGCGAAGACACCGTACCCTGGTACAAGCAATTCTGGCCCTGGTTCGTCATCACGCCACCGCTCGTCGGCATCATGCTCGGCGTGCTCCTGGTCACAGCCGCAACCTACGATCCCGACGGCATGGTGGTGGGCGATTACTCCAAGGAAGGACGCGGTATCAACCAGAGCATCGCTCGGGCGCAGTTCGCCTCCAGCCTCGGCCTCGCCGCCAATGTGCAGATCGAAGGCCAGCGGGTGTGGCTCGACCTCAGAAGCAGTGTGCCCATACCCCAGCAGAACATGAAGCTTGTCTTCATGCACCCGACGCGCGATCAGTTCGATCAGGAACTGCCGTTGTCCTTCGATGTGGGACGCCAACTCTATTTTGCAGATCTCGAAGAGCTTGGCGTGGCATTGTGGCGCGTGCACCTCGAACCCGAAGACGGCAGTTGGCGACTGCGCGGCCGCATGGAAGATTTTTATGACCGCGAGATCGCCATGGAACCGAGCGCCTGATTCGAATCCGACCGGAACCAGCCCCTGTACTCTGGTTCTGGTCGGGTCGGACGAGCCCACCAGGCGCAGCACACAAGCTCCAGCCCCACGGAAGCCCCAATGCAAGCCAATCCGATCTTCGATGCCGACCTGATCCGCCGCTACGACAAGGCCGGACCGCGCTACACGTCCTATCCCACCGCAGTCCAGTTTCACAGCGGCTTTGACCCAGACCAGTACCGGCAACAGGCGGCGATCAGCAATGCCCGCGGCGGCCCGTTGTCGCTCTATTTCCACATCCCCTTTTGTGACACGGTCTGTTTCTACTGCGCCTGCAACAAGGTGGTCACCAAGATCCGCGCGAAGGCACAGCCCTACCTGGACGACGTCTACCGCGAGATGGCGCTGCAATCGGCGCTATTCGATCGCAATCGGCCGGTGGAGCAGCTGCACTGGGGCGGCGGCACGCCCACCTTCCTCAGTGTCGAGCAGATGCGCGAACTGATGGGGCGCACCGGCGAGCATTTCCATCTGAAGACCGATGACACCGGCGAATATTCGATCGAGATCGACCCCCGCGAGGCAGATGCCCGTACGGTGGCCGTACTGCGGGAACTCGGCTTCAACCGGATGAGCCTCGGGGTGCAGGACTTCGACCCGAAGGTCCAGAAGGCGGTCAATCGCATCCAGTCCGAGGCCGAGACCCTGGCCGTACTGCAGGCCGCGCGTGACGAAGGCTTCCACGGGATCAGCATCGACCTGATCTACGGCCTGCCCTTCCAGACCGTCGATAGCTTCCTGCGCACGCTGGATCGCGTGATCGAGGCCAGCCCTGATCGCCTTTCGGTCTTCAACTACGCCCACCTTCCGACCCGTTTCATGCCCCAACGACGTATCAAGGAGGAGGAACTGCCGACTCCGGCCGACAAGCTGTCCATCCTCGAGTCGACCATCCATCACCTGACCAGCGCCGGTTATGTGCTGATCGGCATGGACCACTTCGCGAAGCCCGACGATCCGCTGGCCCGCGCACAGCGCGAGGGCAGCCTGTACCGGAACTTCCAGGGGTATGCCACGCATGCCGAGTGCGACCTGGTCGCCATGGGCGTGTCGTCCATCGGGCAGGTCGGCGACGCCTTCAGCCAGAACGTGAAGGATCTCGAAACCTACCATGCCATGCTGGCCGAGGGCCGCCTGCCGATCGAACGCGGCTTCGTGATCAATGACGACGACAAGCTGCGCCGGGCCGTGATCACCGACCTGATCTGCCATTTCGAACTGGATGGCGATGCCGTCGGCAGGCGCTTCGGGATCGACTTCGGCAACTACTTCGCGAACGAACTGGAAAACCTGGAGCCCTTCATCGAGGATGGCCTGCTGACGCTGGAGGGCAACCGGATCCGCGTTCTGCCGGTCGGCCGGCTGATGATTCGCAACATCTGCATGACCTTCGACCGCTACCTCGACACCAGCGGCGAGCGCCGCTTCTCCCGCACCCTCTAGCACCCGCCCGCTCCCCCGTAGGCGAGACCTCCGGTCGCGATTCCCACCACCCCCATCGCGGCCAGAGGCCGCTCCTACGCGAGGGTGGAGGGGACGGCCTCCACGGGCTCGCCCTCTGGGAGGCCGCGTACGCGCAGTCCCTGTGCGTCGCCAAGGTCCGCGCGCAGGACCTCGGCCAGTGCGGCACGGGCCGGTGCCTCCCCGTGCACCAGCCAGACCTGCCTCGGCGGGGCCGGCGCGGAGG
>SL_5KL_010_SEDDRAFT_10001163_pt1 | contig 16165 bp, 10 predicted proteins | sample SodLakKL_010_SED_FD_9118 | JGI IMG/M metagenome (IMG submission 9118)
GCTGCCAGGTGCAGGGCCCCGTGGCGCATATTAGCGCAGAGGGCGCAGGGGTTTTTCTCCTGCCTGGTCTCGAAAACGATCTTCGAGATGGCCGTTTCTTCNACATGAAGTCCCACCTCCATACTGCGGGCCAATTCATGGAGGGGTTTTAGATCAACNTCCCANCCTAAGTGGACATAAATGGCCTGCAGGTCAAAATCGAAGGGGGCGTGCCTGCGGAAGATATTGAGGATATATAAGAGGGCGGAACTGTCCTTGCCGCCTGAAAGGCCCACGGCCACCCGGTCGCCCCGATCAATCATCTTATAATCATAAATCGTCCTTTTAACCCTGGTCAAAAACCATTTACTGTCGCTGCGGCGCAAGTAGCATTCGTCCTTTCGGGTCGGATCCTATAATATTTCTTACTATCTATACTCAATAATATAACGGTTTCTTTCCTCTTGACAACAAACTTTTTGCCAGGCGGTGGCTTAGAAGGTTCTTTGGGGCTTAAAAGGTTCTTTATGGTTCTTGGCCCAATTGCCGAGAGCTCATCAATCACATCTTTGGGAACCGTTTCTTTAAAAAGGCTTGGAATCCAGGCTTCCACAACCTGCTGCGGCGGCAATTCGAAGTAGCGTTTCTCAACCTGTTCTCCACCAGCTTTTGAGCACCCTGCCGTTGTCAAGAAATATTTTTATAAAATTTTCTTTTTATTAAAGCTTAAATCTACAGCGGCTTTAACTTGGCCTGCAACCCAAATGCCGCAAAAACTATGGGCTCAGAAATACCGTATTGAATTGATGTTTTTTTTACAGGGCATTTACACAACTCCCGGCTGAGGATGAATGAACTTGACGATGAAATTGATAGACTATATAGTAAAAACAAAACTGCTTTTGAAAATTGGTTTCGCCATTTATGCTTAAGTTTTATGATTATGATCCAGCTGGAAATATGGAATGGAGCTTTGCAGGCCGAAAACCAAAGGTTATCCTGGGCGATCAATTAATTTAATTAAAGGAGGAGTTGCTCTCTTGGAACAGTTTAGTGATAAGGTGAAAAAAGTTGCCGATTTGCTTCAAGAAAGTAATTATACGGTAATCTTTACCGGGGCGGGAGTTTCAACAGAACATTACAGCCATAACCTGGGCAGCCCGGGTAGAAGCCTCCCCGTGATGGTTGCTCCTGAAGACTTTACTATCGGGAGGTTCAAGGATGATCCACAATCCTTCTATGAAGAGGGTGAGCCTTTTTTTAGCATGATCTACCAACTTGANCCGAACGAAGTGCACACAGCCCTGGCGGAGCTTGAAAAACGGGGCCTGCTTAAGGTGGTCATTACGGAGAATATTGACGGCCTGCACAAAAAAGCGGGTTCTAAAAGGGTGCTTGAAATTCGCGGCACCCTGAGGAGCGCCAGCTGCGAGGAATGTAAACGGCAGGTTGCCATAGATGATCTACTGGCGGATGCCGAGAAGGGATCGTTCTTACCGCTTTGTCCGGATTGTGGAGAACCGCTCAGGCCGGACGTGGTTTTTTCAGATGAACCTCTGCCCCCTGATTATTACGAAGCAAAAGATGAAGCCGGGCGGGCCGAATTAATGGTGGTAATCGGTTCAGCCCTGGAGGTTTCTCCCGATAACCAGCTGCCGGCTGAATGCAAAAATTTGGTCATCATCAACCAGAACCCTACTTTATACGACCAGCAGGCACAAGTGGTGATCAATGAAAGCCCCGTTAAAGTAATGAAGCTTTTACTGGAAGAGTTAAACAACCGTAAATAAATAACTGTAAATAATTGATCTTAGCGAATGATTTGAGGGTTAAAATCCTTTATGACAGGGGGACGTTTAAGCTGTCATATTCCAGTGTGCTCCGGCGTAACATTATCTAAAAACGTTCTTTTGCTGGTTGAAATACGGCAACCATAACAAGAAGTTTAACTTGCCACCAAGTATAATAAGGGGTATAATGTGACCAATTAAATTTTTATTTACGGATGAATTGTTATCCAGCGGCAAACTGAAGGAGGATGAATGAACATGAATAAAACGCTCCTGTTGTTATTGCTGGTCGTACTCCTTGCCGGAGGAGGGATCGCTTTTGCCCAAACCGGCGCCGGAAATGCATTATTCGGTCTGCAATCTGCTCCCCCGGAAGCAGTTTATGAAGAAGAGGGTCGCGATTTAGGGGAAGAAATTTCACAATCAGCCCAGGAAAGAGATACAGATTTCGATCTGGAGGGAATTATACCTGAAGTAGCTGAAGAAGCCAGGGCTAATGAAAACAGGGGAATGGGAACGGAAAAAGGCGAAGACGAAAGATCTCCCGTAGCTGAAGCTGTCCTGGAGGTCCTTGGTAACGGAAAATCCCCTGAAGATGGAAGAGCATTTGGACAGGCTGTATCGGAACAAGCCCGGGGAAATGAAGATGGCAGGGGCCTCGGCGAGGCCGTTTCTAAAGCCGCCCGTGAAGCCAACCAGAGCATGGGCGCCGGTAACAACAGGTAAAAAAGGGCCCTCGTTTTAATAATTTATTTTGATGGATATGTTTTAAGCGGCAACCATTCAGGTTGCTGCTTTGTTTTGATGGCAGGGGTGACCGGTCAGCGGAAGTAGGCTACTCCGGCTTCGAAGATGCGCTGGTCCTGGGTGCCGGGTACGTTTACGGCTACTCTGCTGCCTGTTCTTTCCGGGTGGCCCATTTTCCCGAACACCCGGCCGCAGGGGCTGGTCAGCCCTTCCACTGCGCAAAGCGATCCGTTGGGGTTAAAGGAGATGTCGTAAGTGGGCTCGCCGTCGAGATCTGTATACTGGGTCGCAACCTGGCCCTGCTTGAAAAACCTTTCCATGTCATTAGTGGTAGCGGCAAACCTGCCTTCACCGTGCGAGAGGGCCACGGTATGCCCCTCCCCCGGCCGCACATTGGCCAACCAGGGAGAAAGGACCGAGGTAACCCTGGTATAGGCCATGCGGGACACGTGGCGCTCGATCCGGTTAAAGCTTAAGGTGGGAGAGCTTTCGTTCCGGTTCCTGTATTCTCCCCAGGAAAGCAGACCCAGCTTGAGCAGGGCCTGGAAACCGTTGCAGATGCCCAAAATTAAGCCCTCTTTTTCTTTCAGCAGACCCATGACGGCTTCTTCGATCCGGGGATTCCGAAAGACGGCGGCAATAAATTTACCGGTGCCGTCCGGTTCATCTCCGGCGCTGAACCCGCCGGGAAGGGCGATGATCTGGGCTTCAGCGATCCGGGCCGCCATCTCTGAGGTGGACCGGGCCACCATGGGCGGGGTCAAATTATTAAAAACCATAATATCGGTTGAGGCTCCTGCCCTCTCGAAAGCCTGTGCTGTTTCGTATTCGCAGTTGGTCCCGGGAAAAACAGGGATAAAAACCCTCGGTTTGGCGAAAGATCGAGCCGGCTTCCGGGTATTCCTTTTCTCGTAATATTTAAGGGGGGTTGTAGCCGCAGCGGCATCAGAAAGAACCGTTTTGGTGGGAAATACTGGTTCCAGCGGTTTTTCCCAGTGCCTGTAGGCTTCTTCCAGGCTGATTTCTATCCCCTTCACTTTGATCGCCTTCTCTGCGGTGGTGTGGCCCAGCAGCCGGTACTCGTTTTCTGCAAACAGCTGTCCCGGGTCGGCTTCGCCTGTTAACTCTAAGACTATAGAGCCGTAGCCGGGTTTAAAGAGCTCCCGGATATCCTGAACACCGGGCAGGGAAGCTTCATTAAACTCTCCTGGTCCGGACGGGAGCGTATCCCCGGGGCGGCCGGCTTGATCAGGTTCGAAACGAAACCCGATCCGGTTGCCGAAACACATCTTGCTGACCGCCGCCGCCAGGCCGCCCGTCCTTACGGTAGAGGCAGCCAGCACCAGGCCTGAGGCGATCAGTTTATGGACCAGGGCCAGGTTTTTCTTAAAGGTTTCGAAATCAGGCATCCCGGCCATATCGATAGGGACAGGTAAAAGGATTACCCTGCTGCCGGTTTTTTTAAATTCCGGGGATATAATATTCCTGGCATCAACAGTATTGACAGCAAAAGCCACCAGAGTAGGAGGGACATCCAGGTCGTTAAAAGTCCCGGACATACTGTCCTTGCCGCCCACCGCCGGGATCCCCAGGTGCTTTTGAGCCGTGAATGCTCCCAACAGGGCGCTGCAGGGCCACCCCCAGCGAAGCGGATCCCGGCCCGGTTTTCCGAAATATTCCTGGAAGGAAAGCCTGATCTTACTGTAATCCCCACCCATGGCCGCAATCTTGGCCGCCGCTTCAACCACGGCATACATTGCCCCGTGGAAAGGGCTCCATTTGGCCAGGGCGGGATCAAAACCGAAAGCAGCCAGGGTGGCCGTATTAGTTTCGCCTTCCAGCAGGGGCAGTTTGGCTGCCATCCCTTCAGCCGGGGTATCCTGGTATTTGCCGCCGAAGGGCAAAAGGACAGTGCCCGCCCCCACGGTGCTGTCGAACATTTCGACCAGGCCTTTCTGGCTGCAGACGTTCAAGTCCTCCAGGTTGGCCAGCCAGGCCGCCTTGAGATCGGGCCACTTCTCTCCCACTGAAGAGGGATTTATTCTTAAACAGCAGCCCTCTTCCCGGGGCGCCCGGATTTCAGCCCTGGTATGCTTTTCGACCCCGCCGCTATTTAAAAAATCCCGATCCAGATCGACAATCGGTTTGCCGTTCCAGCTCATTTTTAAACGCCTCTGGGCGGTAACTTTGGCAATGGGGGTGCACTCCAGGTTTTCTGCCGCCGCCAGGGCGATAAAACTGTTCTCATCTTCAGGCGCGACGACCACCGCCATTCGTTCCTGGGATTCTGAAATGGCCAGTTCGGTCCCGTCCAGGCCGTCGTATTTTTTGGGGACGGCGTCCAGGTCCACCTCCAGCCCGTCGGCTAATTCGCCGACCGCAACCGATACACCCCCGGCCCCAAAATCGTTACCTTTTTTGATCAGCCGGCTGGCTTCGGGGTTGCGGAAAAAACGCTGGATTTTCCTTTCTTCAGGGGCGTTGCCTTTTTGAACCTCCGCGCCCCGGCTTAAAATCGATTCTTCTGTATGCTCTCTTGAGGACCCGGTGGCGCCTCCGCAGCCGTCCCGGCCTGTCCGGCCGCCGAGCAGGAGGACCGCATCGCCCGGTGCGGGTTTCAGGCGCCTGACGTTCTTTCTTGGCGCGGCCCCGATCACAAAGCCGATTTCCATCCGTTTAGCGATATAACCTTCGTCATAAAGTTCGGCCACCTGGCCCGTGGCCAGCCCCACCTGGTTACCGTAAGAGCTAAAGCCCTTTGCCGCCTTGGTGGTAATATATCTCTGGGGGAGTTTCCCGGGCAGGGTCTCTTCAAAGCGGCGGCCGGGATCCCCGCTGCCTGTTACCCTCATCGCCTGGTAGGCATAGGAGCGGCCGGACAGGGGGTCGCGGATACAGCCCCCCAGGCAGGTGGCGGCCCCGCCGAAAGGTTCAATTTCGGTGGGGTGGTTGTGGGTTTCATTTTTAAACATGACCAGCCATTCTTCTGCTTTCCAGTCAGCGCTGCCGTCACTGCCCATCCCGGCCCTGACCACAATACTGGAGGCATTGATCTCTTCCGATTCTTCCAGGTCTTGCAGCAGCCCTTTTAATTTCATCTCTTTCATGCAGATGGTGGCCAGATCCATCAGGCTAACTGGGCTCCGGCCCACTTTTTCTTTTTCAACAAAGGCCTTTGATTTTAAGTATTCCTGCCGGGCCAGCTCCAGGGGAGCGTTCAGCGGGCTTTTTTCAATGTCAATCCTGTCTAGCACGGTGTTAAAGGTAGTGTGGCGGCAGTGATCGGACCAGTAAGTGTCCAGGACCTTGATCTCAGTTATGGTGGGATCTCTTTTTTCCCGGCCGCGAAAATAGTCCCGGCAGAAAGCCAGATTTTCTAAGTCCATGGAGAGATCCAGCTTTTTTTGCATTGCGGTCAGCTGATCTGAGGAACACTGCCTAAAACCGGCTAATGTTTCCACCTCCGGCGGACAGCGCCCTTCGAGTTGCAAACTGGCCGGCTTTTCAAGGGCCGCTTCCCGGCATTCGACCGGGTTGATGCAGTAACTTTTAATACTTTTAAATTCATCGTCGGATAGTGCGCCTTCTAAAAGAAAAACCCTTGCCGATCGGACAAGGGGGCGCTCTTTTGCGGTTAGAATTTGCACACACTGGCCGGCAAAATCGGCCCTGATATCATATTGCCCGGGCAGGTATTCAACGGCAAACATCCTGACCCCGGGGTCTGCCTTTAGCTCTTCGGGGTAACAAATATCAAGCGGCGGTTCGGATAAAATTTGCCTCCTGGCTTCTTCGAATTCTTGCCCGGTGAGCCCTTCCACATCGTAGCGATTGATGATCCTTACCTTTTTGAGGCCGCCTATGCCGAGGTGCTCTTTTAATTCCCGGCCTAAAGCACTGCTCTCCAGGTCAAATCCGCTTCGTTTTTCGACGAATATCCGCTTTACTTGTGCAGACAAAATCTCTCCCTCACCTTGGCAGTATTTGAGCCTGCGCCCATACCTTGCTAATACAAAATAACTATATCTTTATTCCCGCTATTTTTCAAGAAGGTGACGAGGGTGACTGGGCGATGTTTCACTTGTCACCCTTGCTGGGAACCCTCGCCGTGGCATGCCGAGATGACAGATGAAACGTCTCCTTGTCACCAAAACGTCCCCTTGTCACCAACCGGTGTCACCCAAGAAGGATATTTGTTTTTTCTGTGGAATTAGAAAGCCGTGTTGAAAAAAAATGATCATCAAACCGGTATTTTTTCGGGATCCTCCAAGCTTAGCCTTACCAGTGCTGTCCCTGAGGAGCTGCCCCGCGGACGCCCGCAGGAGAAGTGCGGCATTTTTGCTGTATACGGATACCGGGGGCCGGAGAATGCCGCCCTTGTTACCTACCTGGGCCTGCTGGCCCTTCAGCACCGCGGCCAGGAAAGCGCCGGCATCGCTTTTAAGGAAGAGGGAAAAATCCGGGCCATCAAGGGGATGGGCATGGTCGATCACGTCTTTTCCCGGCGGGAGCTGTCTTTAATCGAGGCCGATACCGTCCTCGGGCACGTCCGCTACGCCACCGCGGGGCCCAGCATTGCCGTCAACGCCCAGCCGCTCCTGGCCTTGTCGCATGACCGGACCGGGATGGCCCTGGCCCACAACGGCAACCTGACCAATACCAGGAAACTGCACCACCGGCTGCTGGAGACCGGCCATATTTTTCATACCACTTCCGATACCGAGATATTGTTGACCTACCTGTTCCGATTCCGCCGTCTTGGCCTGGTCGAAGCGGCCAGGAAAACCATGGGGATCGTGCAAGGAGCCTACAGCGCTGTAGTTTTAGACCATGACCGCCTGGTGGCCTTCCGGGATCCCAACGGTTTTCGGCCTCTTGTTATCGGCCGGTTGGACGGCGCTTATATCCTGGCCTCGGAAACAGCCGCTTTTGATCTGGTCGGGGCTGAAGTGGTCAGGGAGGTCAAACCGGGTGAAATAATCAGCATCGGCCCGGAAGGTCTCTCTTCAGCCGGAGTCCAGTCCGGAGGAGAACCGTCTTACTGCATTTTCGAATATGTTTACTTCGCCCGGCCCGACAGCGTTATTGATGGCAGCAGCGTCCACCTGGTGCGCAAGAAAGTGGGTTCCCTGCTGGCAGGGCGCCTTTCAGCAAAACTGGACCTGGTCATCCCTTCGCCCGATTCAGGGGTTTCAGCGGCCTCCGGACTGGCCGAAGCGCTAAACCTGCCCCTGGAATGGGCCATTTACCGCAACCCCTACCTGGGGCGGACCTTTATCAAACCGGGTCAGGAAACCCGCGAAATGGCGGTGCGGTTGAAGTTTAATCCTGTTACCGGGCTGATCAGGGGAAAAAGGGTCGCCCTGGTCGATGACTCCCTGGTCCGGGGCACTACAGCCCGGGTGCTGACCGCCCTGCTTCGGGACTCCGGGGCGGCGGAAGTGCATCTTGGCATCGCCTCACCTCCCTATAAAAACCCTTGTTATTACGGCATCGACATCCCGGTCCCTGATGAACTGGCCGCCCTGGATGAAAATATGGATCATCTCACGGCCTCGATCGGGGCGGATTCGATCACCTTTGCCGAGCCCGAAGATCTCTACGAGGCTGTCGGTAAGGACCGGACGGAATTGTGCACCGCCTGCTTTACCGGCCTTTATCCTACTCCCGGGCGGTGAGGTTATTATTAACAATAAGGGCGCGGTTTTAGCGGCTTTTTATTTCCATTGCCGCCGGTCTTTATAAATTCAGGCAAAGTGGCAAACGGTAACTTGTGTTTTCATTTTGGTTCACTTACTTATAGCTTGCCGGCGCTGGGCTTTCCTTTCCATGACGGTTTGCTTATAAGTGAGGGCTAAAATTAACAGAAAAGGGTTGGCTTTGCCACGGCACCGGTTTACTGCTAAGACTTGTCATTACTATGGCATATGTCCCGAGCAATGGTTATAATAAACAGGGAGGAATGAATTGATGCAGAGTGAAACCAGGCCCCGGGAAGCCAAGTACGTCCAGTCGCTCGATCGCGCTCTTTCGATCCTCGAGGTGATGGCCGCCCTGGGGAGGCCGGTGCCGGTAACCGAACTGGCCGAAAAAGTCGGCCTCAAGGTGAGCACCGTCCACCGCCTGTTAACCACCTTGATGCACCGCGGCTACGTGGATCAGGAAAGGGAAAGCAGTAAATACCAGCTGGGCCTGAAGCTTTTGGAACTGGCCAATGCCGTCTCCTCCTTTTCCGATATTAGAACCATTGCCAGGCCCTACCTGGAAGAGCTGGTCAGGCGCTTAAATGAAACGGCCAACCTGACCGTGCTGGATGAGACAGAGATTGTCTATATTGACCAGGTGGAATCGCAAAATTACATTATCGTAAAAATGTTCGCCCAGGTTGGCAACAGAGGGCCCGTTCACTGCACGGCTTCAGGGAAAGTGCTGCTGGCTTTTCAGCCCGAAGAGCAGCTTGATCATATTTTAGCCAAGATTGACTTTAAGCAATATACCAACGAAACGATTACCGAGCCCGGGCTTTTAAAAAAAGAGCTGGAGCGGGTCAGGCGGGAGGGCTATGCCCTCGACTGGGGCGAAATGGAAGATAATGTGCGCTGTATCGCAGCGCCGATTTTTAATTATGAAGGCAAAGCCGTAGCCAGCATCGGCTTATCGGGCCCCGGCAGCCGCATTACCATTGATTATATAAAAAAAGAGCTGGCCGCGGTGGTAAAAGAAATCGCCGCCCGGGTCTCGGTGCAGCTGGGCTACAACGGCTGAAGCGGATATAGATTAGACCTCCCGTGCCCCCATAGAGCCGGGGGACCATCAGAAGAATAAAATTACAGTTCACATTTTCGAGATAGTTGGTTGTCCTTAATAAAACGGCAGGAAAAGGAGGGTAGCTTCTTGGCCCGTAGATCAAGTAGATCAAAAAGAAGCAAAAAAGTCAGGGGCAGGTCCTGGGGGATTCTTTTCTTTTTATGCCTGCTCTTTTTTTCCCTGGGTTATTTTATGGCCGTTAGCGAGATCAGGTTTTGGTAGCAGAAACCTGGTAGTAGAAATATGGGCGAAAGAAAGACTCTTCCACCTTCTTTAAAAGTATTACGGAGAAAGGGCCGGCATCGTAAATTATAACCTGCTGTTCCCAGATCAAGAGCTTATTTGGAACTCTGCCCCCCTGATGGGTTGAAAAGCATGTCAAAAGAACCGTCCCTTTGACATGCTTTTAGTGTTTGTGGACCAGGAGTTCGAAGCGCGGCAGCTTGAAGCGGCTTTTTTCCGGCCGGTTCAGCAGGCAGCGGGCCTGTTTTTCGGCCCTGGTTACCACCTGGAGGCGGCGCACCCTGGCCCCGAGCTTTTCCAGGTACCTGGCAAAGCCGGCAGCGGCTTTGTCGGAGGCAAAACGCAGGTTTTCGGTGTTAACAACCATCTGGCTGTGATGGCGGGGCAGCATCTTTTTCAGGGTCCGCTTCAGTTCTTTTAGCTGCAGGCTGTCGGCAATACCCCTGATTTTAAGGTAGAGGATTCCTCTCTGTTCGGTTAGCGATATCTTAAGCGCCGACGAAGCTGCTTCCGGCGCTTTCGTGCCGGCGCTCGGGGCCCAAAGCTGACGGTAAAAAAGGGTCACCGGCCGCCGGCTGGCATAGGGCAGATCTCTCAGGAAGCGGTTGTACCAGCGGCTCTGGTAAGCAAAATGCCTGGTTAGCCCGAAGCCGATGGCCCGGTAAAGGGTTGTCATCCAGCCGGTAGCGGTCAGGTTCCTGAATATGTTGGGGAAGGAATAAAACCTTTTCAGAGCCCTGACGGTTTCAACCTGCAGCTCCTCCGGGGTCATCCGGGCCGGTTTAAACACGGCATAGTGCCCATCATAGAGCGACCAGTCGTAGTTGATGATCCGGCCTTCATTTTCCAGCTTCTCAAAGAAAGGCGTGCCCGGCATGGGCGTAAGCATCATGAACTGGATGGTGTCAATCCCGGTTTTTACCGCAAAATCGGCCGTCTCCCGAATCGTTTCGGCAGTATCGGCTTCACCGCCCAGGACAAACATGCCGTGGATCCTCATTCCATAGGCCTGGAAGCGGCGGATCGCTTCCCTGACATCATCGACATTCTGCTCCTTGTTATAGTCTTTTAAGGTTTCGGGATTGATAGATTCAAAGCCGATGTAAACAATTGTGCAGCCGGAGCGGGCCATCAGGTCCATCAGTTCGTCGTCATAAGAGGCGTCAGCCCTGACCTGGGCGCCCCAGCTCTTGATTTTGATCTCCGGCCGGTCGATCATTTCCTGCATTAATTCCTTGCTGTGCCTGGCATTAGCCACAAAATTATCGTCGCAGAAGAAGACATGTTTTCCGGGAAACTGGGCCAGTTCCTCGAGGACGCTTTCCGTGCAGCGGTAGCGGTAACGGCGCCCGAACATCTGGGTGACACAGCAGAAGCTGCAGTCGTGGGGGCAGCCTCTTGAGGTCATGACCGGGATACTGTGCATCTTGGAGGCATTTTCCATCATGCTCAGATCGGGAATGGGCAGGGTATCCATATCTATCTTCGTAGGGAGGGCGCTATTGTGCACCGGCGCTCCGTCTTTCCAGTATGAGACCCCGGGGATTTCGCATGGTTCCCGGCCGGCTTCAATGGCCCGGACCAGGGGCAGGAAACTTTCCTCGGCTTCCCCCCGGATTATATAATCGGCGAATTGAATCGCTTCATCGGCCATAAAGGAAGCGTGAATGCCGCCGATAACCACCGGGATGTGGTTTGAGCGGAGCAGACCGGAAATCTGGTAAGCTTCACGGCAGGTAGCCGTTGTAGTCGAGATCCCAACCAGGTCGGCCTCAAATAGTTTTGACCAGGGCAGGGAGTTGACGGTGCCCAAATGGAAACTGACCTGGTAACCCGCCTGCTGGAGTTGGGTTCCCAGCAGCGGCAGACCCAGGCGGGGCATCAGGACATGCTTATAGACATGATCCTCCTTCGATTGCGGCTCGATCAGGACAATTTTTTTCATCTGAAAACACTCCTTACGCCTTGTTGGCCGGCTCTCGATCTAGATTTTCCCCTTAATAATGATCCTTTTCTTTTGATCCGGGATAATCCGGAACTCCGAGACTCGCCCTTTTCAAAGCAAATCCTTGTTTTGAGGTAAGAAAAGGGATGGGTAAACTTCAACCCAACCCTCCGGCATTTATTTGAATAGATACTGTAGTTTGTTAGTTCCTGTAGTTTGCTACTTAATAAATATAATACTGAGCGGGTACCTGAAACTTTCCCCTTCACTGACCCTGATCGTGGCCAGAATGACCATGACCAGCCAAAAGATGCCCACTGCAATCAGCAGAAAGATCCCAATAATGACAGGGATCAGAATTGTCGAAATCAGGGCATAAATCGCTATGCTGATCTGGAAATTGAGAGCATTTTTACCCTGCCGGTCAATCCAGGCCGATTGATCTTTTTTAATCAGCCAGATCACCAGGGGCCCGATCACGTTTCCAAAAGTAGGGACTATAAACTGGGCCAGGGCCGCCAGGTGAACGAGCATGCCAAAAGTTCTTTCATCCTGGGTTAACTGCATTCCGTTAGCCATCTAAAAACCCCCTTTGCCTTTATGAATAGAGAAAACACTGCCTGAAAAACATCATTAAAACAAGCGCCACTTTNCTTTGTCTTTTTCCATCATAAGACATTAGCCGGCAGATTGCAAGCACCCTGGACCGGATTTGTTCGGCAGCTACCTTATAAACCTGATATTGAGGGGATAGCGGAAATCTTCCCCGTTGTTTGCCTTGACCGACGCCATGATTACCGCAATCAGCCAGAATACGGCCAGGCCCAGGCCGATTAAAATTGCCAGGGGGATACCGATCACAGTTAGAGTCAGCAAAAACATCAGGAAAAAGGCTGCGATGGAATAGATTACCATACTGATCTGGAAATTGAGCGCTTCTTTGCCCTGCCGGTCCACCCACTGCGACTGGTCTTTCTTAATCAACCAGACAATAAGGGGCCCGAAGACATTGCCGAAAGAGGGCAGGATGAAGAGGGCCAGGGCCGAAAGGTGGCACAGCATGCCGAAGGTTTTTTCTTCCGCGCTTAACTGGAGATGATTGGTCATGATCTACTACCTCCCTATGTTAAAAAACCTCTGATTACAGTCCCGATCATTCATATTGCTGCGGCTGTTGTTGCAGGTACTCTTTGAGGGTCAGACCGGAGGCCTTCCACTCCCCGGCCCTCTCCACTCCGATATAGCGGTAATGCCAGGGTTCATAGATATAGCCCGTTATGTGCTCCTTGCCCGCAGGGTAGCTCTTGGCAAAACCGTAGCGGTGGGCATTTGCGACCAGCCACCGCCCCTGCTTGGTGTCGGCAAAGGCGGCTGTAAAATCGGCCCCGGTCCCACCAAAATCGACGGTGGTCCCGAGCTGGTGCTCCGACTGCCCCGGCCGGGCGCTAAACCGGTTCGCTTCTGCTTCGCCGTGTCGGCTGACATAATCGCGGAACAGTTCTTTTTGAGTCTGGTAGCTCCGGTAGGCGGAGCGGATGCTCAAGGCAACTCCGTCGTCTCTTGCCGCCTCCCACAGTTTTTCCAGGTGGCGGAGCGCTTCGGAGCGCAGCTGCATCGGATAGTAAGGGTTCAGGCGGGCAGGAACCGCTTCCAGGTCGGTAGGGACATAATTTCTTTTCAGGGTCGTCTCTTTGGTAACCAGGGCCAGCAGGTAGTCCCCATCAGAAATCACCTTCAGATCCTCCCAATCACCGCTCTCCTGTCCAGGAACTGCCGCGGACTCAGCCGACTCAGCCTGCGCTTCATCCCCGACTTGATCTTCATCTTCCGGCGCTTCTTGATCATTTTCCTCGCGCTCTTCAAAAGGATCGCTGATCTCTCCTTCAGGGCGGGGCTCCCGGGCCTCTTCTTTTACTTCAGGGGCTTCCTCCACCATCTCTTCCCGCTCCGGCCGGGCAAAATCGAGCAGGGAGTCAAGGCGTTCCGGGAGGTCGGGGACCAGGTAGAGCGCAGCGGCGGCCATGATCAATAAAACGCCCGCTATAGTGGCCCAGGACAGGGACTTTTCCCTGCTATTTTTCTTTCTGCTTCTGCTCAAGCGTGTTCCTCCCTTAAGGTTAGCGGGAAAGTTAGCTATAAGGACGGGAAATCTTCCTCACGGACGCTTTCAGTCCGCGCTGGATCCTCAAGGTCTGCAACGCCAAATTCATTTTCCAGGATGGTGTAGTAGTAACTTCCATCAGCCTGGTGAGTGGTTGTGACCTGCCGTTCCCCTTCAAAGCGCCCGTAGGATACATTTTTCGTAAACTGCTTGCTGTGGCTGTCCCAGTCTTCCCCAAAGCTGTAATAAGAGACATAGTTGCCATCCCGGATTCCTCTAACCGTAGTCGAACTTTCCGCCCGCACATAAACCGCCAGCAGCGGGGTTTGGGGATCATCGGCGCTGGACAGAACAAAGAAATTGTCATCAGAGTAGTTATTTTTTATTCTCAGCTGGCCGTAACCCCCGGATATTTCATTGAGCAAAACCGTGCCGTTGGAAGGCCGCTCAATCTGATAGGCCGTTAATGCTTCGTTATAGTCGGCCACCGTTAAGGTGTGGCTGCCCGGTTTCTCAATGGTCAGGGGCAGGACCACTTCGGTTTCACTTTCCCCTTCCAGGGTAACGTCTTCACTTTCTATTATGTCATCATTTTGCTTGATTTCAACCGTATAATCGCCTTCAATTTCTCCGATGTTGGCCACCCTGATCCGGGCTTCGATCTCATCGCCGATGTTGATCACATTGGAGGAGAGGTTAAAGGACCTGATCACAAACTCAGCCGGCTTCAGGATACGCATCGCATATTCCTGGCCTGCGCTGATCGTTTTTTCCGGGCCCAGGCCCAGGGTAAAAGTGTAGGAACCCGGCCCATAGGCGCCGGTAAGATCAAATTCCAGAAGGTCCCGGCCCCCCGCTTCGAGGTTTAAATCTCTTGTCTCCGCCTCGTTGCCATTGACAAACAAAGTAACGCCGTAGGGGATCTGCACCGAGCTTATATTTTCCACGCCGGCGCTGACCACAATATCGTCTCCGTGGACAATTTCTTCAGGGACATTAAATTCTGTAATTATATAAGGCTTTAAGACCTGGAAGGAGCCCTCCAGCTCTTCCAGCCTTTCCTGTTCCGGACCCAGCCCCAGGTAAAGGGGGTAGGTTCCGGGAGCATAGTCGACGGGAAAGTTAAACTGCAGCAGTTCACCGGCGCCCGCCTCCAGCCTGAATTCTTTCGTCTCAACCTCACTGTCCTCTATAAAGAGGGTCACACTGTAGGATCCTTCGGCCCGCCCGGTATTAGCAGCCTCTGCCGTGATCACAATTTCATCGCCGTGAATAACTTCCCGGGGCACACTCAGGGCCTCTACCACAAAATTAGGCCTGGGATAAACCAGGAAGATGATCACCAGCAGGGCGACCAGGGCGAGCGCCGCTCCGGCCAGTTTTGCTTTTTTCCCCCGCCAGCCTCCCGGAGCAGCTTCCCTTTCACCGGGTGTTTCAAGGCCCGGAGCCTCTCTGGATAATGCAGGAACTATTCCGGCCTGCTCCAGGCTGTTAAATGTATCGCAGCCCTGAGCAACCATAATTATTAAAAGCAGGTAGGTCACCAGAGCAGCAATCAGATTTAACAGGGGAATTAACAACAGAACCGGGGACAGGACTAATAAGATGGGAAAACTGAGGAACAACTTCTCGGGCAGCTTCTGCTGTTCCGGGTATTGTTCTTCAATGACCTGGTTGTAAAAGCGAGAGAATCCCCAAAAGGCTTGGAAAACCCAGTACAAATTGAATACCGGGATAAATAAAAAACCCACTGCTTTCCCCGGGCTGACCTCGACGCCCAGGTCCCGGAGCAGGGCCCANGAGCGGTAAACAAACACGGAGGTTACCACAACCAGGTTGAGCACAGCAACTGCAAATAAAATAGCTGTCAACACAACCAGGCCGGGTGATGTAAAGTCATCCGCCAATCCCCATATCAATGCCAGCAAAAAGAGCACGGGAACTACGACCAGAGACAGGATGAAAAAAGTTTTGTTAAACCTTCCGCGTTGCCCCAACCGTTCAGCGCTGTCTTGATATTCTTCCGGGCCAACCATCATAATCATCCCCTCCTTGCTTATTCATTAATTATACAGCAGAAAGCACTAAACATCGATCGCGCTTAAGCCTCTTTTTATGACATCTTTTTTCACCTCCCTTCTCCAACTGCACCGGCAGGCCCTGTTTTGGGCAAATCTTCTATTAATAAATTTCAAATTCACCGGAGGCGACCATTTCATCATCAACAATTATTTCCACATAATAGGTCCCTGTTCTCCAATCTCCCGGGTCAGGCCAACCCCAGCCCCAGGTGTGCTGCGAATTATCCCAGTAACTCTCAATATATGTCTCGAATGTATCACCGCCCATTACACCACCAAAAGGCCAATAGTAAATAAAAGTGACCTCAAAATATTTTCTTTCGCCCGGGGCCGGGTGCTTCAGGTCTAGCTCCCAGTTAATAAATCTCGCTTCAGTCCTGGAGAATCTTGTATCATAAATCCTTTGATCCCAATCAGGCACATCGTCTCCCGACTCAAAAAATAATAATTCTACAACTTCGGCATCGATAGG
>SL_5KL_010_SEDDRAFT_10001164_pt1 | contig 16158 bp, 15 predicted proteins | sample SodLakKL_010_SED_FD_9118 | JGI IMG/M metagenome (IMG submission 9118)
CGAGCGGAATGCAACCTCAGTAGCTTTTATCTGGAATCAAATTCCAGAAATCGACGGAATTCTGCCAGCAGAATTCCGGTAGATAGACCGGAAGCCCCATTCTTCTAGGATGGGGAGGAAGTCACTAACCTTATAATGCATATGAACAAACGACGTAGGCAGACCACGAAGGGAACAGTGAGTAATCTGGATGGAATCTCACGGCGCACCTAAGGCTAAGCTCTATAACAAAAACGCTCCTGGGTGTGGCTTAAGTCCCGCATCACTTTTTCTTGTATCGTTTTTAGGGGACGATATGTATTAACCTCAAAAGATATATGATATCAATAGATTAAGATCGGTTAGTGATAAATATGTGTCCTAAAGAGAAAGATGAATGGACGGCTCAAAAGGTCGAAGACGGAGAATGGTACCTCGTGGAGCCAACCGCCGTCGAATCATCATACGAAATGTTCAACATGTGTACAGAGCACCTAAATAAAGAAGAATTCCGGGCGGGAAAGAAATGTTTGAAGAGACTGCTAGACATCTCGTCCACCAACATAGAAGCGCTCAATTATCTCGCCACGATTTATGAAGGTGAGGGAAAGCGTGGAAGAGCTACGGATATGTGGGCGAAAGCAGTAGATATCGGCAGGAACGCCTTACCCGCGGATTTCAAAGAAGGGGACGAAATTCCCTGGGGTTTCACCGAAAACAGGCCGTTCCTTAGAGCTCTACAATGTCTTGGGCTGGCATATCTTGAAAGTGGAAACATGGACAAGGCACTTTCCATTTTTGAAGAGAATCTATCCTACAATCCCAATGATAATCAAGGTATAAGGGACCTGCTGGCCAAGGTCTATCTCGATAAAGGTCGGTTAGCCGACGTTATCCAGCTCCGAGAGATGTTTTCCGATGATGCTATGCCTGCAACTAGTTATGGTAACGCGCTGGCACTCTTCAAAAAAGGAGAAAAGGAAAAAGCCACCGAAGAACTGGGGAAAGCGGTAGAGGACCTACCTAAGGTGGCTGAAGAACTTTTAAAGGACGAACATGAAGAACCGGAACGAATAATGCAGGGAACTGTTTCGTTCGGCGGGTGGGATCAAGCCTACGATCACTGGGAAATGTTTGGAGAGTACTGGGGTGAGGAGGAATTAGGATGGCTGGAAGATGTGCTTAATGAAGTAAAAGGCGAATAAAGTAAATAAAATAATATCCGGATAATATGGCAAAGATCACTGAATCTGATATACTGGAGAGAACCGATGAAGGGAGATTCAAACGAGGGAGAGAGTATCAACGGAAAGGAGCTGTAAAAGATCGGGTCTCTCGAGAAGGAAATTTAGAGGCCGGTGTAGAGGGTTCTTATCGTCAGCCTTACAGGGTCTCAGTGTCTTTTTCAGATGATGGTATAAAAAGTACGAGCTGTTCATGTCTAGACGACTACTATGGCGACTGTAAGCATGTGGTCGCGGTACTGCTCGATTTGCTCGATAATGATGATGCATTCAAAGAGGTGGAACCTGTCGGAAAAACATTGGAAGGGAGATCCAAAGAGGAACTGACCCTCCTTATCCAGGAGATGCTGGAAAGAGAGCCTTCATTAAAGAGATTGTTAGACGAACCGCTCCCGGGTTTTTCCAGATCAAAGGGAAGTACAGAAACTGTAGATCGCACTCTTTATCGGCAGGACGTGAGGAACATGATAGAAGGATATAACGAAAGAGGGGACGAATGGCATGTGTCCTCATCGCTACAGAGTTTAGTGAAAAAGGGTAGATAGTGAAAAAGGGTAGAAAACATCTAGAAAAAAAGGAGCTCGGGGAAGCGGAGGCGATATTTGAGGCGGTCGTCAAAGAAACTCTTGATCTTTATAGACTGATATACGGGCACGAAAGCGGAGAGATATATGGAACCATCGATAACGCCATCGACGGGCTGATCGAATGCTTGAAAGCAAGTCATGAAAAAACGGAGATGCGCAGAGAAATTGTAGATGCCCTTTTCTGGGTGATCGAGTGGGATATAGATTTCGGCGGGATCGAGATCATGAACGGGTCTAGAAGGGCATTGTTGAAATCGACCGCTCCCGAGGACAGGGAAAGACTGCGGAAGAAGGTGATCGAGGCTCTTAAAGGCTCGTTTGAGTCAAAGTGGAGAAAGAACAGATACGGGACGCTACTTCTTGAACTTTGCGAACTAGACGGAAGTACAGAGGATTTTCTCGAAAAGCTGGAGGAATTTGAAATCAAACTTCCAAAAATCGAGGCGCTCACTTTTCTCGAGATCGGGCAAAAAGATGAAGCCGTGGAGAGAGCACGGAAGATCGACGGTTCTCTTGATATAAAGAGGATAGCGGACCAGCTTTGTGAACGCGGATATGGAGAAGAGGCCAGAGAACTCGTCTCCGATTTTATTGAAGTAGACGGGGATAAGAGGCTGAAAGAATGGCTCGTAGAGTTCGATAAGAGAAACGGGGACTTCGAAAGCGCTCTAGTGATGGAGATCGAGCTTTTTAAATCAAGACCCGGCTCTTCTAAGTTCGGACAAGTGGTCCGTTGCGCTGAAGAGCTCGGTAAGGGTAAGGAATATAGATCAAAATTGATCGACGAATTGAAGGACAAAGAAAAATTTGACATCGTAGCTGAAATATATCTCCAGGAAGACGTACTAGAGAAGGCATGGGAGTATGCCGAAAGATATGAAGAGAGTAAAAAATTTGGAAACTGTAATCGGTTGAAAGAAAAGATCGTCGAAGCCGGGGGGGAAGAAAAGCCCGAGCGGGCCGTCGATTTTTACCTGGATAGGGTATACGATTTGATCAGCAGACGGGGTAGAAAGAACTATCACAGAGCGGCAGAATATCTGGTGAAGGTCAGGGATATCTACGAAGAAGGATGGGATGATCTGATCGAGGATATAAGAGAAGATTTCGACAACCTTCCGGCCTGCCAGGACGAGTTCGATAAGGCCGGGCTGTGAAGGTGGCCATTCATCACTCTTCGAGACGTGTCAGCTGCGGTAAAGGGATGTAATATTTTTTGAAGCGGTTTCCACTCTCATCTTCAAAACCACCGTTGGGATCTCTAGCCATGACCGTAGCCCGTTTGGTTATGCGGGTTATGAATCCTTTGTGCATCTTACCATCATATCTGAAGACAACCTCGTCGCCCACTCTCAGATTGTATACCTTTTCAGCCCTTTCTTCCTGCGTCACCATCTGGTGCGTTATCTCGGTGTGCCCGAATATGTTTTGCGCTAGGCGTTTGAACCGCGGCTGATTGTGGCTCGTATCCCCGAAGTGTATACATTCGATAACGTGGATGAGCTCGTGCTCGAATACATGCATGGCTGCTTCCAACCTATCTGTACAGGTTATCCCGTTGACACGTTAACGTCCCTATCGATCTCGCTGAACGTCTGGAAAAGAAGCGGTATGGAGAGCGAAATGATGAAAACATCACGATCGTTGTTGAACTTTGTGTTCCCCGCCGCTTTGGTCATCCTCTTTGATAGGCGAAACTGGAACTCATACTCATCTTTCTTCTGAAAGAATCCATCGAAGAATTCTTTATCATAGAGAGAAAAGAGCGTGCTCATGTCTTTTGGACAGATTCTCTCAAAGTTCGGTCGATCTATGAGGAATGCGTTTTCCAATATCTCTTCGTAGATCCTACCTGTCTTTTCCTCTATCTCCTTTGGTTCATACTTCAGATCCTTCATCTTATCCTCTCTTTTCGCTGGAAAGATTTCATTAAAGTCAGCCACGACTGAACTCAAATTTAATCTTGGCGGTGATAAAGAGGATCGTCTGTGAGACTTTCCTCTCCAACATCTTCCTCATAGCTGGAGATCGATAAAGGACCAATCCTCCGAAAAGTCGCATTCGTGGACGGGGATGGCTTTCTGAGATTTCGCCATCATATCTAAATCCTTTGACTGTTCTCTCTCGATATAATCGGCCAATTCCTCCTCGATCACTTCTTTCAAGGATCGTTCCACTTCCTCGTCCCACTCGAAGCTCTCGTAACCTATCTCTTCTTTCCAATCCCAGTATCTCGGCGAAGTCTCCATCCTGGGCCATCCTTCATCCGTGAAGAAAGTGATGGCTTGGATAAGTGTCATCTTATCTTTGTGGGATATATCATCTCTCTTCAGAAACTCTATAAGGATAGGAGCCGCCTTTCTCTGATCTGCATAGAAGGCTCTTTCCAATACGCCCGATGCCCAGATGCCTTCGTTCATCTGGATCTTCTCTTCGATGAGGTCTTCAAAATCGAATTCGGGATGATCGAATCCCCATCCGAGCGAGAACGACATTTCCCACTCCATATCCGGGGCATCACAGAACGTAGCTAGATAATCTAGAGCCTTGACCGGTATGTTCTCCACGCCTTCTTCCGTTCTGGTCAGGAGGATCATCCTGCTCACCACTTCTTCAATAGGTACGCTGTCTATCACTCCTTCTCTTTCAAGACCGTAAGTTTCGATGAGTTCCATGACAAAGGGCCAGCCCTCCTCCTGGGAGAATTCGAACAAGATATCGGATATCTTCTTACAGAGTTTTCCTTCTAAATATCTGAACAAGCGCCCTTTAGGACTCTTTTTTAACGAATCTTTCATCTCTTTCTGGTATTCCTCAAAAACGGAATACAGTTCTTTTTTTGAGTCCACGTCCTCGAGCTTGTTGGATATCCGCTCTGCGGTGTCTTTTCCACCCGATCTCTCTGCAAACTCTTCTTCTTCCTGTTTCCTCTTCTCCATGGCCTTCTTCAGTTCTTCTTTCATCTCTTCTTCCGTTTTCTCTTCTTCTACTTCTTCTTTCCTCTTCTTGATGAGGTTTTTCAGTCCTTCTATCGTGTCTTCCGTTTTTTCTTTTTCTTCCTCTTCTTTTTTGGTCTGTTCCTTCAATTCGTCCACTTTTTCGGGATCTTCGGACCAACAGGTGTGGCAAACGTAATAATCATCTATTTTGTGGCTGGTCGTCGGTTTCCCGCATATCTCGCATCTTTTCATGATGGTAGGTGATGATGTATCCGGTTAAAAATTTTATGAGATACGAGATGATTTTCTTAAGGCATGGAGTCGGGCACACCTCGACCGCTGCCATCCTTTGTCTGTATGCTCGCTTATAGATCACAAAAATCTTAAATAGAGTAATAACTGTTACCATAATGGTGGTTACCATAATAGTAGTTACCCGAAGATATGCGGAAAAATTGGATGACCTGTCCAATTACACGTTGATCTATGGCAGAAGGAAAGTGGGCAAGACTTTCTTAGTGAAGAACTTCATCGACCACGATCTTTACTTCATAGTCAAGCGTGGAGGAGGGATCATAGCTGAAGACGACTCCATAACTAACATAGATTCATTTGAGCTTTTTTTAGAGAGGTTGAGATCCGCACTCAAAGATGAAAAAACCGTAGTCGTGGATGAATTTCAAAGGCTACCCAATGAATTTCTAGATCATGTTCAATCTTTCCACCCGAAGGGCAGGTTGATCCTGACCGGTTCTTCTTTCCACGTCATGAAAGATATACTATCTCCAAACTCACCCATCCTGGGACTTGTATCGGAATTCAAGCTTTCCCTGATCTCACCAGTTAACGTTTTCAAGGAACTAGGAACTCACATCGATCCGAACGAGGGGTTCGAACTCTCACCCTATCTTAGAGACCCCTGGACTTTTCAGTATTTTAAGGAAGGGAAAACAAGTTTAGAAGATATTTTATTCTTTTCGAAACAAACCATACCTTCATTGACTAGAGAGATATTCCTAGAAGAAGAAAGAACATTATCTGAAGTCTATGAAGGGATAATACGATCACTCGCTCTAGGTCGATGGAAACTTAAAGAGATAGCCGACTTACTTCATTCACGAGGTCTGATAGATCAGCCAGACCCGAGCAACATCAGGCCATATTTCAAGAACATGATGTCCATGGACCTTGTGAGCAGGATCCCTCTACACCATAAGAAGGGCTACCGATACACCATAAAATCACCGATAATGGAACTCGGTTACCTGCTCGACGAAAAATACAATTTTTTTGAGGAAGACATCTCTGACAAAAGGATAAAGAAAGTCATCGAAGAGAATATCCCTAAACATATAGAGAGGTACTGCGGTGATCTTTTCGCGGAACTTTACGATGGTAAATACGAATATCACTATTCGAGCGAATTCGATACCGATTTCATCATCACTCATGACGACGATGTTCTAGTCTCTGGTGAAGTGAAATGGAGCGAAAATGTTTCGGAATCGGACGTTCGGAAGTTTTTGGATCGAACGGATTATCTACCCGGCGAAAAAATATTCCTCGCAAAGAAAGAGTTCGATATCGAAGGCGTGATATCTCTTACTCCAAAGAAGCTGTTAGATCTATTGAAAGACGATAGAGCTAGTTTGAAAGATTTATGATGATTTTCTCTGTCACCTTACTTTCTAAAATGAAACTGGATATTGAGAAAACTAGATAAGACCTTTGAGGCATCCTCCCGTGTTCCAACAAAACATACCAATAGAAAAGCCGTACATATGTAGTACAGGTGTAGTCTAATGGAAAAAGTACAGGTGGGTTTTCCTCCCGAATATCTGAAAAGGATAGAGAAGGAAGTCAAAGAGGGAAAATATCCTAACAAGAGCGAAGCTATCAGAGATAAAGTGAGGAAAAGTTACATCCTAGAGGCGATAGTCCTCATGAGAGAGGTGACCGAAGATCTAGATCAAGAAGAAGAACTGGAAAGACTAGAGAAGGTCAGGGATAGAAAATATGAAGAATACAAAAAAAGTTCTAGTTGATACTTCAACTTTGTTCTCAGCACTTTATCTAGAATGGAGTACAATCTATAGCTCTTACCAATATCATAAAAACCATGTTATCTTTGCGAAAACTTAAATAAACATCAAATAGATATCAATAATAGGTAAAACCCATGGACACCGTAAAGACAAAGATCGAACTACCCAGGTCTATCTTGAACATCTGCAAAACAGATGAAAGAGGGCTATCCAAAACAGTAACTAGAAGTTTCATCATAGAACTATACCGAGAAGGTGTGATCTCGTTGGGAAAGGCGGCGGAGATCCTCGGGTTGAAAAAGATAGAGATGATGGCTCTTCTCAAGGAAAGGAACATACCTCTTAACTATGATTCTGATGAACTCGAAAAGGACAGAGAGACTTGGAAGAGGCTTGAGTGATGATCATTGTCAGTGATTCAGGCCCATTGATACATCTATCCCGCATAAACCAGATAGAAATTTTGAAGGTATTTTTTAACGAGATCTACATCCCCGAGGCAGTGTATCAAGAATTGACTTCGAGCGAAGAAGACCTACCCGGGAGTAAAGAGATAAAAACTTCTAGCTGGATAAAAAAGAAAGAAGTAAAAAAAGATACAGCAAAAGAGTTCCTGATGGAGTACCTAGATGAGGGTGAGAGCGAAGCGATACTGTTGGCAAAAGATCTAGATGCGGACCTTTTACTCATCGACGACCTTTCGGGGAGAAGAACAGCACGTACACATGGAATCAAGGTCATGGGAACATTAGGACTCTTAGACCGAGCTTCAGACGAGAACAAGATACAAAACCTAGAAAAAATAATGATCGAATTGAGGGAAAAAGGATTTTGGATGGATGATGAACTATTTGAGAAGTTGATACACGGATAAATAATTTATTTTATATAATTAAACCTGATCAGACCTTCGAGGGATCTCACCCTTCCACACCCACCATCTATCATAATTACACCGCCTCCTCCCTTAGTGGGATTTAAGATGTTTTCATCTGAAAAATAAAAATGGGTTTTGACAAGGTTTTCCACTTGTCATTTTTTCGGATATGATTGATCAGCCCTGTTATCTTGAGCAGCTTTGTGCTCAGATTTATTCGGATTTTTTATATCAGAACGTTGATCATTAGGGCTTCTCTCCTCATCTAGCCCCCTCATTATCACCTATTTTATCTCGATGTATTTACATGAAATGCTAGATATAGGTCACAAGAAAAAAATCGGGGATCACTAAGGAAAGCTTGAATCGTAAAAATGTTTGACACAAAAACTTAAATAAAACATAACAACATGCTATAATTGTGATATATTCACAAATTACAGAAATTAATAACAAATGAGGGAAAACATGTTGATAGAATTTAGTGTTGAAAACTTTAAATCTTTGAAGGAGAAACAGACCTTGAGCATGGAATCAGCCACCAATATACATGATCTAGACTACAATCTGATCGATTTCAAAGATCGAGCGGATAAAGATTATCTTCTTTTGAAGACTGCGGCATTATACGGTGCTAACTCTTCTGGAAAAAGCAATGTATTAGATGCCTTGATGAGGCTAAAAAAGTTGGTGAAAAGTTCTCACAATAATCAAAAAGGGGATGAACTACCTCATGAACCCTTCCAGTTCGATAAAGGATGTGTTAACACTCCAACAATATTCGATATAACCTTCATCCATGACGGCATAAAATACAACTACGGCGTATCTTACACCGAAAAAAAAGTAACGGAAGAATATCTGTATTATTACCCTAAAGGAAGAAAATCACAGATATTCGAAAGACAAAACACCGACGAGTTCAAGTTCAACAAAGATAAGGAAGAACAGCAGATCATAAAAGAGAGAACACGTAAGAACGTTCTATACCTTTCAAGTTCAACCCAATTCAACTACGACAAAACCTCGAAAGTTTTTGATTGGTTCGACAAGACATTGAACGGGATCGGACCTAAAGAGAGTCCTCATCTCACGGAATTTACTTTCAAAAAACTTGATAACAACGAAACCTTCAAAAAAAGGATCAAAAAAGCATTGAATGTGGCTGATTTTGGTATATCAGATATAAAAGGATATATCAAAACAGTCCCCATAGAAAAGATAAAGGATTTACCGCCCGAGATCAAAAAATTGGGCATTTCAGATGGGGAATTGAAAACTATGGAGATCCAAACAGTACACGAGTTAGAAGATGTTGAGGGAATTTTACCCTTTTTCTTGGAATCAGAAGGTACGAAGCGTTTTTTCTCATTGATAGGACCTATAATCACTGCATTAGAAAACGGAGACGTTCTAGTGTTAGACGAGTTAGATACAAAACTCCATCATTCACTTAACAAATTTATAGTCGAACTTTTCCACGATCCTGAAGAAAACCCTAACGGAGCTCAACTCATATTCACTACCCATAACACTAACCTTTTAGACCAAGACCTATTCCGAAGAGATCAGATCTGGTTAACAGAGATGGACCCAAAAACAGGTTCCACCGACCTTTACTCTCTGATAGAATTCAGCCCTAGAAAAGATAAAGATATAGAGAAAGGATACCTGGTGGGAAGATATGGGGCGATCCCCTTCATAGGAGATAAAAAGATCCTCAAAGAAGGGGGTTGAAATACCATGACTAGACTGGTCGATCTTAGAGAACCCAGGAGTGTACTAGTTATCGTCTCTGAAGGCGAAAAAACTGAAAAAAAGTATTTTGGTAATTATCGTAAAAGAGGCTGTGGACTTATGATAGAGACTCCGAACACATCCAAAACCGATCCTGAAGGACTCGTAAATTATGCAAAAAGGCAGATATATAAACACGGGATCGAACCGGATGAAGACGATGAAGTTTGGTGTGTTTTCGATGTGGACGAGAACGAAGATAGTATACAAAGAGCTGTAGAAAAGGCTAAAAAAAGTGGTATCAACATTGCTCTTTCCAAGCCTTGTTTCGAGATATGGTTCTTACTGCATTTTGAACTACGACAGACAAAATTGAGCTGCAGCGATACCATCGAAAATCTGAAAAAATATCTTACTGACTACTCGAAAAATGAAGATATTTTTTACGAAATAGAAGATAAAAGAGATAGAGCAATATCTTATGCAAAGAAATTGAATGAAATCCACCAAGATGAAAGGAATAATGAATTATACTCGCCTGATAGCAATCCTTCGACCCAAGTTTTTAAACTGGTTGAATACATTTTAAATCACACAGAGTGTGTTGAATGAAGATAAAAAGTGAAACACTTAGAACCTTTTGAATAAGACCTTTGAGGGATCTCACACCTCAACATTATCAAACACTGCAGTTTTTCGCAACTCCAGTGATCGAATTATCTTTTTCTGTCAACCGTCTTTGATAATCCTTAACCGCCACGAACAAAAACTAGTTTTATAGCTATAGTAGCTATACACCGATTGGTCTTTCACAACTTGTTTGAAATGCCTTTAGATGAAATTCTAGAAGTTCATAAGCCCCTCCAAATCAAGCAATAACGATCGTACAATCCCGCCTGATGAACCGAAATGAAAAAAACCAACCATGATAACACAAAATGAGCTCATATACACATCATCGTTCCCATCTAGTCAACTCGTGAGAAGATTTTATGATATCTCTCAGGTTAGTGTTTTAGGGATGTTGAAAAGTTGATACCGATCTTAGACACAATAATCCATATAGCAGTGTCAGCAGTACAAACGAGGATCGAAGAAAACAATCCTGATCATCAAAGAGACTACTATAAGACAGATCAATTTCTCTTCTTCCACTTATAAACTCCTAAAGAGATAGCTGTTATAGCGATTCCAATTAGTAAGACAAAGCCACCATAATCTGTATGTGTATCTCCTCCGGTATCATCTCCTCCGTTGTCATCTTCTAAAATCCCGACGCCCCAACCGCATATATCGTTCCCCCAGATGTTTACGTATGAATTGTTCTCGAGAGTATAGTGAGGATGTGACTGGATGAATATCCCGGCATATATCATATTGGAAAACTTATTTTCCCTGACGATATTATCTCCTTCCGAAATCTCGAATAAGAGGATACCAGTTGCACTGTTAGATATCTCATTGTTAATTATCGTGTGGTCGTTTGAATTTTCGATGAGTATGCCGACAAAACCATCTTTGATAGTATTGTTAACTATCACTGCACCGTCATTACCTAGATCAAGTGCGGCTCCACCATCCCAGTGTCCCATACCTATCAGTTCACTTTCCTCTACACGGAGCGAACCACCTTCTCGGATAATGATATCCTGCCCTCTAGCACTCAGTTTGCTATCATATATCTCAAGCGTCCCTTCGTCATGAACTATGATAAGATTCATAAGACCCTGATTTACAACTCTCATTTCCACATTTCTCAACACAAGACTACCGCCTTGCTCAACTTCTATCAGATCCATCACCTCTACTTTTGTGTCTCTGATCTCCAACTCACCACCTTCCCTGATTTTGATAGGCCGGTCTATCACAAGATCCTCTTCCCATACCTGAGTATCTTCAATTATCAAGCTTTCTATAAACTCGATCCCCGGGATAACATAATCGATCTCCGGCTCTTCGACCTTTGATATCTCTGGTTTTTCTTCTAAAGGCGAATAATCCTCACCATTTGGAGGTATCACGATCTCATCTTCACCCCAGTAATTTCCAGTCCCCTCGTAAACCCAATGATTCGCACCGTTGTCAAATGGCTCAGAACCTATATCCAAAATTATGTTGTTGTATAGTAAATTATCATCCACTTGACCTAAGATCACGCCACGGGTGCTTTCGACCACTTCATTATTGATGACCTCGTTCCTATCTGATCCGAATAAGACTTCAAATCCAGAACGACCGACATCTTCCATCTTGTTAGCCCTCATCAGATTTTCTGTAGATCTACCGAACAACCTTATGCCCGAACCTGAGATATTGGAGATATCGTTATTTATTATGGTATTTTTTTGAGAATTAAAAAGGATCATGCCTGCATTTCGGTATTCTTCAGAGAGTTCAACATGATCCCATGAACGATAGAGCGTGTTACCCGCGACGATATTGTGGTCCGCTCCCGTGATCAATATATGACACCTGTAATTCTCGAAATAATTGTTCCTAACGATATTGTGAGATGAGAAAGCAAGGCGTAGACCAGTACAGCCACCAATGGGATAATCACCTAAAACGATATTGTCGGAAATAACGTTCTTCGATCCGCTCACCATCATCCCTTCACACTGTCCTTCCAATCGATTACTAATGATCTCGTTACCGTAACCAGGGATAACCATACGCCATTCACAGTCCCTTATCGTAGAATCTCTCACAGTATTGTTATTAGATGCTATCCAAATCCCCCATTCACCATTCTGTATCTTTAAATTTTCTATCGAGACATCAGAGGAGTCTAAAAATAGTATCGTGCCGGTGCCACCTCCATCTATCACAGGAGGTTCATCGGGATCTTCAGCACGTATAGTTACACTCTTGTCAACGATGATGTGTTCGTTGTAAGTGCCGGGCCCCACGATAACTACACCCCCCTCTGAGACCGATTCTACAGCGTCTTGGATCGTCGCAAAATGAGATCCTCCCCAACCTTGTGTATCCCCATCATATTCCGGACTTACCCATACTTCAGAAGGAGAAGTACCTCCGAACGAAGTACCAAAACCGACTATCAATATCATGCAAAAGATAATACAGACGGCAATACGTCTAAAAATATTGAGTATATTCATATAATCATATCGTATGGTTAACATAGTATAATTAATTTGCTATATTACGAGCCTGTCAAGTTTTTAGAGACATCTGATTATTTTATAAGAGTCATTCTAGTCATATAATACACTGAGCAAATTTCTATGAGTTGTAAAAATTTGTGGGGTTATAGGGAGATCGTTTGTATAGTAAAGGGACGTCTAAAAGCTGAAGGTTATAATGTTATATTCGTTCCGAATAAACTAAATCGATCAGAAGATCATATAAAGATATAAATCACTTCAAAATATTATATAAGGGACAGGGTAAAATGAACAGATTGAATATAGTCACGCTTGGTACAAAGGATATCGTTAGGTCTCACGAGTTTTACAAAGAACTCGGATTCCACACTTCAATAAGAGGAAAAGATACGGATCCGGACATCATCTTCTTTAAGAACGAAGGAACGAGGATAGCGCTCTATCCACTAAAAGAGTTAGCTTTGGACATCGACGAAAAATATCCCCCTGAGACCGTGAGCGGCTTCTCCGGGATCACTCTAGCGTACAATGCGAAATCAAAAGAAGAAGTGGATGAGATATTCGAAAGAGCGAAGAAAGCCGGAGCCAATATCAAGAAAGAGCCTCAAAAGACAGATTGGGGAGGCTACGGTGGATATTTCACAGATCCCGACGGTCATCACTGGGAAGTCGCATACGGAGAGATGTGGGAATTCGACGAGNGCAATATGTTGGTCATCGAAGATAGATAGTGAAGATCTATCCACTCACCTGCTGTTGACTTTTCCTTCGTACTTTTCCTTCTTAGATCGAACGTATTCTATCACCGCTTGTATCTCCACCGGCTGTATCACCAGTAAGTCTCCTTCCTCTACAATATCAAAACCGGCATCTATTGACTCGAACTCGTCCAATATCACTCTCACCTTCTCCTTGGGTAAACCAGCCTCCAACACACCTTCCTTGACGTACTCTGCAGTCTCGCCTGACTTCCGATACCTCGGATCCGCATCGTTTATGATAACCTCGTCATAGATCTTACCTATACCCCTTCCAAAATCTATAATATCTTCTACAGGACGATTACCGGTTCCCTGACATACCGATACTTTCCTACCTTCAGTGAGTTCATCGAGTATCTCAGAAAGTGCTTCAACAGCAGGACGATTGTGCCCGTAATCTATCATGACCTTGATCTTACCAACATCGATGATGTTCATCCTGCCGGGGTTATGACTTGTAGAGGAATAGAACGTCATCAAACCGTTCTTTATGCATCCTAAATCGACGCCTAAAGAGTAACAGGAAGCCACCGCTGCTAAACAATTCTGGACGTTGAAAGTAGCTTTACCTTCGACGGTTATAGGTATATCTTTAACTCCAACCACGTTCCAAGTGTTCCCCTCTTTCTTGATAACTATGTTCTCGTCCTCAACGGTCACAACGATGCCACCCTGGTCCAGGTGATCATTAACGGTCCTGACCTCCGGATCTAACGAAAACAGCACACTTTCTCCATGCACCACATCTTTGAACTTCACCACGTTCTCGTCCTCTGCGTTCAATACTGCCTTCCCGGAAGATTTCACGGTCTCCACGACTATACCCTTCAAACGGGCCATATCCTCTACGGTGTTGATACGTCCTTGACCCATATGATCTCTAGTAACGTTCAAGAAAACTCCCACGTCACTTTCATAATAACCCAAACCCCTACGTAATATACCACCTCTAGCGACTTCCAGCACGGCATGGTCGATACTCCTCTCCCTAAGAACGAACTTGGCTCCCTGGGGCCCGCTGAAGTCACCTTTCTTCAACAGATCATTACCTCTAAACAATCCGTCGGTACAGGCCACTCCAACACTTTTACCATCCATCCTCAATATGTGTGATATCAAACGAACGGTGGTGGTCTTACCGTTGGTACCGGTTACGGCGACTATCGGCACCGTACTTTCAGAACCAGATGGGAACAGCATATCGATGACCGGTTCTGCGACGTTCCTCTCTTTACCTTCATAGGGGTCTAGATGCATGCGGAACCCGGGAGCTGCGTTTACCTCTATTATACCGCAATTACACTGATCTAAAGGCTCTTTCAAGTCCGAGATTATCAGATCTATACCCATTATATCTAAACCGATGATATCGGCGATCCTCTCGGCTATCAACTTGTTTTTAGGATGTACCGAATCCGTAACGTCCGTTGCCGTACCACCTGCACTGAGGTTGGCAGTGGATTTTAAGCGAAGTTTCTCCCCTTCTGGTAAAACCGTATCTAGATCATAATCTTTCTGTTTCAGGATCCTTTTGGTCATGTAGTTCACTTCCACTTCGGTCAAAGTCTTTTCGTGACCTACACCACGACGCGGATCGCTGTTCAATTCATCGATCAATTCTTGTATAGTGGATTCACCGTCACCCTTAACAAAAGGCGGATCCCTCCTGGCGGCGGCTACCAATTCACCATCTATGACCAGCAACCTATGATCCGACCCCTCAAGATATCTTTCGATAACTACCAGCGGGTTGACCCTTTTAGCTTCTTTAAAAGCGAGTTTCAAATCTTCACTGTCCTCGACTCTGGAAGAGATCCCCCGTCCGTGATTACCCACGTTGGGTTTGACCGCGACGGGGTAACCTAGTTCTTTAGCTACCTCCAAGGCCTCCTCGACACTCCTGACGGCCTCTCCCTTTGGTACAGGTATTCCAGCTTCGTCGAGTATCTCTTTGGTCCGCTCTTTATCGTCAGCGATCTCCATGCCGATACCAGAGGTCTTATCGGTCATGCTGGCTTGTATCCTTCTCTGGTTTTTACCGTACCCGAGCTGGATATAGCTGTATTCGTTGAGTCTGATATATGGAATACCTCTTTCGTAGGCTTCTTTAACGATAGAATGCGTGGTCGGACCAAGCATATTACTGTCACGGATATCCTTCAACTTCGACACGATCTTGTCGATGTCGGGTGTTTCACCTCCAGCAATGGATTCAACGACCTTAACAGCTTGTTTACCGGCTTCTATACCCGCATCTTCATCCCTGTACCTGAATGCTATCTCGTAGAGTCCATCTTCATCCGTGGTTATGGTCTTGCCGTAACCGACTTCCATGTTTGCTAAACACTGTAATTCGATGGCTACGTGTTCCACTATATGTCCCAACCAGGTCCCTTCTTCAACACGTTCCAAGAAACCCCCTTCGTATCCTCTGCTGCACCTGTGGACTTCTAGGGAAGGTAAAAGAGACTTGAGCCTATCGATAAAACCCGGTATCTCGTTGGATGGTCGGTCCTCGAACTTACCTATATCGATCAGCATGTATATTACTTGATATCGACTAAAGTAATTTGGTCCCCTCAAAGCTCGAATCTCTTGGATATCCATATCTACTCACCATTATAATTCCTTTTGAACAGTTCTAAACACTAGATGTATGTGACATCCTCCCACACGGTAGAGCCGTGTATCTTCCTATCAACAGGGCGAATATTTCCCGTCCCTTTGTAAGCGGTGAAGGTAGTGCCACGCTACTCCTATCGGGCCAACCGATTCGGAGTTATCTCGAACAAAAGATATATGACATCATTGGGATATATACCTTACTATCTGTATTCATCCCCACGTTAGAACCGTGGGGT
>SL_5KL_010_SEDDRAFT_10001165_pt1 | contig 16157 bp, 12 predicted proteins | sample SodLakKL_010_SED_FD_9118 | JGI IMG/M metagenome (IMG submission 9118)
ACTTGTCGGGGAGGCAGTCGCCTAAGGTGGGGCTGGTGACTGTGACGAAGTCGTAACAAGGCAGCCGTACGGGAACGTGTGGCTGAATCACCTCCTTTCTAAGGGAGTAGTGGGTCGAAGACCCGCTCATTCCTAGGTCGGTCGGTAGACTGTAAAGTCTATCGGTTTATCGAGAAGTTTGGCTTCCTTCCACTATCCAGGTGTTAAGGTGCTGTCCCTTTCTTGGTCTCCCTTCGATTGCCGGGCACCCTATCTGCATGCGCCTGGCCCGGCGTCACTCCTGTTCGACAGTTGCGGGGACCGGCCAGCCATGACGTCAGCCGCGGGTGTACCGCATTGCCCGCAGCCCCCCGAATGGTATAAGCTATGCGCAAGAGTACTGTTGCCTCCCGCATGGGAGGGCATGGCCGGCGTAGCCCGGTCGGAGGGGAGGAACTATCGTGGCCAGTCCTATCAAGTTCGGCACCGACGGATGGCGGGGAATCATCGCCGAGGACTTCACGTTCGATAATGTGCGTATCTGTGCTCAAGCGGTGGCAGACTACCTGAAGCAGGACGCACTCGACGGACGGGGTCTGGTGATCGGCTACGACACCCGCTTCGCGTCTGAGGATTTCGCCGCTGCCGCCGCTGAAGTGATGGCGGGCAACGGTATCAGGGTCCCTCTCTGCGTCAAGCCGGCCCCTACTCCCGTTGTGAGCTTTGCCGTCCCGGCCACCAATGCGGCCGGGGGTATCGTCATCACCGCCAGCCACAACCCGGGCTCGTGGAACGGGTTCAAGTACAAGTCTCAGGACGGGGCCAGCGCTCCCGGTGAGATCATCTCCAGAATAGAGGAGAACATCGCGTCCCTGACCCGGAGTTCCTCCCCCGCACAGGACGGACAACCGGAGGGAGTGAAGAGGCTTGCGCTGGACCGGGCCCTCGAGAAAGGACTTGTTGAGCGCCTGGACCCGTCTCCTGGCTACTTCGAACATATCGGTCGGTTCGTGGACGTGGCAAAGCTGCGCCGCCAGGAACTGCGCGTCGTAGTCGACTCCATGTACGGCGCCGGCATAGGCTACTTCAGGACGGCCCTTCAGAACGGCAGCCTCGAAATCACCGAGATCAACGGCGAACCCAATCCGTCGTTCCCCGGGATTCAGCCCGAGCCGATCGCCCGGAACCTTACCGGGTTATCGCGGCTGATCGTGGAGCAGAGGGCCGATGTCGGCCTCGCCACCGACGGCGACGCCGACCGCATCGGCATCGTGGACGAGAACGGTCGATTCCTGAACCAGCATCAGGTTTTCGCCTTGCTCTGTCTCTATCTCCTGGAGGTCCGTGGCGAACGTGGCGCCATAATAAAGACGTTGACCTCCACGACTATGCTTTCCCGCCTGGGACAAATCTACGATGTGCCCGTCCATGAGACGGCGGTGGGATTCAAGTATGTGGCCCCTGTGATGATGGAAAAGAACGCCCTTATCGGGGGCGAAGAGAGCGGTGGTTATGGCTTTCGGGGTCATGTCCCTGAAAGGGACGCCATCCTAGCGGGGCTGTACTTCCTTGACTTCATGGCAGAAACCGGGAAGACTCCGTCTCAGCTTCTCGAGCATCTGTACAGCAAAGTGGGCCCTCACTACTATGACCGCACGGACTTCCACATCTCCGCGGCCAGGCGTGAGGAGGTCCTGCGCAGACTGGACTCCGTTTCGCCCGATACTATAGCGGGATCAAAGGTAGTGAGAGCGGATACCATCGATGGCTTTCGTTATGTGCTGGCAGACGAGTCGTGGCTGCTCATTCGCTTCTCCGGCACCGAACCCCTGGTGCGGGTCTACTCCGAGGCGGAAGACCTGGAGAGAGCCCGCGAGCTGTTGACGGCCGGGAAAGAACTTGCCGGCCTCTAGATCGGCCGGCGTCAAATCTCGCTTGTGGCGGAGGGAGAGGGATTCGAACCCTCGACCCCGATAACTCGGAGTAAGCGCTTAGCAGGCGCCCGCACTAGGCCACTATGCGATCCCTCCGCTATGCGCCAACGTCTATTATGCCACATACCGGGTGGATCGGCAATCACGGGTCGGTCACATGTGGACCACAGAAAGGCCTGCACCGGCTCTCTGGAGACGTAGTGCTCGGACCTGGCCCCGTGCTGCCCGGTTCTGGCGCGTCGCTCCGGAATCCGGCCGCGCGTGACCGCCCCTCCCTAGTCGGTCGGCTTCACGATGCTCTCAATGCGGTAGGAGAAGGTGCCTGCCGGAGCCACGACTTCCACCGTCTGTCCCGGTTCCTTGTCCAGCACCACTCTGCCGAGCGGTGAAGCAACCGAAAGCCTCCCCCGGGCCGGGTTTGCCTCTCGGGGATCGACCAGGACATAGCAGAGCTCTTTCCCCGAGGACAGGTCGCAGACCACAACCGTATCGCCGAATTTCGCCCTGGAGGCTTCCCGGTCCTTTTCGACCTTCCGCGCCAGGCTAAGGGTGGACTCGAGTTCCTGGATCCTTCCCTCGAGGTGTGCCTTTCGCTCTCTGGCTGCCGCCAGGGGGGCGTTCTCTGCAAAGTCCTTGTCCGCTGCCGCCTTCCGGATCTCTTCGATCACCCCCGGAAGCTGGTCTCTGAGGTTGTTCAACTCGGCCTCCAGTTCGGCGTAGCCCTGCGCCGTCAGGGTAGCCCTGTTCTCGGGCGTCCGGCGCGCTCTGCCCGCCTTTGTCGAGGCTTTGCGGGNCCTCAAGTGAGGGGACAAACTGGTCCCGCTGAGGCCGTGTTTCCGCATGTATGCCAGGAAAGACTTAACGGCTTTGACTGCCGAGGGGACGATCAGTTCGCCGTAGCTGGCCACATCGACCGGGCTTATATCCTTCACCTGCCGCGACGGGCCAAGCCATCGTATGAACTTGAATATCTCTGCCTGTGTCTCTGCTCTTTCTTCGGGGCGTGAATCTGATAGGAAGGCGTCCGCTACTTCAGCAAGCGTCGGATCGTGGTCGAAGGTCCGTTTCACAAACAGACAGATGATACCTTAAAGAGGGGCCACTGTCAATTTGCACAGCGTGGAGAGAACGCTTTATCTCCCCCGTGCATTATGCTAACCTATGCCGTACCTGCTTCCGGCCGCACGGGCCGGAGCGCTGCGACCGGAGACCGTTCTGGACACATGAAAGCCTTAGTGCAATCTGATTTCGACGGCACGATCACCGAAGAGGATGTCAGTTCTTTCCTTTTGGAAGACTTCGCCCAGGGGGACTGGCGACGGTTACTGCGTGAGTACAGAGAGGGCCGGATATCGGTAGCGGACCTCAACATCGGGGCCTTCAGTATGATCCACGCCGATAAAGCTACACTGCTCGGGGCACTGAAAGGCAGGGTCAGGGTGCGCCCCGGCTTTAGCGAACTGGTGGACTACTGCCTGAATAATGGAGTCAGATTCGTCATCGTGAGTAACGGTCTCGACTTCTACATCGATGCCGTTCTCAAAGACATGGGCCTGGAAACCATCGAAGTCCACTCCGCGCGGGCTCACTTCCATCCCGAAGGGATGAGGGTCCACTATATCGGTCCCGATGGAAACCTGCTGGAAGACGGCTTCAAGGAGGCGTACACCCGGTCGTTTCTGAGGCAGGAATACAGGGTGACATATATGGGAAACGGCAACTCAGATANTGTACCGGCCGGATATGCTCATCATGTTTTTGCCACGGGCGAGCTATTGGCCCACTGTCGCGAAAACAGCATGAACTGCAATCCTCTTGAGAGCTTTTCCGGGGTCGTAAGGGCGCTAAAACAGATCCTACAGCTCCAGATCTGAAGAGATTCCCTGCATCGCTTCGATCCCGAGGCCGATGAACTCCTCCAGCTCCAGCCCGATCTCGCGGCACTCCGCTACCTGCTCCCTGTTGACTCCGGCGGCGAAGCTCTTTTCGCGGAACCGCTTCATCACCGATCTGGTGGTAAGGCCCGTTAGTTTTTCGGGGCGAACGAGGGCGGCGGCGGTTATCAGTCCGCTGAGAGGGTCGGCACAGTACAGCGCCTTGTCCAGTCTGCTTTCCCGGGGCACGCCATGCACCTCGTTATGGCACAGGATGGCATGGATCATCTCTTCACTGGCTCCCAGTTCGCGTGCTATGTCCGCTCCTAGTCTGCCATGGGCGACCATGTCGTCCTTGACCAGCTCCACGTCTATGTCATGGACGAGGCCGGTAAGCCCCCACTCCTCCTCGTTCTCCCCCAGCCTTCTGGCCAGAGCGCGCATGATGGCCTCCACCGCCAGCATGTGCTTGATCATGTTCCTGTCCTGGACGTTGGTGTAGATGGAGTCAAGCACCTTCTCCCTGTTGATCTTCAGTGTCATGTCAGCACCTTTTCTCTCTCGGCCGATACTATACCACGCAAATAGCGCCCGGTGGAAGAGGCGTCGTTCTGCGCCAGNTCCTCGGGTGTGCCCGCGTCCACCAGGTATCCGCCATCGTCGCCTGNTCCGGGGCCGAGGTCGATCACCCAGTCCGCATTCTTGACCACGTCCAGATGGTGCTCGATGACGACCACGGTGTTACCCTGGTCCACCAGGCGCTGGAGNACCTTCAGCAGGTAGTCGATATCCGAAAAGGAGAGACCGGTGGTGGGCTCNTCCAGTATATAGAGCGTCCTGCCTGTGGAGCGACGCGACAGCTCGGTGGCCAGCTTCACGCGTTGGGCCTCGCCCCCCGACAGGGTCGGCGCGGGCTGTCCCAGGCGAATGTACCCCAGACCCACGTCCCGCATGGTGGCAAGCCTGTTCTTGACGCGGGGAAAATGGTCGAAGAAGAGCAGGGCCTCATCCACGGTCATGTCCAGGATCTCGGCGATGTTCTTCCTCTTGAAGTGGATTTCCAGCGCTTCCCGGTTATACCGTTTCCCTTTGCATATCTCGCAGGCGACGGTGACGTTGGGCAAAAACTGCATTTCTATCTGAACGTAGCCCGCGCCCTGACAGGCTTCGCAGCGTCCCCCTTTTACGTTGAAGGAGAAGCGTCCCTGGAGGTAGCCGCGCGCTCTGGCTTCGGGAACGCCCGCAAAAAGCTCCCGAATAGGGGTGAACGTTCCGGTATAGGTTGCCGGGTTGCTCCGCGGTGTGCGGCCGATCGGTGACTGGTCGATGTTGACGACCTTGTCGATGTGTTCAAAGCCGATGACTGCATCGCATTCACCCGGCCTCTCTCTGGCACGATAGAGGAGGCGGGCCAGTCTCTTATACAGGATTTCGTTGATCAGAGTGCTCTTGCCGCTCCCGGAGACGCCCGTAACGCAGACGAACTTGCCCAGAGGAACACGGGCGTCGATGTTCTTCAGGTTGTTCGCCCTTCCGCCTTTGATGACAAGCTCCTCTCCCGAGCCCGGGCGGCGTCGGGCCGGCAACGGGATCTGCCTCGTTCCGCTGAGGTACTGCCCGGTTATCGACTGAGGGCAGTCGGCTATATCCTGCAGTTTCCCCGTGGCAATCACCTCCCCTCCCTGTTTGCCCGCCCCGGGCCCCATGTCGATGATATGGTCGGCCGCTCTCATCACGGCTTCATCGTGTTCCACGATGATTATGGTGTTGTCCAGGTCTCGGAGGTGCTTCAGCGTAGCTATCAGCCGGGCGCCGTCGGCGGGGTGTAGCCCCACCGTGGGCTCATCGCAGATATACAGGACTCCGGTCAGCCCGCTGCCGATCTGGGTAGCCAGGCGAATCCTCTGGGCCTCCCCTCCGCTCAGCGTCGCAGACGGGCGGTCGAGCGTCAAATAGCCCAGACCGATATCCCTCAGAAAGCCCAACCGGGCGTGGATCTCCTTGATGATCTGCCTCGCGATGGCCAGTTCGCGACGCGTGATCTTGCTGCCCAGCCCTTCCGCCCAGTCCAGTGACCTCATGACTGGCAGCCCGCTGATGTCCATTATGTTCTTCCCCGTGACTGTGACGGCCAGGGACTCGGGCTTCAGGCGTTTCCCGTGACAGGCGGGACACGGGCTCGATGTCATATAGCGCTCTATGTCCGCCCTGACGCTGTCGGAGTCCGTCTCCCGGTACCGTCGCTCCAGGTTCGGTATGACGCCCTCGAAACGGGCGTAGAACTGGCGCGTCCTGCCGTGGCGGTCCTCGTATGTGACGGGAAACGGCTCACCGCGGGTGCCGTAAAGGACCCGGTTTAGCGCTTCCTCGCTTAGTTCGGCGACCGGTCTGGACATGGAAAAGCCGTGGCGGCGACTCAGGGAATGTAGCATGCTCCCGTACCAGCTGCTGAGCTGCCCGTTTCTGGCCCAGGGCTGGACGGCCCCTTCCGCGAGGCTCAGCGTTTTATCGGGGATGGCCAGGTTGGGGTCTATCTCCGACTTGCAGCCGAGTCCTGTGCAGATGGGACATGCTCCATAGGGGCTGTTGAAGCTAAACGTTCTGGGCGCGATCTCCCCCAGGCTGATCCCGCAGTAGACACAGGCAAAATGCTCGGAGAACAGCAACTCCTCGCCATCCAGGACCTTCACAAGCACCACCCCCGACCCCACCTTCAACGCCGTCTCGACCGAGTCGGCCAGCCGGGTGGCGTTCTCGCTTCTCTCTATCTGTAGCCTGTCCACAATCACGTCTATGCTGTGCTTCTTGTTCTTGTCCAGCTGTAGCTCCTCGGACAGGTCGTAGATCTGTCCGTCGACCCGGACTCTGACGAACCCCGCTTTCTGCAGGTCCCTGAGTATTCCCTGGTGTTCACCCTTGCGGTCTCTGACCAGCGGCGCCAGGACCATGATGCGGCTGCCTTCGGGTATCTCTTGAACGGCATCGACTATTTGCTGCACGGTCTGGCGTGAGATCTCCCTGCCACAGTCGGGGCAATGCGGATGACCGATACGGGCAAACAGAAGCCGCAGGTAATCGTAGATCTCGGTCATCGTGCCCACGATGGACCGCGGGTTGTGTGACGCCCCCTTCTGGTCGATCGATATGGCCGGGCTCAGCCCTTCGATGTAATCAACGTCCGGCTTCTCCATCTGCCCCAGGAACTGGCGGGCATAGGCAGAAAGCGACTCCACGTAGCGACGCTGTCCTTCGGCATATATGGTGTCGAAAGCCAGCGAACTCTTGCCCGATCCGGACACGCCGGTGATGACCACCAGCTTGTTCCTGGGGATGGTGACATCGATGTCCTTGAGGTTGTGCTCTCTGGCGCCCTTAACGAAAATGGCATCCGGCATAGGCCATATTGTACCATTCGAAGCGGGCCCCCCTCAAAAGCGAGCCAGGCGGAGCGCCTGCATGCGGACGGGTTCCGATCAACAGACAGGGAGGCACAACACTCAGCTCAGGTATGGGTAGGGCCGCCATTTGTCTGAGCGCACAGCGGTCCTATTGCTTAAGCCATTGCTCCCTGGTAATCCCGCCTCGCTTCAGAATCCGAGACAGCAAAGCGACCCGAGTATCCTTGCGATGCGGGTTAGGCACGGTTAACACCAGGCTTCCCTTTATCATATAGGGATGCGTCCCGCCCTGATAAGGGCCGCAAATCCCAGCCTGCGTAGCCGCCCTATTAGCTCTGTCCAGGAGACCGGCGACAGGTCAGCCACCGACCTCCAGTGTCTTGATTTCCTCTATCCTGTGTTCACCTATGGGAGGAATATCCAGTCCCTTTCTAAGCCTCACCACAAGCCAACCGTCGATAACCTCAGCCAGATTATGGCGGCATTCCTACAGTGCCTTACCTGTAGCCCATACGCCTTCAAGCTCCGGGACTTCGCCGTAGTATGGTTCGTCGTCCTCGATGAGTTCATACTCCGCCCTAGCCAGAGCGCCTTCGATGTATTCTGCGATCAAATGTCACCTCGTCTCCTGGCTTATCCCAATGTTGCAAGTCTTGCGCTTGGTCATCATAGCTTGAAGCACTGCTTGCCAGGAACGCGCGGGCCCTTCACGGGCTCGCAGACCGTATCTCGCGCTACGCCGGCTCTGTGGGCGCCGGAGCCTTCACCACTAGATCAGGCCGTCGAAATGCATTAGCACCGGCGCCAGCATCAGCGAGATGACCGACATCAGCTTGAGCATTATATTCAGCGAGGGCCCGGCCGTGTCCTTCATCGGGTCGCCGACCGTGTCTCCCACCACGCTGGCTTTGTGCGCGTCCGATCCCTTGCCCCCGAACTTCCCCGACTCGATCCACTTCTTGGCATTGTCCCAGGCGCCACCGGCGTTGTTCAGAGTGATGGCGAGGATCAGACCGGCAGCCAGGGCTCCGATCAGGAAGCCGGCCAGCGCGAATTTGCCCAGGAGCAGACCTACCAGCACAGGCGCGGCTATGGTCATCATGGACGGAAGAAGCATTTGCCGCAGCGATATCTTGGTGGCGATATCCACGCACCTGCCGTACTCCGGCCTGGCTGTTCCCTCCATCAACCCCTTTATCTCGCGCCACTGCCGGCGTACCTCATCTATGATTGCTGAGGTAGTTATACCTACCGCCTTCATGGTCATAGCACAGAAGACGGGCGGCATGAGAGCGCCCAGGATCAGGCCGACGATGATCGGCATGCTCAGCAGGCTCAACTCCGGCGGCAGTTCCAGCGTGCCCGTCGCCGAGACCGTCACTATGCCGACGGCCATGGCGAAGGCCAGTATCAGCCCCAGCGAGTTCATGGCCGCAGCCCCGATGGCGAACCCCTTGCCCGTAGCTGCCGTTGTATTGCCCAGAGAGTCCAGGGCGTCGGTCCTCTCGCGCACCTCGTCCGGCAATCCCGCCTGGGTGGTTATGCCGCCCGCGTTATCGGCAATAGGCCCGTAGGCATCGGTGGCCAGCGTCACGCCCAGCGTGGACAGCATACCGACACAGGCCAGGGCCACACCATAGAAGTCGCCGAAGCGGAAGGCCACCACGATTGCGATGGCTATGAAGACTATGGGTGGCCAGGTGCTCATCAGTCCCGTGGCAAAACCGCGGATTATGGTGGAACCCGCGCCGGTGGTGGAGGCCTCGGATATCTCCTGCGTGGGCTTAAAGGCATAGGAGGTGAAGTAGTTGGTGCTCTCGCCTATCAGGGCGCCCGCTGCGAGTCCGGCCAGCACGGCCCAGAACAGGCCCAGGCTGGCATCGAGGAAGTAGATCACCAGGAAGCTGAACACCGCCGCCAGTATCGTGGCGCCCAGTGTGCCGCGGCGCAGAGCGCCCAGCAGGGCGCCCATCTCTAGCTTCTCCCCGATCCTGACCAGGAAGCAGCCGATCACTGAAGCCACGAGGCCCCCGGCCATGATCAGCATAGGCAGCCACCAGGCATGTTGCAGCGCCGTCTGCGCGGGAAGTCCTGGAAAGAGTGTGTCGGTTACCCAGGGCGCGATCACCACTCCGATTGTGGTCAGTGTCATGGTGGCGATAACCGTCTGCACATACGATTCGAAAAGGTCAGCCCCCATCCCGCACACATCGCCCACATTGTCGCCGACGTTATCGGCTATTACCGCGGCATTCCTGGGGTCGTCCTCAGGGATCCCGGCTTCCACCTTGCCCACCAGGTCGGCCCCGGCATCCGCTCCCTTGGTGAATATCCCGCCGCCGACCCTGGAAAACAGAGCGACCAGGGACGCGCCCGTACCATAGGCGGGGATGATGAACAGGAAGCGGAAGTCGGGAAGGTCATGCCAGGCGAAGTAGAGGATGGATAGTCCGATCAGGCCGACGCTGACCACGGTCAGCCCCATCACCGCCCCGCCACGGAAGGCGACTTTGAGTCCCTGATTGAGGCTCTGCTGTGCCGCGGTGCAGGTCCTGCCGTTGGCCCGCAGCGCCATATTCATGCCGGCATATCCGGCGGCCATAGAGGATATAGCGCCGAAGACGAACGCCACGGCCACTCTCCAGCCCAGGTCGGGGACCACCGCCAGGACAACCGCTATCACGGCCACCACAATGCCCAGGGTGCGGTATTCCGTATGGATGAAGGTAAGTCCCCCCTCTTTGATGGCGCCGACGATCTCCCTGACCCTCTCCGAACCCTGGTCCTGCCTCAGAACGTAGCGCACAAAGTATGCCACCGCCGCCACTCCTATGAGCCCCGTGATCACGCCGATCCATACTAAGTCCATAGCTCTCCTTCCCGCAGGAGCACAAAATCAGGGCACTCCAGTCGCTCCCGGGTGCCCTCACTCCTGTCTGCTGGAACAAGCATGTTCGAGCGGTAGTCTAATACAAAAGGCCCTCGTAGTCAACGAGTCGCTCGCCTAAGGCATCAGGACCGCTGTTCCTTCCGGCCGTACTCGTGTGTTACCTGCCCGTTCGTGTGGGCCCGCGACTCGGCGATTGACCCGGGTAGGTGCTGAGATGTAAAATCAGGCGTGTAACCGGGGTGGGCCGCCCGAAGGTGGCGGCACGCATCGGGGACCGACTCTCCGGCGAAGCAACAGGCAATCCCGGGATGGTCTGTTGTCGTGCGGCAGGAGAGGTCTTTGACCGGCTAGTAAAGGAGGCAAGATGGACTTCGAACTGACGGAAGAACACAAGATGTTCCAGACAATGGTGAGGGACTTCTGCGCCCGTGAAATCGAACCCCACGCCGCCCGGTGGGATGAGACCAACGAGTTCCCTTACGACACGTATAAGAAGATGGCCGATGCCGGGCTGTGTGGCGTGCACTTCCCCGAACAATACGGCGGCAGCGGCGACGAGTTGACCTTTACCATAGCCTGTGAGGAGATATCGCGGGCCTCCGCGGGACTGGGTGTTGCCTATCTCGTCAGCCTCGGACTGGCCATGTATCCCCTGGTCATGCACGGCCAGGAGCAACAGAAGAGTCACTATATTCCGCGCGTTATCGACGGCTCGATAGTGGCTTTCGCCCTGACCGAGGCCATGGCCGGCAGCGATGTTGCCGGCCTGGAGACAAAATACGTGCGCGATGGCGACCACTACGTCCTTAACGGCAACAAGATCTTCATAAGCAACGCCGCCGAGGCCGATTTCGTCACCACCTTTGCCACGAAAGACAAATCGCTCGGCTATCGCGGCATCAGCGCTTTTGTCGTCGACAAGGGAACGAAGGGCTTTTCGCTGGGCAAGGTAGAGAAGAAGATGGGCCTGCACCCTGCCTCGGTGGCGGAGCTTATCTTCGACGATTGCCGGATACCGGCGGCTAACATGCTGGGGGAGGAGGGGAAAGGCTTCAAGATTGCGCTGCAGGGGATAGACGCCAGCAGGGTTAGTATAGGGGCTCAGGCCCTGGGCATTGCCCAGGCCGCTTATGATGCGGCCGTGGCCTACGCCAAGGAGAGGAAGCAGTTCGATACTGAGCTGGCCCGCTTCCAGGCCATCCAGTGGATGATCGCCGATATGGCTACCGAAATAGACGCCGCTCGCCTGCTCACATACAGGGGTGCATGGTTGACCAAAAAGGAGGGTCACGCTCCGCCCAGGGAGGCCGCGATGTCCAAGCTCTTCGCCTCTGAGGCGGCGCACAGAGTTTGCCACAAGGCCCTGCAGATATTCGGCGGCTACGGCTACACCAAGGACTTCGCCGTGGAGCGCTACTACCGGGACCAGAGGATAACCGAGCTTTACGAAGGAACCTCGGAGATGCAGAGGTGGACTATTGCCCGGCAGGTATTGGGCACGAAGTGAAGGAGTTTGCTATGTTCACGGAGAAGACTCTGCGAGAGGCGCAGGACGGTAAAAAGGCGTGGGAGAAAGAGGTAGAGAAGGTCCGCAGGCAGAAGGCTGAGAGGAAAGAGAGGTTCTCGACCGTCTCCGACCTTGAGATCAAGGCCCTCTACACACCGGAGGACGTCAAAGACCTGGACTTCGCCCGTGACATCGGCTATCCGGGGGTCTTCCCGTTCACCAGGGGATGCCAGCCCACGATGTACCGTGGGCGAGAGTGGACATTCCGCATGTTCTCCGGCATGGGTAGTGCAGAGGATACCAACAAGAGATGGCATCACCTGCTCCGGGAAGGTGAGACGGGGCTGAGCACCGCCTTCGACTTCCCCACCCTGATGGGGTACGACACGGATTCGCCCCGTGCACGCGGCGAGTGTGGGAAGTGCGGGGTGGCCATCGACACCCTCAAGGACATGGAAGTCCTCACCCACGGCATTCCCCTGGATGGCGTCACCACTTCCATGACCATCAACCCGCCTGCCCTGGTGCTGTGGGCCATGTATCTGGGTGTGGCCGACAAGGCAGGCATAGGCTGGGACAGGATCGGGGGCACAATCCAGAACGACATGCTGAAGGAGTTCATCGCCCAGAAGACATTTATGCTGCCCCCCGAGCCATCCATTAGACTGATAAGCGATGCCATTGAGTTCGGCACCCGGCACGTCCCTATGTGGAACCCTATCAGCATCAGCGGTTATCACATCCGGGAGGCTGGCTCCACAGCTGTCCAGGAGTTGGCCTTCACGCTGGCCGACGGCATCGCCTATGTCGAGGACGTCCTGGAGAGGAAGAAGCTGGATGTCGATGCCTTCGCACCCCGCCTTTCCTTCTTCTTCAACTCCCATGTCGATTTCTTCGAGGAAATAGCCAAGTTCCGGACTGCCCGGAGGATGTGGGCCAGGATCATGAGAGACAGGTTCAAGGCCAAGAATCCCCGCTCCTGGTGGATGCGGTTCCATACTCAGACCGCCGGGTGCTCTCTCACCGCGCAGCAGCCCTACAACAACATTGTCAGGACCGCCACCCAGGCTCTGGCTGCGGTCCTGGGCGGGACACAGTCGCTCCACACCAACGCTCTGGACGAGACGCTTGCCCTGCCCTCTGAGTTCGCTGCGACCATCGCCCTGCGGACCCAGCAAATCCTGGCCGACGAGACGGGCGTCGCCAACACCATAGACCCCCTGGCCGGATCATACTTCGTAGAGTCCCTGACCGATGAGCTGGAGGAGAAGGCCTGGGAGTACATCAACAGGATAGATGAGATGGGAGGCATGCTGGCCGCCATTGACAGAGGTTTCCCGCAGACGGAGATCGCCGACGCAGCCTACCATTACCAGAAGAGAGTGGACGACAAAGAGAATATCGTGGTCGGCGTCAACAAATACGTTGCCACCGAACAGGCGCCCACCGAAATACTCAAGCTGGATGACAGGGTTGAGGAAGAGCAGATCGCCAGGTTGAACGAGGTGAAGAGGACACGGGACAACCGCCGGGTGACCCAGACCTTGAACGATCTGCGGGCCGCTTCCGCCACCGACGAAAACCTGGTGCCTTACGTGATAGCGGCGGTCAAGGAGTACGCTACCGAGCAGGAGATCTGCGATATCTGGAGAGGCATCTTCGGCGAGTATCGGGACCCGGGCTACTATTAGGTCGTGAGACGGCCGGGTCTAGTTCCCTCTCCCTTGACGGGAGAGGGTTAGGGTGAGGGTGACTGCGGTTCCCTATCCCTTGACGGGAGAGGGTCAGGGTGAGGGTGACAACGAGGGTGAGTTCACCCCGTAGTGGCCGGGCTCGTCCCCGCCTGAACCGCCGTAACCTGAAAGCGAAGGTGACGAAATGGCAGATCTAGAGAGAAAGATGAAAGTCCTTGTGGCCAAGCCCGGCCTGGACGGACATGACCGCGGGGCCAGAGTCATAGCCCGGGCATTCCGTGATGCCGGCTTCGAGGTCGTNTATACCGGTCTGCATCAGACGCCGGAGCAGATCGTCGCCGCCGCCTTACAGGAGGACGTCGACCTCGTCGGGCTCAGCTGCCTCTCCGGGGCCCACATGTACCTGTTCGGCCGGGTGATCGAGCTGCTAAAGGAGAACAAGCTGGAGGACGTGCAGGTCATCGGCGGCGGGATCATCCCGGAGGAAGACATTCCCAAGCTCAAAGAACTGGGCATAAAAGAGGTGTTCCTGCCCGGTGCGTCCCTTCACGACATAACAACCTGGGTCAGGGACAACGTAAAGCCATGTAGCTGAGGCCCCCCTCGACCCCGGCCCTGTTCCTTTCCATTGCATGCCGGATCTACAACCCTTCTTCGGCAGCGGGCTTAACCGGTCAGGTGCCCCGAAGTGGAAGAGGGCGCCATTGAAACAGGAGATTGAGACAAGTATACTGCGGGTGCGCGTACTCGAAGACCGATATGTCCCGACCATACCGGTGAACGGGGAGCGCGTAACGCTATGCGGCTATTTGACCCGAGGTTCAGGCGGTTCACCGGGCGCTACGTGCTGCAGAGCCTTATGGCAGCCGTGGTGCTGTTCGTCATATTAGCTATCCTGGAAACGGGAGCGCACCTGATCGTGATCGCTGCAATAGGCTCCAGTACATTCATAGTTTTTACAATGCCTCATATAAGACAGGCCTACCCGCGTTCTCTGGTTGGCGGTCATCTGGTAGGCCTGTTCAGCGGGGCTGCCTGCTATATACCGTTCTTCTGGCTCTTTCCGCAGCAACGGTTGATACCGGATACATTGGTGGTTGTACTCACCGGTGCCCTGGCGGTGGGACTCGCGATCTTTTTGATGACAATTACCAATACCGAGCACGCTCCGGCGGCAGGTACAGCTCTGGGTATCGTCCTACAAGGGCTTACGTGGACCGGGGTCCTTTTTGTGGTAGCCTCGGCTGTTGGGCTCTCGCTGGCCAGGTGGCTGCTGAGAGGTTGGTTACGGAACCTGGTATAGCGCATCAGCCCGGCCGTATGGCCGCGCACCTGTAGCAGACGACAGATAATTCACAAGGAGGCAAACTATGAAAACGGCAACGGACTACCTCTGGTTCAACACCGAGCACCATCGCGAGTTCATCAATATCACCGACAGGGTTGAGCAACTGGTGAAGAACAGCGGCATCAAGGAAGGCTTTGTTCTCGTCTCGGCCATGCATATCACCGCCGGGGTATACGTTAACGATGCCGAACCGGGCCTGATCGCCGACATCGACGAGTGGTTGGAGAAGCTGGCGCCATACCGGCCGGACTATCGTCACCATGCCACGGGCGAGAGCAACGGTGATGCTCATCTGAAGAGCCTGCTCATCCATCACGAGGTAATGGTGCCTGTAACCGACGGCAGCCTCGATCTCGGCCCGTGGCAGCAGGTCTACTACGCCGAGTTCGACGGCCAGAGGAAGAAGCGCGTCATCATCAAAGCGATGGGCGACTAAGGCACTGATCCGGGAATCACGCCTCTCGCAGGGTAGCTGATTATAGCGCCTCTGCTACTGATCGGTGTTGGTGTGATGCGCCGTGGCGGAGTCGGTCCCTCTCGAACCCGTATCGGCCTCTCGGCATGGTTGTCGGGCGTCTCCCTTCGTTCTGGTTTACCAACTACGGGATTTAAGATAAAATAGACGCGGGCTTGCGGGAGTAACTCAGTGGTAGAGTTCCTGCCTTCCAAGCAGGGTGTCGCGGGTTCGAGTCCCGTCTCCCGCTCCATCGAGGTTCAACTGCCGTGGACGGCGGAACGTCGCGCGGCTCGAACGAGGGGCTCGTAGCTCAGTGGCAGAGCGGCCGGCTCATAACCGGTTGGTCGCAGGTTCGAATCCTGCCGGGCCCACTTGCAGTCCACTAGCGACCGCACCGATAGCCTTCGACACAGAACAGAGGCCGTCATTCGCCCCGTTCAAGTGTAGTAGCCTGGGCGTATAGCCGGCATCGGTGACTGGCGCCGATGGGCATGTCTGGCCGCCCTGCCAGGGGCACGGACTCCAAGAGGCGCCTGGGTGATGTGATACCTGCGGGGTCCTCAGATTGTCAGGGCCCTAGCGACCGGCATCCCTGTCCAGGGGCTGGACCTCTTCCTCGAAATAGCGGTGAAAGTGGCGGGGCAGGTCGCGGTAGTCCAGACCGGCGATAGCCTCCGTGAGACTCCTCGAGTTCCGAGTATTCCAGAACAGGACCGTCCTGCCCTCCAGACGTCCCGCTCTTGCGTCGCCAAGCAATGCGGCGAAGGCCTTTCCCGTATAGGTGCCATCCAGCTCGATGCCTTCGCAGTCCCTTATCAGGGCCGCTGCCTCAATCGCCTCCGGGGTAAAGAGCGCGTATTGCTTTCCGAAATAGTCGTGCCGCAGGTCCAGATCTGTTGCCGAGAACCGGAACACGGGAAAAGAGGGATCCTGCGAGTGGAGAAACGAGTTGGCCTTCTTTATGAGTTTGAGCATTGCTGCCCGGTTAGCGGTGTCCTCACTGGTCACGCGTACCGACACAACACGGCTGTCCAGTCCGGCGGCCCTCAGTCCAAGGACCAACCCGGCAGTTGTGC
>SL_5KL_010_SEDDRAFT_10001169_pt1 | contig 16136 bp, 16 predicted proteins | sample SodLakKL_010_SED_FD_9118 | JGI IMG/M metagenome (IMG submission 9118)
CTTTATTTGGAATTCTTTAGCGTGTTATAATGATATCTAGTTAAATTACCCTATATAATTGGTTGATTTTATTGCTTTTCAAGATTTACTATTAAAATATGATAAATATTTCCCCATCCCACCTACTAAATCGGATGAAAATAGCCAAAATTAAATCTATCGCCCCTCTTGGAGGAGATATTGTTGAACATTTGAAGATACTAGCGAGATTTTGAAATAAAGATCTATTTAGAGCTTTTAGAAGCGGTCTTAAAAAAATTAAAATATAATCATACTATATGTTTTTTTAATGAGGGATTAATATGAAGGCATTCAATGACGTAAAAGGTAAAGATGTTTTGAGCAATGACGGTCGATATATGGGTAAATTGGTTGATTTGACATATGATGGGGATTTTAAGATAGATGAACTCGTGACCAAGATGAACAAAGAAGTGATCGACGATCTAGAGAGGATAAACCATTATTGTCCTCCTTGAAGCTAGGGATTGGGGTAGAACACGTTAGAGCATTTACAGATAATATAGTTTTAAAAGAATCCTATGATAATCTACACCTTCACTTTCAAGACATCTCCGATAAAGATGTGATATCGTCTTTCGTAGGTATGGAGATATCCGCTAGCCATGGGAATTATGTCGGTAAAGTAGATGACATTTTGATCGATACTAAGTCTTTGGGTATCCTTTCCATGCTGGTCAAGGTGAACAAAGAGATCTTACAAACCTTAGATCTGGAGAAATCTTTACTTTCGAAAACAAGGCTAGGGATATCCATGGAACACGTGACAAACATCGGGGATAAGATCATGTTGGATACGTCTTTAGAGGGCATGGGCCGGATCATTGAGGAGGAACCTATCAAAAAATTGTGAAACTCCATCTTCCATTCCGAAGGACTCTGGTAGATCTCTATAAACTTCGACCTCTCTGTCGCTCATCTATTGAGATCTTCTCTTTATCGATGTGATCAAAGATGATCTGAACGAAAGCATAACCCACATCTTCCGCCATATCCAGTTCATGTAAAACATGAGTTGAAATGTGTACTTTTTCTCTATTCATTATCTCGAACAACAACTCGATTCTCTCTATTTTTGCAAATGTAGATAGTATATTTATGTCGACTAGTACCGGCGTCTTGTCCATCCTTTCACATCATTCGTCGAGCAGTTTTGCCCTTTCTTCCAGCTTTTCCTTGTTCTCTACCTGGACCTCGATCTTGATCCCCCTATCTTTCAAGATTTCTTTGAAGGAGATCGTATCTACTCCTGATAGTTCAGCGGCTTTGCTCAAGGTCACTTTTCCATCCTTGTACATCTCTATAGCTGCAGATAGTTTAAGATTGCTTTTGGTCTCAAAAAGGAGACGTATCGCATCTCTAACTACATCAGATTTGCTCGAATAGTATCCCGCCTTGACTACGGCTTCTATCTCATCCTCATATACCTTAGGGATGCTGTATGAAGTAGGCATTTTATCACTTATTATTAGTTAATGCTACTATATGATAATAAAGTTTCCGATTCAATGCTTCTATTTTGGATGAGGAGGTATAAAAGGAACTATATCTAATAGTTAAAATTTAGTTTAAATCGAAAAACACAAGTCAAGATTCATTGACGTTATGAACCTGAGGTATAGTGGGGGCACGGGGACCCGCAGAAAAGCTTTGCTTTTCGAGTGGGCCGGTGGAAATCAAAGATTTCCACGGAGTGACCACATATTTGAAGAATATGGGGGCACGGGGATTCTGAACCTTTATAAGTGATACTAAATCGTAAACGATGTTCTAGATTCTTCAACCAACTCTCGAAGATAATAGATCTGTCGTTGAAGATTATGTTATCTTTATCTTCGATCTCTTCGACGATTTCATTCACTTCCGTTTCATTTATTACAAAGACATAGTCACGGGACTTTGATATGGCAACCTACCCTCTTTCCCTCCTACCGAAAGAACTAATGGGGTCTAAAATGAGTTTGACTCGTAGATACACTTGGGTAATCGGCTTTCGTTAAAATTTACTATATTTCCACATCGAAAGTTTTTTAATAGGGCGATATTCTTAACTAAAAATATCGGTGTTAATATGGATGAAAAATACGGATTTTACATAAACGGAGAATGGACAAGACCAGCGGATAGAGAAACCTTCGAAACTAAAAACCCTGCAACTAGAGAGAAATTGGCAGAATTTCCTTTAGGCAACGAAGAAGATACTAGAGAAGCCATCGAAGCAGCTGAAGATGCTTTCCAGGATTGGAAGAAAACTCCCGCACCTGAACGAGGAAATATCATACTCAAAGCAGCTCAGATAATGAAAGAAAAAAAAGACGAATTGGGAAATTTGGTCAGCAGTGAGATGGGTAAGATAATAGAAGAAGGGAGAGGTGATGTTCAGGAATCTATAGATTTCTTAGAGTATATCGCTGGTGAAGGAAGGAGATTACTAGGCGAAACCACGACATCAGAACTCAAGAACAAATTCTCTATGACGGTGAGACAGCCGATCGGTGTGGTGGGCTGCATAACACCTTGGAATTTCCCAACAGCTATACCTTGTTGGAAGATCGGTGCTGCCCTCGTAAGCGGGAACACTATAGTTTTCAAGCCCGCATCGATGACTCCGCTGTGCGCTGCTAAGTTGATAGAGTGCTTTGAAGAAGCCGGACTACCTGAGGGTGTTTTGAACATGGTAACAGGCCCGGGCAGTGTTGTTGGTAACGAGATAGTGGAGAATGATCATGTTGATTCGATTTCGTTCACAGGCGGAGTAGATGCAGGAGTACATGTTTACAGGAACGCAGCTAATAAACTAAAACCAGTGGAACTCGAATTGGGTGGAAAGAACCCTCAGATTATAATGAATGATGCAAACATAAATCTAGCTATTGAAGGAATTTTGTTCGGTGCATTTGGAAGCCAAGGGCAGAGATGTACTGCGACAAGCCGTTTGATAGTTCAAGATAGTGTTTACGACGAAGTGATGGAGAAGCTAGTTAAGAGGACGAAAGATCTGTCGATAGGCGATCCAGTAGATCCAAAAGTCGATATGGGACCACTGTCCAGTGAGCAACAGCTTAAAACATACTTGGAATATGTGGAAATAGGCAAAGAAGAAGGTGCTGAACTTATCTACGGTGGTGAACTGGATGGTGAGCAATACCGTGACGGTTATTTTGTAAAACCTACTATCTTCGAAGCTGAGCACGGTATGAGGATCACGAAAGAAGAGATATTCGCACCGGTACTGAGTGTAATGAAAGTAAAGGATTACGACGAAGCCATAAGGATAGCTAACGATGTAGAATACGGTCTTTCTTCATCCATATACACGAGGGACGTGAACAAAGCCTTCGAAGCCATCGATGATTTCGAAACAGGAATCACATATGTGAACGCACCTACGATCGGTGCTGAAGTACATCTTCCCTTTGGGGGAGTAAAGAACACAGGTAATGGTGGGCGGGAAGCAGGTACCACCGCTATCGAAGAGTTCACCGAGATAAAAACGGTTTTCATTGATTACAGTGATAAACTGCAGAAAGCTCAGATAGAGGAGTGAGATCGGATGAAGATGCTCATCGGCGACGATTGGGTAGATAAGGAAGAAAGGATATCTGTGACCGACCCTTATGATGGGGAATTAATCGACACCGTTCCAAAAGGTGATCGTGGAGATATGGATAAAGCCATAAGAGAAGCTGTAGAAGGGTATGATATATCGAGAAATATGCCCGTGCATAAGCGGATCACGATATTGAAAAAAACCGCGGATATCTTGGAAAAGAAGAGGGATAAATTCGCAGAGACGATCGCTAGAGAAGGTAGTAAAACCATAGAAGAAGCAAGAAGTGAGGTGCGCCGGGCTATCAATACGATCACGATCTCTGCTGAAGAGACCAGGCGGATAACAGGTAAAACAATACCCTTCGACAGCGTTCCAGGATCAGAAAATAGATCCGGATATTATTGTAGATTTCCGATAGGTGTCATCGGCGCCATCACACCTTTCAATGATCCTCTCAATCTGGTAGCACACAAAGTCGGCCCTGCCATCGCTGCAGGGAACTCCGTAGTTTTGAAACCAGCTTCTGCCACACCCTTATCCGCGCTTAAACTCGGAAAGGCATTGTTAGATGCTGGTCTGCCTAAGAAAGTGCTGAACATAGTCACAGGTGAAGGTAATGAGGTAGGTGATGCACTCGTATCTGATGATAGAGTCAGGATGATAAGCTTCACAGGTGGAATCGAAGCAGGTCTGAAGATAACTCGTAAAGCTGGATTGAAGAAAATTGGTATGGAACTTGGCTCTAATTCACCGTGTATCATAATGAACGACGCTGAGTTGAATGATGCAGTTAGATTATGTGTATCTGGAGCCTTTGGAGCCGCAGGGCAGAACTGTATCGGAGTTCAGAGGATCCTTATACATGAAGAAGTCTATGATGAATTCAGGGATAACTTCGTAAGATCTGTGAGAGAGCTCAAGGCTGGTGACAAGTTTGACGAAGAGACGGATATAGGCCCGATGATCTCTGAAAAGGAGGCAGTCCGTGTAGATGAGTGGGTAAAGGAGGCTGTCGACAAAGGAGCACGCCTGTTAGCCGGTGGAGAGCGAGAAAAAAGCATCTACCACCCTACAGTTCTTTCTGAAATTCCTGACGGTGCAAAGGTTGATACTGAAGAAATATTTGGACCTGTGGTTTGTCTGTACCATTTTTCCAAGATAGAAGATGCGATAGAAAAAGCCAATTGGGTGGAATACGGTCTCCATGCAGGTGTATTTACAGAGAAGATCGAAACCGCCTTCAAAGTTATTGAAGGGCTCGAAGTCGGCGGGGTCATGGTTAACGATACGTCGGATTATCGTATAGATATGATGCCATTCGGCGGCGTTAAAAAGAGCGGACTTGGGAGAGAAGGTATAAAGAACTCTATCGAGGAGATGACCGAGGAGAAAGTAGTCTGCTTCAATCTTTAGTCGTTCCTATCTGAGAGGTAATCCTCTAAAATCTTTTTTTCCTCTTCATATCTTTTTACTATCTGTTCACCGAGCTCTGTTAGGTGTGAACTGCCCCCCTCTTTCCCCCCTCTTTGTGCCTCTATGACTGGGCCTCCAGCGGCTTCTGATATCTCGTTTATCTCCTGCCATGCATGACTGTAAGCCATGTCCATTGATTCTGCAGCTTTAGAGAGTGATTTCTTTTCTTTTATTTTTCTCAGCAGTTCAGCTCTTCCATCGCCAACCACGCATTTTGAATCCATTTCGAGCCATATCTTTGCGTTCACTTCGAGCATCGGGAAAAAATAGGTAAGGTGTTTCATAAATGTATCTCAACAAACACCCCCTAAAATAAAAAAATCCTTTTGATAGCAATCCACAAATAAAAAGTAAATTTACTTGACGTTATGAACCTGAGGTATAGTGGGGGCACGGGGACCCGCAGAAAAGCTTCGCTTTTCGAGTGGGCCAGTGGAAATCAAAGATTTCCACGGAGTGACCACATATTTGAAGAATATGGGGGCACGGGGATTTGAACCCCGATCAACGGGTTTCCTCCACGGAAGGAGCTACCTTCCATGTGTTATCGGATTACGGGTCACCGCTCCAGTCGATCATCATCCTGCGGAGCAGTCAGTAAACCCGGTTGGCGATCATTCCACGCAACTGGAGCCCATGAGGATGCCGTGTTACCCTATACCCCCATTATGGGCAGGTCTTGTATAGCGTGTTCCTTTTTAGGTTTTTTGGCATATGATGTCGTAAAACAGAAGGTTTTTACAGTTCTTTTTATTATCCTATCATATGAACTTTAAAGAGATCATAGATAACGTGGTTGCAGACGGTGCTGCATATTGTGATATCCGTAAAGAACACTGGAACAAGACGGCTTTGACATTGAAAGACGGTGTTCCCGAGATGATCGTCCAGGGGGAAGAAGAAGGTGCTATGGTGAGGGTACTTTACGATAATGGATGGGGATGTGTGGGAACTAATGATATAGATAATTTGGAGAAAGTCGCTGAAAGAGCCTTCAAGATGGCCAAAAAGAGCAGCGAATATAAAAGAAGTGAAACTGATTTAGCGGATATCCAAATAAATCGTGATAAAGTAAAGATGTCCATGAAAGAGGACTTCAGAGAAATATCTGCTGAGCAAAAACTTTCTTATCTTAAAGAACTGGAAAGTTTATTGGATAGAGATTTTGTGAGATCTACCGATCTGAGATACCGAGATTTCTTAGTGGATAAAGAGATAATCACCAGTGAGGGAACACACATCCAGCTCCAGATCCCAAGGATCCTTACCTACCTAATCATAACCGGTAAGAGTGACACGATACAGAGAGCAAGCGAGGGATATGGGGGAACCGGGGGTTATGAGATCACAGAAAAGACCTTCGATAAAGCTGAGATCGTACTTGACAGGTTGGAAACACTCTTGGGGGCATCTACACCACCTAGTGGTAGGATGCCCTTGATAATGGACCCACACCTCGCAGGTGTGTTCTCACATGAGGCCTTCGGACATGCAGCTGAGTCCGATTTGGTAGCTAGTGACAACAGCTGTTTGAAAGGCAAGTTAGGTCAGAAGGTCGCTTCAGATATAGTGACCATAAAAGATGATCCGACCATGGATGGCTATGGGAGTTTCCCTTACGATGACGAGGGAACTAAATCCAGGGTCAGATATCTGGTAAAGGATGGGATTCTAAACGATTTCATCCTAGACCGGGAGAACGCGTGGAAACTTGACATGGAACCTAACGGCGGAGCTAGAGCGGAGGATTTCAGGGTCAAGCCCTTAGTCAGGATGAGCAATACGATAATGGAACCTGGAGAAATGAAGTTCGAAGAACTGCTGGATGAGGTATCTGGAAAAGGTGTTTATGCACGCTCTTCAGGCGGCGGACAGGTCAGTCCTGCTCAGGGCACTTTCCAGTTCAATGCTCAGGAGGCGTATCTTATCGAAGATGGTGAGATCATCAGACCGTTAAGGGATGTCAGTTTCAACGGGTTCACCCTTGAAACACTTCAGAACATCACAGGTATCACTGATGAGTTGGAAACTGGTATCGGCCACTGTGGAAAAGGTCAGACTGCTACGGTTTCAGATGGAGCAGGTCATGTTCTTATCTCCGAAGTGATGGTTGGTGGTAGAGAATGAAAGAAAGATTAGTAGAGGGCGTTAAAGAGATCATAGAGGCCATGGAAAAAAGAGGTTTAAAAGGTGATGTGTACGGTGTTAATTGCCGCAACATCGAATATGGGATAAAGAAGGGTGAACTGGCAGATAGTTCAGAATACGACGATGTTGGATTGGGTATCCGTGTGATAAAAAACGGAAGATTAGGTTTCGGATTCTGTTCACCAGGTCATGAAAAAAAAGGTTTGGATCAGGCTATAGTATTCTCAAAAGTTTCACAGAAGATAGGTTTAGAGTTCCCTGAGGAAAATAAAGTCCCCGATGTAAAAACCTTCGACAAAAAGGTCGAGAAGGCTATATCCCAAGGCAAAGGAGCTGATTTTACACAGGAGTTGATAGATGGCTGTAGTTCGTACGCCGACGATATCTTACCCACTCTTGGAGGAGTAGAGTTATTCATCGGTGATGAAGTCGTAGCCAACACCAACGGTCTTTTCTTAGAAAAGACCAGGACTGCTATGCTTGGATCCGTGATGGCCACTATACCCGGTGAAAAAACATCTATCACCGCTAGTGAAAAAGAAGTATCGAAGAAGTGCGATATCGATTTCGAAAAGGTAGGTATAAAGAGCGCAGAGAAGGTAGATTCAATGAGAGAGGAGATCGATCTTCCTCCTGGCGATATACCGGTGATGCTCGGATCCCGATCGTTGAATCAACTCTTTGGATTCGGTTTGATACCGTCTTTTAACGGTGAAAACGTTCGTAAAGGAAAATCTGTATTTTCGGACAGATTGAATGAACGAGTTGCTCATGATCGACTGATCTTGAAAGATGATCCAACACAGGATTGGGGTATCGGATCTTCACCCTTCGATGACGAGGGGGTTGTAAGCCGCCCGTCAGAGTTGATTTCCGAAGGTGTCCTTAAAGGATTCATATATGACCTTAAGGAAGCTCAAAAGAGCGAGACGACCAGTACAGGAAACGGCTTGAGAGCTAATTTCAAATCACCTCCGGATATCACTGAAAGGAATCTTGTGTTGAGGGGGAAAGACATCACATATGAAGAACTTTTACCGGATGGCGGCATCCTAGTGGACGACGTGATGGGTGCTCACACTGCGAATCCGGTGAGTGGAGATTTCAGCGTAGTTGCTAATCCTGTTTGGCTGATCGAAGACGGTGAGAAAAAAGGTCGTATCCAGGGTGTGATGCTTTCAGGGAACCTCCCAGAACTGCTAGATACTATACATTTTGCAGATGACCATAAGAAGACTTATATGAGCATAGGGAGCACAAGTCTCCGACTAGACACACCCTCGGCAAGATTAGACGAAGTCACGGTATCAGGAAAATGATCATCCCCTAAATATTCCGATAGCGACACTTTCAACACCCGAGTATTTCCCTTTCCTGTTGACGTCCGCTACGAAACTTCTGTGCCATCTATCATAGTAGAGGTAGGACGTGATAGTTATCGTGGGGTATGTAAATGAGAAATAAACCAGCAGATTGATAAGGGCTTCGTTTAAATTCTCCGTTAGAGTATAAAGGGTTATCAAGAAAAGACCCAGTGCTAGAATACCGCCTACCGATTTTAGTCTAACATATATCTCTCGACCTAAAGAGGTGATTTCTTTATTGGCAGAGTCGATATAGTACAATCTACTTTCCATCATTATCCGGATCGGTATCAAGAAAGATACAATTATAGGACAGAATATCAGCACCAGAAATACGTAGGGGTCATTGACCGACCCTACATCCCTAAGTATATATCCCACGACAGTGAAAGCTATCACTGTTGGAAAAAAAGATTCCGATAGTGATCTGTAAAAAACATCCCAAAAATTTCGATGATAGTATTTTTTGTTCCGGACCAAAGTGATCTCTTTAGAGCTTTTAGAAAGATTATTAAACCTGCCATAGAGCTTGATATAAAGACCTGTGAAAAACGGAGTCAATATCCCTATGAATAACCAAGTACCGCTTCCTAGGAGGATACTGAATAAGATGATGACATACAATTCTGGGATCTGTGTCATTATCAACAGTGGTATCGCGAACAACCCGACTAGAAGAACGAAAGCGATACGTTTTTTGAGATCCCATCCTTTTTCATGCATCCCTATGTCACTCCTGTCAGACATTTACCGTATATTATTAAGCGTAGGGATGATATAAAAAGTTAGCAGGTTCGAGTAGTAGTTTCGTTAACGACCTCTCTCCCCGCTGAACTGCAGGTCGTAAAAGTGCCTGAATTTTTCATCTTTCTCCATGAGCTCATCGAAGGTCCCTCTTTCTTCAATATGGCCTTTCTCTATGAAAAGGATCTCGTCGGAATCCACTATAGTTGAAAGTCTATGTGCGATGGTGAAAGTCGTCCTTCCTTCCGATACTTCATCGATAGCCTCCTGGATCAGCTTCTCGGTGTGAGAATCTACCGAAGAAGTCGCTTCGTCGAGGATCAGTATTTCAGGGTCTTTAAGTAGAGCTCTAGCTATAGATATCCTTTGTCTCTGACCTCCAGATAGTTTAATCCCTCTCTGTCCCACCTTGGTTTCGTAACCATCTGGCATATCTTTTACGAACTCATGTACATTAGCTTTTTCAGCCATCTCCAGGACCTCTTCTTCCGATGCGTCTGGCCTACCATAACTGATGTTCTCTTTTATCGTCCCTGAGAATAGATAATCGTCCTGCAGTACCATGGCGATGGAATTACGCAGTTCTTTTAGATCCCAATCTCTAACATCTACCCCGTCTATTTTGACGGAACCTAGGTCAACATCGTATAATCTCGGTATCAAACGAACTATGGTAGTTTTACCGGATCCGCTAGGTCCCACCAGGGCAACGGATCTTTTCGGCGGTACTTCAAAATCTATATCTTTTAGTACAGTTTCAGAGTCATCATAGGAGAAGTATACGTTTTCGAAGGTCACTCTGCCCGGTATGGTGGCTTTATCGATACCTTTTTCCTTATTGATCCGCTCTTTATTGACATCCCTCAGGGCATGTATCAATTCGAGTCTTTCCTCTCCTCTAAGTATAGAACCTTTTTTTCCGGTTCTCTTAGTTTTCTTTTTCTTATCATCCGTGCCCTTTGGAGCGATATCTTTAGAAGTCAACGACCCTGCACTTGTTCCTATCTCTGGTTTTATATCCATATGGTCGAAGAACCTCTCGACGGAAGCTAAGAAACGGCTCAGCCCCTCGTTAATACGTATAAGTCGGAGCATGGGTCCTCTAAACCCAACTAAATATGTATAGAATGCCGCCAGGGTACCAGGTGTCAAGGCCCCTTCTACCACCAGATAACCGCCGTAACCAAGTGTGATAACGAGCCCAAGACTGTTCAGGAAATATGCTCCAGGCCCGAGCATGCTGATGTACTTGATGGCTTTCCTTCTCGCTTCAAAATGCTCTATATTTTCTTCTGCAAATCTACCTCTCTCGAAGAGTTCATTCGAGAAGGCCTTGATGATCTTTACACCGGAAAGATTGTCCTCCAACCTGTCCGTGATCTCTGCTTTCTTGCTCCTCACTTTCCTGAATGAACGGTACATCTTTCTCATCAAGTAAAGTGCAAAGATCACCAGTAGAGGTGCGAAAGCCAGACTTACCAATGTCAGGGGTACGTTAAGTGTGAACAAAATGATAAGAGTACCCAAAACGCTGGTAGATGCGGTCAATAAGCCTTCAGGTCCGTGATGAACGAACTCCTGAAGTTGGTTGAGGTCGTCGATGATCCGGGCGATTAGTTCCCCGGTCTTTTTCTCATCGTGGAATTTCATAGGTAGTTCTTGGAAATGGGCATAGAGATCGTTACGCATGTCATATACTATCTTCTGAGCGGTTTTGTGGCCGTAATAACTCCTTAGAGCCCTACCTATACTGATGCCTCCAAATATCCCTAAAGCGATCAGGGATAGGTATATTATAGCCCTCACATCACCGTTCAAAACTGCGTCATCTATGATCGTCCTCAGTATCAAAGGAGGTACTAGTGCTAATAGAGCCGTTATCACGTGCCCTATCTGGATGGGAAGATAAACCTTGATGTTCGGTTTTAGATACTCCTTTGAAAATCGTTTTATCAGATAGCTTATGTTGAATTCAAAGACTGCTTTCTTTTCTTCTTCATCGCTCAATGCGGGTAAACCTCCATGATATGTACCTAGAGCCTGACAATTGCAGTGTTTAAAATATAAAAAATTTTTCGTAATTTTTCAGAATATGGACAAGGTGAAAAGCTACGAGCACACCCGACATAATGATCTCCGTTGGTCTTGTGCTGTTTGATCTTGATGAAGGTATAATTGGAAACGTATCCTTTACCCGAAAGGTTAATAAAAACCCACTTTACTCTTTTGACGTATGGTTCTAGACAACCTGAAAGACGGCTTAAGGAACGCTGTAAAGAAGATAGCCAATGCTAGTCATATAGATAAGAATCTCATCGATGATGTTGTTAAAGAGATTCAGAGAGCGATGATAGACGCTGATATGAACGTTCAGATGGCATTGGAATTGACAGATAGATTACAAGAAAGAGCCCTAAACGAGAAACCTAAAGCAGGGACAAGTGCTAGGGAGCATGTGATACAGATCCTGTATGAGGAGTTCGTCAATATAATGGGGACCGGTGAGGAACTGGAATTAAAATCACAGAAGATAATGATGGTTGGTCTTTATGGTATGGGTAAGACCACCACCAGTGGTAAGCTGGCTGCGTATTTCCAGAAGAGAGGTCTGAGTACCGCTCTAGTTGCGGGAGACACACACAGACCGGCAGCCTATGAGCAGTTAGAACAGGTCGCCGAGGATGCTGGTGTGCCAATTTATGGTGACCCAGATGAAGAACGTGCTCCCAAGGTCGTCAGAGAGGGTATGAAGAAGTTCAAGGGATATGACATCATAATAGTAGATACCTCTGGTAGACATTCTTTAGAGGACGAGTTGATCAAAGAGATAAAGAGGATCAGGAACGTCGTTGAGCCTGACGAAGTCATACTCACCATCGATGCTTCAGTTGGACAGCAGGCAGGACCACAGGCTAAAGCGTTCCACGATGCCGTCGGAGTCACTAAAACCATAATCACGAAGTTGGATGGGAGTGCAAAGGGCGGAGGTGCTCTCAGTGCGGTTGCCGAAACCGATGCTCCTGTAGCATTCGTCGGGACAGGCGAGAGGATAAGAGATCTAGAGAGATTCGATCCGAAACGTTTCATATCCAGGATGTTAGGTATGGGGGACCTAGAGGGTCTTTTAGAAAAGGCTGAAGAGGTCATGGACGAAGAGAAAGCAGAGAAGACCGCTAAGAAGATGCTCTCTGGTGATTTCAATCTGAAAGACATGTATGAACAGATGGAGATGCTTTCAGGAGTAGGACCCTTACAGAAGATAATGGATATGCTTCCCATGGGTCCGAGCAGTCTATCCGAGGATGAAATGCTGGAAACACAAAAGAAATTGAACAGTTTCAGGATAATCATGGACAGCATGACCGAGGAGGAGATGGAGAACCCTAATATGATAAAGAGAGATAGGATACGTAGGATAGCTAGAGGCAGCGGTACCAGCCCGAAGGCCATCAAGCATTTACTATCTCATTATAAGAAATCCAAGAAAGCTATCAAAGGATTCACGGGTAACCGTAAGATGAGGAAGCAGTTGATGAAACAGATTGAATCTGGTGATTTGAAGATTTAAAGGTTCGGCAGTAGATAATATACCAAGTAATAATATGTCAGAGCTGTAGAAAGCGATACGGTTATATTGTCAAGTCCACTTGGAGTGATACTCTCCGCGAAAGTACCTACAAAGGCAGATATCGGTATTATTATGAAAAAATAGGGGGGCGTTGAACCAAAATAAAAAAGGGCCAGTAATGCTACGATGACCGTGCTTATGAACATAGCTAAAGACCCTTCTAGGCTTTTTTCATCTCCGATTATCTTGAATTTCCTTTTTCCATATCGGATACCTATCAATGAGGCGAATCCGTCTCCAAAAGACATGGCGACTATACCGATGGCTATCACTTCCATGGATTCGAAAAAGAAGAACGCCAATATACACCAGGAGATGGAATAGTAAACGAGCCCCAATCTGTGACCCTCTGAGGATGTCTTACTAACGGTATCTAATGGCGAGTAGGGGCTGATCAAAAAGGTGATTATAACGAATGGGAAGGCTGCTAGAAATGTCATGACCCATCCCGTGTCGAATAGAGGCAGGATGAAGATTATATTCCCAACTCCTATATGGAGCACTTTTCTGCTGAGGAGTTGGCTGTTGTTGACCGCTTTTTCCGTGAACAGTAAAAGAAAAGCAACGTAGAGATAAACCGCCAGCAGTCCCGAGATATCTCCTGTAGTCATCCTGAGTGTAATCTCGAAGAGATATATAAGATTATAGAAAAATTTAACATGTCCATGCTGATTGATATTCCGATCAAGGTGATAAGATGAGCAAAGGTTTCGAGGACATATTACTTGCAATTTATCGTGAAGATCCCTGCGGAACTCTTCCTAATGCCTTCTGGAAGACACGCAGGCTGATAGATGATTTTAAGACGGATCACAGGGCAGTCAACGGTGAGGTCCAGTTTCTAAAGATGTGGGATGATCAAAGTTTACACGTTTACTGGCATCAGGATGGCGAATTTCAGTTGGATGATAAGTTTGTAAAAAACGCCAAATTCATCCTGCTGCACGATCAGTATCAGGATGAGATATCCTTCGATGAATTTTCTAACGTCAGTACTTACTTTAGGATAATTCACAGACATGAAGATATTCCAGAACCTGAATTACCCGACGGGTTCAGTTTTAAAGAAGTGGATGTTCACAAGGAATGTCAAGAAGTATCCCATCTGATAGGTAGATGCTATGAAAATTTAAAACCCAGTGCAGAGGATGTCGCAGGTTGGACCGCGAACGAGGTCTTCGACGAGAAACTCTGGGTTTGGGCCTTTGACGAAGAAGAGAAGGATTATGTTGGACTGGGTATAGCTGAGATCGATGTGACCGTTCCCGAGGCGTCCCTTGAGTGGATACAGGTACTTCCTGAATATTCGGGGCACGGTATCGGTAAAGCCCTTGTGCACGAACTGCTCCGACGGGTCGATGGAAAAGTGGATTTCACCACTGTGAGCGGGGAGTTCCGTGAAGATGGTCCCATGAAATTTTACAAGAATTGTGGTTTCCAAGGCAAAGATATCTGGTGGGTTCTTAGAAAATGATCAGGTGATATGATGGACGATAAAGAACAAAAAACTATGCTGATATTCGACCTCGACGGGACTTTGTTCAAGACCAGGGATGCCGTTGTACCAGCCGTTCAAGAAAGTTTAGAGGAGTTAGGTATACCGATGGTTTCCGAGGAGAAAATACTTTCACTATTAGGAGAATCTACTTCAGTATTTTGTGAAAAAATATTAGAAGGTCATGAAGACAGGATAGACGATTTCATGAACGTTTTCTGGCTGCGGGAAAAAGAAAATGTGGACAAACGTGGTGAACTTTTTAAGGGTACTAAAGAGATGCTTGAAAGACTAAGTAGGTCGAATTACGATATGGTCGTATGCAGCAATGGAAGCCAAGAATACGTTGAATATGTATTAAAAGTCACAGGTATCTCGGACTATTTCAATATCAAAAAGAGCAGTTCTGAATACGAGAGTAAAAGTGAGGCGGTAGAGGAGATCATCGAAGATACCAGCTATAATAGTTATATTATGATCGGTGATAAAGACCACGATTTCAAAGCCGGTAAAGACAACGACATCTTGAGCATAGGTGTGAAGTATGGGTATGGGGAACCCGAGGAGCTGGAACAGGCCGATCATCTGGTAGAAAGTCCTGAAGATATACCAGAGGTCGTTTCACGTGTTGAAGTTATTAGTCAGTGACTCGGTTTGATATCTCAGATCAAGAAGGATCTTATTGTGATGATGGGTCGTTGAAGGATACCATACAGAGATATCTACCAAAGTTATTATATAATTAAAAGAACATATTGGAAAATAGGTGTAATATAGTTATGGGATTTGAAGAAAAAAAGGGAGAGCCTAGTCTGAAAATTTCTATCATCGTTTCGGTTATAATAATATTGATTCTGAGTTTTTATGTTAATATATCCACAGGAGATTCTCAAGGAATTACAAGTTCGCAAGAGTCTGTGGATCCACCATGGTCTTCTTTTGGAAGAGATAGGAAGAACACCGGCAGAAGTCCATATAATACTAGTCATGTGGATGGTACGGAGAAATGGAGTTTTACGACGGAAGGGAGATTTTGTTGGCCACGGGCACCAGCAGTAGCTGAAACAGCTGCTATCGGCGATGATGGCACGATATACTTCGGTACTGGCGACATGAGTCTTGAATATGGTTACTTTTATGCTTTGAATCCCGATGGAACAGAAAAATGGAGCTTTGAAACTGTTGGGTACGCATGTTCTTCCCCAGCAATAGGTGAAGATGAGACCATATATTTTGGTTCTACTGAAGGTATCTTTTATGCTTTGAATCCCGATGGAACAGAAAAATGGAGCTTTGACACAGGTAGTATTGTGCGTTCTTCTCCTGCTATCGATGAGAACGGTATAATCTATGTCGGCACCCGTCACTGGAATCTATATGCATTGAATAGCAACGGGACAGAAAAATGGAGATTTACAGCAGGTGGTTCCATTCGTTCTTCACCAGCTATATGTGATGAAGGGACCATATATGTTGGATCTCAGGACAATCATCTTTACGCCATCAATCCCGATGGCACGGAAAAATGGAGCTTTGAAACTGGTGCCGATGTTATTTCTTCTCCGACTATCCATGAGGACGGTACGATATATGTTGGGTCATGGGATAACAATGTATATGCATTGAATCCTGATGGCACGGAAAAATGGAGCTTCGAAACTGACGAGCCAGTTTTTTCTTCACCGTCTATTGGATTGGATGGTACCGTAT
>SL_5KL_010_SEDDRAFT_10001170_pt1 | contig 16130 bp, 18 predicted proteins | sample SodLakKL_010_SED_FD_9118 | JGI IMG/M metagenome (IMG submission 9118)
GATATGATCTGAGAGATGTTAAAAAATTCTTTGAAGAGGGGTTCAGTTGGTGAAACACTAACATTACCTCCCATGGTCATTATATTTCCGACTCCCATTTGAATCACTCCATATCGATATTTACGAGGTTATAATTAATATTATGGTATCTTGTCTTGGATGATGATCACATCCTCTAGGTAGTCCCTCTTTGTTTTTTCTCCATCGGTCCTTATGAATTTCTCCCCGCCTACATCGACTAATGATACTTTCTTCCCGACCTGGTAGTCGAATCGATCATCCTCTGGAGTTATCAAAGTTGCATAGAAACATCCATCTTCCAACTTCTCCAAAAGCCTATCTCTCTCCTCCGGAAACGGATACCCTACAGCATGATCATCCATGTGTTCGTGGGTCCTGACCTTTTCGAAGAGTTGGTCTTTTTTATCGTATCTTACAGAGGTTATCAAGTAATCGATCTTATCTATATCCATATATCAAACACATCCATTTTTCTTTATGAAGTTCTCTTTTTTGACCTTACTCCAACTTTTGATCTCGGCTTCCTTTTTTAAAGCTTCACTTCTGGTTTCGCATTCTTCGGAGTGAACGAGTTTTATCGGAGTCCTTCCTCTTACGTATTTACTGCCACGTCCATCTTCATGCTCTTCTATCCTTCTTTGGATATCTTTAGTGATACCGGTGTAAAGGGAATCGTCTTTCAACCTCAGAATGTAAACGTACCACATATTCGATCACTCCAAGTTTTCTATAGTGGTTTTAACCACTATCTCAACAGCTTTCACCGTCAAATCCAAACACATGCTGGGTTTATCTTTATCTAAGGTCTGCTCAGGCATCATGGGTACATGGATGAATCCAGCTTTGATGTCTAATTCATTCTTGTTTATGTGATTCAGTACACCGTACATCAGGTGATTGCAAACGAAAGTTCCTGCAGTGTTAGATATATGTGCTGGGATGCCTTCCTCTATCAAGCTATCATATATTTCTCTTACAGGTAATGTGGAAAAGTAAGCGGTTTCACCTTCTTCATCGATAAGTTCATCTTTCGGTTGTTGTCCCTCATTATCTGGTATCCTTGCATCGTTGATGTTCACTCCTACTCTTTCAACGGATATCTTCTTCCTTTGTGACATTCCCACACTGATAACAGCTTCTGGATTGATCTCTACTATTTTCTTTACAGTTTTCTCTATGGAACGATAGTAAACCGTAGGAACTTTCAGAGTTTCTATCTTATAACCGTCGAATTCGCTTCCATCTATTATCTCTAAAACTCTACAAGCCGGATTATCGTCGTTCTTACCATAAGGATCGAATCCAGTGACTAAGATGTTCTTCATTATAATCACCTAATATATTAACGATATAATAGCAGTCTTTAATTAGTCTTTCCTGAAATATGTCACAGGTCCCAATCTGGATGGGGTTCGGGTAAACAGATGATCTTATCAAGCTTATCTAAAAGCTCTTTGGATCCTGATAATTTATCCGTTACTGCAAGTCCGGTTGCAGGTCTAACACCTAACCACATCCTTGAGAACGCTCCAACTTCAGCTTTTAGTGTAGGTAGGGAACTCTTTTCACCTTCTTCAGCCCAGGAATTTTCACCTATATGTACAACATATTTCCCTGATACCCCTTTCCATCCTGAATCCTTCTCCAGTAATTCCTCGATTGGATCGTGTAATTTCAGATTGAAATCAACTGAACCTCCATTAAAACTTGTCTTTTCTAAACATCTCTGCAGGTCGTTGATCCTGATCTGCCAGTATGCCCAGGCTGTAAGCTTGTTCTCGAACTTTGATTTCTCTGTGATCCTTCTCCGTCTAAAAGGATGTTTTAATAAGTCCTGTAGCTGTATCCCACTAGGTTCTTTCATGACGACCAATTTTACTTGATCCCCTAGATTCTTGATCAAACCCATCAATTCTAGGAACTGATCATAATCTTTGTATGCCATCCACCTAACCCAATAAGGTCCCTGTTCTATATCATCCACATCGAACCAAACATGATGGCTAATGTCACCGTTTTCATCATAATAACCGAGACCGAAACTTTTCTCACTCCATTTTAACATGCCTTCGGTACCTTTTTTATCAGAGAACGTCACGTAACCATGTTTTTTCATCCTGTTTTTTAAATTCTCATAAACTGATCCCCAATCTTCAGATGTGATCCTTTTTGGCACTCTTGGTTCAACATCCAGATCGATAGTAGATGGATCGAAGGAATACCAGTGTTCATAAGTGCCCGTCCCGAAGCCCAACCTATTGTAAAAACCCTGCTCGAACATGCCCAGTGCTGATAAGATAAATCCTTCTGATGCATCCTTTGCAATGACTTTAGCTGCAAGCTTACTAGCAAAACCCTGTTTCCTAGCGATCCTACTCGTTGTAACGGCTGTCAAACCAGATAGTGGAAGTTCTTTATCCTGGTACTGGATAACAGCTGGTACCGTCGTTACTAAACATTCCGGTTCCCCATCTATATCTGCAACTAAAACTTCTTTACTACCCTCTAAGAAGAGGTCCATAGCCTCTTCCTGCTCTTTTTTCAGCCATCCGGTTTCAAGCCAGATACGATAAACAGCATCTCTATCTTTTTCTTTGACATATTCTCTCAAATTATCCAATATGTTCACCTTTCACCCAAGATAACTAAGTTGAGAATATAAATATTTCTCAGAAATCGATTGTTTCTATAATACTCTTCTGATATCTTCTAGTTCTTGTTCTACTCTTTTAAGAGTCGTTTCTTCATCCCTTATATCGATATCCGGACACTCTTCGGAGAATATTTCAACAAGATCCTGAGGTTCGTGTTCATCGATGGCGTTCAGTATCTTTCTCTTGAAAAGTAGTGCGGTAAGTTTGTGCTTTTCGATAAGGTCACAGATAGAACTTTGACCTTCGACCCATCTATCGTAATCTTCCTGATCAAGCCTTTCTAAGAACTTTGAGATATCCATTTGTAGTGGTTTTATTTCTCCTAGTACTTAAATCTTATTGAAGATTTTGAGTTCACTTATAGGTTCCACTGGATTAGTATTCTAGATCTGTTCCAGTGTGGTATACTCCATTGCCCTCTTGTACTTCACCAACAACTTTCCCACCTAGCTCTTCAGCTACTTCTTCTGATATCTTTGAACTCGTGGTCAAGCAGAACCCCATGCCCATATTGAAGGTTTGGTACATCTCTTCATCGGTGACTCTGCCTTCTTCTTGTAAAAATTCGAATATAGGTTGAGGTTCAAGCGGATCATCTATAACGTATCTGAAATCTTCGTTCATCCTTTTTACGTTCCTCAAACCCCCTCCAGTGATGTTAGCCATGGCTTTGATATCATAATTCTTCAGTGCTTTGATGATCGGTTTAACGTATATCTCAGTGGGTTTTAACAGTTCATAACCGATAACTCCGAAATCCATCTCATCGTGGTAATCGTATTCACTCTCATCAACGATCTTCCTGGCTAGTGTGAAACCATTAGAATGAACTCCCGAGCTGGGAAGGCCTATTATGTGGTCACCTACGTCTAAATCTTTACCGTCGATAATGTCTTCTTTTTTTACGAAACCGAGGGTAGTACCGGCTATATCGAACCCTTTTATAATATCTCCCAGAGTTGCGGTCTCACCACCGATTATCGTCATGTTGGATAGTTCAGCACCCTTTTCCAATCCCTTACCTATCTCTTCAGTCAGTTCTGGATCAGCTTCCTCCACTGCTAGATAATCAACGAATGCTATGGGTTCTGCACCCTGACATATGGTATCGTTAACGTTCATGGCTATGCAGTCGATACCCACCGTATCCCATTTTTTCATAACATCTGCAATCAAAAGTTTTGTTCCCACTCCATCGGTGCAGAGTGAGAGAGCATATTCTCCAAAATCTATCAAACCGGTAAAGTCACTTTTCAATGGAGCTCCGATACCATCTCTAGCAAAAAGAACACTTTTCTTCAAAGCCGAGATAGCTTCTTCTTCTTTGTCGATATCCACTCCCGCTTCCTTGTAAGATAACCCTTTCATGGTTCCTTATTGTCGAACTTTATTAATTATTTTTGTAAAGACCTCGATAAGAGTAAATTTAATAGTTATGAGTGTTGTAGATGGGTTAGAATGTCGAAGATCATAAGGAGTGAGAACATTGTCTTTCAGTAGTTTTGTCAATAAATTCGAGAAAAGGATCGTTGAAGAAGAAGTATCTTACGAGATGGATGCCACTAGGGAAGCTTTGAAAGATCTAGAGGAACCGGTTTATTTTCCTAACTTCCCCGGTGGATCACTGATGATAAACCTATGGGGAACCCGCGAAAGGGTTGGGAAAGCTTTGAATGTGGATAAGTCAGAGATCGTGGATATATTAGGTCAAGCAGTGGAGAACCCTGAACCAGTGGAGATCTTAGATGATGCACCGATATTGGATAACGTTGTAACGGATTTCGATCTTAGGGATCTTCCTATCCCACAATACTATCCGGGGGATGGTGGTAGATATATCACATCTGGTGTAGTTTTCTCAGAGTACGATGGAGATAGAAATTTATCTTTCCATAGGATGATGCTCACAGGTAAAGACAGTTTCACAATCAGACTCGTTCCCAGACATCTGAACAGGATGTATGAAAAAGCCAAGGAAGAAGGTGAAGAGTTGAAGATCTCAGTCGCCATCGGTCTTTGTCCTTCGATACTTTTAGCCGGCGCTACATCCGTGGATTATCAAGTAGATGAGTTCGAGATAGCCTCTGCTTTACGTAAAAAAGGAAGGGGTGAAAGAGTTCAGGTTGTAAAGTTGGAGGACGGATCACTGGTACCTGCTTACACCGAATACATATTCCAAGGTCGGATCACACATGAAGAAGATGACGAAGGTCCTTTCGTTGATATAACTGGCACCTACGATAAAGTTAGGCAGCAACCGGTTGTCAAAATAGATAAGATCTATCACAAAGACGATGCGATCTTCCATGCACTGTTACCCGGAGGTTATGAACATTTCTTACTCATGGGACTACCACGGGAATCAGTCATGAAAAGCGAGGTCGGAAAGATCACTGACGTCAAAGACGTTCGCTTAACAGAGGGGGGATGCAGTTGGCTGCACGGAGTGATATCTGTGAATAAAAACAGTGATGACGAAGTCAAAGAAGCTATAAGAAAGGCCTTCGAAGCACATACGTCTATGAAAAAAGTGGTAATAGTCGATGATGACATCGACATATTCGATGATCGGGAAGTGGAATGGGCTGTAGCTACTCGATTCCAACCACACAAAGATTTGGTCGTTCTAGAAAATCAAAAAGGGAGTTCTCTGGACCCTAGTGCACCAGAGTTGACTTCTAAATGGGGTTTAGATGCCACAAAACCATGGGACGGAGAAGAATTCACAAAAGCAAAAGTCGAGTGAAATTCTATGAGTGAAGTTGAGTACCCTTACAGATTCGATAAAAAAAAGCGTAAAAAGGCAAGGCTTTACTCGAAACAAAAGTTCTACACGGGATTCGTTCAGGGAACCATACTTACTTTAACCGCCTTGATAATTCTATATTTCAGTGGATTAAGTGAGATCATGGAGATCCTGGCTTTTGACTTACTTTCATACCTACCCTTGAACAATTATTGGATCGGCGGTGCTATCTTTGTGCTTATCTTCACAGCTGTAATCTATCTGATAGGTTTACCTGTATCCTATTACTCAGGTTTCATTTTAGAACATAGATACGGGCTTAGTAACCAATCTAAAGGTGATTGGGTAAAAGATCACGTAAAGGAATTTATTATAATGCAGTTGTTGGGAATACCATTGATCCTAGGCATCTTTTATTTGGGTCAGAATTACACTGAACTATGGTGGTTATATGCAGGTATCATATATTTTGTCATACTCGGTGTGCTTTCTAACACATCACATCTGATATTTCTACCATTATTTTACGAGTTAAACGAAGTAGAAGATGAAGAACTCTCGCGTCGATTAACTGAGATCGCTGAGTCGAATGGCGTAGATGAAGTCGAAAAGGTCATGGAGGTCAAAGCCGGTGAGAAAACAAAGAAAGCCAACGCTGGGTTTGCCGGGATGGGTAAGACTAAAAGGATCTTCCTCTTCGATACTTTATTAGAAAATTTTCATGAGAAGGAGATTGAAACTGTAGTCGCCCACGAGATGGGGCACTATGTGAATAAAGATATCGTTCGTTTTATCTTGATTCAAGGTTTACTTGTGTTCCCGATGTTTTATCTGACAGGTATGATCTTTAACACATTTGAATCCTTTGAGAATTTCTACGCTTTACCCTTATTTATGTTGATAATCTATGGACTTTACAGTTTTGTTGACCCTTTAATTTTAGCGTACAGTAGGTCAAGAGAAAGAAAGGCTGACGACTTTGCATTATCTGTTATAGATGATCCAAAAGCTGCAGTTTCGGCCTTCAAAAGGTTATCTGATATCGATCTAGCTGAATTGAACCCTAGCAGAGCTATCGAACTGCTTTTTTACTCCCATCCTTCACCTATTCGGAGAATAATAAAGGCTGAGAGATATGAACATGAATAGTTCTCTACATATTCTCTAATAGCCTTAGATGTTCCTTTCTTTGATGATGGGCTCTGTAGAAAAGCTCCTAACAGGAAGACATAGTCGAATTAAAAAAGGTCGTTATGGCCCGGAATATCGGAGTATTTTAACTTTAAATAATCTGAAACAAAGGTTTTCTATACTGCCTGATGATGCGAAAATGATATATAATGAATACAAATAGGATTGTATAACGCATTCCCGACTTAGCTCAGTTTGGCTAGAGCGGGTGACTGTAGTTATATTTTATACCTGGGTCGGATTAAGACCCATTCACCCGTGTAGCGGAAATCACCAGGTCCCCGGTTCAAATCCGGGAGTCGGGACTTTACTTATTTTTAAGGATTTGAACGCCGGTTCACGAGTAAAATTTGCTAAAATTTTGCGAGCAGTTAGAATCTTTGATTGTGACTAGAATCCGGGAGTCGGGACTTTTGTTCTTTAAATATTTGAAATAGATATTTTTTATGACTATTTTATCTAAATCCTCTTTTCGAGTAAAAATTATTTTATAATACGTCGATAATGCCTTAACTAAATTGGGGAACAATGGTCAAAGCTGCTATATACAATTCGATAAAAAAACTCAGCAATCTAGATGAAGTGGAATTCTCTATACTTATGGAGAAGAAAGGTAGAGTACTCGTTAAAACTGGTGCATTAAATAATGTGAACATGAAAGAGTTAGTCACTTATACAGCGACTTTATACGCCGCTACTATCCAAACCAACAAAACCCTAAAAAAGAAATTCCCCAAAACTATCACTGTAGAGGATCCAGATGGATATTTGGTGCTTATGACTATAGATAAAAATCATGTGGTTGTGGTTAGAACAACTACTTTGGATGACATAGATCAGATGAGGGAAAAGATAGAAAGCGCCAGGTGGACTATACTTACCGAGTTATAGATCTTTTTTCTTTTTATAAACATATAATGAGATTAAAATCGCCGGTACAACAGCAATCGTAGTGAAACCAGGAATAAGTTCCCCATTTCCTAAAACTACTTGACCCTCTGATTCCATCTCTAGGTTCTTAAAATCTTCTCTAATCGAGAGATCGCTTCCCCTAGTATATGAAAAATAATGATAGTACTCATCGAGGTTTCCCTCAGTTCCATTATCTGTCCAGAAAGTTATTCTAGTTGCCCCTCTAGAGAAGAACTGATAATTAACGGGATCTATGTTTACCCAGCCTGCTGAGCCTTCTTCGTCGACTGCTATCTGTCTGACCCATCCGTGTCCACCCCATTGATTTCTCATTCTATCGTAGAGAACCCCTAATTCGATCCATGAGGGTATACCTACAGACCTAGATAAGGATATGTATAAGTATGATTGTTCATCACAATCTCCTGTACCACTCTCTAATACCCATGCAGCGTGTTTAGGTAATCCAGCCCCTCCAATCTCATAATCAATGTTATTATTTATCCAATCATAGATGGCCTTCGATTTGTCATATATGTTATCTTTATCTTCCACTAATTCTTCTCCTAGACTTTGGATAGCTGGATGATCTGGTTGTATCATCCAGTCATTTTCTCCATCGTTGTTCCTATCCTCATCTAACTGCCACTGATTTCCTGAGTACCTTTCTTTAACATCATCAGGTATATCTTCTATCGAACCTACATTTTCTGAGCTATACCCCCAATCAATAGTTCTCGTTTCCACCTTGTAAGTTATCTCGATGGTTTCAGATTCATGTGCAGATAGACTTCTGGACCATGTCTTCCATTCTCTACCATCTCTTATTTCTGTGTAGGGATCTCCGTCCCATTGAATATCTTGGATATATTGGATATCCTGCTCCGGAATATCTTCAGGTATCACCAACTCCATATCATACTCAACGTCATCATTTGTACTTATATCGAAGGTCCTTTGGATCGAAAAACGTGCTTTTTCTGGATATACTGGTCCTCCCCATATATTTTGTATATCGCCGAATAGGGGTGTAAAAGATAGGGTGATTAAAAGTGAAGCTATGACCAAGATCATTACTCCTTTCTTCCAGTTTCTTTTTTTTCTTTTCTTTGATTTCGAATATTTATGAGGATAATGTTTATCTTTAGTAGCATCTTTTTCTTTGACCCGCCCTCTTTGACCAACCCTAAAATCCTCTTGAGACCCTTCTCTCATATATGCGGTTGAATCTTCATTAATAAATTTATCACTTTTTTCATGGCTGTAACCAGCTTCATAGTGTTCTTCATTACTCTTAGTCATCTTGTTAGGTTAAAAAATCATCATGAATCTATTTATAGTTTGTTAAAAAAGCATTCATCGGTTTATCTTCTTTCTTGCTTTTTTCATCTCTTTAGGTATAGTTTTTTTCAATATCTTATTGTCTACATACATCATCAATACGATGTTATAGATTATTCCTATCGTTAGAAGTGAAAAACTACCTCCTAGGGAGATGCCACCATAAACAATATTCAATATGATACCTAGAATTCCGTGAGCAATAAATGCCCTAAACATATATTTCCAGAAATGGCCCTTTGAACTTCCATATCCTATTATAGCCCCAGTAGATGAGTTGATAGCGATGTGGTTTATCGAGAGTAACAATATGAAGATCATTGTCGTTGGTGCGATCTCTACCAATCCTGCATAAAAGACGTTAATGAAAACGAAGGTAGCTCCTAAACCACATCCCATTCCGAATCCATAGAAGGGTGTGTCAAAATTGAGTCTAAATGGCTTTTGTAATAATACAAGCATCTTGGTTATCTCTATCAAAAAGATAACGCCTAGAATCAAGATGATGTTCAATACCATCACACTGATAGATAAGATCCCAGTGAATATTCCTATTCCCATCCCCAATATTATCATAAAAAATGCTTTGTTATCTTTAAAATAACCTTCATATTTGCCCAACATAAAATATAGTATGACCACGGCAGGAGCTAAGCAGATTATGCTGATGATGGTTAAAGGGTTCATATTCTATATCCTTTTAGGCTTTTATAAATAATATTCTTCTAGGGTTTCGTAGATCGGTCCCTTTTTGGTAAGAGTACTTTTTTTGAGTTTTAATTTAGTCACTTTTTGGGTTTTGAAATAGAACTCTTCGTAATTTTCAATGGTCCTTTTTAGTCTGTCTTTGTTTTTACCTCCTTTTACCCTAGCCACAGTAATATGGGGGGAAAATCCCTTGTCCTCTCTTGAAAATCCTAGAGGGACCAGTTCCTCTTCTATCCTATGTGCTGTATTTTGAAGTTTAGGTTCTTCTGTAGTCCCGACCCAAACAACCTTCATGTATCCTAGATGTGGAAAAGCACCGGCACCTTTCAGATCAATGGTGAATGGTTCTTTTTCTTCAAGAACATTTCTAACGACTTCTGAGATATCTTTTACTTTATCCTCCTCAGTATCTCCTAAAAATTTCATAGTTATGTGAAGTTTGTCCTTGTCCACCATCTTTAAAGGAGCTCCTGTTTTTTTGAGACCCTCTATGAATCTACGTATATCGTCATTCGGTTCTATGTCCAAAGCGATAAATCCTCGAAATGTCATGTTTTTTCTTAATAGGGTATTGTTCTTAATTCTTTCGGGTCTTTTAATCTAGATTAGGGGTTCTTCCAAAAAACGCTTATAGTTAATGATTATTTTCACCCTGATCGTTAGATGACTATAGATTGTTCCAGAGGGAAGTTCTAAATATCGAAAGACACACTCACATTTGTTCACGGGCCCATAGATCAGTTCGGAAGATCGCTGCCTTCGCAAGGCAGAGGCCGCGGGTTCAAATCCCGCTGGGTCCATCTCATATCATTCTATGCCTGCAGCGGGATTTGAAAACTGTGAGGAATAAATTCCCTCGTCCAACTGGGCCTTTAATCTGCGATTAGTGGTAAGTTAGAAAATTTTTAATTTTCTGACGGGTCCATTATAAAATCTTTGATTTTTAATGGGCAGTTAGAATACGTCAGTATTCTGACGGGTCCATTTATTTACAATGAATAGAAAGTTAGAATGTGGTATCATTCTAACGGCAAACTAATTCAGGATAGCGATAACTCAGGGGTCTTATATGATCTGACAGGTTTATTTTTTACATCTAAGGAAAATAATTAATAATGAGGATGTAGTTATGATATTTGGTGAGATATATGCCAAAATATGTGATAATGTCAAAACTAACAGATGAGGGTAGGAAAACAATTAAAAGCAACCCTGAGCGCATCAAAGAAGTGAATAAAGAGATGGAGAAGATGGGAGTAGAAGTGGAAACACAGTATGCGTTATTGGGGGACTACGATTTTGTAACCATCTTCGACGCCCCTGATAAAAAATCAATGGCGAAAGTGGCTGTAGAGATGGGGTCCAGAGGAACCATCGACACTGTTACTATGGCTGCTATGTCAATAGATGAATTCATCCAAGCGATGAAATAAAAAAAGTTTCCCTTTCCTTTTTATTCATCTATTTTTTTTATTGTTAAGATTTCAAAAAATATAAATACCTTGCCCACTACAGACACACATAGTTGGTTTTTATCGATGACTATTGAAAAAGGATGTCAGATCGCGGTGGAAACATGCATGGGGGTTAGAAAAGAGGAGAAAGTAGTGGTTGTTTCCGATGAAAAAACGAAAAACATCGGGTTGGGTTTGAGAGATGCGGCTCTAAATATTACACCTGATGTTCGATATTATAATCTTAATATCTACGGGGATAGACCTCTAAACAAATTTCCAGAAGCTATAGAACGATCGACTCACGATGCAGACGTTACATTTTGGACCCCCCAATCTTTTGACGGAGAACTGGAATCTATCAGGATGCCTTTTTTGGAGGCGGCTTTGAACTCAGGTAGACACGCACACATGGTAGATATAAATGAAGAGATAATTCGGAATAGTTTAGCTGTGGATTACCAGATAATCTCTAAATTTACTCAAAAGTTATATGAAAAAATAAAAAAAACCGATATAGTAAGAGTTACCAACGAGTTAGGCACTGATTTGAAAGCCACTTTTGATAAGTATAAATGGGTAAAGTCCACAGGTATATGTCATAATAGAGGACAATGGGTAAATCTACCTTCAGGTGAACTTTTTAAACCTCCTACGACTATGGAGGGGAAAATCGTTATAGACGGCTCCGTAGGAGATCATTTAGGTAGAAAATATCGGCATTCTGATCTAGTTGAAAATCCTGTGACTATTGAAATCAAGACTAAAGAAAGACCTCAAGCAGTTTCAGTTTCTTGTGATAATAAGGATCTTGAAAAGGATGTGATCGAATATATCAGTCGAAATGAATGTTCTAAATTTGTTGGCGAGGTCGGTTTTGGAACTAATATATTTTTGGACAGAATCGTTGATAACATGCTGCAGGATGAAAAGTACCCCGGCATCCATATTGCCTTTGGAGATCCCATCGGAGATGATACAGATGCTGATTGGAGCTGTCCAGAACATATCGACATGATACTTACGGGATGCGATATTTGGTTCGACGATGAAAAGATCATGGAAAAAGGCAGATACTTGATAGGGTAGCTGATGAATTATTTTTGATTTTTTGAATTATCCCATCATTTTTTTAAAATTCCTCTTTTTTATGACGAAAACTTTTATATCTCCACTTTCATTACCCATTAGATATTAGGAGTCTTAAAAATATATATAAGTGATATCATGGCTTCAAAGAAAAAGTCCGATAAGAAATCTAGTGATTGGTTTGACGAGCTAGACGCTGAATTAGAAGAGAAAACCGAAGAAACCTTCAGAAATTTGGGGGAGAGAGAATCGAGAATGGCGGAATTAAACAGGCAGTTCATCAAGGACTTCTGGCGGATATGGATCCGATTCGAAAAACTGAATGTTCATTTCAGCATGAAACCTGACTATAGTTCTTTCGCTCACTTCAAAGAATTCCCCGAAGAATGGGATTTCAGAGATGATTTTGATTTTTCCGGCGTTAGAACGATAAAATTGATGGATAAAACCCAGGATGAAGGAAGGACTGGAGACACATTGATGTTGGATTACTACTCTCAGGATGAAGATCTGTTCCTTGGAATGTTCTTTGAATTTTGCGAAGGAGAAACATACTATAAATACAGCGGATGGAAAAGGATTTTTGCCCGCTATGAAATAGCAAAATACAAATTCCCCATAAGCGAAAAGAAAGTTGATAAGATCCACGAAAAATTGAAGGGTATAATAAAAACATGGTACGAATCTCATCTGAAAAGAGATAGAGATATAATAATAGATCACATAAAAGACAATTTTGACAAGGTCGAGGAATATCCTGAGTAAAGCGTCAAACCAAACCACTTTCACTTTTTTCACTTATCCCTCTGAGAAATGATTAAATAATCCGTCATATTAGGGTGAGTTGGTCCTTACCGGGACCGATCAAACGCAAAAAATGTGAGTAAAATGAAAGAAGAAAATGAACTCGCGCCCCATATAGAAGACATAACCCGGGCGCTGAACGAAAAAGTAAGTAAAGAACAGATCGAAGAGGAACTCCACAACTATATCGACATATATGGAGTCCCTTTAGGAACCGCAAAAAGAGCAATAGTCAAAAAGCATGAGGGAGATCCTCAAAATCTATTCAATAGTGCTGAAAAGAGGATCGAAGATATAATAGGCGATGAAAGATCGCTGAGTATAAAGGCTAGGATCGTTTCTATCAATGATAAAGAGATAGAAGTAGATAATGAACCCAAAAGTATACAGTATGGTATCCTAGGTGATGAAACAGGGACTGTTCCATTCACATCCTGGGAAAAACTACCTATCGATGTAGAAAAAGGAGATACAGTCGGGATACAGAACGCCTATGCGAATACATGGAACGACGAACCGCAGGTCAATATAGGATCTAAAAGTACTGTTAAGCTAATAGACAGCGAAGAGGTCCCTCAGTTTGAGAGTCAAATACAGCCATGCGAGTTGAAAGATATCCGAGAAGGTATGAGGAACCTGAGTGTGACAGGTAGGATATTATCTGTTGATAAAAAAACGGTCAATACCAAAAACGGTGAGAAAGACCTATACTCCGGTGTTATAGCAGATGAAACGGGTAAAGCTCAGTTCAGTGCGTGGCATGATTTCGGACTAGATGTTGACGATGTTGTACGTATAGAAGGTGGCTATGTACGCTCTTGGAGGGGTATACCACAATTGAGTTTTGATAATAATTCAGATGTTGAATTTTTAGATGATGATAAGTTGCCCTCAGCTGAGCATCTAGGCGATATCAATGTTCTATCCATTTCAGAGTTAGCTAAACGTGGTGGGGCAGTTGATGCAGTGATCGATGCCGTTATGATCGATATAAAAAGCGGCAGTGGTTTGATATTCCGTTGTCCTGAATGCAGTAGAGTTATACAAAAAGGTGCCTGTAGAGTACACGGTAAAGTCGATGGTGAATCTGATCTCAGGATCAAAGGCATCTTAGATGATGGTACTGGAGCATTGACGGTGATTGCAAACAGAGAGCTAACTGAAGAAGTATTAGGATATGACATGGAGGAAGCCATGGATATCGCTAGGGATAACATGAATCAAGACGTTATAAAAGACGAGATCGAGGAAAAATTGATCGCTCAACCCGTCAAAACGAAAGGTAATGTTACCAGCGATGATTACGGGTTGATGTTGATCGCTAATGATCTTAGCACTAAGACGATAGACGTTGAAGAAGAAGCTAGAAAACTGTTAGACGAGGTGAGGGTGTGAAACACCTCACTTTTTTTTATAACGTATAGGTGATCATTATGAGTATGATAAATAGAGAAGTAGCATGGAGGATTTTTGCAGAAGAGTTCAATCGATCCACCCTTGAAACGGGTGGGTCTGAAGAGAGGTCACCTAGTTATGTTATTACACCGCTGGGAGCCAAAGTGAATCGAGTTTATGTCGTAGGTGTATTGACAGAAACTGAAAATATAGGTACACCTGCTGAACCAATGTGGAGAGCTAGGGTAACCGATCCAACTGGAACTTATTTTATCTCTGCGGGACAGTATCAACCGGGTGTAGCAACAGCACTAGCCAACATGGAACCGCCCACTTTTGTGGCAGTAGTTGGTAAGGCCAACACCTATAAACCAGATGAAGAAACCACTTTAGTAAACCTGAGAGGAGAATTGATAAAAGAAGTATCCGAAGAACAGAGAGATTATTGGATACTTGAATCCACAAAGAGTCTTAAAAGAAGGCTCGAAGCTGTTACCGAAGCGTCACAGATGGAAGAGGTGTCCGTTGAAGAATTGGTTGAACTTGGCTATGATGCAGATTTAGCAGATGGTATCCAATTAGCCATGGAGCACTATGGAACTCCTTCTTTAGAGAAATACTGGAGGATGATCGAAGATTCCTTAAGATATATATTACCTGAATACGAAAGATCGGAATCAGTATCTCAAGAAGAGGATGAAAAAGACGAAGGCATAGAGGAAGAGGTCTTGAAAGTGATCGAAGAACTAGAAGATATGGCAGAACATGACAATGGTGTAGAATATGAAAGAGTCATGAACACGGTCATTGATAATGAAGGGATCGATCAGGATAGATTCGAAGAAGCGGTTAATAGCCTACGAAGCAGCGGAAAAGTTTATGAACCCGTTCTAGGGAATCTTAAGATAATAGATTAGGTGTTTAATCTTCCCCATCTTCCTGCTTCTTGATAGCTTCTTTTAGATCTAATTCCCCTTCTACTACTTTTTTTGCTAACTTTTTAGAGATAGTTATCTTACCGTTACTTTTGATCCTACTCCTTCTCTGTATCTCCCTTTTTTCACCTTCCGTAGCTTCGACTTCGTAATAACCTTTGATGGGTTCTCCAGTGGTGATAGATATCTCTTTCGCTGAAGTAAGGTCTGCAAGAAATCCACCATGAGTAGTGTCCTCTTCGTTCACTATCTCTATCCTAGCACATATACCGTTTAGTGAATTTATGGTTCTATTTCTATTGGTTTTATCGCCGTGACCGATCCTGATAACCATCTCATGAAAATCATAGGCATCGATATATCTATCTATGATATCTCTAACCTCTTCGGGAGAATCGGCATAGACTGTTTCCAAGACATCTCCATCTCCAAGTAGAGCTACACCTGGTTGCTCACCAGGATCTATACCTACTATCATCTGCTGGAAAGATTCTTTACCAGATATCGCTGATAAGGCTTGTCTAATACCCTTTCTAACATCGTTTGAAACTGGTACGACTCGGTCGAAATCGATACCTTCTGCTTCTTTCTCGGTAGTTATAACCACACCGATATCTTCAGGAATAGGATCAGTAGGCGATAAACTCACAAATGGTATATCTCTTTGCTTCAACTCTTTAACTATGTCATAATAGAACTTGAAGTTGTCCGTAGCTACGGCAATTATCTTCACAGAAATCCATAATGTTATGAACTAATATAGATTTTTTGAAAAAAGTGGCTTCATCCCGAAACTATTTAATTAGATTTTCATCTAATTATAAATTGCTTTGGGATGCACTAGCAGAAGGATGAATCCGAAGGTAGTACAGCAAGTGAA
>SL_5KL_010_SEDDRAFT_10001171_pt1 | contig 16121 bp, 7 predicted proteins | sample SodLakKL_010_SED_FD_9118 | JGI IMG/M metagenome (IMG submission 9118)
CAGGCAACTGTTTATCAAAAACACAGGTCTCCGCAAAGTCGAAAGACTATATATGGGGGCTGACGCCTGCCCAGTGCCGGAAGGTTAAGGAAGTTGGTTAGAAAGCTTGCTTTCGAGGCTGACGACCGAAGCCCCGGTGAACGGCGGCCGTAACTATAACGGTCCTAAGGTGACATGAATATGCTGCCTTGCTTTCTAGGTAACTAGGAATACGAAACTTCACTATGTGCGGGAACATCCTCAAAAGATGAACATACACCTTTTTTCGTTTATCACCCTTTTAACAAACATATATTTTGTTTGATAAATAGGAAAAAACCGACATATCCGCGTTACGGCCTTTGGAAGGCCGTAAAACGCGCTAGGCGGGAAAAAACTCTACGAGTTTTCTTTCGGCCGTCGGATCAGTGGTCAGAGAAAATCTACGATTTTCTTCGATATTGTTTACTTCAAAGAAAATTGTTTACATTGTTGACAATATTTGAGAAAACAGTTATAGGGTGATAGTGAAGCCAATTGTTAACAATAACAAAATAAGTGCTTTACTTATATATTCTTTTATATAAGACAAAAAAGTCGTAAAAATTGTTCATACACGGGGGCAATCCGCAGGACACCAAATTAAAGAAATTTAAAAGTAGGTTCCTCAGAGACTATACGTGAAGATACTATTAATGAATATTAAAAAAATCAAAAAAAAAAAATCAAAAAAATATGAAATTAGAAAACAAATGGATAGTAGGTTTCGTAGATGGAGATGGATGTTTTCGAGTGATTAAAACAAAACAAGGAAATAGGTATTGCTTTGTTGTATCACAAGATAAAAGATCAATAGACGTTTTATATGCTTTGAAAACACAATTTGGATGTGGTTTTGTAAATAGAGCGGGTGGCAATATGTTTGAATATCGTGTAGCCAATCAAGAACACTTAAAAAACATTATTCTTCCTTTTTTTATGCAAAATCCCCTTAAGACATCAAAACTGAAAGACTTTAAAATCTTATATGAAGCTTTGATGGGCACCGAACCTAACATGATAGTTGAGCCAATTTGCCGAGATTGGCTTATTGGTTTCATTGATGCTGAAGCAAACTTTTATGTATCTATGGTAAATAACTACCCTAGACCACAATTTTCAATAGGTTTACACCAAAAAGACGCTCAAGTTCTTAATGATATCCAAAGCTTTACGGAATGCGGGGTTGTTTATACAAAAAGACCACGTACAAGTAAGGCTTATACAACATATCAGATTAGTTCAAGGCCTGGTTTTGAAAGTATTATAAAAATTTGTACAACTAACACAAATCGTTGTTTATTAAAAACAACAAAACGTATTAGTTTTTTAAAATTTCGTAAGATTGTATACATTATTAAGGAACGCAAACATCTTACACCAGAAGGTATTGAAATGATTAATAAAATTCGTAATAGTATAAGATAGAGTCCGGTCTAATGTGAAACCATTAGTTAACACTACAAGCGAAATTCATTGTCGAGTAAGTTTCGACCTGCACGAAAGGCGTAATGATCTGGGCGCTGTCTCGGAGAGAGGCTCGGTGAAATAGACTTGTCCGTGAAGATGCGGACTACCAACACTAGGACAGAAAGACCCTATGAAGCTTGACTGTATCCTGGAATTGAACTCGGGCTTTTCTTGCGCAGTCTAGGTGGGAGGCGTTGAAAGTTTCCTTCCGGGGGAGCTGGAGCCAACAGTGAGAGACCACTCTGGAAGAGCTAGATTTCTAATGGTGATCTTTGAAACAAGACACTTGACAGTTTCAGGTGGACAGTTTTCCTGGGGCGGGAACCTCCTAAAGCGTAACGGAGGTGTGCAAAGGTTCTCTCAGTCTGGACGGAAATCAGACATTGAGTGTAAAGGCAAAAGAGAGCTTGACTGTAAGACCAACAAGTCGAGCAGGGGCGAAAGCCGGCCTTAGTGATCCGACGGTGCCGTGTGGAAGGGCCGTCGCTCAACGGACAAAAGTTACTCTAGGGATAACAGGCTGATCTTCCCCAAGAGTTCATATCGACGGGAAGGTTTGGCACCTCGTCTAGGGGAGGTTTATGTTTAAGCATAAATCATTATTTAGCTATATGCTGGAACCACCTTATATTTCGTATATAAGGTAAATCAGCAGGAAAGATTATAAAAAGAATATATACATTTCTCCTTTAATTATAATATCTTCAACGACTACATGCTAAACGTCTCTTTAAAGAGAGATGATGATATAGTCTGAACTTTTAGGAAACTATAAGAACAAAAAACCAAGTTACATTAAATTCAAATCAATTTTAAACTAAAAAAAACACAATATATTATGAATCTACAAAATATACATGAAATTTCTAAAGCAAAAGAAGAGAATCTTTTAAAACTATGCCCAAATTTAACACTTCCTCAAGCCGAACTATTAATGGGTGGCTTACTTGGAGACACTAATCTGCAAACAGCTAGCAAAACAGCTGGCACTTGGCGAGCGCGATTTCTTCATAGTGAAGCACAAAAAGGTTATTTGTTCTATAAATATGAAATTTTACGATAATTTGTTGGTACAGAGCCAAGACGTTCTCCTAATTTTGACAAAAGAACAAATAAAGAAAACCCACGTTGGTGGTTTAACACTAAAACTTTTGCAGAAGTTAAACCATTAGTAGAAATGTTCTACACTTGGAACGAAGAAACATCACGTTTCGAGAAAAAGTTACCAAAAAATATTGGAGATTTCTTAACTTCAGGTGTAATTGCTATCTGGTTTATGGACGATGGTAGTGCTAAATGGAAAGGTCATAGTAATTCTGTACGATTTAGTACAGATTGTTTCTCGCAAGAAGAGATAAGCTTTCTGCAAAAAGGCTTAAATGATTATGGTATTCGTACCTCTCTTCAACAAAAAAGAAAGAATCAATGGACTTTAGCTACAAGTGAATCAAGTAAATATGCACTAAAAGAGCTATTTTCTGAGAAAATCTTACCTGACTTTTCTTATAAAGTTCCTTGGCTGGATTAGTTTTGGTTGATTTAAATGGTTTTTTCATTAACATAATTGCGATGTCGGCTCATCACATCCTGGAGCGGTAGTACGTTCCAAGGGTTGGGCTGTTCGCCCATTAAAGTGGTACGTGAGCTGGGTTCAGAACGTCGTGAGACAGTTTGGTCCATATCCGGTGTTGGCGTAAGAGCATTGAGAGGAGTCTTTCATAGTACGAGAGGACCTGAAAGAATGTGCCAATTGTGTACCAGTTCTCATTCCAATGGGAAACGCTGGGTAGCTATGCACAGAGACGATAAAAGCTGACAGCATCTAAGTTTGAAGCTCACCTCAAGATGAGTGCTCTCTATAGGTCGCGGGAAGATCACCCGTTTTATAGGCGTCAGGTATACAGTCAGTAATGGCTTAAGCTGAGACGTACTAAAGACCAATTGATTTTGATCTAAAATAAAGAACACTTTTTATCACAAAAACTCGAAGAGTTTTTGTGATAACATTATAAACAAAAAAAATAAGCCCCCGTTTTCAAAGAAAACGGGGGTATTGCGGAAACTTTGTTTCCGCGAAAGAAAATCCGACGCTACTACTAGGCCTTTGCTAGCCCGTAGGCGACGGCCTACGGCCTAGGTCGCGTCGCCTACGGGCGTCGCGAAGGACTAGCTATTGCCATAGACAACCATGGCAGAGCTTTTCAAAAAAACCCCTTGGTGCTCCATGTCAGGTTGGACCCACACCTACTCCATCTCGAACTAGGTTGTGAAATAGCCTGAAGGTCTCGATACTAAATGAGCGATTATTTGGAAAATGAGACCTAGTGCCAGGGAAAAAGACAAAAAAAAAAAGAAAAACTCGAAGAGTTTTTGTACCTTATAACTTTTTCTACGAAGAGTTTTTGTACCTTATAACTTTTTCTACGAAAAAGTGCGACGCTACTAGGCCTTCGCTAGCCCGTAGGGCGTCGCGTCGCCCTACGGGCTAGCGAAGGCCTAGATTGCCGTTTTCTACGAAAACGGCGAGCTTCTCCCGGAAACAAACTTTTCGGGACAAAGATACAAAGAAGAAAACCAATTATAAAAATAAAAAAGACTTCCGGATTATGCAGAGAGAATAAAGGAAAGGAGAGAATAAAGGAAAGGAGAGAATAAAGGAAAGGAGACAAAAAAGAAATATTTGTGTACAGGTAGGGGTAAAAACTCGAAGAGTTTTTGTGCGAAGCCCTGTCGGGCTTCGAACGACACTTTAAGATGTTTGTATACCTTTACTTTGACTTTAAAATATTTGTACCTTTACCTTTACCTTTACCTTTACCTTTACCTTTACCTTTACCTTTACCTTTACCTTTACCTTTACCTTTACCTTTACCTTTAAAATGTTTGTATACGTTTTTTTTGTTTTAAATTTAAGATATTTGTATACCTTTACTTTGACTTTAAGATATTTGTATACGTTTTTGTGTTTTAAATGTTGGTTTTTGGCTTTTAAAAATGAACTATTAAAAATGAACTAATAAAAATGAAATGAACTAAAAAAGGAGTAGAGAAAAATGAACTAAAAAAGGAGCAGAGAAGTTTTTTTTATTTATTGCATTTCTTATTTTTAAAAATGATTTCTTTTTTATTAAAAATAAGTTAATATATTTTTGGTTGTTATAATTTTATTGATCTTATTATGGAGGAATATTTATGAACCCTATCGTTGCTGCTGCTTCTGTTATTTCTGCTGGTTTAGCTGTTGGTTTAGCTGCTATTGGACCTGGAATGGGTCAAGGTACAGCTGCTGGGTATGCTGTTGAAGGTATTGCTCGTCAACCTGAAGCTGAAGGTAAAATTCGTGGTGCTTTATTATTAAGTTTTGCATTTATGGAATCGCTGACTATCTATGGATTAGTTGTAGCTCTTGCTCTTCTTTTTGCAAACCCATTTGCAGGTTAATTCTAATTTAGAATAGAATTTTAAAAATAAAGCTAAGTTAAAAAAGTTAACTTAGCTTTATTTTAATTATTTACTATTACAGGTAACATCTCAGGTCCGTCCAGATAGGGGATCCGTTTCTTTATTATCCGTTGATTCGCGCGTGCAAGTCAAGCTTCGCGCATCTCACCCGGCTCACGCTAACGTAAAGATCGAGGTTAGTCAAGGTATAACTTGTTAACGCCTTCTACAGGTCCTGCGTAAGAGACTTTCTAGGCGTGAACATCGCAATATACAAAAATACAAAGACGGAACATCCACTGAGATGTCTTTCCAAGAAAGATTATGCTAGTTAGAGAACGCGCCGTGACCGTCGGATTTTCGCACGTTACACTGTTTCTATCAAATTCTTTTGTGGTATTACCCAGCTCATTAAACCCTTTCTAAATTGGATCAAACACGCCAGTCTAACCATCCACTCTAAAAACAAATATCTAATAAGAAGAAAGGATTCCTTTTTTACTAAGCGCAAGTTATACTTACGTACCTTTAACTAGATTAAAGAAACCTCCCAAATTTACGCAGGTGGTATTAAAGAACAAGCTCTTCCTTCGCACTATTTATTTAAGCCTCTTAGTATCATGTATACGTCATTATACTTATATAAGACCACATAAGGCAGAATTAGCCAATCACTACCGGGCACTTAGGCAAGAACCCATTGCAACTAAAAGGACAAGGATGTTACACGTGCGTCATACCATTGATGTACGTCCAGCAAGAACCTAAGCAGCCAGCCCGGACCAAATAGTTCAATTTTAAAGCACACTAATGAGCTTTTAGTTACGTCATTGGCCAAAAACTTAACAACAACATGTGCTTTCTATGCTGTGGCTCAGATGGATAGCGTTCATTATATCAGGTCTTGCCTACTCTAGTCCTTTCATGTATAGGCGATGAGGCATTTACTCTTATACACACGTTTACTCCCCGCTTGTGAATCCTATCCCTTTGAGTAGGAACCCAGAAGAATAGGCTTATAAAAGTGAGTTGGGGAGTGACCAAAGAACTACGAAGTTAGAATATAAATTCTTTATATTCCACAGGAGTCAAATAGGTTAAATGAAATCTTTTTACCTTTAAAGGAGATAGAACTGTGATTAAGACCTAATTGATACTGATACTACCAATGAATGATTAAGGCGACGTGTCGGAACACAGAGCTTCCCACATGCGACGCGACCCCCCCCCCTACGGGCTAGCGAAGGTCTAGGGAAGCTTGGTTTCCTAAACTAAATATTTTATTTTCAAGTTAAAATCTTCAATAAAATAGTTTTATTGACAAATATTCAATGAATTCATTGAAAACATAGAAATGGATAATACAAAAACTCTTCGAGTGTTTATCCTGTTCTAAGATTTTTGGATTTGTATATTACTACAAAAAAATTGAATAAACCCGAAAGGTCCGCCTGAGGCGGTAAAGCATCCTATAAAAAATATTATGAAGTCTTGTAACCTTTATAGAATATAGAAAGAGATAATAATAATTAATGTGCGAAGCCGGATAAAAAACTCTTCGAGTTTTTGTGAGAAGGTTTTTTGTGAGAATATTTTTTGTTTTGGAAACGGGATATAAAGATAGCGACAGACAAGAACTCTTCGAGTTTTTGTTTTTATTCCGTAAACAAGGTTTCCAGAATAAAAACAGTAAAAGATTTTGTTTTAAACTAAACAGTTTCGCATAAAATCTTTTTTTTATCCGAGATATCCGCGTTTTGTAAGGAAAACACGGATATGACACTTTTTCTTACAGAAAAAGTGTCATTACTTACAGAAACTGTTTGAGTTTGTGTGAGAAGTAAAGTTTATGTGAGGAGTAAAATTTGTGTTAAAGTTATAAAAACTTTGACTATTGAGAATTTTTAAACTTACAACTAAATAAAAAAATGATTTTTAATTATTATTGAAAAAAAAAATACACTTTTTATAAAGATTTAAAATTCGAGATGTGAAAAGAAAAGGATAATATTATCTGCATAAAAAAAGATAAATAATAGTCAAACAATTCTATTGAGTTTAAACCTATAAACCCGCTAAAAAGAGTTTCACTAAAGAAACATANAAAAAAACAAATCCGACGCTACTAGGCCGTAGGCCGTCGCCTACGGGCGTCGCGAAGGCCTAGCCGTTTTCTACGCAAACGGCGAGATTTCTCCCGGAAACTTTGTTTCCGGGAGAAATTGTATCAAATTCTTTTCACATAACAAACACATTTAAAGTTATGCTTCCTTTAGGACATGGTGGTTTTGGTATTAACACAAATATTTTTGAAACAAATCTTATTAACTTAGCAGCTGTTGTTGGTATTGTTATTTCATTTGTAGGAGGTAATTTAAACTCTTTATTAGAAGATCGTAGAAAAACAATCTTTTCAAATTTAGAAGAAGCTAATTTAAGAGCAGTTGAAGCACAAGAAAAGTTACAAAATGCAAAGGCTCAATTAGAATTTTCTAAAAAGAAAGCACAAGAAATTCGAGAAGAAGGTATTTTTCGTGCTACTAATGAAATTCAAACAGTTGTTAGTCAACATGAAATTCGTTTAGCTGGTTTAGAAGATTTTAAAAACGAGACAGTACAATTTTATCAACAAAAAGCTTTTAAAGAAGCTTATATTTATGTGGTATCTCGTATTATGAGTCGTGTACGTGAACGTTTAAATAATGGTTTAGATACAACATATCATGTAATTGTAAACAATTTTTATGTTTCAAGATTTACAGATTATAAACCTAAATCAATTCTTTAATAAGTTAAGTGAAGTCCTAAGACGGCTGAAGATTAGCCCTTCGCTATTTAAATTACCTTTATTGACGTTTTAAATTAGTTAATTGTAGAGTACTAAGTTGAATTTATGACTTGGTACTCTACAATTCAAATTTTATTTAATTAATCTTTCTTCAATGGTAGATTTAAACAAAGTAAGTAGATATTCTATTGATTCAAGATCTCAAAAAAAAACAATTTATAAAAATTGATAATGAGTTGACAAATAGATAAAAAAAATATATATTTCTAAAAAACATGTATGGGATGTCGCCAAGTGGTAAGGCTGCGGTTTTTGGATCCGCCATTCGTAGGTTCGAGTCCTTCCATCCCAGATATTTTAAGGACATTATAATACTGGTTTTTTGTGCGAGTTTTTGTGGGGGTTTTTGTGGGGGTTTTTGTCGGAGTTTTTTTAAACTATAAAAAAGGTTCTTGTATTAAATTTGTTCAAACTCGATACATTATATTTATAATGTATAAATATTGACTCATAAACACGCAATAGAGAGATATAGCATTTTGTTTTCTATTTTTTTTCTATACATACATTGAATGTAGTAAAAAAAAAGTTTTTACTTTTAAAAGATAACATGATATATTAATAATAAGATTAAAAAGTGGGTCGATGCCCGAGTGGTTAATGGGGACGGATTGTAAATCCGTTGGTTACACCTACGCTGGTTCGAATCCTGCTCGACCCAAAAAAGAAAAAGCAAAAAAAATTACCTAATTAATATATAAAATTAATTGGATTATTATCAAATATTAATTATAATAATCCCCGCGTTTTCTCCGGTAAACGCGGGGATTTTCGAATAAAATAGAATCTTTTATTTGGATTGTAAAAGCAATTTTCGCCCGTTAGGGTCCGTCGTTGACGGGTATGAATCTATATATTACATAAACGAATAAACAATATAAATAAAAAGAGAATATTAACATATTCATTTGTAATCTAAAATCAAGTTTAATCCGCATAAGGTCTCTCAGAAGGAGAGACTTTTTAATGTCAAATTTTTGTATCTTCAAAAGTAAAGGAAGAGAATTTACGGTCTAAATTTTCTATTTCTCCGGTAACGTAGTGCTGTTTACCGGAAACACCGCTTTATTTCTGGGACAAGATAATACTTTAATTTTTTTTTGCGTGTAAAACCCTCTTGGGCTTTACATAACAACTTCTCAAAAAGGAGCTGTTTTAAGAGAAAGCGGAGACTTTTCTTCCGGAAACAAGGCCTTGTTTCCGGAAGAAAAACTTATTTAACAGCATTTCTATAAATAAAAAAAAAACTTAAAGGATTTAGAAATCAATTAAAAATCTTTTTGTTTTTATATCTGAAAGATAAGGGGTACGTGAAAATATTTTTTCTATTAGTTAGATAAATTAAACAAGTATTAAAATCCCAGCTCAAATAAAAGTCTCTATTTTTTTGTCGTGGAAACTTCGTTTCCGCGAGACACCCCGTTTTCAAAGAAAACGGGGTGTCGAAACTTTTTTCCAGAGAGAGGTCTTTTGTAGCCCGGATATATTTGTTATTATTCGTTATGAATAAATTTTACTTAATAAATATAAGTATTATTAAGTTATTACTAGTTAATTGATAACTTAATAATATTCGTACTTTTATATCTTTTATTCATTATTTTTGAATAAATAAGAATTCAAAAACTCAAAGAGTTTTTGCCCGCACAGCTTTCTCTGAAAACTGTGCTTTTTATCCCGGAAGAAAACCTTCTGGGATAAAAAGTTGAAAGAAAACTAATACAAAAAAAATTATAAAAATTATGGCAAGACAGACAAGAAAACTTACATCTACTAAAACGAAAAAACGTGTTTATAGAGGAATCGTACATATTCAAGCAGGACATCATAACACAATCGTAACGATAACAAATATTCGAGGAGAAGTTCTTTGTTGGAGTTCTTCAGGATCTTGCGGTTTTAAAGGGAAAAGAAAATCCACTGGGTTTGCAGCTAAAAAAGCTGCAGAAACAGCAGCTAAGAAATCGCGCGATTTTTTAATGCGCGAAGCTAAAGTTTTAGTTAATGGTCCCGGCCAAGGACGCGAAAGTGCTATTCGCGAAATTTTTAAAGCTGACATTAAAGTTAATGTTATTCGTGAAAAAACTGGAATTCCACATAACGGATGTAGACCACCTAAACGCCGTAGTGTTTAGGTAGAATTAAATTAAAAATTTTTTTTTTTCGTATAACGTTTCGGAAACAAAGTTTCCGGGATAAAGTAAAAACTCGAAGGGTTTTTATTCTTGAAACGTCTCTTAAAACAGTAGATAAAACAAATAAAAATGAAAAACGAAAGTCGCCGTTTTCGTAGAAAATGGCAAAGGACTCAATAAAATTTATATCTAATAATATATTTTTAAAATTTCATTTTAAATTTTATAACTGTTTAGAGCAGAGACCAAATTTTCTTTTATTTTCTTTCTCTTTTTAACTCAAATTAGAACAATATTTCTACGTATTAAGTTAAAGGTATTTAAATAAGAAAATTTAATTTATGAATTTAGAGAAAGAATGGAATAACAATGCAATGTTTTTCATTTGAATCATACACTAGATTAAAGATTTTTAATCTAGTTTTTCGTTCAATGTTTGAAGTTTGTTGCGAAATTTATCCCATAAATTCCAAAGAATTATTACCGTAAATAACTACGGTCAAATTAGTTTCATATCATATATGAAACAAACTAATTTAATAATTTAAATTATATTATATAATTTAACTGTTAGGTTAAAACAAAAATAATAAGTAAGATGTAGAAAATTAATTAATTTTCTATAAGAAGCTACTGTGGAAAGACCAAAAGCAAAAACTATTCGAGTTTTTGTCCCATCTTGGCACAATTGATTTTCTACATCTTACTTAATAATTAATAAACAAAGAAAATAAACTATTATATAGAACATATTAAAGATGGTATAAAATATATATATATATATATATATATATATAATACTTAGCTTAAAAATAACTTATCATAAATGCTGTCCGAAGCCGGGGCAAGAACTGTTCGAGTTTTTGCTGCCAATTTTTATACAATAACTACACAAAAAAAGTATAATATTCTTAAAATGCATTTGTAGTTATTATCGATATAATAGATATTATAGATATTATAGATATTATAGATATTATAGATATTATAGATATTATAAACATTATAGATATTATGAACATAATAGATATAAATATCGCAATCAATTGAATAAAAATATGTTGTGCGAAGCTCAAGAGAGCTTCGCACAATTTATTTTATATATTTAATGGTCTGTTGCGGAAACCAAGTTTCCGCAAGACACCCCGTTTTCAAAACAAAAACCCGAACAGTTTTTGTGAGAATGTGAAGGGAACGAAGTTTCCGGGAGGAAGAATACGGGGTGTCTGTCTAAATACTTAAAAATAAGTTTTTTTAGTCAAAGAATTGAGTAGATCGAATGCGTAGCATTCGTTTTTAAAACGCCTCTACCCCTAATAAATTTTGTTGTATAAAAGCTTTTGTGAAGCCCGTGCCGGAATTCACACAACATGGTCAAAAATATTTGTAAGTGTTTTCTGACTAACACCTTAGTTGTCAACAAAATGGAATTTTAAAGTAACATGTCCGCGTTTTGGTTAGGCAAACGCGCTAGGCCTTCGCGACGCCCGTAGGGCTAGCGTCGGATCTTATAACAAAAACTCGAAGAGTTTTTATTCGATACGGGAGACAACGTCTCCCACCATGTGTTTATTTAATTTAAAAGGGGTTCAAAACTTTTTTCTCCCGTAAACAACGTTTCCGGGAGAAAAACTCGCCGTTTTCTGTCTCGTGGAAACAAACTTTCCGCGAAAGCCTCCGTTTTCTTTGAAAACGGAGGCTTAAAATAGAAAGCGTAGGGATAACACTTTCTTCCGCGAGTTTTTTGTTTTTTTTATCTTTTTTTTATTATTAAGAATCAAAGTGTTATTTGCAGAGAAAAAAGTGGTCTTATGGGACCGTGGGAGTAAGATATGGCAACAAAGCTATTTCCGAAATTTAGCCAAGGGCTAGCACAAGATCCAAGTACTCGTCGTATTTGGTTTGGACTTGCTACAGCACATGATTTTGAAAGTCATGATGGTATGACTGAAGAAAACCTTTATCAAAAGATTTTTGCTTCTCATTTTGGGCAACTTGCCGTTATTTTCTTATGGACATCTGGAAATTTATTCCATGTTGCTTGGCAAGGTAACTTTGAACAATGGGTAACAGATCCAATTCATGTACGACCAATTGCTCATGCTATTTGGGATCCACATTTTGGTCAACCTGCTGTTGAGGCCTTTACACGTGGTGGTTCATCAGGACCAGTAAACATTGCTACATCAGGTGTATACCAATGGTGGTACACTATTGGTTTACGCTCAAATCAAGAATTATATGTAGGATCTGTATTTTTAGCATTACTTTCAGGTCTTTTCTTATTTGCAGGTTGGCTACATTTACAACCTAACTTCCAACCATCTTTATCATGGTTTAAAGATGCTGAATCACGTTTAAATCATCATTTATCAGGTTTATTTGGTGTAAGTTCTTTAGCATGGACAGGACATTTAGTTCATGTAGCTATTCCAGCATCACGTGGACAACACGTAGGTTGGGATAATTTCTTATCAGTGTTACCACACCCTGCAGGATTAGCACCTTTTTGGTCGGGTAATTGGGCGGCTTATGCCCAAAATCCTGATACTGCAGCACATTCGTTTGGTACTGGAGAAGGTTCTGGTACTGCTATTTTAACGTTTTTAGGTGGATTCCATCCACAAACTCAAAGTTTGTGGTTATCTGATATGGCACATCATCATTTAGCTATTGCAGTTTTATTTATTGTTGCTGGTCATATGTACCGTACTAACTTTGGTATTGGACACAGATTAGAAGCTATTTTAGAAGCTCATACGCCGCCTGCTAATTAACTGGCACTTTTGGTTGCAAAGCCAATTGAAAAATCTGTCATAACGGAAAAAATCTCGATTAACTATTAAAAAAAGAAAAAGATTGTAAATGGGTTTTTATCTAGACAATTCCGTGCCTAGTAATAAAAATGAAACGAACAGAAAGAATAGTCATGAAAATGGAGTAAATTTACTTCTAATGACGTCCAATTTTAATAAAAACCATTTTTGTGAAGTAAAAATGGGGCCTGGTTTATATCTTATTTGGAATACTGCAATGAATAAATTCTATATAGGTCAATCAAATAGTGTACCTACAAGACTGGGTTCACACTGGAAAGAATTACAAATAAAAAGACATGAATGTAAACCTATGCAACAAGATTGGAATAGTCTTGGAAGCCAACATTTTCAATTTATTTCTCTTGATGTCCATGAAAAATGGGCAAATGAAGAAAAACGCAAACAGGCTGAGCTCGAACTTATTCGTTTAAATAAATCTGTTGTTTACAACATACTAACTCCAGTTAAAGCGAAAAAGAACCAATATAAAAAACCAGTTCGTTTTAAAGATACCACCTATGCTAGTATAGCCGAAGCAGCGAGAATGCAAAACATAGGTGAAACTCAAGTAAGACGTTTACTCAGAGATATTAAAAACTCAGATTGGAGTCAAGTATTAACGGATGACTGCTTAGAAAAGAATTTTATTAATATTGAAAAAGCTAAAAAAGTTCGAGTTCATGATCAGGTTTATCGAAGTATACGTCAGGCTTCAATCCAAACCGGCATTAATAGAAGGACTTTGAGTCGTGATTTAGACTCATCTAAAAAAGATTATTGTTCTTATGTTGAAGAAAATCCATTATAGACTGTGCGAAGACCGTCACTAATTCAATAATAATGAAAGAATTCAATAATAATGAGAATTCCCCGGTATCGGAACATTATGTTGAAGCCACTCGTAGACACGCGGAAAGACTCAAAGAGTATCGTAGAGACTCGAGAATCCTCATTCATTTATTCTTACATTTAGTGCAGTTATTCGCCTTGAGATTACACTCGATTTTTTCACTTTTATGGGAAAAGAATAGACAAGGCACTTGTTCCTGGTTACTTCATTTTAATTACTAGGCTTAACGACTATCCCTTCGGGGAGTAGGCTTAAAGCCGAAACGACAGAGACTCTTTTCGCTTAAAAAAAGAGTTAAGATATAGTCTGATCTCAACAGTTATGTTGAGTTTAACATATATGGGTGGCCTTGGAAATGGTCATAAAGGATTATTTCATACTATTAATAACTCTTTACATTTCCAATTAGGTTTAGCTCTAGCATCAGTTGGCACTATTACATCTTTAGTAGCTCAACATATGTATTCATTACCACCTTATGCTTATTTAGCTGTTGACTTCACAACACAAGCATCTCTTTATACTCATCATCAATATATTGCTGGTTTTATTATGTGTGGTGCATTTGCTCATGGTGCTATTTTCTTTATTCGTGATTACGATCCTGAACAAAACAAAGGAAACGTTTTAGCACGTGTTTTAGATCATAAAGAAGCTATTATTTCTCACTTAAGTTGGGTTTCTCTTTTCTTAGGTTTCCACACTTTAGGTTTATATGTTCATAATGACGTTGTACAAGCATTTGGTACTCCTGAAAAACAGATCTTAATTGAGCCTGTTTTTGCACAATGGATTCAAGCTGCTCAAGGTAAATCTTTATATGGATTTGACTTATTATTAGCTTCTTCATCTAGTCCTGCTTACACAGCTGGACAAAGTTTATGGCTTCCAGGTTGGTTAGAAGCTATTAATAATAACCAAAACTCTTTATTCCTAACAATTGGTCCAGGTGACTTCTTAGTACACCATGCAATTGCTTTAGGTTTACACACAACAACACTTATTTTAGTTAAAGGTGCTTTAGATGCACGTGGTTCTAAATTAATGCCAGATAAAAAAGATTTTGGTTACAGCTTCCCTTGTGATGGACCAGGTCGTGGTGGTACGTGTGATATTTCAGCTTATGATGCTTTCTATTTAGCAGTTTTCTGGATGTTAAACACCATTGGTTGGGTAACTTTCTATTGGCATTGGAAACATTTAACTTTATGGCAAGGTAATGTTTCACAATTTGATGAATCTTCTACTTATTTAATGGGTTGGTTAAGAGATTACTTATGGTTAAACTCATCACAACTTATTAATGGGTATAACCCATTTGGTATGAACAGTCTTTCTGTTTGGGCATGGACTTTCCTTTTTGGGCATTTAGTTTATGCGACTGGATTCATGTTCCTTATTTCTTGGCGTGGTTACTGGCAAGAATTAATTGAAACATTAGTTTGGGCACATGAAAAAACTCCTTTAGCTAATTTAGTTTACTGGAAAGATAAACCAGTAGCTTTATCAATTGTTCAAGCACGTTTGGTAGGTTTAGCTCATTTCTCCGTAGGCTATATCTTTACTTATGCTGCATTCTTAATTGCTTCTACTTCAGGACGTTTTGGTTAAGAATTTATAAACTTAACTCAATTTTTTACAAAAAAACTTTTCCCTAAAACAAAAACTTTTCGAGTTTTTGTCTCTAGCCGAAACAAATTTAGGGCGGGACCGTTCGAATAAAACTGCTAGGCCTATGCTAGTCCTACGCGTAGCCCTAGTAGTTGCGTCGCGTCGGCTACGCTAGATTTTATTTGACACTCGACGCGACGCCCTACGGGCTAGCATAGGCCTAGCGCGTTTGAAAAACGCTGACATGGTGTCCGTTCTTTTTAAATAGTTGTATAAATTTGTAAAGATAGAGAAAAATATCAGTTTGTATGGTAAAAAAAAAAAAAATATGAAGTTGAATACCATTGTGCGAAGCGTAGGGCAAAAACTCTTCGAGTTTTTGTCGTCAATAAAACAACTTCGTTGTTTTATTGAGACTCCCGTTTTCGACGCTAGCCCTTCGGGCGTCGCGAAGGCGACGGCCTACGGCCTAGTAGTTCGTAAAGCGGGAGTTTCGGCCTTCGCACAATTCCAATATCTAAATAATTAGATTAAGCTAAAAGATTTTCTTAGTTGTTGGTTATCTAACATAAAAGGTTTTTTTAGTTTAATCTAATTAATTTACTATATCGAATAAAAACTTTGTTTCCGGGATACAGATTTTATTCGATATATTTGAGTTTTTAGAAGCAAAACGATGAGATAAGCTTCTTTTTTCGACAAAGACGTTTACGCCAAACTTAGTTATTTATTGATATATTAAACAAATTTAATCAATAGATTAGTAAACTTTATTTCTAAAGATTAGTAAACTTTATTTCTAATCTTAAACTCGGAAGCTTCTAGACCTGCCCCAGTTTTTCTTGAGAACGGGGCGGGAACGTGATTTTTTTAATTTTAAAAAATGTTTTCTCTCTTTCTCTCGGAAACTTTGTTTCCGAGAGAAACTC
>SL_5KL_010_SEDDRAFT_10001173_pt1 | contig 16094 bp, 15 predicted proteins | sample SodLakKL_010_SED_FD_9118 | JGI IMG/M metagenome (IMG submission 9118)
GGTCACCGCCAGCCATGAGGGGTGCCGCGTCCTGATACTCAATGTGACGAGGCCTTTCGGCGCCCGCCTACGCTGCCATCTCTGCAGCGAGGACGTCCCTGCCATCGTTGAGCGGCTCAGGCCCGAGCTGACGGTGCTGACGCACATGGGCGTGAAGATGGTGGAGCAGGGGCCGGAGGAGCAGGCCCTCAGATTGGAGAGGATGACGGGAAGCAGAATAGTCGCCGCTCGGGACATGATGCGTCTGGACATCGGCGACTCCCTCCGGGTTAATGCACCAACCCTTTTATAGTAGTGCAAATATAGTCAGAAATGCTCCAAGGCTGATGGGTCCGTTTCTCCTCCTAGAACCATGCATCCCCTTCCCGTCGGCCTTGGAGATTCACCCTTCGCAAAACCATATTACCGTTCTCCCCCATTCGGCAACGATGAGCTTGGAGCGCAGGGTGCTGGAGAGGGTGAGGCCCGATGCGGAGGAGAGGGCGCGCACCCTGAGGGCCGCCGAATCGTTGCTGTCATCGATCGAAAGGCATCCGCTGTTCTCCCCCGATGATATGGAGGCGCTCCTGGTAGGCTCGGTGAGGAAGGACACCTACCTCAACACCCCTGACATGGACGTCTTCCTGGTATTCCGCCAGGGCATGGAGCTGGAGAGCATGGCCTCCATCTGCTCCCGCATCGGGGCCGACCTGCTGGAGGGCATCGAGGAGCGTTTCGCCGACCATCCCTATGTGCATGGCGTCTATGCCGGGCTCGAGGTGGACCTCGTGCCCTGCTACCGCATGGAGGCGGGGGGCCGTGTGGTCAGCGCCGTGGACCGGACCCCTTTGCACACCCGGTACATAACTGAAAGGATGAGCGAGGCCCAGAAGGACGAGGCCCGTCTGCTCAAGGCGTTCATGAGGGGCATAGGAGTCTACGGAGCGGACTCCAAGCACCTGGGGTTCTCCGGCTACCTGGTGGAGCTGTTGGTGCTGCGCTACGGCGACTTCCGTTCGGTCCTGGAGGCGGGCTCCTCCTGGCGGTTCGGCGAGATGCTAGGGGACCCCCCTGCGCACAGCGACGGAGGGGCGCTGCTGATTAGGGACCCTGTCGACCCGGAGCGGAATGTGGCTTCAGCGCTGCATGTGGACAGCTTCTCCCTCTTCGTCCATGCCTGCCGATGCTACCTTGAGGAGAAGGACGAGAGGTTCTTCTTTCCCCGGGAGCGCCCCCTGATGGAGCCTGGAGAGGCGGAGAGGGGCTTCGAGGCCGCCGGAACCAAGTCCGTCACCGTCGCGTTCGCCATCGAGGGGCTCAGCGATGACAACCTCCATTCCCAGGCGAGGAGGACGGAGAGGGGGCTGTCCGCGGCATTGGATTCACATGGTTTCAGCGTGCTGCGCTCCGCCTTCGTGGTCGGCAGCGACCTGCGTATCGCCTTCGAGCTGGAGGACGATGTCCTCCCCGCCTCAATGGTGCACAACGGCCCCCCCGTGTGGATGTCCCACAGCGGCCGGTTCCTGCGGCGCTGGTCAGAGGATGCGTTGCGGCATCCTTTCATCGAGAGCGGCAGATGGGTGGCCATAGTCCCCCGGGAGCTGCGCCGCGCCAAGGACTTCCTGCTTCAAAGGGTGGAGCACGCCTCCATAGGCGCTGGTCTGCGCGGAAGAAGGATGGAGGTGCTGGACCATGAAGAGGGCCTGATGGAGGGCAACATGCCAGCGATAAGCGCCCTCCTGGACGCGCGCTTGCCCTGGGAGTTCTAGAGGATCAGGCCGTTTTGCGGATCTCGTACCTGTCGCTGATGGCCTCATTGCCCGCGGTGTCGACCGCCACTATCCTGAAGTCGTATTCGGCGGCGCCGCTGTCTAGCTTGAACTCATGGCTCCAGATGTGGTCCTCCCCCTTCACCATCTCGAACTCCTGGTATTCAGCGCCGCCCTTGCGCAGTTTCAATGTTACGCTTTCCAGCTCGCCGTTGTCTACCACTTCCGCCTCGATCTTGGCATCGGCCTCATCTGCGTAAGTGAAGGAGAAGCGGTTGTCTCCGGTGATCTCGACCTCGCTCCAGCCGTCGTCATCGAAGAAGAACACGGGCTCCCCTATCTCCGGGTCGGCGTAGTCGCTTATGGGCGGGTTCATGGCGATTATCCAGACAGCGAGGAAGAGGAATATGAAGGTCAGATAGTTGCCTATCATCGTCTTCTTCTCGATGTCGGCTATGTTGACCCTGAATATCTGGAGTATGGTGCCGAGGGCCCCGATGCTGACGAAGAGCAGCAATGCGCCGGCGGCAACGCCGATGAGCGACGTGAGGAAGTACGCGAAGATGCCCAGGACCACAGCGAGAACGACCACGAGGCCAAGTACCTTGGTGGTGAATATGTCGTTCTCGAGGAACTCCCGCTCATCGAATTCAGGAGGCACGAATTCGTACTCTTCCTCCTCCTTCTTCTTTTTAGGGGACCTCCTCTTCTTCTTGGCCATGTCCACCAGAACTACACTTGCAATATAAATCTTTTTGACCTGGAGAGCGTTAATGACTATCGATCGGAGGGCCTGGATGGGTCATGGAGGATGATCACTTTCATCCTCCTCCCCCCTCGCTCTTTAAAAACAATCTACAGCATAAGTGACAGTGATAGCATGGCCAAAATAAGCCTAGAGGAATTACCAGGAGTGGGACCCGCGATATCAGAGAAACTCCGCGAATCAGGATACAAGGACATAATGGCCATCGCCGTAGCTTCGCCCAGGACTCTGGCTGATGAGTGCGAGATAGGCGAGAAGAAGGCACAGGACATCATCGAGGGCGCCAAGATGTACGCCGATGTCGGTGGATTCGAGAGCGGCGAGGACATAATGGAGCGGCGGAAGAGCATCAAGAAGCTCACCACCGGCTCCAAGGCCTTCGATGAGCTGATGGGCGGAGGGTTGGAGACCCAATCGATAGCCGAGTTCTACGGCGAGTTCGGAAGCTGCAAGACCCAGATCTGTTTCCAAGCGGCGGTGAACGCCACCATGCCCGAGGAGATGGGCGGGTTCGATTCCGAGGTCATAATGATCGACACCGAGAACACCTTCCGGCCGGAGAGGATCGTGCAGATGTCCGAGCATCTGGGACTGGATCCGGTGGAGACCCTCAAGAAGATCCATGTCGCCAGGGCCTTCAACTCCCACCACCAGATACTCCTGGTGGAGAAGGCGGCCGAAATGGCGAAGGAGAGGAAGGTCAAGCTCCTGATAGTGGACTCGCTCACATCGCACTTCCGTGCCGAGTACGTCGGGAGAGGAAGCCTGGCGGAGAGGCAGCAGGTCCTGAACCGCCACATGCACGACCTCTTGGAGTTCGCCACCCTGAACAACGCCCTGATCGCGGTCACCAACCAGGTCTCCGCCAAGCCGGACGCGTTCTTCGGCGACCCCACCAGGCCCATCGGCGGGCATATCGTCGGCCACACCGCCACCTTCCGCGTCTATCTGCGCAAGGGCAAGGCCGGCAAGAGGATAGCGCGCCTGGTCGACTCCCCCAACCTCCCTGAGGGCGAGGCCGTCTTCACCATAACGGAGCAGGGTGTTATAGACTGAAAACCATACAGGGTCCGAATGGACCCTTTTCTTTTCGAACTTTCGGGCGAGCATCCCAGCATGCCTCTGGCCGAGGCCCTCTCCTTGCTGGCGTTGGAGCCTCGCTGCCAGGTTGAGGAGAGCGGGCCCGGCTACCTGGTCTGCAGCATGGAGGAGGCCTCGCTGGACAGGCTGGCCGAGCGCCTCGCCCTCACCCACCGAATCGGCAGGCACCTGCTCACCTGCCATCCCGATGAGCTTTGGCGAAAGGCCGAGGACCTCGAGCTACCCCCTGGCAGCTTCTCGGTGCGGGTAAAACGCTTCGAGAGCGCCATGCCTGAGGCGGACACCCGTTCATTGACACGCAGGATGGGCGGACTGTTCAAGGACAACAAGGTCGACCTGAGCAAACCCGATATGGAGCTGAGGGTGCTCCTCTCCGACAGGGTCAGCATCCATGTCGTCAGGCGCGTCATCGACCGCAGGTCCCTGGAGACCCGCAAGGTCGCCGAGCGCCCCTTCTCCTCCCCCATATCCTTGCATCCACGCTTCGCCCGGGCGTTGGTGAACATGACCGGGGTCAGGCCGGGTGAGGCTTTGCTCGACCCCTTCTGCGGCACGGGCGGCCTCCTTCTCGAGGCGGCCTCCATGGGAATCCGGGCCATCGCCAGCGACATATCCGAAAGCATGGTCGAGGGATGCCGTGACAACCTTGCGCATTACGGCCACGAGCTCTTCGACCACGCTGTCTGCGATGTGGGCGAGATCGGGGACCGCTTCGGGCATCTGGCGGCTGTCGCCACCGACCCTCCCTATGGCAGGTCGACCAGCACCGGGGGCGAGCCCCTCGAGGAGCTTTACGCGAGGACAGTTGACGCGTCCTACGGGGTGCTGAGAAGAGGAGGCTCACTGGGCATCACCCTCCCCTCCCCCCTGTCGGCCCGTAGCGGCTTCCAGGAGGTCTACCGTTTCTCGCAGAGGGTGCACCGCTCGCTGACCCGCAACTACCACGTGCTGGAGAAACGGGCGTGATGCGGCCCCTCATGCGGTCTGTATCGGAAGCGGGGTGAAGCAGAACAGCAGGAGGAGCAGCGCCACGCCCGCCAAGGCCTTCCTCTTCCTGTCTAAAGGGGTGATGTCGTCGAGCGGCGGCGGGTGAATGACTCCCAGGAAATAGATAAGCGCCGCGAATATCAGCCATCCTGTGTAGAAGAAGGAGAGCGCCAGGAGCGCGGCGACGGTCGCTATGCCCAGCCATTTCGTCCTCTCGCCCAGCACCGACCTGGCGATATGCCCCCCGTCCAGCTGTCCTGCGGGGAGCAGGTTGATCCCCGTTACGAAAAGGCCTAGCCAGGCGGCGAAGAGGGTGGGGTGCATGAACATCCCCTCCGCCGCAGGGTAGAGCATTGAGACCAGCTGCATGCCCAGCGGAACGCCTAATATCCCCAGTATCTCCGTCCCCCCTTGGGCCACCTGCCCGCCGACGGCGGTCAGGTGGTAGCCGAGGAACAGGACCGGCAATGTGACGATGAATCCGCCGATGGGCCCGGATATCCCCACATCCATCAGAGCCTTGCGGTTGGGCAGCGGCTCCCTGATGGATATGAACGCCCCGAAGGTCCCGATCGGCGGTATGGAGGGTATGAAGAAGGGCAGCGACGCGTTCAGTCCGTGCCTTCTCGCCATGAAGAAATGGGATAGCTCGTGGGTGCCGAGGATCAGCAGCAGAGGGAGGGCGAAATAGACCGCCCCCCAGAAGAGGTTGCCGGGGGCGAGGATGTCCAATTCTCCGCTGTAGCTCCCCCACAGGAAAGAGCCGGAGATGACGGTGGTGGCCATCGTGAGCATCAGCATGATCTGGTTCACCCTCACCGACCGGGTGTTGATGGGGGGCATCTTCATCACCCCGATGCTGTAGCGGTCGCCGGAATCCCGGAGGGTGGCTATGAACCCCATATCCCGGAGCTTTTTGCGCAGGGCCTCGAAGTCCTCCTCCATGTCCCCCAGGGATGAATCGACCAGAAAGACCACGCCCTCGGAGTAGACCATAACCTGCCTCACGGGGAAGCGCCTTCCCACCTCCCTGTTCAGGAGTTCGATGGTCTCCTTGCCTGAGGGCATCGTTACCCGTAGTTGTTACCACATCAATAAACTAGCGGAGCCACATGCGGCTGCACAAACAATTTCAATGGGAAACGGGATGACTGGCCGTGAATCGCTTCCTCCATTTGTTCCGATTGGGCAACTGCTTCATGGGAGTCATAGGCCTGACGGTGGCCGCCTTCATCGGCGCCGGCGCCGACCTGCTCGAGCACTGGCGGAATCTGGTTGTGGCCTCGGTGGTTGTATTCACATTCATCGCGGGAGGCAACTCCCTCAACGACTACATCGACCGCGAGGTCGATCGGATAGCCCACCCCGAGCGGCCGATCCCATCGGGGAGGATGGAGGCGGGCACCGCACTGAAGGTCTCGGCCGTGGCGTTCAGCGTGGCCATCCTCCTGTCGGGACTTCTCTCATGGGAAGCGGCCGCGGTGGTCATAGCCGCCATAGTACTCATGCTCGCCTATGAGTTCCGCTATAAGAGCACCGGCATCGTCGGCAACGTTATAATCGCGGTGCTCACCGGTCTGCTCTTCATACTCGGCGGCGTGGTGGTGGGCGCGGTCATCAACACCGTTGCCATCGCGGGCATGGCGGGGCTGGTGACCATCGGCAGGGAGATAACCAAGGACATCGAGGACATCGAGGGCGATATCGACCGCCGCACCCTCCCCATGGTCATCGGTGAGAGGAACGCCGGCATGGTCGCCGCCATCTGCTACCTCTCCGGTGTGGCGCTGAGCATGCAGCCGGTCCTGGCCGGGCTGTTCAACGACCTGTACCTGGGGGCGGTGCTGGTTGCGGATGCAATCTTTATATACTGCGCTTGGATTCTTTTCAAGGACCCGCGTAGCGGCCAGAGGTACGCGAAATTCGGCATGATGGTCGCGCTGATAGCTTTCATACTCGGAGGATTTTGATGACAGTCAAGGATTACCTACTTGAAAGGATGGCCGGAGGCACGATTCACATGACGCTCGTCGACCCTGACAAACAGGCTCCAGAGCTGGCCGCAGAGGTCGCGGCCAACGCCGAGAGGATGGGGACCGACGCCATCATGATAGGCGGATCCACCGACGTCAACCAGATGAACCTCGACGAGACCGCCGCCGCCATCAAGAAGGCCGTGCAGATCCCGGTGATCTATTTCCCGTCCGGGGCCCACGCCATCTCCAGGCATTGCGACGCGCTCTACTTCATGAGCATGCTCAACAGCCGCGATGTGCGCATGGTCATCAGGGAGCAGGCCATGGCGGCGCCGGTGGTGAAGAAGCTGGGCCTGGAGCCGGTGTCGATGGGGTACATCCTCGTCGAGCCGGGCATGAAGGCCGGAGAGGTCGGACAGGCCGACCTGGTGAAGAGGGACGACCCCATGGCCGCATTGGGCTATGCCCTGGCGGCAGAGTGCCTGGGAATGGACTTCGTCTACCTGGAGGCGGGCAGCGGCGCCGACCAGCCCGTGCCCCCTGAAATGATATCGACCGTCAAGAGCGTTCTGTCGGTCCCCCTGATAGTAGGAGGGGGCATCCGGGACCCCGAGACTGCGCTGGCCGCCAAGAGGGCGGGGGCCGACGCCGTCGTCACCGGTACCCTGGTGGAGAAGGACGGCTACCATCAGGAGCTCGAATCGGTGATAGCGGCGATCAGGTCCTAGGAACCATGTCGAGCAGCATCCGGTGGATGCGCTTGTCGGTGGAAAGCTCAGGATGGAAGGAGAGCGCCAGCAGGCTGCCCTGCCTCACCATCACCGCCTTCCCGTCGAAATAGGCCAAAGGCCGGCAGCGGCCCCAGCATTCCTCAATCACCGGCCCCCTGATGAAGACCGCCGGGAATGCCCGGTCCAGGCCCTCCACCTCCAATCGGCATTCGAAGGACTCCCGCTGTCGTCCGAAGCGGTTGCGTGAGACCCTCATGTCCATCAGGCCCAGGAGCTCGGTGCCTGTCCTTTTCACTTCGTCATCGCCCTGCTTCGCCATGAGGACGCAGCCGGCGCAGGTGCCCATCATCGGCGTCCCTGAAGCGGCCATCTCCCGGATCGGCCCCATCATGCCCGACCTCTGTAGGAGCTTGGCTATGGTTGTGCTCTCCCCTCCTGGCAGAACTAGGCAGTCAAGGCCTTCAAGGTCGTCAGGGCCGCGGACCGCCACCACCTCGCCCTCCTGACCCTCTTCGCGCATGGCGGCGCGCAGCGAGAGCGCGTGCTCCGGGGCCGCGCCCTGCAAGGTGAGGACTCCTGCCCTGATCATCCTGGACCTCAATCGTAATGCTTCCGTCTGTCGACGATGACCTTCGCCTTGGATGCGTAATCCTTGGTGCCAGCGTCGCGGAATTCGATCCGCGGCGGCTCCAGCAGCTCCTCGTCGATGCCCTGCTCGATCTCGGCGATGGACGTCAAGGCGTCCACCAGGCGCTGGCGCAGGTCCTCGTCGGGCCTCTCGGTCTCCACGCAGAAGGTGAGCACGTCCTTGTACCCCTCACGGTCGATGGTCAGCTGGTAGCTCACCACCTCCGGGAACTGGAGGAGCGCCTCGTCGAAGAGCAGAGGATAGACCTTCTGTCCCAGCCCGATCTTCGTCATCAGGTCCAGGCGCCCTCCGGGCTTGCCGATGCGGCGGTTGAAACGGGTGCCGCAGTCGCATTCAGGCGGATAAAGGAAGCTTATGTCCCGGGTGCGATAGCGGATCAATGGAGTGGCCTCGGCATTGAGGCTGGTGACCACCAGCTCGCCCTTCTCACCATCGGGGACGTGCTCGCCGGTCTCCGGGTCGATGACCTCGAAAAGCATGTTGGCCTCATCGGTGTGGAGGCCGTCCCTCTCGTCGCACTCTATGGCGCAGGCGAGGCCGAACTCGGTCATGCCCCACACATCGAGCACCGGGCATCCCCACGCCTCCTCGAGGATCCCCCTCATCGCCTCGGAGAGGGGTTCAGCGGCGCATATCACCTTCTTGATCCCCAGTGACTTGAGGTCCACGCGCTCGCCGGCGAGCACGGTGACGCGGTAGATGAAGGAGGGCAGCCCGATTATGTAGGTGGAGTTGTTCTCGGTGATTGTCTGCATCTGCTCGGATATGTCCACGCTCGCCGAGTTCGAAGAACCGTAGCCTGCCACCATGCACGCCCCCGCCAGCATCAGGCTGGGGTCCCAGGCGCCCACGGTGGGGAACATTATGTGGAGCACGTCGCCCTTCTTCATTCCCACGTTCATGAGCGCGGAGGAGATGATGTCTATCTTCGCCAGCAGGTCCTCGCGGGTGTAGAACACCCTTTTCCTGACCCCGGAGGTGCCGGTGGTGGTGAAGGCCCTCTCGGTCTTGGTCATCGACACGCAGAGGAAGTGGTTGGGCTCCACCGCCATCTCGTCCGGCGTGGTCATAGGTATGCGCACCAGGTCCTCATAGCTGCGTATGTCATCCGGCGATACGCCGGCCTCGCGGAATCTGTCCTTGTAGAATATGGAGTTCTCCTGCACATAGCGCATCTGTTCACGGACGCGGAAGAGCTGGTACTCCCTGAACTCCTCAGGGCCCACCGTGTCCAGCTTCTTCCTGCCGATCGCCTTCTGGAGCTCGGGGCTCTTCTTGAGGGTCTCCTTGGCCTTGAGGGCCATCCACTCCTCCAGAGGGTTCTCGCTGTCCTCGGGTATCTTGTTGGAGAGGAGCTTTCTGCGGACGATGGCGATCTTGACCCGTTTCCAAGCGCTCATGCCCTCTGAATCCAGTGATGCATAGATAACATTATTGTATACCGGGAAGAAAAGATAATGTGCCTGCAATGGGAATCCTCCCGCATGGACACCGATTGGGCAAAGGTATCCCGCCGCCTGCAGGAGGACGTGCGGCTCCGCGGGGACGCCGTCGCGGTGAGGTTCATGGAGAGCGCTTCGGAGCTCAGCTCCTTCCCCGGCAGGGTGATGCGGGACACCGCCATTTGCCAGATGATCCTCCGGGCCCGTTTCGACGGGGCAGACGGGGTGCTGGCCTCTTCACCGTCGACCATGCGTTGCGTCTGGGGCGCGGCGGCGCTGGGATTGATAGCCACCCCCTCCCGCCTGAGCAGGGGGCAGCTCTACCTGGGATTCGTCCAGGACCTCGAGGCCGGGGAGAGGATGCACTCGCGCATGGGGATGATGGGCGATGAAGGCAGGAGGCACGGGGCGGTGGAGATATCGCCACTGGCGCACTGCCGGGGGGACCCGGACGTGGTGGTGATCTACGGCACCCCGGGCCAGATGCTCCGTCTCATCATCGGCCTGCACTTCGAGAATGGCGGGGCCATCTGCAGCCCGGTCACTGGTCAGGCCTCGGTTTGCGCCTCGATATCCCGCGCCCATGATAAGGGGGAGCCCTCCCTCGACATACCTTGCATCGGCGACCGCCTTTACGGCCTGGTGGGCGATGACGAGATGGTGATGGTCCTCCCCGCCGATCTGATTCCAGGGCTGATGAGGGGGCTGGAGGGCAGCAGGCCGATGGCCCCCTACCCCTTCCGGCCCTTCACCCGTTGGAGCCCCGTGTTCCCGCCTGCGATGCTGCCTACCAAGGAGGAGCTGGAGTAGGGCCTGGTGGTATCGTGAATTGTAAATAGGGGGAAGCCTTTAACTTCGACCACAAGACCGGAGAGAATGCAAAATGGTACTGACCCCCGAGATGGCTAGAGCCGGCGTGACGCCGCAGATGTTGTCGTCGACGCACAGATTCACCTGCCCCAAGTGCGGGAAGGAGTTCAGCATGTTCCAGTCCAGGGCGATAGCCTGCAGGGGCTGCCCCAAGGTCAACCAGAACTGCAAGAACGTACGTTGCGTCCATTGCGACCAGGAGTTCCCCATACTTGGTTTCGTGGTCAACACCAAGGAGAAGGAGAAGTTCCTCACCAACTACATGAGCGGCGTGGTCAACAAGCACTACGGCAGCTTCGGCTACAACCGCCGCCGCTGAACCCCCTTTTTAAAAAAAAGAGGCCTGGGCCTCATTCCTTGATCTTCTCACCGTAAGGCCTGAAAACCTGATGGCGGTAGAGCGTCTCCCCGTCCTTGTTGTTGACGTTGAACAGGCAGAAGGGCACCAGCCGCCCGTCGGGGGTCACCATGTGGATGCAGCAGCGCTCCCAGCGCTCCGTCTCGCCGCTCCAGACGTCCTGGAAGGCCATGGATGACACGGTGAGGTAGTGGGTCTTGGCCCGGTCGACGAATGCCGCCCAGCTGTTGTCGTCGCTCTCCGAGGGGCCGTCCATTGTCTCCTCGATGAAGCGCCAGAACTGGGAGACCTCGGTCCGGGTCTTCTCGGCGATGTTGTCCGTCGACCGTGGAGGCCCCAGCGCCATGGTGGTCATGGGGAACAGGGACTTGTCCGGAAGCACGACCGACAGCGATTTGATGTCGCAGTGGACGTTGGAGCAGGAGGTGGGGATGAAGTTGTCCGCCTTCAGCATGCCCATGGTCTGCTCCTCAATCGCCTTGGCGAGCTGTGAGAGGGTGACGCGGTCCTCATCGGAGGGGTCGGCGGGGTAGCGTCCCACGTAGAAGATGGGCTGGAAGTGTATGCCCTTGACGGTGGGCACGTTCTCGGTGGCGAAGCGTATCATCTCCCCCACGTTGTCCAGGTTGATGGTGGGCGACACCGTGGCGACCAGGGTGACGCCCATGCCCAGCTCGGCGCAGTTTGCCAATGCCTGCTTCTTGAGCTCGAAGAGGTCCCGGCCGCGGGTCTGGCGGTAGATCTCGTCCCTGGTGCCGTCGAATTGGAAATAGAAGGTGTCCACGCCGGCCTCCTTGAGCGCCTTCAGGTACTCCTTCTCCTTGGCTATGCGCAGGCCGTTGGTGTTCACCTCGATGTGCTCGATGCCCATCTCCTTGGCCAATCGGACTATGTCAGGGAGGTCGTCCCTGATGGTGGGCTCCCCGCCGCTCAGCTGCACGCAGCGGGGGCTCGGCACATAGTCCACCACGGTCTGCAGCATCTTGCGGATCAGGTCCATGTCGGGATGGAAGCGGTAGTCGCTGTTGGCGCGGGCGAAGCAGATGGGGCAGTTCATGTTGCAGAGGTTGGTGACCTCCACCACATTGAGGCAGGTGTGCTGCTTGTGCTCGGAGCAGAGCCCGCAGTCCTGGGGGCAGTCCTTCATCTCCTCGACCATGAACTTGTCCGGGGGCTTCTGCACCGCTGCGAAGTCGTAGAGATGGAGATACTCCTCCACGCCCTCCCATATCCTCACCTTCCAGCTGCCGTGCTCGTCACACTCCTTGACGATGTAGACGACGTCGTCCTCGGCGATCTTCTCGGCGGGTATGGTCTTGAGGCATTTGGGGCACAGGGCCGCGGTCTCACCTAGCTTCCTGGACATGATTGCACCGTTCCAGCACGGCATCGCTGACGCTGATAATAATGCTTTGCGAAGAACTGGAGATGGGATAAAAAGGGAAATAAGGATGCCGCTCTCGCGGCGTTTGGTTTTATGCCCTCTTCTGCTCGAAGAGACCCTCAGCGGCTGCCAGAGCGCTGGCGGCCAGGTACTCCTCGAACCAGGACTCTCCCGAGGTGGGCTCGCACATGCAGGGACCGGAGCGGGTCGCTCCCATGTAGGTCAGGTTGGAGTGGCCCTTCCTGACCTGGGCGCCGTTCTTGGCGTAGGTCCATCCCTCGGCATCGGAGGTGTCCTGCACGATGTCGAGGATCTTCATCTTGTGCGCGTAGCCGGAGTTGACTACGGCCTTCCCTCCGTCGACAGAGTAGTCGGCATATACGGTGAGGTCTCCGATCTCCTTCTTGGCGATGTTCTTCTCGCCATTGGTGATCTTGTCGTTGGAGCCCTCCGCATATTCGATGACAGCCTTTATGTCATCCTCCTTGAGGCCCCTGGAACCAAGGACCTCCTTGACTGCGTCAGAAAATTCAAACTCCATCTTAATCACCTCACCATGTTCCGTATGTGCCGAAGTCCCTGGCCGCGCGGGTCATAGCGAGCATGTTGCCCGGTATGGTGTACGGTGGGCATTCACACGAGTTGCCGAGGATGTATCCCTTCTTGGCGTCGCGACCGGCAAGGAGCTGCTCCTTGCTCTGCTCGTAGACGGCCTTGGGGTTCGGGTTGATCATCAGCTTGGTGTCGACCGAACCCATGACGGTGGATACGTCCTGGAACTCCTCCTTCAGGAGCTCGCCGGGGAAGACCTTCGATCCCTTGTAGCCCACGTGGGTAACGGTGAAGGGCGACCATACCAGGTTGTCCCTGAAGACCTTGTAGGAGGTCTCGTGGTTACCGCACATGTGGTAGAAGATCTGAGGCCCGGCCCCCCTCCTGAAGCACTGGTCCACGTAGTGGCCCATCTTCTTGGCGGAGAACTCCTCGACCTGCTCGTCGGCGAATATGTCGTTGTTCGCAAGCACCGAGCCCACGATGAGCATGGCCATGCCATACTTGTCGGACAGTGCATCGGCGCCGTTGACCGATGTCTCCACGTAGGTGTCGACCAGCTTGTGCGCCAGGTCCGGCTCCGTGAAGGTCCACATGATGAACTCCTCAACCCCGACCAGCTCAGAGGCCGCCCCCACCAGGTCGAATCCGTAGGATATCGGAACCAGGGTGTGGGGCAGGTTCTCTGCGACGTAGTCGTAGAGGTTGAAGAACAACGGCATCGTCCAACCCTTCAGTAGGTCTTCCTTGGCTATGGGCTCTGCCTTCTCCACGTCCTCGGGGCCCCATACGGGTCCCGTCGGGATGGGGGGCAGGGTCTCCTTGTACTCCAGGGTGATCCCCAGCTCGGTGACCCACGGGAGCGAGAAGAACCAGTGGGTGACCGGCAGGAGGTCGTAGAGTTCGGAGATATAGCCAACGCAGTGGATGCCCAGCTCGGGCTTCTCATAGAAGTCCCGGATGGTGTACCCACAGGCCACGGCAGCGTGCGATAGGATAATCGGATCCACATCGATTCTGTCGTGGAAGTTGTCTACGAAGGGACTTGCAAATCTCTTGACGGCATTCGCATGCCATCCGTCGAGATCGTTTTTCGGAAACAGCTCTTCGTAACCCATTGCAATCCCTAGGTCATGTTACATTAATCAGTGTATTTATACGTTGCCATGTCTTGTTCGCAACTTTGTTTCACTATGGAAATTTTTATGCCTATTTGGGGTTATCAAACAAGTAAAATCGTAAAAAAATGCAACAATGTTGCAAAAATCTATGTTTTATCCCGTGGATGGCGCCCATCCGCCCCCTCCCCTCCTGTGGGACGGTCAACGGAAAACTATAATGCGCTCACGAATGATAACCTTTGGGGCGGAGGGCGGAGTCCATGAGGTTGATTTCCTGGAATGTCAACGGCCTGCGTTCAGTGCAGAAGAAGGGATTCGCAGAGTGGTTCCGGTCCCAGTCACCGGACGTGCTCTGCCTGCAGGAGACGAAGGCCTGGCCGGAGCAGATCGGCCCGGAGCTGGCCGATATGGAGGAGTATTCATTGCATATGTCGAGGCCGGAGAGGAAGGGCTACTCCGGCGTGGCCACCTACACCCGCGAGGAGCCACTCGAGGTGAGCTTCGGGTTCTCTCCGCGCTTCGATGGCGAGGGCAGGCTCTGCCTCTGCCGCTATCCTGAATTCACGCTGCTGAACGTCTACTTCCCCAACGGCAAGGCCTCGCCGGAGAGGCTGGCCTACAAGATGGAGTTCTACGAGGAGTTCCTGGAGTTCTGCAGGGGGCTCCTGGAGGACGGGGAGAGCGTGGTGGTGTGCGGTGATGTGAACACCGCCCACAAGGAGATCGACCTGGCGAGGCCGAAGGAGAACTCCGACATATCCGGCTTCCTTCCGCAGGAGAGGGAGTGGATCGACCGTTTCCTCGGCATCGGGTTCGTGGACAGCCTGCGGGAGTTCGATGGGCGCCCTCACCTCTACACCTGGTGGTCAATGCGGACGCGGGCCCGCGAGAGGAACGTCGGATGGAGGATAGACTACTTCCTGGTGAGCGAGGACCTGAAGGGGTCCATGAGCGGGGCGGGCATAATGCCGGAGGTGATGGGCTCGGACCACTGCCCCATCTATCTGGACCTGGACCTCTGATAGACGACCAGCGTGCGGAGGCGGTTCAGGGCCGCCGCCAGCTCCTGCCTCCGGAACATCGCCCGGTCTCCGTTGAGCTCCCCCAGGCGGTCGAGGCCCCCCTCCTCGATGCCGGACACCACCAGATCGGCCAGCTCCCGGAAGCTGCGGTCCCCGTCCATGGCCTTCCATGCGCAGACCAGCGCATCGGCCAGGGCCCGCGCCTGCGAGATGTCCACCAGCTGCTCCACCGCGGAAAGGTCTATCTCCTCCTTCCCGAACGATATTGCGTCCAAGGAGCGGGCCGACACCCTCTCCCTCCGCCCTCCCCTGCTGGGGTCCAGGCTCTGGGCCAGCGGCACCCTCTCCGCAGGGGTTTCAAAGACGTCAGGGGCCTCACGGTCCCGGCCGCTGGGGAATTGGGCCGCGACCCTTCTGGCATCCTCCGTGGCCTCCAAGGCGCGGTAGCCGCTCATCATGATCACCGTGTCAGCGATGTCCAGGAAGTCACCGGAGCCGCCTATCACCATCATGCAGCTGCATCCCGTGGCCTCCATCATCGGCCGCACCCGGTCCACGAAGGGGGTGATGGGCTCATTGTCCTTGCTCACCAGCCTCTGCATGCGCAGGTCCCGGGTCATGAAATTGCTGGCGGAGCTGTCCTCGTCTATGAGCAGGAGGCTGGATCCGCCCTCCAGGGCCTCGATCACATTGGTGGCCTGGGACGTGGAGCCGCTGGCGTTGTCGCTGCAGAACGCCGAGGTCTCCACCCCTCCCGGGAGCTCGCCGATGAAGGAGGATATGTCCACCTTCTCGGCGCGGCGGCCGTCCTCGGCCCTGATCTTCACCGCGTCCGGGACGGTGACGGCGAGCTCCCTCCCGTCGCCGGGGATGTGGTCGTAGACGCCGTGCTTGACCGCGTCCAGGAGGGTGGATTTCCCGTGGTATCCTCCCCCTATCACGAGCGTCAGCCCCGTTGGCACCCCCATGCCCTCCACCGTGCCGGCGTGGGGGAGCTCGAAGGAGGCCCTCAGGGCATCAGGGGAGCGGAAGGGCAGGGCGCCCGACAGCGGCCCCTGGTCCACCCCGCTGCTGCGCGGCAGCACCGAGCCGTCGGCGATGAAGGCCACCAGGCCCCTCTCCCGCAGGGAGCCTCGCAGCGCCTGAGCATCCTCGGCGCAGTCGAGGTGGCGGCGGAGGCGGGGCTCCTTGTGGGAGCGGAACAGCATCGATTCGCGGGCGATCCGCGGGAGGAACTCCGTCAGGAGGCGCAGCGCGTCGCCGCCGGAGATCCTCCGCCCATCGGCGGGGAGGCCGGCGCTGAACCTGACCTCCACGAACTCGTGGTTCACCGCCACCGAGCTCCTCTCCAGGATCTCCTGGCCAGGCCGGGGCACCGATATCCTGC
>SL_5KL_010_SEDDRAFT_10001174_pt1 | contig 16092 bp, 10 predicted proteins | sample SodLakKL_010_SED_FD_9118 | JGI IMG/M metagenome (IMG submission 9118)
CCCGCCTCGATTCATCAGCCCCTCCCCCGGTAACCTGCCATTCAGTTTCAAAAACGGCCAGGTTGTGCTGGGCAAAATAAAGCCTGCTGCTTAACGTATAGCCCCCGTCCCTGGCCTTCTCTTCAATAGAGTAAGGCTGTAAGCGGATTTCTCTTGATTGAGGAGATTTAAAATAGGCCCTGCCGTTTTCATCGTACAGGCAAGCCGCAAAATCATATAGACGCCCCGCTCCGAAAGAAGCCACGGTGGCAAAGAGAGCAGTACAGGAAGCCGGTTTTTTATCGGTAACCGCTTTAAAACCACAGTGGCTGCCCAGATCGCTTAAAGGCGAACCGCTTGTGGTCCCGGCAACATAATTCGGCGCGCCGGAACATTCGGCAAAAAATTTGACAGGCCGGACCAGATTTTTCAACTGCCTGCTGTAGATAAACCAGGCAATAAGCAACACTAAAACTACAATCGGCAGAAAATACAGTTCAAACAGACCTTTCTATAAATGCGGAGCTACAGGTTCAAAGCATGAGACCTGTCAGCCGCATTCTTATGTCAATTTATCCTGCAATATTATAATACTTACCATCCATAAAATAAAGATTTATTTGCATGGTGGATAAAATGACTGGCGCAGAAACTTTCCTTACTATTTATAGTAACATAAACATTGAACAAATCAAAATAAACGGCTCGGTTTAAATGCAGGGGAATACTTGAGGCAAAATATGATAGAATAGCGTTGTATGCTTTTTATGAATAAGATTACCGGAGCTAACCATGAACAAAACTAAAGGCCTGCTGATGGTTACAGGCGCAGGAATATGCTGGGCGACTACCGGATTATTCGGCACCATCCTTTTCAGAGAAGGGCTGGATCCGGTAAATGTGGCTTCAACCAGGACCATGCTGGCTGCAATCCTGTTCCTGGTTTTCCTGCTTGTTGCGCACCCCCAAAAATTAATCGTCAGCCCGGGGGAAATCTTTGCTTTAGCCCTCGGAGGCCTGACCGGAATAGCAATCTTTAATATATTTTACCTGAGCGCCATCGATGCAGCCGGCATGTCCACTGCAGTAGTTCTCCTGTACACCTCTCCGGTATTCGCGGTAATCCTTTCCCGCATCTTTCTGGGCGAAACCCTTTCCCGGATTAAAATCGCCGCCCTGTTAACTGCTTTTACCGGGGTGGTCCTGGTAGTGGAAGCGTTTGATTTCCCTGCCCTGCTCCATGATTCGCGGTCAGCCTTAATGGGGCTTGGCGCCGGCCTGTTCTTTGCCCTGCTCAGTGTTTTCGGCAAATATCTTACCGGTTCCACCCACCGCCTGACAACCTCATTTTACCTGCTTTTTACGGGCGCTTTTTTCCTGGCCCTGGTTCGACCGCCCTGGCTGGCGGTAATGGAAATCGGCGCTTCCCCTTACCTGCTGCTGGCCCTGGCCGCCCTGGTAATCATATCCACTTTTTCATCCCACTTCCTTTACATTTACGGTTTGAGCTACCTGGAAGCGGGGAAAGCCAGCATTGCCGTGGCTATAGAACCGCCGGCTGCTATTTTTTTAGCCTACATTTTCCTTGGGGAAAGGTTGGCCCCTGTCCAGTATGCAGGAGTTATCATGGTTCTGGCAGCAGTGCTGATGCTCAGGCTCCCCGCTAAAGAATCCAGATAAGCCTTTCAGGAGCAGCTCCGGGAAAAATACGTTTCGGGAAGAGTAATATTTACATTGCCGCTTGCTTGAGCTCATCGACACAGTTTAAAATCAAGCGGGATCAATCCGGCACAGGCAGTCGTAGTAAGCAGCCTGCTGCCCCATGTCCGTCATCCCATCGGGGGTCAGTTTATTTACCGCCGCACCGGAAGAATGCCACCATCCTTCATAAATCATAACCGTTTCAGGAGGAACATCTTCGCTCACCGATATTTCTGCTTCGATACTGCCTCTCGGGGAAGATATCCTGGCCCGCATCCCTATGGCTAGCTGTGCTTTCCCAGCCGTTTCAGGATGGAGATAGGCAAGGGGCTTTCCCTTTTCGGCAGGGATCCTGTGTGTTGAATGAATCGAGTCCCGGGGGTGAGGGGTTAGAAACCAGTACTTGTAGCCCTGATCATGTAAAATATGATCAGATAGTTCCCGCGGCTCCTGGTAGGTTGGCAGGGGGGCGCCCCCGTCTTTTCTCGCCGCTTCTGAATAAAAGTTATACTTCCCATCAGCTGTATTAAAAATTCGGGTGGCCCAGGGAATATCTTCGCCGCCCGGCACCAGCAGCGGCCCTTTTTCCTTTATATCTTTGAAAGTAATCCCGAACTTTTCAGTTAAAGGCTTGATGGCCCGGGCCAGGATCTCCTCCCTGCTCCAGCAGGGATAACCGCTTACTCCCATTTGAACAGACAGCTCCCTGAATACCTCGTGTTCCGAGCGGCATTCTCCCGGAGCATCCACCAGCCTGGGCCCGTAACCCAGGTACTGATGACTCATCGAATTAAAGAAAAGATCTTCTTCTTCCAGGAAAAAGGTAGCCGGCAGGACCAGGTCGGAAGCCGCCGCCGTGTCGGTCATAAAATGCTCGGCTGTAACAATAAAGGGCACCCGGGCCATGGCATCATTCAACCGGTTGCTGTCGCCAATTTGGACCAGGGGGTTGGAGCGGCTAATATAAAGAAACTCAATCTCCGGATCGTCGAATTTCAAGATACTGTCGGCCAGCTTCGGTTTTGGATAAAAACGGCGCCGGGGTTCAAGATCGTCTCCTTCCAGGAAGGAGTGATCGATATGGCGGGTAATCCTGAAGTTGGCATAGCTGGCTCCTCCTCCCCGCAGACCAATGTTCCCCGTCAGGGCGGCGAGGGCATCGATGGCCCTGATCATATTGCCACCGTTGCTGTGCCTCTGGGGTCCAATGCCGATCAGGATAGCAGCCGGTCCGGCACTGGCATATTCCAGGGCCAGGTCGGTTATTACTTCTGCCTCTAAGCCGGTTAGTTCAGCAGCTCTTTCTGGAGAATAATGTCTGCACAACTCAGCAAAATGTTCGAACCCCGTGCTGTGTTGATCGATAAAGTTCCAATCGGCCAGGTTCCGGTCTATTATAACCCCGGCCAGGGCCAGGGCCAGGGCTCCATCAGTTCCCGGTTTTACCCTCAGATATTTATCCGCAACAGAAGCGGTTGCGGTGCGGACCGGATCGATCAAGACTACCCGGACCCCTTCCCGTTTTGCCCTGCTGATGAAAGTATGGAGGTGAAGGGAAGTATGGGCCGGGTTGCGCCCCCAGATCAGGATCAGTTTTGCATTGGTTAGATCGTGGTAAGGATGAGCGACAACGTCACCGAAATCATATTTTTGGGCGGCCAGGCCGGCGCCCCAGCAAAGGCTGCCCTGATGGACGGTGCATCCGCCCAGGGCGCTAAAAAAACGAGCCTCCAGGTTCTTGATCAACCCGCTGTAGCCGGCATCATAATAATGCAGCAGCGACAGGGGGCCTTTCGAATCCAGGGCCCGTTTTATCTTAACTCCTATAATCTCCAAGGCTTCTGCCCAGCTTATCCTTTCAAAGGTCCCATTCCGTTTGACAAGAGGATAACGCAGCCGCTCAGGATGATTGATCCGTTCCTCATGCTTTCTGCCTTTACTGCAAATTATCCCGCAATTATCAGGCTGGTCCGGATCGGCTTTAATTGATATAACTCTGCCCCCTTCTTCACCAACCAGCAAAGCACATTGATCAAAGCAGTCCAGGGGGCAAGTCGTTTTAGCTATGCGCATTCTTCACTATCCTTCATGAAAAGCTTTAGTGTTAGGTCCTGCACAGTAGACACTCTAATATTCACTCATAAAAGAGCTGGTAAAGATCTTCCATGCCGCAGTTAATAAGAACTGCCAGTTATAAAATCGGCCACTTTACGGTCAAACCGATCCGGGGCGGTTTCCATGGGACAGTGCCCTTCATTCTCAATAACCACCAGTTTTGAATTTGGCAGCAACCGATCTATTTGTATCCCCTGTTCCAGGGGAACCCACTGGTCATCTCCCCCCCAGATGCAAAGCACCGGCATCTTAAGCTGACCAAGATGATCTAAAAGTGGATCTTGAACAGTCTTGAGCAAATCAGGCCATATTGCTGATGTGTTTTCAATATTCAAGGGCAGATAATAGCCTTTTACTTCATGTTCGGCAGGCTGCTGCCCGTAAGCAGAGGTCAGAAGCTCTTCAATCCGGCTTTCATCGGAAAGGAGACGGCTGCTGAAAATATTAGCCCACTGCCCAACCGGTGGATATTGAAGCAAAAACATGTATGGTGAGGGTTCGGCGGGGACAAGAGCCCCTGCAGCCAGGGTGAGGCTTTCTGTTTGTTCCGGCCTCTGTAAAGCCATGGCGGTAACAGTTGCGCCACCCATCGAATGTCCGACCAGGTTCCACTGTGTTCCTGGAAACAGATTTTCCAGCATGGCCCACAGCAATTCTCCCCGGGCTTCAGCAGAATGGTCCAGACCCATCCTCCGTTCGCTCAAACCAAAACCGGGCAAATCCACAGCTACCACCCGGAACCCTTTTTCCTGAAATACAGGGGCAGTATAGCGCCAGGAAAAAGTCGATGCGCCCAACCCATGGACCAGCAGGACATTTTTGTCCATGTCATTGATACGGGGCCATTTTCGATAGTGCAGTTCAATTCCATTAATCTCAATAAATTCGCTATTGGAAAAGGCCAGATCTTCCCGGGTTAAACCCGCGTCTTCTGTAGCAATTAGATAGGGAACAATACTGAACAGGATAAAGAGAGCTGCCAGGAACGCGGCCGTTTTTTTAATAATTTTTACCGCCAGATCGGAATTCCTGCCCCGGCCTTTCAAAACAACATCACTCCCAAAACATACAAGTTTTAATCTCGTTTTTATTCCAGCGCATATATAGCGGGCTTAACCCCGATTATTCCTTTTTCCAGGTAACTGCGGAACTATAACTGCCACTTCCATGCAAATTCATTATAACGTACAATTGCCGGAACTGCCCGGCTAAAAATATGTCGACTTATAACTCCAGGCCCAACGTGCTCTCAAAAAGACCTGAAAATGCTGCCTCACCAACTAAGGAAATAAAATCGCTATTTTTTATCCAAAAGCCAGCCCAGGGAAAGTCTCTTCAGGGTGACCTCCTCCGGATGGCCCGATTCGGGATCCCAGCCGGCAAAACGGTAATAAAGATCACGAGCCGACTCAAACTCTTCCCGGTCAAGCGCCGCACCTTCCGAGGGCCCATTGGGAAGAGCTTCAAAAATCCGTTCCGGCAAAATATCATCTGTTTTGCCAAACCCTTCGCGGGCGTTAAAAAAGCGCATCATATTAATCCGCCGCTCTCCGGCCAGCATCAATTCAAATAAGGAGGTATCCCATCCCAGGCCGTAGCGGCACAGGTCCACCAGTTCGCCGGGGCCATATACATGCCAGGCGGGCCCCCATACAAAATGGCAGAGACAGAGGCTGTCGGCCAGGGCATAAAAACACTGGCTGTTAAAGGCAAATCGCACCTTTTCCTCATCTATGCCTGTATCCTGGTCGGGCCGGTAACCTTTCCAGATGCCGAGCTGGTTCAGCTTCACCCAGGTCCTACTTTTCGGGTTGGCGGTCAAAACCGTGTCATGGGCGCTGGACTGGTGATCAGCTCCTTGCGAGTTGACTGCATATATTAATCCCAATGACGGTTTCTGCTGGGGCATATGAGCCGGCAGTTCCTGGCCTTTTGCAGTAATGCTTAAATCCAGCGCCTCTCCTCCCAGTTTCCTGGAAGCTATTTTGCTTCCTTCCGCCAGCAGGGCGCCAAGGCCTTTCTTAAAGGTAATCTGTTCAATTATCTCCGGCAAAACCTCTTCATTACCAAATGTCAGTTCCAGCCCTCCCGTATCGTCCCGGGTCAGCAGGCCTTTTTCGAAACATTCCATGGCAAAAGAGATCGTTGCGCCGCAGGATATGGTATCAAGGCCATACATATTGCAAAGCTGGTTGGCCTGGGCAATAGCTTCCAGGTTTTTAATGCCACAGTAGGAACCGATGGCGGCACAGGTTTCGAACTCAGGGCCCCCGTAAAGCGGATCGATCACACCCGGCACCTCAACTACCCGCTTGCACCTTACAACGCATCCGTAACAGGTGTCCCTTTTCTTGAGGATGCTTTCAGTCATTGTTGTGCCGGTAATCTGATTTGCTCCTTCGGGGAACCAGCCCGACTGCCAGTTCCTGGTGACAAGGTAACCGACCAGGTTTAAACTCTCCAGGTCCCCGGAAGTGCCGTTTTCCGCCAGGTTGCTCAAGACACTATTATTCCGGATCCGCTCCGGCGCAGCAGAAGAAAGCTCCTTTACCCTTTCCTGGTCGACCGGTTTCGGCTTCTTTCCTTTTTTTACTACCACTGCTTTCAGGTTTTTTGAGCCCATAACCGCTCCGGTTCCAGTCCGGCCGTTGGCCCGGTTGCACATGTTCATGATCGAAGCATATCTAACCATATTTTCTCCGGCCGGGCCGATCTGGGCGATCTGAACATCTTTTTGATCCAGTTCCGCCCGGATCGTTTTTTCAGCCTCCCCGGTTACTTTCCCCCAGCACGATGCAGCGCTGCGCAGTTCGGCCTGATCGCCATTAATATAAAGATAAACAGGATCCGGAGCCCGTCCCCTGAACATAACCGCTTCCCAGCCATTGGCTTTAAGTTCGACCGGGAAAAACCCTCCGGCCTGACTGTCGGCTATGGCTCCTGTAAGCGGGCTTTTTGTGGTCACATTAACCCTGCTCAGCCCGCTGATGGGCAGACCGGTTATAGGCGAAACTGCCATGACAAGGACATTGTTAGCGGAAAGCGGATCGACCCCTGCTTCAATTTCGTTCAAAAAAAGATAAAGGCCAAGGGCAGAACCGCCCGGATAAAGGCGGTATATTTCTCCCGGTATCGTTTTCGTAGACACAGTTCCACTGCTTAAATCAACATCTAAAACCCTGGCTTCAGGAAAAGGACTCATCAAAAATCGCTCCTTTGCTTTATTAAACCTTCTCGATCCCGTTATCTTACCTGAGCAAGTTTTTCAGCCCATTAATTCAGGCTGTTCTACAGAAATTGGTAGAACCCTTTTTCTGCCGGCCCTTTTTTTATAGCCATAAAATAAAGCTCCGGCACCATGAATAGATTGTAACTTTTTCTACCTGACTAAAAAATACTTTCAAAGGCAAACCTGAAAGAGCGACTTCCCCGGACCGGTTGTAGTTTCAAAGCTTTAGACCCGGAGGTATTCTTCCATTTCCTTCCGGGATCGGGTATTAAAAATATCTTTTCCCCCCAGCCATCCCTTGCGGGCAATGGCCACTCCCAGTTCGGTATCTTTAAAATCTTCCACCCGGTGGGCATCGGGGTTGATAGATACCTGCAGGCCCATTTCTTTAATTTTTTTCAGGTGTCGCCAGTCCAGGTCCAGGCGGGCGGGGCTGGCGTTTAATTCCAGGATCACCCCATTGTCCAGGGCGGCCTGAAAGATCTTTTCCAGGTCGAAGGCAGAACTGTCCCGGCCCAACAGCAGCCGGTTGGTGGGGTGTCCCAGCATAGTCACCAGGGGATGGCGCAGCGCCTCAAGTAATCGGGAAGTCATTTTCTCCCGTTCCATTTTTAATCCGGAGTGGACAGAGGCGATCACAAAATCAAGCTTTTCCAGGACTTTGTCATCGTAATCCAGGCTTCCGTCGGAACGGATATCCGCCTCCACACCGTGAAATATTCCCACTTCGGGATAGTTCTGCCGCAGGACTTCAATCTCTTCGCGCTGTCGCTCCAGGTCACTTTCAGCCAGTCCCCCTGCATAATAGGCGGACTGGCTGTGGTCAGTAATACCCACATATTGATAACCATGTTCGCGGCAGTAAGCAACTATTTCCTCCAAAGTATTGATCCCGTCACTGTAGTTGGTGTGCACATGGAAAACACCGCTGATATCTTCTTTTTCAACCAAAAGCGGCAGGGTCCCCTTTTCTGCCGCCTCTATTTCACCATAATTTTCTCTTAGCTCCGGTTGAATATACTGGAGGCCCAGGATTTCAAAAAATTCAGCTTCGCTGCTGCACTTTAGCGATTCGCCGTTGCGGAAAATACCGTATTCATTAATCTTTAGCCCCATAGCTTTGGCCCGGTAGCGCATGGCCGTATTATGCTCTTTGCTTCCGGTAAAATGGTGAAGGGCAAAGGGATATTCTTCTTTTTTAACCACACGCAAATCGACATTGATCCCTTCATCAAGCCGTACTGAAACTTTTGTATCACCCCGGGCGATCACTTCTTCCACCCGTCCAAGCCCGGTGAAAAAGTCTGTTAAACCGGAGGGTTCATCGGTAGAAGCAACCAGGTCAATATCTTTGACAATCTCCCGGCAGCGCCTGATGCTTCCGGCCAGGCTTATCTGGTCCAGAGCCGGATATTCCTTTAATTCTGCTAACAGGGTGTCGGCTGCCTGAAGCGCTTCAATGAAGAAAAACTGGCCTTCATAGCGCCTCAGGAATTCAATCCCTTCGAGAATATTTTCCTGTGTTCTAGAGCCAAAACCCTTCAAACCCACCAGCCTATTTTCCCGGCAGGCATATTCCAGTTCGGCCAGGGAAGATATCTCCAGCATATCGTACAGGGCGCGAACCTTACGGGGACCTAAACCGGGAACCCGGAGCATTTCCAGCAACCCTTCAGGAACACTCGCTTTAAGTTCTTCATAATAAGGCAGTTCGCCGGTCAGAACATATTCCTTAAGCTTTTCATTTAGGGCCGCCCCGATACCCTTGACATCTTTAAGCTTATCCTCCTGGACAAGCCGCCGCAGCTCTTCTTCACCCATCATTTCTACAGTCCGGGCGGCATTGTAGTAGGCCCTGCTTTTAAAGGGATTTTCTCCCCTGAGCTCAAGGAAAACACCAATTTCTTCAAGCATTTTTGCTGTGCCCTGTTTTTCCATATTCATCCTTTCCGGCCTGTTAACAATTAGCGCTTAATCCCGGCCCCGCGCTAAAACTGAGCGCCTTATCGCAGGAAGGTTTATTTGATTGATCTGTTTACAAGATAACCAAAATGCCCGTATTTTGCAAATATCTCCGGCTTCAGCAAAAATCCAAAGAAGGGTTTTCAAGGGCCGGAAAGAAATAGGTTCGAAAGACGAAAAACCAAAGAAAGGAGTGATAGAATGCGTTCTCACACCACTTATCTAACTTTTAACACCGAAAACCGGCGGGAGTATATCAACATCACCAGAGATGTGGAAAAAGCGCTTGATGAGAGCGGGATCAGGGAAGGTTTTGCCCTGGTCTCAGCCATGCACCTGACGGCCGGTGTTTACATCAATGACAACGAGTCGGGCCTGATCCGCGATATCGATGAAATGCTGGAACGACTGTCCCCATATCGTAGCGATTACAATCACCACCGGACCGGAGAAGATAACGGTGATGCCCATTTGAAAAATATGCTGGTGGGGCACCAGGTCTTAATCCCCGTAACCGAAGGAAATCTCGACTTTGGCCCCTGGCAGCAGGTTTTTTACGCCGAGTTCGACGGCAGACGGAAGAAAAGAGTGGTTATTAAACTAATCGGTGATTAAAAATCTGTCCGGCTGAGTTCCAGCTTGTTCGAACGGGCGTCCTTTAAAATTAGTTTATCAAAAGCTTGCGCCCGGTAATAAAATATTCCAGGCCGTTAGAGATAATAATCCTGCAGGCACTGAACCGCCATGCTCTGCTTCTTAACGGCCTGGATCCCTTCCAGGGCAGCAAGGGCCCCCTGAATGGTGGTAATAATCGAAACTCCGCGCTGGGCCGCCAGGCGGCGCATGCGGGCCCCGTCTGATTTAGCGCTCGCGCTCTCGGGGGTATTGATGATCAGGTCTACCCGGCCTTCGTTGATATAATCGAGCATATGCGGCGAACCTTCGTTGATCCGTTTGACCTCCTCAACACTGATTCCGACATCACGAAGAGCAGCTGCCGTTCCAGAAGTGGCCAGGATCTCAAAACCCAGCCGGGCCAGCCCCCGGGCCAACTCCACTGCCTGGGGCTTATCCCGGTTGGCCACTGTGATAAAGATTTTGCCTTCCAGGGGCAGCGGCGTGCCGGCAGCGCGCTGGGCCTTGGCCATGGCCAGACCCAGGTCGTAATCGATACCCATCACCTCGCCGGTGGAACGCATTTCAGGGCCAAGAACAATATCGGTATCATCAAACCTGATAAATGAAAAAACAGCTTCTTTAACTGAGTAATACCCGGGAATTATTTCTGAAGTAAAGCCGAGCGCCGGCAAAGTTGTTCCGGCTATCACCCGGGCCGCCAGACCTGCCAGCGGCAAACCGATGGCCTTGCCAACGAACGGCACGGTCCGGGAGGCGCGAGGGTTGGCTTCCAGAATAAATACCTCCCTGCCCCTGACAGCAAACTGGATATTTAAGAGCCCGATCACGTTCAGTTCCCGGGCCAACATTTCTGTTTGACGACGGATTTCTTTAAGCTGCTGGGGGCCAATGCTGTAAGAGGGCAGGACACAGCAGCTATCGCCGGAATGGACGCCGGCATGTTCTACGTGTTCCATAATTCCCCCGATGACGACTGTGCTGCCGTCACTTACGGCATCCACGTCAACTTCCACCGCTCCCTCCAGAAATTTGTCCAGCAAAAGAGGATTGGCCGGGTTTAGCTCCGGCAGGGTGGAAATATATTTTTCAAGTTCCCCTGTTGAATAAACCACCCGCATGGCCCTGCCGCCAAGCACATATGAAGGCCGGGCCAGTAGCGGAAAACCGAGTTTTTTAGATATCTGCAGGGCTTCTTCCGGGTTATCGGCCGTGCCATGGGGTATTTCCCACAATCCCAGTTTGTCCACCACTGCCGCAAATTCGCGCCTGTTTTCCACCCGGTCTATATCCCGGGGCGAAGTGCCCCAGAGCGGCATTCCCGCCTCTAAAAGAGGTTGGGCCAGTTTCAGGGGGGTCTGTCCTCCGAATTGCAGGATAATGCCATCGGGATTTTCCTGATGACAAATGTTGAGAACATCTTCCAGGGTCAAAGGTTCAAAATAAAGGCAGTCGGAAATATCATAGTCCGTGCTTACCGTTTCGGGGTTACAGTTAACCATGACCACTTCATAGCCTTCTTCCTGCAGGGTCATGGCCGCCCGTACGCAGCAGTAATCAAATTCCAGACCCTGACCGATGCGGTTCGGTCCGCTGCCCAGGATCATAACTTTGCCTTTTTTCTCCTTTTTGCTCCCCGTCCTTTCCGGCGCGTCGGTTTCTAAAGCGCCTTTTTCATAGGTGGAGTACATATACGGGGTATGGGCTTCAAATTCGCCGGCACAGGTATCGACACGCCGGTAAGCGGGGTAAACCGACCAGGCCTGCCTTCGCCTGCGCACTTCCGCCTCGCTGTCTCCTGTTAACCTGGCAATCCTTTCATCAGAAAAGCCCCAGGCCTTGGCCCTCCAGAGCAAACCTTCTTCCAGCTCCCGCTTTGCCTTAATTTCTTTTTCCAACAAAATAATTTGTTCCATCTGATCTATAAACCAGCCGTCAATCCCGCTCAACCTGCTGATATCATCGGGGGTAAAACCCGAGCGAAGAGCCACGGCCAGGCTGAAAATTCTTTCGGGCCGGGGGATCTGCAGCTGTTCTTCCAGCCAGGCAACCCGGTCCGGATGTTCAACGGCCATCTTCTCCTCGATAAGACCGTCAAAACCCTGCTCCAGCGAACGGAGGGCCTTCTGCAGGGCCTCTTTGAAGGTCCTGGCAATACTCATAACCTCCCCGACCGACTTCATCTTGGTGGTAAGAACCTGGTTGGCTCCCGGAAACTTGTCAAAATCCCAGCGGGGTATTTTAACCACCACATAATCAATAGCCGGCTCGAAGGACGCAGGAGTTTCCCTGGTAATATCGTTTGAAATCTCGTCCAAACTGTACCCTACAGCCAGCTTGGCGGCAATCTTGGCAATGGGGAACCCGGTTGCTTTGGAAGCTAACGCCGAAGAACGGGAAACCCTGGGATTCATTTCCACCACTACCATGCGGCTGGTTTCCGGATCCATGGCAAACTGAATATTACAGCCCCCTGTTTCCACCCCAATTTCCCGCAGGGCCCGGATGGAGGCGTCACGCATCATCTGGTATTCGTGATCGCTAAGGGTTTGGGCCGGGGCTACTGTTATGCTCTCCCCGGTATGCACTCCCATGGGATCCATATTTTCAATGGAGCATATAATAACAACATTATCATTGCGGTCACGCATCACTTCCAGTTCGAATTCCTTCCAGTTCATCAGGGCTTCTTCTACCAGGACCTGCTTGATAGGGCTGTTGTAAAGCCCCGCTGAAACCATTTCCACCAGTTCTTCTTCATTTTTAGCAATACCGCCTCCGGCGCCTCCCAGGGTAAAGGAAGGTCGAATTACCAGGGGATAATCCTTCCTGGCGGCAAATTCAAGGGCTTCTTCAACGCTCTTTAAATGGACGCTTTCAGCCGATTCCAGCCCGGCCCGGTCCATGGCCGCTTTAAAAAGATCTCTATTTTCCGCCCGGTTAATTACCTCGGAGTTGGCACCGATCAATTCCACCCCGTAAGTCTCCAAAATCCCGGTTTCATCCAGCTCCACGGCGATGTTTAGGGCGGTCTGCCCGCCCAGTGTCGGCAGCAGGGCCTGGGGACGTTCCTTTTCAATAACCATGGTCGCGGCTTCCACTGTCAGAGGCTCGATATAAGTTCGGTCGGCCATTGCGGGGTCGGTCATGATCGTAGCAGGGTTGCTGTTTATAAGGACCACTTCGTATCCTTCTTCTTTTAAGGCCCGGCAGGCCTGGGTTCCGGAATAGTCAAATTCGCAGGCCTGGCCAATCACAATCGGCCCGGACCCAATAATCATGATTTTTTGCAGGTCGTCTCTTCTTGGCATGATCAGGCTCCCCCCTTTCCGCTGTCTACTTGCATCATCTGCATAAATTTATTAAACAAATAGGTCGAATCATGGGGTCCGGGGGAAGCTTCAGGATGATACTGGACAGAAAACCACTTCTGCTCAACATTTTCCATCCCTTCCAGGGTGTCATCATTAAGGTTGATATGGGTAACCGTTGTCCCCCGGGGCATATTATCCATATCAACACAATACCCGTGGTTCTGGGAAGTGATATGGACTTTGCCTGTGGAAAGGTCTTTTACGGGATGGTTGGCGCCCCGGTGACCGAAGGTAAGCTTAAAAGTCTTCAGGCCGGAGGCCATGCCAAGCATCTGGTGGCCGAGGCAAATGCCCATTATCGGCGTTTTACCTACCAGCGCCCTGACTTCCGGGACCAGCTGCTTTTGCACCGCCGGGTCTCCCGGCCCGTTTGACAGGACAACCCCATCAGGCTTCAAAGCAAGCACATCGGCCGCCGGAGTGCGATAAGGAACCACTGTGACCCGGCAGCCCCGCAGGGTAAGGTGCCTGAGAATATTATATTTCACACCGTAGTCATATACCACAACATGATTGCCTTTTTCCGGGTAAGCCCAGCTGAAAGACTGGGGGTTCGAAACTTCATCGACCAGGTTCCGGGTATCGAATTCCCGGCTGCCCAGCAGTTTCTGGCGAAGCTTTTCAGGGTCCTCTTCTGCGGTGGAAAGAACTCCTTTCATGGTACCCATCCTGCGCAGGTGCAGGGTAAGCGAGCGGGTATCGATACCCTCCACGCCCATAATACCGTGCTCTTCAAGGTAATTGCTCAAAGAATCCTGGGCCCTCTGATTGCGGGGCCTGCGGCAGCATTCCTTTACTAAAAGACCCTCCACCTGGGGAGAGTCCGATTCCATATCATATTCAGTTATGCCACAACTCCCAATAATGGGGTAGGTAAAAGTCAAAATTTGCCCCCGGTACGAAGGATCCGTAATCATTTCCTGGTAGCCGGTCATGGCCGTATTAAAAACCACTTCCCCGAATACTTCACCCTGCCCCGAAAAACAATCCCCTTTCATGGTAAAACCATCTTCCAATACCAACAGCGCTTGCAGGGCCATCTCCTCCCTTTCCATTTTAAGCCTGGGATAAAGCTACTATTAAAATCGATTTAATATATCTTTAAAATTATAACGGCTAATCCGGGGATTGACAACCTACCTGCGGCAAAAAGATTCAACCGCGCGGTCGATTCTTTTCAGGGCCTCTTCCACAACCCTACGGGGGCAGCCCAGGTTCATGCGCACGAACCCTTCCCCACCTGGACCGAAAATGTAGCCCGGGCTCAAACCGAGGCCCGCTTTTTGCTCCATAAATTGAGCCAGTTCAGCGCTGTCCAGGCCCAGCCTGCGGCAGTCCAGCCAGGCCAGGTAGGTGGCCTGGGCGGGAGTTACCTTTATCTCCGGGATATTTTTACCGGTATAGCCCCTTACAAGAGCATGATTATCTTCAAAATAGGCCAGGACCTGATCCAGCCATTGATCGCCATACCTGTAGGCAGCCTCGGCAGCGTAAACAGCAAAAATATTGGGTCTGGACATATCGTTGTTTTCCAGGGCAATCTCAAATTCCGAGGCCAGGGAAGGATTGGGAATGATGATATTGGAAATCTGCAGCCCGGCCAGGTTAAAAGTTTTAGTCGGAGCGTAACAGGTAATGGAATTGCGAGCGAATTCTTCTGAAATGGCAGCAAAGGGAGTATGGGTGTGGCCGTTTAACAGCAGGTCGGCATGGATTTCATCGCTGATCACCAGCACGTTATGGTCCAGGCAGATCCGGCCCAACCTTTCAAGCTCCTCCCTGCTCCAAACCCTGCCCACCGGGTTATGGGGGCTGCAAAGAATGATCATTTTTACCCTTTTATCCGCTGCCTTTTTCTCCAGGTCAATGAAATCAATTTGATACCCGCCGTCTACCTGCTGCAGGGGATTGTTCACGACATGACATCCACCGGTCTCAACTGCTTCAAAAAAGGGGTAATATACCGGCGGCTGCAGGATAACTTTGTCCCCGGGGTGGGCAAACCTTTTCACAATCCAGTGCAGGGCAGGCACCACCCCGGGGCTGTAATGGAGCCATTCCTTCTTGATGGACCAGTTATGCCTTCTTTTTAACCACTCGCCAACTGCTTCATGGTAAGATCCGGTTTCTTCCGTGTAGCCGTAAATTCCAAACCGGGCCACTTTTTCGAGTGCCTCGATAACCGGCGCAGGGGAGCGGAAGTCCATATCCGCCACCCACATGGGGATGATGTTGTCTTCGGCAAAATAACGCCCATAAAAATCCCATTTAAGGGATCCGGTATTCCGGCGATCGATTACTTCGTCAAATTCATACTTCATAAACACACCTGCCTTGATTGGATTGATTTATTGAAGGGTATCTCCTCAGCCGTGTTCTTCTGTTTATTTAATTCTGGCGGGAGGCTTGATAATCCTGCAAAATAGAAGTCGGCGATTAAAGGAAAAGCGGTTCGTTACCCAGCTTTACCCTCTTCAGGCCGGCCTTTTTAGCCGCTTCAAAACAGGCCTCGGCCTGGCGGCGGCTGGTGGGACGCAGGTCGCGCATCTGAAATTGCGGGAAAAACACCAGCAGTGAATAGGGGGGTAATGACCGTAAATACTTTTGCAATCTTGATTGGCACTGGTATAATATAAACACGAAATGAAAGCACTTTGCTGTCATCAATTCCTGCTGTTACCAAAGCTTATGTGGACCACATTTAAGCCTGAAACCATAGCTATAAAAATACTTGGACGCTAAAGTATTCCAGCATAAAACCGGCCGGGGTGATAATAATGGACCTGGACAGAAAAAAATTCCTTAAAAATATTTGCTATGTTGGAGGAGCAGGACTGCTCTACCTGGCCGGAGGAGCATGGCTGTTAAAAGCCTGTACCCCGATGGAAGAAACCAAACCTACCGAAAATGACAAAACAGAATTTAAAGAATGGCTGCCTGGATATGCCAGGCTGGAAGAAGAAGGCAAACTGGCTGAACGAATCGAGAGAGCCTACAGTATTTTCGAGGATTGCGAACTGTGCCCCCGCCGCTGCGGTGAAAACCGCGCCCGGGGTGAAACCGGTTTTTGCCAGACTACAGACAAAGCCGTGGTCT
>SL_5KL_010_SEDDRAFT_10001175_pt1 | contig 16086 bp, 16 predicted proteins | sample SodLakKL_010_SED_FD_9118 | JGI IMG/M metagenome (IMG submission 9118)
TCCCTTTTCCAGGAGGTTTATTATGCATTGGCACCGAAAGATTTCCATTCTTCTAATTATTCTTGGTTTCACACTTTTTATCATTTCTGACCATGCCTTAGCCAGCGAACAGGAAACGTACCACCGGGCCAGGGTAATTGAGGTGGAGGAAATTGAGCAGGGTGAATTAATGAAACAGATGGTTAAAGCTGAATTTACCCGGGGCCCGGAAAAGGGGAAGGTTGTTGAACTGGAGAATTTTTATTACCCTTATGAAGACCCCTTTTCCATTGAAGTTCAGGAAAACATGAATATAATAATTGTTGCTTACGAAGAGCAGGGTGACATAAGTTATTATGTCCAGGATTTCGCCCGGGATCGGGGAGTTTTATACCTGTTGATTATCGGAGTAACTTTGATATTATTGGTAGGACGAATAAAGGGTTTAAAAACATTAGCCGCCCTTGGTTTCACCGGCTTTTTGCTTTTTTATTACCTTTTACCCCAATTACTGGAGGGGAGAAACCCTGTTTTTCTATCTATTTTAGTCGCCAGCATGGTTATAATTTTTTCCCTTGTCCTGATTGCCGGGTTTAATCTAAAAAGCTTATCTGCAATAATAGGGACTATAACCGGTGTAGTTTTTGCCGGTCTTTTAACCTTATGGATTGGGGATGTTTGTCATTTAACCGGTTTCAACACCGATGAAGCCCAGATGCTTTACTATATGGATTATAATTTCGACGTCCGAGGAATCCTTTTTGCCGGGATAATAATTGGCTCCCTGGGTGCTATTACTGATGTAGGTATTTCAATTGCCTCAGCTGCAGCGGAAATTAAAGAAGCCAATCCCCGGCTTGACTTCAAAGCTTTAACAAGGAGCGGCCTTAATGTTGGCCAGGACGTAATGGGAACCATGGTTAATACCCTGATCTTAGCCTACGTGGGAACTGCCACTCCCCTCTTACTTTTATTTATGGGATACCAGATGGACTGGCTAAGGGTAATTAATATGGATCTTATTGCAACAGAAATGGTTAGAGGCATTGTCGGGGTTATCGGGCTGGTAATCGCTATTCCCGTAACGGCAGTAACTTCAGGTTTCCTTTTGGGGTCATTCAAGGGAACAAAGGCAAAAAAGAAAAAATAAGGTAGTAGTTAAGCCCTAAAATTATTTTTGGAGGGATAGAACTAATTTCTTTAGGCAAAATCACCATCTAGAACCTTCCACCTAAATTAGAAAAAATTATTCCTTTTTAAAAAAGGTAAGGCTGCTGACAGTTAAATCAGCAGCCCTTTTTATTTTTCCTTTTCTCTCCGTTACTCCNTGGAAAAAGAAAACCTTTTTGCCATTTCCAACATTTTCCCCGCCATTTCTTTCAGCTCCTGGCTGGATGCCGATATTTCTTCACTTGCAGAAGTATTCTTGGTGGCAACTTCGCTTACATTCTCTACTGTCCTAACTATCTCATCTGTTGATGCAGACTGCTCCTCTGAAGCAGCGGCTACATCTCGGGCCAGTTCGGACATTTTTTCCACCAGGTTAACAACATCTTCTGTTTTTGTTGACTGTAGTTGTATTAGATCTGAAATACTCTCCAGAAGTCCTACCCCGCTCTCAGTGGCTTCAGTAACACTTCCAACCTCTTTACTCTGGGAAGAAATTTTTTCTGCTACAAAGCTTGCTTTCTCAGCAATGGTTGCAACTGCATCGTGAATTTTATCAAATATTTCTCCCGTTTCCCTTGTTAAACCCAATCCCTCCTGGGCCCTTTGGCTACCGTCCTGACTATTTTTTACCGCTTCATTTCCTTCATCCTGAATTCCTTTTATCAAAGAAGCAATGTCACCGGTTGCTTCCTGGGACTTGGTAGCAAGCTCGCCAATTGCTCCTGCAACAACTGCAAATCCTCGACCATGCTCCCCGGCCCTTGCCGCTTCAATTGAAGCGTTTAAAGCAAGTAAGTTGGTTTGTTCAGAAATATCGTTTATCAGGTCGATAATTTCCCCGATCCGGTCTGCTGAAGATCCAAGTTTTTGAGCTCCCTCAGCCTGTTTTTGGACAGTTGCATTTATGGCCTCCATTTTTTCAATGGTTTCTCTTACATGGTCCTGGCCCTGTCGAGCAACCTCAACAGTTTGTTTTTAACCCTATTCTAGAAAATGAGAACTGTCAAAAAGGGCAAATCAAACTAACTCTATTTTAAACTACCTTGAGAAAAAAGCTCTTGAACTGGAGTTTTTTAAAAACCTTTATGAGAACCACCTTTAAACTTAGTATTTCAAAAGGCTCCGAACCAGGGAGTTTTATCCCTCGTTTTTTAGGATAAACTAGTTTTTTGGGGGAAGAAAATGATCACAAAACAAAATCTGCCGTGTTTTCAGCGGTTTTTCTTTAAGGTTTAACTTTATCAGGAGTTTAATTCTCAGCCCTTTTAACTAAAATTAAAGTATATATGAATAATTGGTCATACAATCTTTATTACCAGAACCGGGGTAAAATCAAATTTTTAGCAGGTTTTTAAGGAAAAAACTAAACCAAATTTCTTTTACCTTTGTCAAACCAATAATTGTTAAAAAGATAACTCCAACTAAAGCAGAGTTATCTTTCTGTATTTATTTTTTAAACAATTCTCAATATTTCCTATCAAACACGTAAAATTATTAAACAGGATAGTTCCCATCAAAAACCATTTTGGATAACTCGAGCAGGGTGGATAATTTTGATTTTGGAAAACTAAACCAAGGAAATAATTACAACCTATCAATAATTGGTTCTCCGTCTTTTATTACAATGTCAATATCTTCAGGATCATTAATTTCAACACCCCAAAGTCCTTGTAAAATAATCAGGTCTGCTCTTTTACCCACCTTTATGGAACCATTCTCTTTTTCAATGCCCATTATTCTCGCGGGATAAACAGTAAGCATCCGCAGAATTTCTTCTTTTTCAACTCCTATTCCCAGTAACTCCTGACTTAAATTGAAAATCAGGTGTAAAAAATCTCCTGGCCCAATTTCCTTGCCCTGCAAAGCTTTTTTTGTCAGATACGAAGCATCCGGATGTACAGGCAGGTAGGAATCCGAAGCCAGGGCTGGCTTTAAACCAATTTTTAAAGCAAAAGCAATTTCAGCAGGAGTGGTCGGAGGTGAAGAAGTTCCCCCATGAGGGGTTATTACCCATTCAACCCCTTTTATTTTCATTTCTTCCATTAATTCTCGTGTGATACCATGGCCGTGGTGTAAAACTTTCCCCCCGGCATCAATGAAGTTTCTGATACTCCTCTCCCCTTCAACATGGGCTCCGAGGTTTTTGTTCTTTTCTTTGAATCTTCCAACTAAATTTTTGATTTCTGAAAAGCCAAATATTTCTTTTCCCCCATGGGGAACAGTTTCTGGAGGTAAATTTGCAACTGTTGCATTAATAAAAATGCTTTCTCCCGGGAACTGGGAGTTTTCTGCCATCCAATCAATTTCTTGATCTGTTATATCCTTCCTTTCTATTACTCTCCCCGGGGAATGGGATGAAAGAAAAGTCAACGGGTCAGTTCCAATTACGCACCAACCCAGGCAGAGCAGAATATTTACAGGGGAGTTCAAAATTATTTCCCTGTATTCATCCAGTTCCTGATATAAAACCGGGTGTCCCAAAAAATGTTCGCCCAACGTTGTTATTCCTGCTTGTAAAGCTTTTGTCAGGTTTGCATATCCCCCCAGTTTTTGGGCTTCTCCCCTGCACTTTTGAGCCCCCAATGCTCCAAACTCTAAAAGGTGCGTATGGCAATCAATTATCCCTGCCATAACCGACCGGCCCTCCAGATCCCAGCTCGAACCTGAGGGAGGAGGTCCTTCTCCCCAATCAGTAATTATCCCTTCTTTAATTTCGATATAACCATTATTAACAATTTTTTCCCCTGAAAAGATTCGAGCATTTTTTAAAACCTTCCCTGACAATTTATAACCACCTCCACTCATTTTTTCTATATAATTCTGTTCTTCCTTCAGAAGTTAGTAAAGAGACCCGGTAAAATAAATCCCGGGCCCCTTACTTTTTTCTTTCTGGTATCTTTTAGTAAGAATTCTTTTCTATAAAAGGCTTGAATTTTGTTTATATTAAAAGGGGAGTTAAAGCCATTGCAATGATAAAAGCAGTGATAAACCTCATTACAGTTCCAAGTACCGCAGCACCCATTGCCTCTTTTTCAGTTAAATCAGTAACTTCAGCCCAAACAGCAGGGATCTGTCCAAAGACAACAGACAATGGTAGTCCTGAAGCTGCCAGTACGAAAGAACCTACTACAAGGCGAGGAGCCAGATCTGGAGCAGACTCAACCAGCATTGCCATCGCCAGGGTAGGGGCTGCTACCACTGAGATTATTCCAGTAGCAGGGTCAATTGATAAGAACTCCAGGAAACCCCCAAGGAAAGCTTCAAAAGGTTCCCAAACCCCAATATATTCAAGGGCTCCAATTACAGCAAATATTGCAGCAGCGGCTGGAATAATTAGGAGCAATAATAGTTCCACTCCCTCCTTAGCAGCTCCAAACAGTGTGGGTAAGGGAGCGGTTTTTGGGGTGAAACGAGGTTGTTCTTCAAGAGTTACTCCTCTGGTTTCGCGGTAAATAGTAAATTTAAGCAAAATGGGCACTAGAATAAGGGGCAAAAACATTGAAATTATAATAACCGGGAAAGCCATTATTCCAGCAAGGCTCATTGCCATCATTCCCAGCATAAATGTTGAAAAGGACTGCTGGGACTGGACCATTGTGGCTATGGCAATTTTCTGCTCATCTTTGGTTGCCTTTGCTTTAAGTAAGATAGGGCCTGCAATTTTACCAGCGGCGTTAATATCTCCAAGAATATTATAAATTCCTGGAATTACAACTGCTGAATTAAAACCAAGTTTATTTGCAAAACCAACAAAAACTCTCATTAAGGCATCGGTAAAACCCAATCTTTCCATTATTCGGCCAATAATTACACTGGCAATAATTGCAACACCAACATTTCCGGTAAGGAATACTTCAATAGGGATTTCCATGATCTTGTTAAAAATGGCTTCAAATAATCCGGCAAGAAAATCCGGGTTGAGAAAAATTGTTCCCAGGAATAGCACAAGGACAATAAGCCCGGAAATTTGAGGTTTGGTTAGTTTCCCATTACCCTGTTTTTCTTCAGTCATTTTAATTCCTCCCTTAGAATTATAAATAATTTACCATGGATCTACTCTTTCTCAAGTAATAACTCAGGAACTTAGGAATTTGTTAACAATAAAATCACTGTAATCTTTGATAGCCTGGCTTCCAAATTCCCTCACCGGAGTTGCAGTAACCCTTTCCTGAAGAAGATATACTTCGGTTTCAGGGAGTGCCTTGTTAATTGCCTTGGCCAGCGGGGTTCCATTTTCAAAAATTTCCTGGGCATGAGAATTCCCGAGGAGGAAATTCAAGCCCAATTCTCGGGCTTTTTCGATTAGGGGATTGCCTTCCTTTACCCTACTAATTGAGGCGATTAAGGTATCAATTTCCTCGTGTTCGGTGCAAATTTGCTCCAAATGTTCTGGAGAAAATCCAGTGTGTGGGAAGATATGGGCTATGGTTTTTACTGGGCTGTCTTTTGCGCCCAATATTATTTTCGCCCCGGCTTCAATACTGGTTTCCTTTATATCTTCACATCCCCGGATCTTTCTTTCTTCTTTCAGGACAGCTTCTTCAGTTTCTCGTCCCATGAAGTTTTTTAGTCGTTTAAGAATATCTCCAAGGGTAGTTATTCCCTCCATTGCCCTCCCGACAAAAAGGATATTTCCGGGAATATTTCCGTACCGGACTTCTACCCGGAAGGTTTCATGCCCATGTAGATAGGCAATTCCGGGGTGCAAACCATGAAAGGCTTCATGGAGTTCAAATGCTGCAAGTCCATATAGTTCAAGATAACCCCGCAGCGATACCCCCCCTGAGTTCGCTGCATCAGCGATTGGGTGGTGAGCAACAATTGCATCCATTCCCATTGCTCCAGCCAATTCAATATCAGACTCAGATAGGGTCATACAAACGCCAATTTTTTTCACTTCCTGGTCTTCATCTCCACAAACCAGCCCAGGTGTTTCAGTGATTGCTTTTCCCGGGAGATTGGAACTTTTGGTTACCACAAAAGGGTTTTTCCCATTTACATAGTCCTCAGCATTTAATAAAACTCGACCTCCAGTAATTTTGTCCAGGGCTGCCAGGACATCTTTAACCTTGGTTCCCATGTGTCATTCCCTCCTTAAAATCAACTAAAAATTTTTGCAAAGCATTCGTGGTGAAAACTTTTAAGGCTTTCCCCCCTTCCCTTAGTGAAATAAAAAACCTTCCCGCTCGTCTTTGATGAGCGGCGGGGCCCATTTTTAAATTCTCCTAAATAAGAGAATTTAATTTTTCTTGTGATTTTTTTCCTATATTTTTTGCTTTCTACAAACACAAAAAAACACCTTCAACAATTTTTATTATCTAAGTCGGTCATTAATTTTCAATAAATTCTGTTATTTGTAATTAAAATCAACAAAAAATATCACTAAAACGTCAGGGGCTCCCTTTAGGTTTTTTTGAAAAGCCCTTTGGCAAGAACAACCAACTAATTGTCCTTAATAAAGTATTAAATTCTAACTGGTTTCTTTAAATCGGGAGATATTTCCTAATGGTTTTCCGGGAGTTTTTCCATCAATTTTCTTTTTTCCTGCTGCAATTACAAATCCCTAATATAATCTTCCAGGTGGTTTTGTTAATTGAAAAAACAGCCCTGAAAAAAGGCTGTTATTTTGCTGACAAAATTTTTTTAAAGTAATTCTAATCAATTAATCATTATGAGAGTCTAAAGTTCGGGGTAAAACAATGGTTGTCCTGGTCCCAATGTCTAAACGGCTAATAACTTCAAAATGACCCTGATGTCTTTCTACAATCCACCTTGCAATTGATAGTCCCAGGCCAGATCCACCCGTTTTACGAGCCCTTGATTCATCGGAACGATAAAACCTGTCAAAAATATTAGGAACATCTTCGGGATCAATACCGATACCATTGTCCTGGACTTGAATTTTTACTTTATCCTCCTCTTTGAAAACCTTAATTAAAATGGTTTCTTCAGCTGGAGTATATTTAATACTGTTATCTACAAGAATCCGGACAGCCTGCTTGATTAACTGCTGATCCGCTTCAATATAGGCGGGGCTATCCAATTCAGTTTCAAAAACATGGTTGGGATCAATAAGGCGGGTTTCTTTTATAATCTCATCGACTACTAAACAGGTATCAAAAATTTCCTTGTGCAGTTGAATGGTTTCATTGTCCCCCCGGGCCAGGAAAAGAAGCTGCTCTACAAGTGTTTTCATACTTTCTGTTTCACTCTTAATTGCACTTATAGACTCCTGCAGGGTTTTCTCATCATGCTTGCCCCACCTATCCAAAAGCCCGGCATAACCCTGGATAACAGAAATAGGAGTTCTTAATTCATGAGAAGCATCGGAAACAAAACGAACCTGGGATTCATAAGCCTGGTTTATCCGGTTAAGCATATCATTGATTGCATGGGCAAGGTCTTTGAGCTCATTCTGAGAAGAATCTACTGAAATCCTCTTATTTAGTTTTCCCGCATCTATGGTTTTTATTGCCCCGGCAAGGTTGTGGAGTTCATCACCGGCTGGGGTTGAGCCAAGTTTTGCCATATCTTCCTGGAGTTTTTTCGCAGCTTCCGCCATCTCTGCAAGTGGCTTTAAAGTTTTTCTGATCATCCGGGTATTATCCCCGATCCTCCCGATTACAAAAAGACCCTGGGCTATAATAATTACCAGCATAAAATTGCCGAAAACCCTTAAATCATCTGTCAGGGGATAGCTCAGCTGGTAGTTTTCTCCATCCAGGGAAAAAGCCAGGTGATATTTCGTCTGTTTTATCCGTTCTTCCCACGAAATCCTTGGTGTTAATCCGGGAGAAGAAATTCTTCGCCTGGGATCCAGTTCTCCAAGAGGCAACCTTCGCTGAAGGAAAGAAGGAAAGCCAATTCCTTCATCCACTTCTTCAATCTGTTCTACCTCATAATTTTGGGCGGAAAAAAAGCCCCGGTCCACCGCCATAGAAATACCAAAACTGTCAATTAAATTATTAGCATCTGTTTCTGCCTGCCAGAGAATTATGCCCGTAAACATCAGGGAAATAATAATGTTCAGGGAAATAAACCCTGCCAGGAGAATCCCCAGGATGCGAAAGTTTAATCTCAAAATCATCGATGACCTTATTCTGTCTGATAAACCTTTTCCTGAAGAATAGAAATCCCCTGATTTACTCATCTTTGATCACATACCCCACTCCACGGACAGTGTGGATGAATTTTTGACCAAAAGGTTCTTCTATTTTTGCCCGCAGGTAACGAATATAAACATCCACGGCATTTGTCCCTCCGTCAAAATCATAACCCCAGATTTTTTCCAGTAAAACCTCTCGCCTTAAAACAATGTTTTTGTTTTCCATGAGATGCTGGAGGAGGTCAAATTCTTTTTTTGTTAAATCAATTGGCCGGGAATCAACCCGAACTTCTCGCCCCTGCAAGTCCAATTTTAATTTCCCCGCCTCCAAAACCTGAGAAGGGCCTTTTTGATCTCTTTTTTTCCTTAGAGCCACCCTGATCCGGGCCAGCAGTTCTTCGATGGCAAATGGTTTTGTTATATAATCATCTGCACCGGTATCCAGCCCCGTAACCTTGTCAACTACGGTATCTCTGGCCGTGAGCAAAATAATGGGGACATCGGAAAACTGCCGGATTCTCCTGAGGACTTCAATTCCATTCAAACCCGGAAGCATAATATCCAGGAGAATCAGGTCAAAGGGTTGGGCTTTTGCAAGCGCCAACCCTTCTCGACCTTCAAGAGCCTTCTCGACTTTGTAGCCCTCATAACTCAATTCGAGTTCAACAAAACGGGCCAGTTTTTCTTCATCCTCAATTATCAGAATCTGCTCCATCTTTTTCACCCTGTTTTTTCCTGGATTCCCCAGAACGGTATTCAGCCGTATCAAAAACGCTGTCAACCGCCTTCAAAGTTACGTCCGAAACCTTGCTCATTGCCTGGTTTGCGCTGGTTCTTTCTAAATCAGGGCCGGTAAACTGAAACCGGTACCCAAAAACCAGTCCGATTATTACCAGGGGTATTATTACCCAGAAAGCAAAGAGCAGAAGAAGGGCTAAAGCCGTTAGGGGTAGCATCATAATCCTCTGGCCATCTTTTATAACTTCAAAGTTATTAATATTGCCTTTATGGATTATGTTGCCCAGCCACTTGAAGAAACTGGTGATATTTTCTCCTAAAGTAGTTTTTTCTTTCCGGGTAGAAGTTTTTTCTTTAGAATTAACTTCTTTCTCCCTGGATGTCTCTTCTTTAGAATTATAGTATCCACCTGATTTCGGGGGTTGAATTCGGTTTTGTCTTTCCAGGTTAATTACCGCTTCTAAAAGATCCCCGTTGGTTTCTTCCAGTGCTTTTTTTGCCTCCTCGTAAGAAATATTTGTTTTTTGACGAAGTTTTTCTACTTGTTCAAAGGTAACCATTATGATAACCTCCCTTTCTTTTTACTATGGTCATCATAACACCAAATAATTCAAAACCAATTCAGGGATTATTAAAATTTGATTAAAAAATAATAAGATCATAGGTTTTTTTAGATCGAGAATTTTCTATTGGCATAAGACGCAACTTTTCTTCTCCTCACTTCTCTTTCTTTCTCTAAATATAGACTATTTCCTTTGAAAAAGAAAGCCCGGGAAACTTAAATTTTCAAATTTTCCCTTTTCAGGTTAAACCCGTTAACAAAAAAAACACCCTGATCAAAATTCAAGGCAGTTCTGGATTTATAAACCTTTTCTCTATTATTTTTCTGGTTAATCTTTTTTCCACCTTTTCAGACGGGGTAAAACTCCTTTCATTAATTTCCGGGCTTCTTCTGAAGTCAATTCTGGTTCTGCCGCAACCACATGGGGGATACAAATTTCAATCATCTCTTCTGCTGTTACATCCCGGGTGAAAGAGCCATTTTCGTAGCAATACTTACAGTAATCTTTGCTTTTATTTCCATCAAGCTCTGTCGCAAAAAGTTCATCTTTTGCCCTCATGGGCGTTCCACAGCTCTGGCAAAAATTCTTTGTTTCCAAAACAAATCACCTTCTCTTTCCGATTTCAGGGCTGGCCAAAAACAGAGCGGTAAGGCTTTTTCTTTTTCCCATCCAGTTAACAGGAGATTTTAATTAATTCCAGGGGGGTTCTTTTAAAAAAGGGGGATTAGAAAATCTATCGTTGATTCGGGATTATCCATTCCCTTAAACCGGTTGTCGTAAACCTGGATTTCAAATTTTTTATGGGCTTCTGCACCTTCGGGGGCATTTTCCTCCAGCCACCTGTTTAAGTTTTTATAGGCTTCTGAGAAGCCAATTTGCCCAATTTGGATGGAAAAAACAGCATAATCACCCTGGGGAAGGGTTTTTGCAAAACAATTTAAGGGTAAGCTCCTGACTTTTTCTACCTCAAAGCCTGTTAAACAATAATGAAACTTACTCTCCTCCTCAAGGTGTAATTCATATCCAACCCCGGGCAACCTAAATTCAATTTCTTTTTCACAGGATTTTAAGTGCTCCCATAACATTTTGATTGTTTCAGAATCGGCTTTTTCTGTAACTGAAAGAGGCCCAACGATTGTAATCTCTTCTCTTTTTTCAACCCTGACTTCCATATTATCACCTCCTATTCCTCAATCTTTAATTAGATTTTAACATAAAAAAGAAAAACTGAGTACTCCAATTTGAACCTTTTCTAAGCATCACAAGAAAAAGGTCCCCACTTTTTAAGGAGGACCTTTTCTTGCCTTCTTTTTCCCTGTTATTCCCGGGCAAAAAACAGTTCTTTTTTCTGGTATTATCTTCTAAATAAAACCCGGTTTTTCATTTTCCCAGAGGTAAAAACCCTTGCAGCGCCTGTTTTCTTTTTAACTTTTTTCCACCCTACTACTTATTTTCATTAAAAAATACGTCACTTCCATAATACTGGTTATTCCCATGTGAATTTCCCTCATAATCATTGTGGCTTTCCGAACCCGGAGGGCAGTTAGTTCTCTCCCAGGGTTCGTCATTTCGGCCATAAACAGGAACCTCATCATCAATGTAAACGCCCCCGCCAAATTCGTGGGCAAAGTTGTTATTAATTTCATTGCCATAAACAGTCATAACTCCACCAAATAAAGCGATCCCTCCCCCTCTGGCCTGTTGTTGATCCTCAGCGTTATTTCCAGTAATTCTATTATTGGTTATTGCAACCCGGGAGGAGTCACTTCCAAGGGAAACGTAAATCCCGCCTCCCCGGCGATAGGCAAAGTTATCTAAGATATCATTATCATCAATTATAGCCTCAGAATTTGCTGCAACAATTATTGCCCCGCCGCCGTGGTTGTTATTCCAGGCTTCATTGAACTTTATTTCATTTCCAGTTATCTCAGCCCGGGAATCTGTTATTACCGAGATCCCGCCTCCAGATCCGCTATCGGATCCATCCTTCCCGGCCAGGTTGTAGGAAATGGTATTATCGGTTATCTCCGCTTCCGAATTACGAAACACCGTTATTGCCCCATGCCGATCTGCGGAATTATTAGAAATAAAATTTTCTGTTATCTCCACCACTGAATCTCTTCTGACAGTGATTGCCCCTCCATTTTCATCCCCACCGGCAATATTACTGCTTATTATATTCCCCGAAATGGTGGCTGTTGATTCTGCGGTTATTTTAATCCCTCCTGCTCCATAGGCGGTTTCATTATTTTTTATTGTATTCCCGGTAATACTGGCTGAGGATTGGTCCGAATAAGCACTCCCAATTCTTATTACACCATCAAAATCTTCATGTTCCTCGAAAGTATTACCGGCAATGCTTACTGAAGATCCACCATAAACATAAATAGCTGCGCCCCGACGGGCGCTGGCCTGATTTAATAAAAACCAATTATCCTCAAAAGAGGGAGAAGAACCCTTACTAATACATGCCCCGGCTCCATACCGGGCATAATTTTCCCTGATTATATTTCCCTTAATAACCGGTGATGATCCCTCGGTTATATAAATACCGCCTCCATTTTCTGTGGTTAAATATCCTCCTTTAATGGTAAATCCAACAAGTTTTGCTCCCGAATTTTCCCCATTTTCAAAAGTCACTACTCTGCCCTGATTGTTACCATCAATTACAGTATTTTCTACAACACTTTGGTTTTCGGGATCCTCGCTTCTAACAATTACATTTTTACCATTAAAATTTATATTCTCCTGGTAAGTCCCCTCCGAAACAATTATTTCCTCCCCATCGGAAGAGGCGTCAATTGCTTCCTGGATGGTCGCAAAATTATCGGGAACGGTTAAGGGGACCCTTTCAAAAAATGCAATTAGGTTTTTGTCATCATCCAGTTCAATCTGGTATTCTCCCTCTTCCTCATCTATCACAATAACATCGTTATAATCGGCCCCACCCCAGGAATCAAAAACCCAACCTATTCCATATTCAACTGTGAGATCGACAGTCGAATAACGCTCATAGATTTCTTGATCAGGGAGAACTGCCCCTTCTCCTTCAATCTCAATATTTAAAGTTACGGGATCTTCAAATTGCTCAAAAACAGCAGTAATTTCTTTATCTTTATCCATCACAATTGTAAATTTTCGGGGTTCTCCAAGGATTGGTATAACATCACTTTTATTATTCCCTTCCCATTTAACAAATTTCCAACCGCTATCGGGTATTACTTCAAGGTCTACTATAGAGTTTAATTCAAAAGTGCCGCTTTCAGGTAAAACCTCCCCCTCACCCTCGATATTTATTTCCAGGTTTGCATTTTTTTCACCGGAAAGCCAGTTACAACCTCCTCCATAAAAAATTCCCGCCGAAATAATTAAAACTAGAATAATTATCCTTTTACTCATCTTCAGCTTGCCTCCTTAATTTTTCATTTCAAGTTCAGAAAACCATCCAACGGGTTCCCGGGGTTTAATAAAGTAAAACTCTTTTCCTGTTGTTGCAAGTTAAAACCTTTCCAAGAACTTTGGACCCATTTTCCCATCATATTAAATAACCAAAATAAATTTTCTCTTTTGATATTTTTATCGGGTCTTTTTTCTTTTTGTTAAATCAATTTTCCGATTTTAGTGAAAAATCGGAAACTTCTTTTTCTCCTTAATTAATCACTCTGGACCGGGTTTAACCTAAATAGTTATTCAATCCCCTTATTCCTCTGGCCATGATAATCCAAAATATCTAAAAGCTAATCTCTAAATAAAATCCATCCTAAAAACAAATAAGGAGGCCATAAAACCTCCTTTTTTCTATCTCTTGAATTATTAATATATTGATAAGAAGCTCCCTGAGGTTGCCCATAAACAATGAGTTGTTTCCCTCCCAATTAAAAAAAGGACAGAGATCGATAGACCGAGGAAAAGGGTCTGAAAGATCTCTGTCCTTTTTTATTATAATACCCACTTTACTTTTTCTGGAAAATAGTAAATTCCTTTTTTCCTGTTGCCTTAGTTTAATCCATTCCTGGAAAAACTGGCAATCCACACAGCAAAACTCAAATTTTCTCTCGGAGGAGCCCCCCTTCAACCGATTGAAAGTTTTGTTTCAGACCAGTAAATAAAGTGGGAGCTAAATTTTCTTCCAGAGAAAAATCGCAGACTTTAAAGATATGTTCTAACAACCCTGAACCCTATAAGAGGGACAGCATAGGATGGAGCTATGCTCCGGACAAAACCAACCTGAAGTGAAAATCCTGCCAGCTGAGGACTGGAATAATTCAATCTGCCCCCTCGCAAAACCCTTTTTTCATCATTGGGAGTAAAGCCCCATTCGCTTACATTTCCGCTCATATCAAACAAACCCAGCCAGTTGCCCAAATGGGGTTTCTGTCCTACTGCCCTGGTTCTTTCTCCACTGTTCGCGATATACCAGGCAGCTTCCCCGGTAGCTACCGGATTGTGGTAATAATCAGTGGCTCCACTTGCATAGTTTCCGGATGTCCAATATTTTCAACTGTTTTCTGGAAATTCTATTGCACCATGAGAACTATCACTACCTTTGTAACTTGCAGCAAGTTCCCATTCCGGGGTGGTAGGCAGGCGGAAACCACCTCGATCCCTAACCTCAACCTCTTCATAAAAAATCTCACCAGGATTTCTAACTACCTCTCCATTTTGTGTGTAAACAAGTTCATAACCAAGGAATTCAGACAAAGCATTTGTCCAGAAAACACAATCATAAAAACTTACTTCTGTAACAGGCTCCCTTCTCCTGGCCGTGGGCTTTTCTCATAGAAAATCTGAACTTCCTTCTCTTCCCGGATAAGCAAATTCATAACCGTTATCCTTGGCCCAGTTTTTAACTTCATACCATAACTAAAATGTCACTTGAGTTTCGGCAAGCCAGGAATCCTCTTCAAGTGTGGCTTCACCGTGATTTCTAATTTCTGTTGGGAAAGTGGCTCCCGGGGCCAGGCGAAGGAAGAAATCAACCTCTCCTGCTGTATGGGAAGCCGGCTCAATATTCTGCCCCCGGCGTGCTTCTTTTGCTTCAATCCCTGCAGCAATACCCACAAAACCAATACAAAGGATCAGGGCTCCATTATCCAGTGAGTGGAAATACCTTATCCCATCACCCCATCAATTTCGGGACTTGTAACTTCACCTGCAAGCCCCTGAAGGCCAAACTCAAAGTCCAGGGGGTTTATAATTGCCCCATAGGACCAGAAAACCGGCTGTCTTCACAAAGGAATACGGAATTCAATTATTGACTCTGGGTTTTCCATTCCTTTAAATCGGTGGTCGTAGACCTGGGCTTCAAATTTTTTGTAGTTTTCTGAGCCCGGGGGAACGTTATCTTTCAACCACTCATTGATTTTCTCATAAGCATTTTTAAAACCGCACCTGGCAATTTCAAAAGCAAAAATTGCATATTCCCCGGACGGAATTGTCTTGGCAAAACAATTAAGGGGTAAATTCTTAATTTCATCAACTTCTAACCCTGTCAAGCAGTAGTGGAAATTTTCTTCAATTTCAATATGGAGTTCATACCCAAAATCCTCTGTCTTAAAGGAAATATTTTTCTTTGCCTTCTCCAGGCTCTCCCACAAACCCTTAATCGTTTCAGAATCTGCTCTTTTTGTGATTGCAACGGGCCCTACTATTTTTATTTCAGGTTTTTTTTCAATCCTGACTTGCATTTTTTTCACCTCCTTAGTTTATTAAGGGCAAAGACCTTCCCTAAATTTTAATAAATAATAGGAAGACCTTTGCCCTTTTTTCAATCATATTGGTTTTCAAATTCCGCTGATTTCAGTTCTTATTGTTCCCCAATCCAGTCAATAATGCTCTGGATAACCTCAAATTCCACGCTCCCAACAATTAGGTATTCACCGGGAACCGCCATGCCCTCACCGTAATGGAAAATATGGTTTAAATCCGGGAATAAGGTGAAAAGGACATTTTCTCTGTCCTCCAGAACTTCTTTCCACATTGAAAAGTCTTCCTCTGTTACCTGGTAATCCCGGCCTCCCTGGATAAACAGCATCGGCTGAGTCAAGCTTTCTACAGTTTCCAGTTGATCATAATCTCTCAGGTCAAGCCAGTAAGAGGCTACTATTCCCATCAATTGAGCAGCGGGAGTCTCCGGACTTAAATTTGGGTCTTTGATATTATCCATTTGGGCGGAAATCATATCAAGTTGGGCCTGAATCTCAGGAGAAATCTCCCCCTCCAGTCCTGCAAGGTAGTTGTACTGTTCCCAGATCAAATCCTCCAATCCCCTTGCTGGAGCGGCAAGATAGATCAAGCCCTTTACATTTTCCGCTTCCTCAGCAATTCGGGGCAAGATCATTCCACCCTGGCTGTGCCCGGCAAGGTAGATTTGATCCTGGTCAATTTCTGCCAGGCTCATTACATAATCCAGGGCAAACAAAGTATCCTCAATATATTCTTCCCGGACGGTAAAATCAGTGGCAGCGGCAAGCTTTTCCTGGTAAAGCCTGGTCCTTTTATCAAAACGCAATGAGGCAATCCCTTCGGTGG
>SL_5KL_010_SEDDRAFT_10001177_pt1 | contig 16057 bp, 10 predicted proteins | sample SodLakKL_010_SED_FD_9118 | JGI IMG/M metagenome (IMG submission 9118)
TTGGTCCCATCGGCTCCGGCAGCATTCCAGGCGTAGGAGCCCGGGGGCAGGTTCAGGGTCACGGACCAGTTATTGGCCGGATCTTCCAACATCGCCACAAAGTCCCAGTCAGTCATGTCGCCGGCAATGTCAATATGTTCCAGCGTCTCGGTATTGTCGATGACCGTAAACACTACCGAAAAGGCTGCAGGGGAGTCGCCATCCACGATATCCTGCTGCCGACGGGCAGTAAGAAAATCACCTTCAGGGCCGGTCCCTACCAGTCCGATGATGCTGATCGCACCTTCGGGAATCAGTTCCCCGATATAGTCAGCCTCTTCGAATGCGGCACAGAAGTCAAAACTGGCTGTGGCATCCTGCAGGGAGTAACATGCGCCTGCGGTGAATGCGGATCCGGCATCCGGGAAGCTCACTTGCTGGACTTTGACCAGCATGGCCTGGTAGTCACCGGATTGGTCAGACAGCTCCTCAAGGGTCAGCACCGGTGCCGTGATGCTGTTTGAAGAGGACGAAGCTTCCCCAGGATCTTCCGTGGGGATCCAGTAAAGTACCTGATCGATCTCGGCGAGTCTTCCACTGACCTCTGACAAACCATCGAACAGCTGATAGTCTTCGGTGAGCACGTCGTCGGCATCGTAGAGAATGATTCCGCCCCCCTCATCCTGGAGGTAGATTTCATCAGCAAGCGGTCGCAGCCAGCTGATTACTGCTTCTTCAGTAAGCGAATAGATTGTGTGGTTATTGGCGACCTGGTTGCGCAAATGGCTGATTGAGGAAACTTCGACCACGTCGGGCAGATCAGATTCATCGAAAAAAGTCCAGATCACATTATCTACCGTAACCTGGCCGCTGCTGTTGAACTGGCTTTGAAACTTTATGACCACATCACCTTCAACGTGCACGGGTATTTCCCCGGAATTCAGGATCTCACCCTGCTGGTCACTGGTGGTTACATTGCCTACGACCACATCATTCACCAGCACATTTAGATTCACATCCGTACCAAAGGCCTGTTTATAATCGAAAGAAAGGAATCCGATGCCCCCTTCGAGCGTGCCGGAATAAAAATGAGCTTGCGGATCCCTGTTTCTTCCAAGCATGATGGCCTGGCCATCCAGCTCGTCGCCGCGGCACTCCACATATGTCCAGTCCGAGCCATCCTGGCCAAGGAATGTGCCTGAGACATAAGCGGTGCCACTGAGATCGAGGTTGTCAAAAGTTTCGTGCCCTCCGTCCACCACTGGGGGTGAACCCACGACCTGAAAATCGTCGTAATAGATCGTACCGCCCCCGGCGAGGTCGTCATAGGTGCGCACTTCGAACCGCAATCCATCGGCCTCATCCGGCGCCACCAGGGTCACGGAGAACTGCTGCCACGCGTCACTGACCTCCGAAATCGGACCAGTACGCAAATCGGTTGCGTGATCCGGGAGTTTGGTGTCACCGTCTGTCCAGTAAGCCCACAAACCCGTCTGGGCATCCGGGTCATCATCATAATAGCGGAAAGAAATGGTGTACTCCCCACCCGGGGTGATTCCCCCGACCTGTTGCCACACCTTGGTGATCAGCACCGTTTGGCTTAGGGCATAAGTCCCCTGGTAAACCGTTTCATCCTCCTGGCTGCCGGGATCAGCAAAGTGCCAATGGTCCGGCAAACCATCGGTCCAGTTTTCAAAATCCCCGTTTTCCACCAGGTTGACCACCTCCCTGGATACCTGTTCTCCATAGGCGGTATTCGTCAGCACCAAAATGGAAGAAGTCAGGGCAATCAGCAATAGTTTTCTTTGTGTCATAATATGTTTCTTTTAAATGAGCAATATTTTAACACAAAAATAAATCGGATTTACATAAAAAACAAATAAATCGCGTTTAAGTTTTCAACAATTGCGACAAATGACACAGAAACAACAATGAATGGCAACAAGTCCACACAAAAAACCCTGACACCGATTTCAAAACCTGGGTGTCAGGGTAATTCCAGTGATCTATAGCGCTCAGGGGGCCATTCCCCTGGTCATCAAACCACAGGTGACTGTTGGTTTTACGCCCCGCCGATCTGCATCTCGCGAATGCGGAATGTGGGTGCCGTAAAGGACCGGTTCATGTCGATGTCGTCGGCCATCATGTCGATATTGTTAAGGATGTCGCTTGCGCTACCAGCGATGGTTAGTCCTTGCACGGGATGCACGATGCGTCCGTTTTCGACCCAGAACCCACTGGCGCCACCACTGTAATTGCCGTTCACCGGGTTGATGCCATAGCCGGTAACCCCTTTCAGCAGGAGGCCACGGCTGGTGTTGGCGATGATGTCTTCTGCCTTGTCCGGGCCAGCTTCCACGTAGAGGTTGTGCGTGCTGATGCCCGGCAGGCTGGTAAATCCGCCGCGTGAGGCATTTCCTGTGCTTGCCACACCTGCCCGGTTGGCCGCATAGGTGTTGTAAAGAAATCCTCGAAGGACGCCTTGCTCCACCAGGGTCCGGGTGGCCGTGGGCACCCCTTCGCCGTCGAAAGGCTTGCTGCCAAGCCCTTTGGGTCGCAGGCCATCATCCACGATGGTTAGTAACTCTGAGGCAAACTGTTCATCCATGGAGTCCTTCAGGAAGCTTGCCCCTTGCTGCACGCGGTTTCCGTTGATGGCCGTGATGATGCCTCCGATGATCGACCGGGCCACGGCCGGATCGAAGATCACGCTGGCACGCTGTGTGGGGACCATTTGCGGGTCCAGCATCTCGTAAGCCTTCTTGGCAGCTTCCGCTGCGATGCTTTCGAGCGACTCCAGGTCCGCGAAGTAGCGGCGCGAGCAGAACTCGCTTCCCGTATGGCGCTGATCGCCTTTTTCTGCGACCACCCCTACCCCGATGGAGCAGGATCCGGCCTGATAGCTCTTGGACAGCCCACGGGAGTTGGCAATGAACATCCGCGATTCCCGCTCCCCGAAAGAGGCACCTGAGCTGTTTTTGATGCGTTCATCCTGCATGGCCAGTGCTTCGAGTTGCAGGGCCATGTCGATTTTCTTGTCGATGGAGACCTTGGCGATCTCAGGATCGTAGAGCCCCTCCACCTCCTGGTGGGCCTGTTCACCAGGCAAGGCATTGTATTCATCCGGTGTGGTCAGCTTGGCAAACGCGATGGCCCGATCCAGGGTATCGTCCAGCGAGCGCTCGCTTAAATCGTTGCTATGGCTGAATCCCATGCCGCCATCCACGATGACGCGAAAGCCCACGCCCCCTGCGTCAGATTCCTGAATGGTTTCCAGGTCTTCCCTGCGCACCCGGATTGACAGGTTGCGGCTGGTCTGCAAGTACACCTCCACTTCATCTGCCCCACGGCGCAAACCCCTGTTAACCAGTTTTTCTGCTAATGCTTTATAATCCATGATTGTCTCTTTTTGAATCGTTCATAAAATGGCTTTGCTGAGGCCTTGCGTCAGGCCCTGCTACCACCCACGTTGATGCCACGAATGCGCACGGTGGGCTGTCCGGCAGTTACTTCTGCCATCTGCCCCTTGCCACAGATTCCCGGTCCGAATGCCAGGTCATTGGCCACGGCATCGATGTTGGAAATGACCCCCATGCACGAGCCGATCAGGGTAGCACCCTTTACGGGAGTGGTCTTGCGGCCATTTTCGATCAGGTAGGCTTCGCGGCAGGTGAAATTAAACATGCCCGTCACCGGGTTTACGCTGCCGCCGCTGAGGCTTTGGACATAAATACCGGATTTGGTATCTGCAAGGATATCCTCGGGGGTATCTTTTCCGGGTTCAATAAACGTGTTGGTCATCCTTGGGATGGGATAATGGCGGAAAGATTCGCGCCTTCCGTTTCCGGTGCGCGCCATGTCCAGCTGCTTGCTGCTGAGGATGTCGGTCATATAGCCCTGAAGCACCCCTTTGTCGATCAGCACGTTACGCTGCGCCTGCGTGCCTTCGTCATCAAAGTTGATCGTACCCCGGTAGTTGGGCAGGGTCCCGTCATCCACCATGGTAAAGACGTCTGTTGCGACCTTTTCGCCCATCTTGCCGGTGAAGGCACCGATGCCCCTGGCGATGTTGTCTGCCTCGAGCGGGTGTCCCACCGCTTCGTGGATCAGCACACCGCCAAACCCATTTTCCATCACCACATCCATCGTTCCGGCGGGTGCATCTTCGGCATCCAGCATGGCAATGGATTCGCGGGCTGCGCGTTGGGCAACCGCTTCCGGACTGTCTTTTTCGAACAATTCAAATCCGCTGTGTTCGCTGATGCGTTCGCGCGACATGTGGCGGTTGGTGCCATCGTCGCTCATTGTTTCCACGATAAAGAAGAGCAGCGGCAGCTCATCACGGAGGTAGAGCCCTTCGCTGTTGGCGACCACGCGGCTTCGCACCTGGTCATTGTATTCGATGATGGCCATGCGGATGCGGGAGTCATAATCCAGCGCGGCCTGGTTGGCGCGCTCCATGATCTCGATGCGGCTGGCATCCGCAATGTCCTGCAAGGGCCTTTGCACGGTCACGAAGGAATCGCGCTTGCCGGTTTCGATGTTTACCGGTTGGATGTGCTTGCCATTGCGCGCCACATACGATGCAACTTCGGCCGCTCTCATCAGATTTTCTTCGGTGATCTCATCGGTATAGGCATAACCGGTCTTGTCGCCGGAGATGACGCGCACGCCACCGCCCTGGCTGATTCCGTACAAGCCACTCTTGAATCGCGACTCTTCCATCACGATCTCGCGGGAGTTCCGGTTCTCCAGGTAGACATCCGCAAAGTCGCCGCCTTGTGAGAGGGCCTTGGCGATCACCTTGTCCAGGGTGCCTTTGTCCATTTCGAGACCTGGTCCGGCCGGCGCCATCGGACTGCCGCACGAAACCATGTGGGTTAAAATGGGAGGTGTCACTGCAAGGGCAATGCCGCTTTTCAGTCCCAGCTCCAGAAAACGCCTGCGGGGCATGCCCGCAGCAAATGGTTTATTGCTCATAACTGCTATTTTTAATTTGCTAATTAGTCAATGTGCTAATTTGCTAATATGCTTATGTGGGCGATAAAAATATAAAATGTTTTTTATTCACGTATGTGATACAGACCTATTATTATAAATTTTATCTTTGCCTGAAAGCCAACCGGATAAAAAACCATAAAGCCCCACACATATGAGTAAAATGGATGCCAAGCTGCTGATTGTCGATGATGATGAAGACGTGTTGCTGGCCGCAAAGCTATTTCTGAAGCAACACATCAAGGTGGTGCACACCGACAAAGATCCGAACAACATCCCGATGTTGCTGAAAAACGACAATTATGACATGATGCTGCTGGATATGAACTTTTCCAGGGATGCCACCAGCGGCAAAGAGGGTTTTTACTGGCTGAACAAGATCCTGGAGATCGACCCCACCATTGCGGTTGTCCTCATTACCGCTTATGGCGACATTGAACTGGCCGTGCAAGGTGTCAAAGAGGGCGCCACCAACTTCCTGCTCAAGCCCTGGGACAATAAGAAGCTGCTGGCAACCATTACGACCACATTGGAAACCCAGCGTTCCAAAAAGGAACTGCAGGACCTGCGCTCCAAACAGAAGTTCCTGATGGAGCAGGGCGACCAGCCTTACAGCCACATTGTGGGCGAATCACAAGCCATGCTGAAGGTTCTCAATACCGTACAAAAGGTTGCGGTGACCGACGCCAATGTGTTGATCCTGGGAGAAAACGGCACGGGTAAAGAAGTCATTGCCAGGGCCCTGCATCGCGCATCGCGGCGCAAGGACGAGGTGTTCATCAGCGTGGACCTGGGCGCCATCAGTGAAACCCTGTTTGAGAGCGAGTTGTTTGGCTATAAGAAGGGAGCCTTTACGGATGCGAAGGAAGACCGTCCGGGTCGCTTTGAAGCCGCCAACAAGGGCAGCATTTTCCTGGATGAGATCGGCAACCTGAGTCTGCCGCTACAGTCGAAGCTGCTGAGCGTGATCCAGAACCGCAACGTGGTGCGATTGGGTTCCGTCAAGGAAATTCCGGTGGATGTGCGGCTGATCTGCGCCACGAACATGCCGCTTTACCAGATGGTGGAGGAGGGCAAGTTTCGCCAGGACCTCCTGTACCGCATCAACACGGTGGAGATCAACCTGCCGCCACTCCGGGAACGAAAAGAAGACATTCCGCTACTGGTCAACCATTTCCTGGAGGTTTACTGCAAGAAATACAAGATGCCGAACAAGCGGCTACACACCAACACCCTGAAGCGTCTCGAGAAGCATCACTGGCCGGGTAACATCCGCGAACTGCAGCATGCCGTAGAGCGTGCCGTGATCATGAGTGATTCCAACATTCTGCAGCCCACCGACTTTTTCATTGGGCAGCAGCAGGAAAAAAATGAGCCGGACCTCCCCGAGTCAGCCACCAACCTGGAAGAAACGGAAAAGATGCTTGTCCGCAAGGTGATTGACAAGCACGGGGGCAACATCAGCAAGGCAGCCAAGGAGCTGGGCATTACCCGGGCCTCCCTTTACCGTCGAATTGAAAAATATGAACTTTAGAAATTTCCGTTTTGTGGTGGTCAGCCGCATCGTGCTGATCATGGCTTCCGTGGTGGTCTTGCTGGTGCTGGTCGACCGTTCTGGCTTCATCATCAGTACCATCATCCTGGGCTTGCTGATCATCCTGCAAATTGCCAGCCTGGTCAGGTATGTGGAGCGCACCAACAGGAAGCTCTCGGTGTTTTTTGAAACCATCCGCCACAGCGATTTCACCTCCACTTTTGCGGATAAAGGCCTGGGAAAAAGCTTTGATGATCTGAACAAGGCCTTTAATGAAGTCATTGCCGAGTTCCAGAAAACCCGTGCGGCCAAGGAGGAGCATTTCAACTACCTGCAGACCGTGGTACAGCACGTGAATAATGCCATCATCGTCTACAAGAAGGACGGGTCGGTAAATATGATGAACAACGCCTTCAAGCGGATGTTTCGCATCAGCAACATCCGCTTCATCGACGAGCTGAAAAAAGTGGATGACAACCTGGCGGAAAAGCTGCTGCATATCAAGGCCGGCGAAAGCGAGTTGATGAAGGTGTTCCACGACAATGAGCTGATGCAGCTATCGATCAGGGCCACGGAGTTCCGGATGCAAGGTGATGACTATGTGCTGGTTTCTCTCCAGAACATACACACCGAACTGGAGGCCAAAGAGATGGACTCCTGGCAAAAACTGATCCGGGTGCTGACCCACGAGATCATGAATTCCATCACGCCAATCGTTTCATTATCCTCCACCGTCAAGGGCTTGCTTATCGACGAAGAAAGCGTGCATCTCAGACAGGACATTGATGAAGACGATGTGGAAAGCGCGCAAAGTGCGCTTAACACCATCGAACGCCGCAGCCAGGGTTTACTGAACTTCGTCCAGGTGTACCGCAACCTTACCCGGATCCCCAAGCCCAGCTTCCGGCATTTTGAGGTACAGCAGCTTTTTGACAATGTGGAACAGCTGCTCCAGCCCAAGATCGAGGCACAGCAGATCCAATGTGTTTGCAAGGTGGTGCCTCCCGGGCTGATGCTCACCGCCGACCCCGACCTCATCGAACAGGTGCTGATCAACCTCGTGATCAACTCCATCCACGCCGTCAAAGAAGCCGACACCCCGAAGATACAGGTGCTGGCCACCGAGGCAAGCCCAAACCACATCAACATTTCGGTCAGCGACAACGGCCACGGGATCAAACCCGACAACCTGGAACAAATCTTTGTGCCCTTCTTTACTTCCAAGAAAGAAGGCTCAGGGATCGGCCTCAGCCTGGCCCGTGAAATCATGCGCCTCCATAAGGGCAACATCACGGTAAAATCCAATCCCCACCAGGAGACGAAGTTCACCCTCCACTTTTGACCCACACAGTCATTTTTGACGCACACAGTGTACGCACGCGTACGCTTTTTGTAGGCTAACGAACACCTTCTTCCCGATTCATCATCAGCCAAAGCTTCTTTATTGCTGATTGCGTGACCTTTACACGCACTGGCATATTTGTTGGTTTCTCACTGTTGTCCCGGATGGGGGAAGTAAGAAGTAAAAAGTAGAAAGTAAGAAGTAGGAAGTAGGTAGCAAGAAGGCCCATTTTTTCTCCGGTAAGAGCCGTGGGGACAGCACTTGGGCTGTCCAACAGAACAATATAAATAACTGACACACAAATGGATGATTATTGATCGCTGGCAGCGGAACACCCTGAAAGGGCAGTTTATTTCAGCCCAGGGTAACGCACTGGGTAAACAGGAGGCACCACCACCAGCGCCCTGTAAAGGCAGCTCAAAACAATACCACAAAGACCTGATCAACAATTGGTTAACAAAAAATTAACACATGAAGACATTGCAATTCACCGCGCTATTATTGATTCTTTCCGTCCTGGGTGCCCGGGCACAAGAGGTTTGGAGCTTGCAGGACTGCATCGACCACGCCCTCGAGAACAATTTGGAGATCCGGCATCAGCTCCTGGAGGAGACGCGTGCCCGGCACGATCTGAACCAAAGCTATGCTAACGTCCTGCCCACGCTGAACCTGGGCACACAAGCCTCCTTTAACTTTGGGCGAAGCATCGATGAGGTCACGAATGAGTTTTTTACCGAACGCATTGCCTCCCAGTCCATGTCCGCCTCCAGCAGCGTCAACCTGTTTGCCGGATTCCGGAACATCAATACCATCCGCTACCAGACCGCGCGGCAGACTGCCCTGCGATACGATACCGAGCACATCGAAAACTCACTGACTTTAACCATTGCCAATGCGTACCTGCAGATCCTCTATTTTGAGGACATGCTGGATGTGGCCAGGGAGCAGGCAAGCCTTTCGCGCGAACAGGCAGAAAAAACCAGGATCCTGTTTGACGGTGGCACCGTATCCCGCGGCGANCTGCTCGAGATGAAAGCCATCGCAGCCGAAGAGGAAGCCCGGCTCACCCGGATGGAAAACAACTTGCGCATGGCCTATCTGGAGCTCATTTACCTGCTTGAGTTGGATCCCGGGGTGGATTTCCAGATCGAAAGACCTGCCATGGAGGCCGCAGAGCAGCAAATCCTGATGGAGCCCGACCTGGTGGTGGATAAGGCCCTGCGCATCGAACCTTCCGTCAACGCTGCCCGTCAACGCATCGAAATGGCCGAAAAAGGACTGGAGGTTCGCAAGGGGGGACGGTACCCGACATTAAGCCTGCACGCCGGCCTCGGATCCAGGTATTCTGAAGCGTTTAAGCAGTTCCCGGACAACAACCCGAACAGCATCCCAATGAAAAATGCACCATCCGCGCAAGATGCGGGAATGTTCAACCACAACGGTCCCTTGCCGGAAACCGTGCCCTATACGGACCAGTTACGGGAAAACTACTACCGCTCCGTACAATTGTCCCTGAACATTCCCATTTTTAACGGGTGGCAAACCCGCAATCAGGTCCAGCACGCGCGAATCGACCTGGACAGGTCGCGCATCAATTATCAGCAGCGCAAAAAGGAGCTGTCACAAATTGTGTATGAAGCCTGGTCTGACGCCATGGGGGCATACAAGAATTACCAGAGCAACGCTACCGTATTGGAAGCAGCGCTGGAGTCGTATCAATATGCAGAAGAAAGCTTTGTCCTGGGCATCAGCAGCACCATCGAATACAACGAGGCCAAAGCCAGGCTCAACAGGGCTGAAGTCAATGCCCTGCAGGCGATGTATGAGTTCGTCTTCCTCAGTAAGATATTGGAATTCTACCAGGGAGAAGGTTTTGTCCTGTAACGCCTCACCGCCTTCTGACCCGTCCTGATTTTTGTTTACAAAAAGTGTAACCCTGTTTCAGGACGAGACATTAATTTTTCATTCTTCATTCTTCATTTTTCATTCTTCATCCCTCCCTTCCCTACCCGTGCTCCAGGAAGTAGATGGTCTCCCGCTGAAATTTTCCGGGCTCTTCGGCGTGCAGCCAGTGGCTGGCGCCGGAAATGGTGCTGATCTTTGCCTGCGGAAATAGTTTTTCAATTTGTGGGATGTCCTCATCCGGGACGTAATCGGATTCCCCGCCCCGTATAAAAAGTGCCGGTTTATCGAAGGGGGCATCGGTCTCCACCGGGCGAAAGATCTCTTCCAGGTTTTCCCTGATGGCCTCCAGGTTGATGCGCCATCCCAGGCTGGCCCGATCCTTCCAGTAAAGATTTTTCTGCAGGAACTGCCGGAGCCTTGGATTGGCAATGGCTTGCTGCATGTGCTGCATCACCTCCCGGCGACTGGAAAATGCCGACAGGTTGATATCAAGTAACCTGTCGATAATCGTCACGTGGGTGCTGCCGTGGGTGCTCGCCGAAGGGCTGATGTCAGCCACCAGGAGTTTCTGCACCCGCTCGGGATAATCAAAGGCAAACTGCATCGCGGTTTTCCCGCCCATGGAGTGACCCAGCAGGGAGACCTTATGCAGCTCGCGGGCATCCAAAAACTCCAGCAGATCATCCACCATGGCTTCATAATTGTGGATGCGGCTATGTCCGGAGCGGCCATGGTTGCGCTGATCCGGCACAAACACTTCAAATCCCTCCTCTGCAATATGCTTTGCAATGGAGGTCCAGTTGTCGGACATCCCAAACAGCCCGTGCAGGATCACTAGGGGCTGCTGGCCTTCTTCACCATAGGTTCTGTAGAATAATTCCATGATATATATAATGACAAAAGGACAAAAAGACAAAAGGACGAAAAGTCTAAAAGTCAAAAGGTCTTACGTTAGCTTTTCGCTTTTGGCTATTGGCTATTGGCAAACAGAGCAGGTGAATCAAAACAACCCGCAAAACTTTCTTGCCAACAGCCAAAAGCTAAAAGCCAAAAGCCTTCTTACTTCTTACTTCCTACTCCCTCCAGGCACCTCAGATACAACTGTATGGTATTTTGCAGTCCGTAATATAGCGCATCGGAGATCAGCGCATGGCCGATGGACACCTCCAGCAGGTGCGGCACCTTTGCCGCAAACCAGGTAAGGTTTTGGAGGTCGAGATCGTGTCCGGCATTGATGCCAAGGCCCACCTCGTGAGCCACTTCGGCAGCCTTCACGAAGGGGGCCACGGCAGCCTCCTTGTTGTCCGGAAACATCACGGCATAGGGTTCCGTATAAAGCTCCACCCGGTCGGTGCCCACATCCACGGCTTTCCGGATCATTTCCGGGTCCGTTTCAATGAACAGAGAGGTCCGGATCCCGTGTGATTGAAGTTCAGCCACCACATCACTGAGCAGCTCGTTGTGCTTCATTGTGTTCCACCCGGCGTTGCTGGTGAGGGCGTCCGGCGGATCCGGGACAAGCGTCACCTGTTCGGGCTTCACCCTGGTGACCAGGTCCAGGAAGTCCCGCGAGGGATAGCCTTCTATGTTAAACTCTGTCTTCACCACGGGACGCAGATCACGCACATCCTGGTAGCGAATGTGGCGTTCATCCGGCCTCGGATGAACGGTAATACCCTGGGCGCCAAACTGCTCGCAGTTTCTTGCCGCCTTGACCACATCCGGGATATTGCCACCGCGGGCATTGCGAATGGTGGCAATTTTATTGATATTTACACTTAAACGTACCATGTTTGCGTTTTTTTCACAAAGCTAAGCATAAAACCAATGCGTGACGTGCTCTTGCAGACTGGGTATGGAGCAGAGCAGGTTGATCGTGACCGCATTTTTTTAAAAAAATTGTATCTTCACAAAAAAAATAGGATAACTTATGCGTGCCAAAGACATGCTCAGCAAGATGGTCATGCCGTTGAAACCCTCCGATCCGGGGAGCCTGGCGCTCAATTGGATGGAAGACATGGGGGTCACCCATTTGCCATTGGTGGAGGGCACGCACTTTCACGGGCTGATCAGGAATGAAGACATCTACAACCTGGAAGATCCTGACGACAGCATTGGCACACAAAAGCTTCCCCTGCAGCGCACCTTTGTCTATCATGATGTGCACCTGTATGAAGTCCTGCGTCAGGCGGCGGCAGAAAGCCTTTCACTGGTTGCGGTGCTTGACCATCACGACCATTATGTGGGGGCCATTACCACACAGGAGCTCACACAGGCCATGGCGGGCTTTACCTCGATCACCCAACCCGGCGGCATCATCGTACTGGAGGTCAATGAACAGCAATACGCCCTCAGTGAGATAGCCCGCATCATCGAATCCAACGATGCGAAGGTCCTCAGCTCATCCGTTACCTCGGCACCGAACAGCACACAGCTCGAAGTAACCCTCAAGCTCAATGTGATGGACCTTTCCAGTGTGATCCAGACACTCAACCGCTACGACTATATCGTGAAAGCTTCTTTTGCAGAAGAAAGCCAATACGACAGCCTGTTAAGCGAACGATACGAAGCCCTGATGAAGTTCCTTGACACTTAGGATCCCCTTGCCATGTCATCCAAAACGGTTTATCTGCTCCTATTCATCACCATGGGTTGCACCATGGGGTATGGGCAAGGAATGCATCAGCCTGGAGGGGGCCACGAATCCCAGTGGACAGCAGCCGGGCCTGTCACCCCGGATGAAACCCCGGTCGCACCACCCTGGATAAACGAATCGCCCGCCGCACATTACACAATCCAAAGCATCGCAATGGAAGGGAACCGCACCACGCGATCCCGGACCATCCTGCGCGAGATCCCGTTTGCCGAGGGAGACAGCCTGCCTGGGAGCAAACTGGCTGATCGCCTGGAGCGGGCCCGTTTAAACCTGATGAACACCGGCCTGTTTAACTTCGTGGAGGCAGAGGTGAAGCCACGGGACAACCAGGCCGTCGCCATTACCTTTCATTTTGTGGAGCGCTGGAACATCTGGCCTTTACCGGTGCTGGAGCTGGAGGAGCCAAACCTCAATCAGTGGCTCGATGACCCGTCATTTTCGGCATTTAATTACGGCATCAACCTCAGGGCTTACAACCTCTCCGGACGAAATGAGCGGATCCGCATGGAAGCCAAGGCCGGGAACGTGCAAAGCCTCAACCTGCAGTTGATCACACCCTATTTCGGAGACAATCAGTCCTACCGGGGAGAGCTGCAATACAGCCTGGACAGGAGCAAGCGCAGGGCTTATGATACAGAAGACAACGAACAGCTGGTGGCCCGGCTATCCGATGCATTTATCTCCCGGGAGTACGCTTTTGTTGCCGGCATACGTTTCCGTCCCGGATTTTACAACACGCATCGCCTGGCGCTTTCCTTTCATCACCATCATTATGCCGACACCCTGCTGCAGCTGAACCCCCGTTTTGGTCCTGATGGCGAAAACCGTTTCTCCTTCTTTACCGCAGCCTATTCGTTTCGTCGCGACCGCCGCGACATCATGGCTTATCCACTCGACGGCTACCTGATTGAAGGCGGCATAAAGCAAAAAGGCCTGGGCCTGCTGCCCAACGAACACATGCGGGTCACCACCCTCTTTGGCTCCCTGAGGCATTACACCCCACTGGTCGACAAATGGTACGCCGCCTGGAGTGTATATGGCAAATGGAACGAAGGAACGACCCTGGCTTATTTCGACCGGGAGGGTCTGGGTTTTAACCGTTCGCTGGTCAGGGGATATGAACATTATGTGGTGGACGGACACAAGTTTTTTATTTTCAAATCGAATCTAAAGTACAACCTGCTTCCCGAAAGGGTAAGCGATATCTCCGTAATCCCCGCCGAAACTTTCTCACGCATCCATTATGCGCTGTATCTGAACTTTTTTACCGACGTGGGCATCATGGACGACCGCCATTACCAGGGGGGCAACAACCTGGCCAACCGCTGGCTGGCCGGAACCGGCATCGGTCTGGACCTCCATACGTATTACGACATGGTACTGCGGTCCGAAGTTAGCCTGAACAGGCATGGTGAAACCGGGTTGTTTTTTCACCTTGCAGCACCCATTTAATGGCAAGCCCGATCCGTTCAGGCAGGAGTCTTCCATTTGTGTCGCCACCGCAATCGTTTGCGATGGACTAATTTTTCATTACTGCCTCCAATTGTTTGGTAATTAGCACCGCGCGCCTTTTCTTTGCAAAAAATCTGTTATCTTTAACCCCCTTTTGGAGTGCTTTGAAGGAACAATTCCCGGAGTGTCCCTGTTTAACATTCCGGCACCCTCATCATATTAAATGGACTTGTTTATGAAAACGCGACCCAGATTATCATTTTGGCAGATCTGGAACATGAGTTTCGGTTTCCTTGGGATCCAGTTCGGATTTGCCTTGCAGAATGCCAATGTCAGCCGGATCTTTGAGACCCTTGGTGCACAAGTCGAGGCCATCCCGATCCTGTGGATAGCCGCACCGGTCACCGGTCTGATCGTACAGCCCATTGTGGGTTACATGAGTGACAACACGTGGACGCGCCTCGGGCGGCGACGGCCCTTTTTCCTCTTTGGTGCCATCGGGGCCTCCATTGCGTTGATCCTGCTGCCCACGGCACCGCTACTCTGGATCGCCGTAGGGATCTTCTGGATCCTGGGCGCCAGCATCGACATGTGCATGGAACCTTTCCGGGCCTTTGTGGGCGATATGCTGCCACCCGACCAGCGCAACAGGGGCTTTGCCATGCAGAGCTTCTTTATTGGCACAGGTTCGGTGATCGCCTCCATGCTGCCCTGGGCATTGACCAACCTGGCCGGCATCGCCAACGTAGCACCTGAAGGTCAGGTGCCTCCATCGGTGCGCGTGGCCTTCCTGGTCGGCGGACTGGTGTTTTTCTTTGCCGTGCTGTGGACCGTGCTGCGTACAAAAGAATATTCTCCGGAAAAATTAAAAGAATTTGAAGAGCTCGAAAAAGGCAAGGAAAGGGTGGAGCAAGACCACAAGTCCGGCGAGCTTTTGCCTTATACGCGCTTCAGCAAGCCCTCGGTGCTCTGGTTTGTGCTGGGTGCCGTACTCACCTTCCTGGTCTACCGCTACGAGTTCATCCGGAGCGACCTCTACATCCTCACCGTGGGGTTCATGCTGTTTGGCATCATCCAGTTCATCGCCGGCAAGCTGATCAAAAGCAATAACACCAACAACGGTTTTGTCACAGTAATTAACGACTTATTCCGCATGCCCAAAACGATGGGGCAGCTGGCCGTAGTGCAATTTTTCTCCTGGGTGGGACTTTTTACCCTCTGGACGTTTGGCACGCCTGGCGTAACCAGTCACCATTACGACATGAAGCTGGATCCATCGCACGTAGCCACGCTTACCGAGATATCGGAGCGCATGGAGCGGGAGCCGGATGATGCCTGGGAACGCCGCCTGCCGGCCATCCAGGAAGACCTGGACCTTTACAACACGCAGATTGCAGAAGGAGAAGAAGAAGTGGTCTCCTCGATGCGCGTCGTCCGTTTCTTCCAGCAGCATGCCGATAAGGTGGACCTGCCGGAGGATGTCCGCAGCCGCCTCAGGCACATCGATGAAGAATACAACACCGGGGCCAACTGGGTGGGCGTGTCCTTTGCGGTATACAACGGTTTTGCCGCGCTGATTGCCTTCCTCCTCCCGGTAATCGCCCGAAAAACCAACCGCAGGTATACCCATGCCTTTGCCCTGATCATGGGGGCCATCGGCTACCTGAGCATCCTGGTCGTCCCGAACCCCAACTGGATCATCCTGTCGATGATCGGCGTCGGCATCGCCTGGGCCAGCATCCTGGCCATGCCCTACGCCATCCTCACCGGATCCCTGCCATCGCACAAGATGGGCACCTATATGGGGCTATTCAATATTTTCATCGTGATGCCGCAGATCGTGGCCGCCAGCATCCTGGGGTCATTCATCAGCATCGTGGCACCCGGACAGCCGATTTACGGACTGGTGTTTGGCGGAATATCCCTGGCCATCGGCGCCGTGATGATGATCTTTGTGGTGCACGATCCGGATGAAAAGTTAATTAAGAAGACCATTGAAGCGCTGGAGAAAAAGGGGTAAAAGGGGTTTGAGGTTTGAGGTTTGAAGTTTGAGGTTTGAGGTTTGAAGTTTGAGGTTTGAAGTTTGGGGTTTGAGGTTTGAAGTTTGAGGTTTGAAGTTTGAGGTTTGAAGTTTGGGGTTTGAGGTTGCCTGAGGTGCTTCTGAAGGTTTTGGGCGAGTTCATAAGTTAAG
>SL_5KL_010_SEDDRAFT_10001178_pt1 | contig 16048 bp, 13 predicted proteins | sample SodLakKL_010_SED_FD_9118 | JGI IMG/M metagenome (IMG submission 9118)
CGTCGGTCGGTATAGTAATCCCCCTTCAAACGTTGATTAGAGAGAAAAAGCGGAAATGTTTTGACCATATATTCGTATCTTTCGGCATTAAATAGTTGACAGAGCCGAACGTTGCCAACAAGGCTGAAGAAGCGTTAGCCCTGTTTTTATGTAAAACCAAACTTGAAATCTCATATCATGCAAATTAAAACTTCTTTACCGTTGTCCCTGTTTTTTGTATTCATCTTGCTTTTGGCCGGCACACAACCGGCGCTGGCAAACACTACCCAACCTCCAGACAGATCCACAGAGTTTTTTGAGGATAATGGTGCTTTCCATTTCAATACGGAAAAAGGAACCTATGTGCTTCGTTTCTTCTCTGAAGATATTCTCGAAGTGGATTTTTTTCCAAAAGGTCAGAACAATTCATCTGAGGAAGGCTTGCAACTCAGCGAATCAGAGCGGAAAGTAAGAGATAAAGTATTGAAGTCTTCCCACGCTGTTGTTATGGAGCCCATACCCACCGAGGTGCAGGTAAGCAGGGAAGGGGATGACTATATCCGGTTAAACACCAGTGGAGTCAAGGCAGTGTATGATAAAAATGAGTCGAAATTCTCCTTTTACCACAACGGACGCAGACTCCTGCAGGAGCACAACGGATTTGTGCAAAACCCGGAGGACGATGGGTACCGGGTTGATTTTCGCATAACCAATACAGAAATGCTCATGGGAGGTGGTTCGCGTGCCCTTGGAATGGACCGTCGCGGACACAGGCTGGAACTTTACAACCGGGCGCATTATGGTTACGAAACACGCTCTGATTTAATCAATTATACGCTTCCCATGGTGCTGTCGTCCCGCCGTTATGCCATTCATTTTGACAACCCTACCACCGGGTGGCTCGATCTCGACAGTGAAAACGATGGAACCTTAGGTTTCGAGGCTTTTTCCGGAAGGCAGGCCTATCAGATCATTGCTTCAGATACCTGGGAGGGTATTATTGACAACTATACCCAGCTTACAGGGCGGCAACCACTTCCGCCTCGTTGGGCCCTGGGCAGTTTTTCCAGTCGTTTTGGCTATCGCTCACAGGAAGAAGTGCTTGCTACCATTGCGAAGTGGCGCGAGAAAGAAGTTCCTGTGGATGCTATAATCATTGACCTTTTTTGGTTCGGGCAAGAAGTAATGGGAACAATGGGAAATCTGCGGTTCGATGAGGAAACTTTCCCGGATCCTGATAGCATGGTCGAAGAACTGGTAGACAAAGGGGTGAAAACCGTGCTTATTACCGAGCCCTTCATCCTTACCACATCCGGCAGATGGGATGAAGCTGTGGAAGAAGGGGTTCTTGCACTTGACACGCTTGGGCAGGTTGCCGTGTATGAGTTTTTCTTTGGGGAAACCGGCTTGATCAACATATTGAAACCCGAGGCCAGGGATTGGTTCTGGGGTATTTACAGGCACCTGATGGAAACCTATGGAATCCATGGTTGGTGGGGTGATTTGGGTGAACCCGAAGTGCATCCTGATTGGGTACGTCACTATGGAAATCTCAAAGCCCGCGAAGTGCATAATATATATGGTCATAACTGGGCAAAACTGGTTTTTGAAGGGTTTGAAAATGACTTTCCCGAAAGAAGGGTTTTTAACCTGATGCGTGCCGGTTACTCAGGCTCACAGCGCTACGGCATCATTCCCTGGACCGGCGATGTAAACAGGACATGGGGTGGACTGGTGCCACAACCTGAAATTTCCCTTCAGATGGGGCTTCAGGGTCTGGCCTATATGCACTCCGACCTTGGCGGTTTTGCAGGCGATCTGGTTGATGATGAGCTTTATGTTCGCTGGATGCAATACGGTGTTTTTCAGCCGGTGTATCGTCCTCATGCCCAGGATGACGTGCCGTCGGAACCCGTTTTCAGAAGTGAGGAAGCAATGCATCTGTCCAGAAAAGCCATTGAACTTCGTTACCGGTTGATGCCATACATTTATACCGCGGCTTTTCAGAATTCACAAACCGGGATGCCATTCATGAGGCCACTCTTTTTTGAAGAACCCGAAAACTTTGAAATTCATCGTGTCAGCGGAACCTACCTTTTTGGTGACGATATCCTTGTGGCTCCCGTCCTCAGGCAGGGTGAACGCCAGGTTGAGGCCCACATGCCCGCCACTGCAAACTGGTACGACTTTTACACCGGTGAAAAATACAAAGGAGGCAAACAACATTGGGTAAGCACGCATGAAAACCGCATCCCAACCTTTGTGCGCGGCGGAGCACTCGTGCCGCTGGCAGACCTGGTACAGTCGTTGACAGATTACAGCGTGGAGCATCTCACATTGAAATACTTTTTTGATGAAGGAGTACCGCACCATACAACCATGGTATATCATGATGACGGACTTACATCAGAATCTTTAGAAAAAGAAATGTATGAGAAGCTGAATATCTCCATTGATACCTCAGTGAGCGGAAACCAAAACAACCAGGTAAGCTTTGTTTTAGAAACTGAAAGAGGGAGCCAGTTCGAAGATGCCGGTTTTTCCGGAATTACTGTGCATGCCAGAAATATCTCAGCTGAACCCCAAGCGGCATCCATTAACGGAGAGGCTTTATCATTCACCTATGATACAGATCGGCAAAAAATTGAATTCGATACCTTTACACTCTCTGAAGGACAAAATGTGTTTGAGTTTATATTTTAAAACACCCCCAGCCGAATGAAAAGTAATATTTAAAAAGAAACTACATGAGAATTCTTTTTATTGCAACTCTCTGTTTGATACTAATTAGCTGTTCAGGACAAACGGATAAATTGATAAAAAAATCTGAAACTAATTTAAAATCAACAAAAAGCGTAAGTTACCATGTTGATAATTTAACAATAGAGGGACAGTCTGTTGGCGACACCATTTTCACAGCTACTTACGCTTTATTTGAAAAATCTGAAACTGATACATTATTGGGCTACAATTTCTTAATTGAAAGTAGCCTTATACACCCAAGGTTTTTCATTCCAATCGTAATTAGAGATCATTACAATGGAATGGAGCTTGCGTGGACGCTTGAAAGTGAGGTGAGAAATGACAGGACAATTACCGAATTCAACGAAATTGATGACTCAGTGCTTGAAAATAAGGTAATTGGGCATATTCCCATGCTTTTGACCTTATTGCAAAATTATCAATACAAAAAAACATCGGTAGAAGAAACCATCCTAAATGGAAAAGACTGTATCCAGATAAACTTTCTCTGCGCCGATAGTATTGATTATAACTTATTCGTTGATAAAAACGAAAAAACACCTGCTTTGCTTAGGATTGTTTTTGATAAAGAACAGCCTTTTATTCAGGAGTATTACTACAGAGATTTTGTTTTTTCTGATACAACCCATTTTCCATTGACTATAGATTTTTCCGAAGATGATTCCAAAGAAATATCCCCAATTAAAATTGGAGATTATTTTCCTGATTGGAAGTTAGAAACAGTTGGCGGTGTCTTTTTTCATTTTGGAGAACAAAAAGGAAAAGCACACTTGATTTTTGTTTCAGGTATACATTGTGGTGCCTGTCAGCTGCAAATTCCAACGACGAAAAGGATTTACGAACAATTCTCCCAGCGTAAAGACCTTAATATTATAGGCTTATACCCATATGATAGTAAAGAAAGACTAACTATCTACACAGAAGAAAAGGGAATAGATTATCCTATCATTTACAATTCCTTAAATACTGTTGAAGAACGGTATGCGCTTATTCAGAAATTACGGTTTCCTATTCCAACTGCGATATTGATAGACAAGGAAAATAATGTATCCTGGATGAAAACGGGATTTAATCCGGATTACGCTGACGAATATGTTAGAGAAGTGGAAAAACAGATAAATAAATTCAGTCCATAATGGTACCTGATTTCCTTTTGAAAGCACACCCCTGCTTATTCATTATCAATAAGGTCAGTAAGTTGTTTAGAGTACATTTCTGCCTCACGGTCTTTTCCCCTGATCTCAAATAGTTTTACCAATTCCTCCAAATTTTGTTTCATGGCGCTTTGTTGGGATTCGTCAGGATTTTCACTATAGGTTTCCAGGCTTTGAATCAGCAGATTTTCAGCTTCACTATACTGATGAAGCTCAATGAGGCAGGTGCCCAACGCATGTCGTGCACTTGCAATTCTAGGATGATTCGGATTAAGAACCGACTCAAGCAATGCCAGTGTCTCACGCAGCAGAGGCTCAGCTGATGCATGATCTCCCATCCGGGTATACAAATTTGCCTTGCTTTGCAGAATGGGTCGTCGAAACGGATGGTTCTCACCTACAGACTCCACCAAAACTTTCATTGCCAAATCATAATATTTTTCTGCAGCTGAATAGTTATTACTATCACGATACACATCGGCAAGAGATTTTTTAGCTATCGCAATATTTACGTGGGACCCATCATATAAAGACTGATAAATTTCAATGGCATTGAGTAAATGAGTTTCCGCCTTTCTAAATTCACCCATGATCCTTTTTCCATCTCCCAGATTTTGAATTATTGAGGCCATTTGAGGCGTAACAACATTTTCGTGTGATTTGACAACATACAAGGTTTTCTGGAAATAGTNCTGTGCCATATCATGTTCTCCTCTGTAAAGATGAAAGTTCCCCATTGCCAAGTAGCTGTCTGCAACAAGAAGGTGGTTGTGATCCAGTAATTTCTTGCGCACTTCAAGGGCTTTTAAAATGTCTTCCTTTGAAGTTTCATCATGACGGGCTACGCCAATATTATGCAAACTTGCAGCATATTCGAGAGAAACATGACCGGGTAAATTCTGAAACAGATCTGCAGCTATTGTATAGTGATCATATGCCCTGCGAAAATTACCAATGCTGTGTAATATTTCTGCCAGGTTATAATGTAATTTCGCTACTTCAGGATGCGATTCATCGTAGAGGGTGTTTGTTATATCCAATGCCCGCTCTATCAGAGGTAAAGCTTCTTCGAACTCCCCCAAGCTTTTAAAAACGAGTCCTGTTACAGTATACATCTGCCCCTGAACTTCAGGCTGATCAGATAAAGCTTCAGCCTGATTTACTCCCCGCTCCAGCAATTCTCTCGCAGTAATTGTTGCACCGCGGGCTTCAGCAGGGTCACTCGCTTCAAACATTGAAAGAAGAAAATCTACCATCTGGCCGGATTTGGCTCTTTCTCTTTCAGCTTCTCCAAGGGCAATGCGTGATTTGTGCGAATACCAGGTAATTGTTACTGCATAAATAGTGAGCACGACAGCAAAAATCACTGCTGCCGCAACGCCCCATTTATAGCGGCGTATAAATTTGCCGGAACGATATATCCAGGAGTCAGGATGTGCCGAAACAGGTTTGCCTGCCAGGTAAGCTCTAATGTCATCTGCTAATTCACCGGTGGATTGATATCGACGCTGGGGTTCTTTATTAAGACACTTCATTACAATGGTATCCAGATCACCCCTGAGTTTCTTGTGAAAATGCACGATACCCTCCTCTTTACCAGAGCCAGTCACCGGAGGTTTTTGTTCTTTAGTATTCTTTGCTACGGCTANACTGGGCCTTTTTGGTTCGGTTTCACAAATGGTGCGTTCCACATCACCGGGAGTTTTCCCTTTCAAGTCGTAAGGACGTAACCCGGTGAGCAGTTCATATAGAATAACCCCCAACTGATAAATGTCTGACGAAGTTGTTATGGTTTGCTTTCTGACTTGCTCGGGGCTGGCATAGGCGGGAGTAAAAGGCAACATACCGGTTAGAGTGGGAGGCAATTCATCTTTTTTTCTGTCTTCTGGTTCAAGCATTTTGGCAATACCAAAATCCAGGAGTTTTACTTTGCCCTCTTCGGTTACAAATATATTGCCGGGCTTAAGATCACGATGAGCGATCAGATTGCTGTGTGCATATTGCACTGCATCGCATACTTCAAGAAACAGTTCCAATCGTTTTCCCAGGGAAAGGTTATGTGAATTGCAATATTCATCGATGGGTTGTCCTTTAACATATTCCATCACAAACCACGGTTGTCCGTCGTCAGATATTCCTCCATCGTACAAGCGTGCGATATTGTTATGATTGAGAGAAGCAAGAATTCTTCGTTCTGACTTAAAACGCAGAATTTGATCATCAATTAAAAATCCTGTACGTAACATTTTAAATGCCACCTGTTGTTGAAAAACGCTGTCGGCTCGTTCGGCAAGAAATACTGCACCCATACCTCCATGTCCCAGTTCCTCAATGATCCGGTAGGCTCCAAATTGTTTTCCAAGTGTCTTTTGGTTTTTCAATTGTGACAAAGCGGATTCTTTCAATTCATCTATTGATTGATCGAGTATTCCGGAAGTATGATAAGCATCTAAAAGTGATTCCACTTCTTGTAACAACACGGCATCACCATGGCAGGCTCTTCTCAAATATTCCCTTTGCTCCTCATCTTTTAGTTCAAGGGCATTTGAAAAGATTTCCTTTATTTTCTTCCACCGGTCGGGATTATGAGGGTTTTTCATATTATCGCTATTGTTTTTTTTCTTCTGCCAGTTCCTTGTTGAGCCAGGCACGTGCTATTTTCCAGTCCCGATTAACTGTGGGCTCAGAAACATTCAATGCCTGTGCCGTTTCTTCTATGGTTAAACCGCCAAAAAACCTGCATTCCACAATGCGTGCCTGCCGCTCATCCAAAACAGAAAGACGTTCCAGAGCCTGATGAACTGAAAGCACATCCAGTACATTAATTTCCATATTGGCATCGGCTTCACCCAATGTAACCGGGCTATTCTTACCACCGCGCTTTTGGGCTTTTTGTTTTATTGCGTAATCAACAAGGATATTGCGCATAGCCTGGGAAGCAATGGCAAAAAAATGGCTGCTGTTCTGATAATTTAACTGGTCGAACCGGGCCAGTTTAAGGTAAGCTTCATGCACAAGCGCAGTGGCATTCAGGGTATGTCCCGGTCGCTCCCTGTAAAGACGGTTTTGTGCCATTCGATATAATTCGTCATATATCAGGGGAACAAGCTCTGCAAATGCTTCTTTGTTACCTGAGGCATGGGCATTGAGCAATTGGGTTATTTTATGTGCTTCCATAAATCTCTTGGTTTCCAATCCTTAATATACAAAAAATCCAACGATACTCCTTTTTTATGGTTTAGAAATTTTTTACCTGAAAATTGAGGTTTTCATGATAGGCTTTGCTTCATTTTTTTGCTATACAATAGTAGAATGAGATTTTTGAAAGGTATTGCAAACTGCAATATCCAATTCAAATTAAGTTAAATACAAAAATTTAAAGTATCATGATGAAATCAAAGATGTTTTTTACAATGGTAATTATCCTGGGAATAGCACCAGGCCTGCTTCATGCTCAAAAGGGTATGAGGGAAATGGATAAAGGTCCGGAGCACCATATTATCCTTCCTGCGAACCATGAAATAAACTGGCAGCAATCACCAGTACTTGAACCGGAACTAAAAGTAGCTGTTCTGGAAGGAAACCCATCAGAACCGGGGGTTTTTACACTTCGTATAAAAATTCCTGATGGTGGCTATATTTCTCCTCACTGGCATCCTAATGTAGAACGGGTAACGGTACTCTCCGGCAGGTTTTTACTTGGCTCAGGAGAAAATATGGACAGGGACAAGGTGAAAGTACTTGATCCGGGCAGCTATACTTCCATGCCTCCGGGTATGCGCCACTTTGCTATGGCAGAAGGCGAAACTATTATTCAACTTACTTCAATCGGACCTTGGGAGATAAACTATATTAACCCCGAGGATGATCCGCGAAACAGGTGAACCGGCAGGCAATCTGAAACCCTTTGCCCACCCAAACACCCTGATATGTTTGTAGCAATACAGGTCTGCGAAAAAGGAAAATTTGGCAAAAAGGATGTCTGTGACTTAGGCGCCTCAGGTCAGTTGAAGCAAAGCGGGCAGACTGAAAGATTTGTTGAGCCTTACAACCATGAATTTGTGGACTGCATTGGTGAAACAGCTCAGTAAGTAAATCATTAGTGTTGCGTTGTTTTTCTGAGATTAACGATAAAAACCTATATATCTATGGAACACGTTTCAATAAGGACTATTAGCGGCAAAGAAAAGCAGGTAGATTCTGAATTAATTCAGGAGCTACAGCAAAACTTACACGGCCCCTTACTCTTTCCCGGGGACGGGGAATATGATAACGCCCGCANAATCTGGAACGGGATGCACGACAACCATCCTGCTTTCTTCGTGCAGTGCAGCGGACCGGCAGATATACTCGACACCGTAAACTTCGCCCGAAAACACAAACTGCTTATCTCGGTAAAAGGCGGCGGACACAATGTTGCCGGTACCGCAATCTGTGACAAAGGGATCGTTATCGATCTCTCACGGCTTCGAAATGTCAGAGTAGAACCTAAAAAAAGAATCGCCGATGTAGGCGGAGGAGCATTGCTTTCAGATGTCGATCGTGAAACACAATTATTCGGGCTTGTCCTGCCATCGGGACTCGTTTCGGAGACTGGCATCGCAGGTTTAACTCTCGGCGGTGGATATGGTTGGGTAAGACGAAAACACGGATTGGCAATTGACAATCTCCTATCGGTAGATATCGTTACCGGAAACGGAGAATTTGTAACGGCAAGTAAAGACGAAAACCAGGATCTCTTCTGGGCAGTGCGCGGCGGTGGTGGAAACTTCGGTGTCGTTACGTCCTTTCGCTTTCAACTGCACCCGTTAGGTCCGATAGTCTATTTTGCCGCCCCGATGTATCCCGCAGAAAAAGCCGGGGAGATCTTGCCGAAGTGGAGAGAATTTTGTGAAAATGCATCGGATGATATTACCAGCTATTGTTTGTTCCAGACACTGCCGGCAACCGATCCCTTTCCAAAAGAAGTATGGAATAAGGAGGTCGTTGTCACGCCAACAATGTATGCGGGCGATCCCGAAGAAGGTGAAAAAGTTCTGAAACCTCTCAGGGAAATGGGAGCTACCGTGCTCGATCTCAGCAGTCCGATGCCCTTTCGTGCACTGCAACAGGCATTCGATTGGGTTTTCCCCGATGGCATGCGATACTACTGGAAAACAACCACCCTCCCCGAATTGGATGATAAAGCTATTTCAACGATAATCGATATAGGTACTTCACGTTCATCGCCCAATACGGTTTTGGGTTTATGGCAGCTAGGCGGAGCAATGGCGCGCGTGTCAGAAGATGCAACGGCATACGGAAAACGAAATGATCCCTGGCTGGTAAACATCGATAGCGGTTGGTCGGATAAGGCAGGGGATGAGCATCAAATTTCATTTACAAGAGATGCGTGGAAACAACTTGCAGAACTATCCAATGGCGGTATGTATATCCATTACGGTTCACCCGAAAAAGAAGAACAGATTCGCCGGGCATACGGTAAAAATTACGACAGGTTGGTCGAAATAAAAACCAAATACGACCCGATGAATCTTTTCCGCTTGAATCAAAACATAAAACCAAAACAATAAACATTATGATAAAATTAAAAAACAAAACTTTAAAACACGGAGGATTTTAAAGATGGATAAGACACAAGTTACAGAATTTACCAAGAAGAGCTTTAACAAACCCGATGACAGGGCAGATTTGCCAAAGTGTATCATTCAAACGATCAATCTTGGTAACTTCAATATAAGTCGATTGACATGTGAACCAGGCTGGCGCTGGTCGGAGACTCTCCCTTCAATTATCGGAACTAATACCTGCCAGTTCGAACATCCGGTTTGGATGGTCCTCTCAGGTCGGTTTGCCGTACAAATGGATGATGACGGAAGGGTTGAAGAATACGGACCGGGCGATATTGGCATGATACCTCCGGGCCATGATGCATGGGTTGTGGGAGATGAACCGGTTGTGGGAATTGACATGCAACAGGCAAATCTAAACCGTTGAGCAGTTCCGGGTTTTTCTCAGAACTTAATCCTAAACAAAAAACCAAAAACGATGAGCGCAAAAGAAACTCCGAATCAAGGCAACCGTAAAATGCTTTTTACCATTATCATTACAGCCTTTTTATTCCCGGTTCTTTTCATTTTTCCGGGATGCGAAACACGTGATGCGCCTCTACAGGCCTATCAGGCCGGTTTAAATGCTGATGCTGCAGAATGGGAAACCTGGGTGATCGGGTCCGGCGATCAATTCCGGCTGCCGGCACCTCCAAATGATGCTGAAAGTCGCCATGAACTTGAAGAACTACAGCAGCTCGTGAACTCGCTCAGCGATTATGACCTGAAGCAGATTCAATTCTGGAACGCAGGTGCTCCTGGGTACCGGTGGAACCAAATTGCTAAGCAGAAAGCACATAACAGCGAAATTCTGTTGCAGACCTACCGATTGATCTCCTACCTCAATGTCGCTATCTACGATGCCACCGTAGCTGCCTGGAATTCCAAATATGCCCACAAGCGGCCGCGACCCTCTGATCTGAATCCGGAACTTGCGACTTTACTGCCCAATCCGCAAACCCCCTCCTGGCCATCAGAGCACGCAGTTGCTGCCGGTGCTGCGGAGTCAGTGATCTCTTATTTTCTCCCGGATCGGGCAGAGAGAATTCGTGCAATGGCTGAAGAGGCAGCATATGCTTTTGTAAAGGCAGGAATCCATTACCCGAGTGATGCTGAAGCGGGCCTGGAACTAGGCCGCCAGGTGGGCGCTCAGGTCGTGGAGCGGGCAAAGACTGATGGCTCTGATGCTGTCTGGCAAGGAGAACGGCCCACTGGCTACGGTATTTACAACCTCCCCTCATTTGATGATGAAATGGTCGGAACCTGGCAGACCTGGGTGCTGACTTCCGGCAGCGAGTTCCGTCCCCCTCAACCACCTGCTCCCGATTCCGAATTACGGAAATCCGAAATAGAAGAAATTCTAATGTACCAGGAACAGCGCGATGAAATACCTTTCATGGAACTCTTCTTCTGGCCGGAAGATCCGGCGGGACGGCCCGAACCGGGAAGTGTGCCCGTTTCCCACACCCAGGTTTCCAATTATTATGCGCCCTTAAATTACATACTATGGCTTACCGAACTTAACCAAAAACTCTTCGAATACCGATGGGTGGATAATCCGCCGCTTGCTGCATATGCCTATGCACTTGTGGGTGTTGCTTACTACGATGCGTTTATTGCCACCCAGGATGGACGTTTCGCTTACTGGGTGGCACGCCCGGAGGAGATGGAGCCGTCTATCAATCCTATCTTGCCAACCTACTACACACCGGAGTATCCGTCGGGTCACTCCGCGATCTCGAAGGCTTCCACAGAGGTGCTTGCCTACCTTTTTCCGGCTGATGCACACTACTTCCGTTCGCGTACGAGAGAACTGGCCGAAACGCGGATCTGGGCAGGTGTGCACTACCGAAGCTCCTGTGAGGCAGGCCTTGAATTGGGCAAGAAAGTGGCCCAAAAGGTGATTCAGGAAAAAGGAATGAGAACCAAGGTAAACATGAATCAATACTGACTTTTTTATAATGCAAATCAAAATATCATGCCGGCAATAATGTAGTTTTACTGCCCGAACCGGCTAAAAAAAGAAGGAATAACATGCCAAACTCTAAGCTAGACCGAAGGCAATTTATCCGTATCAATGCAATAGCCCTGGCTGGTGCTGCAATAGCACCGGCTACTATAGCCGGAGTGAAACAGGGTACACCTATCGAAACCAAAGATGGCAACCAACCCCGGTCGCCGGGTTTCTACCGCTTCGCATTCGGGGACCTGGAGATTACCATACTAAGCGACGGACACTTTCACTACTCCCCGGCTTGGGTCGGACTCGAAGACCCGGTCGAAGTCCAGGCCTACAACGCTGACCCGGAGACGCGGGAGGAGTACTTTCGCTCGCGTATGGTCTCATCCAAACAAATTCCTCTTCAGGCGAGTCCTGTCCTCATTGACACTGGCGACCGGCGAATCCTGTTAGACTCCGGCACGGGTACCGGGACGGAAGAGTGGCCTCCACCACCCAATGCGGGACGCCTTGGTCTGTCTCTGGAAGCGGCGGGAATTTCTCCAGGTAGCATCGACCAGGTTATCCTCACCCACGCGCACTTTGATCATATGGGCGGACTCATAGATCCTGCGACACGGGCACCGTTCTTTCCAAACGCGGAAGTCATCATCTCTGAAGAGGAATTCAAGTACTGGATGAGTACTGAGTAATAAAACCCGAAAACATGACGTACTTCGTGCATCCTCATCCGGTACTGATCCTCATGCTGATATGCGCCACATTTTTATACACAATGAAAGGCGATGATACAGAAAACGATGCAAATACGACACCGGAAGCTGCAGCGGCGGGTGTTGAGAACACCGGGCCCTCATCGGTCACGATAAACACAATCCGGCCCTTCGATCAGGCATCCGGTTATGCCTATGTTGAAGCCGTTATGCAGGGCACTGTTGACCGCGGCGACGCCCCGTCTGGCACTTATATCGTCCCGGTCATCCTCATTTACCCGAATGATGGCGGGAACGGCGTCGGAATTGTCGATTGGCCGAATACCAGCGAGCTGCACAACGGCGGTTTTACCGCAACCGCCGACAGGTATAGGCCGACAATGCCTGCACTGCGCACCACAGATAATTATCTGTTTGAGAACGGTTTTTCATATGCCACCGTGCAATGGGACAAAGCCGTAACGGACTATTTCGGGCCGTCAGCCCCGGATGATAGTGAGCAGCACAGCCACCTGATTTATGGTACCATCGAGGAGGCCGGGGATGCTTTCACAATCCTGCGCGATATTGCCAGTTTCCTGAAGGATCCAGGCGCGCTCGAAGGAACCGTTGGCCTTGTACCTGCCGATGCCGTTCTGAGCTTCGGATATTCACAAAGTGCTTTGCTTCAGATGGAATTTATGGTACGAGACGAGAATCTGGGCAATGGCAGACTTGCGTATGACGGACACCTTCTTGCTAAGGCAGGACTGCTCTGCTGGAAGCATCACAACGAACCACCAGGATTTGCCGGGCCAGATCCATGTAGTGAGTTGCCGGACACCGACGGTTCAAAGGTCATCCATGTTGCGGCTCAGGGCGATGTTGAGGAGCTCTTTAACGCGGGTTTGACCCGCTTCCCCGACAATCCTGACTGGCGCCAGTACGAGCTGGCCGGCGTATCCCACCTTCCGGCACCCATCCTTCCCGGACTCAACGAGAACCAGAACCCGGCAAGCTCGAAACCGGTGTTCCGGGCGGCGCTCTACAACCTATCCCGCTGGGTGACGGAGGGTATCCCCGCGCCACCTTCAAAGTTTCTGGAAGGTACGCTTAACGCGGATGGCACCTTTGATACCGATCTTGATGAATATGGCAACGCCCTGGGTGGTCTCCGGCTGCCACATATGGAGCATTTCGTCGATGGAACCATAGCAGGAGCTCCACTTGGCAAGTATACCGGCAAACACCCTGAAGCTAGGGCTGATGATTTTTTCTGGCTTGGAGGATATTTCAAGTCGTTCACCGAAGAAGAGCTGACAGAACGTTACCCTGACCGTGAAACGTATGTAAAACGGGTAATGCGAGCCGTTGATTACCTTATGGAGGCCGGATACATTCTTGAAGAAGACCGGGATAACTACGTGAAAGAGGCACAAGGTGCTGATCTTACCCGTGTCTGGACCCTGCCAGCCAGCAATTCTTCGAAGCACGATAATAGTTCGCATAACCTTAAGTCAGTGGGAGGGTTAGTCCCGGTGGGAGATGGCGTGGAGCTGTATTACGAAAAAACCGGCAATGGTGAACCACTGGTGCTCCTTCATTTTTTCAGCGGCTCTACGATTATCTGGGAGCCTTTTCTGGATGAGCTGACCAGGCACTTCCGGGTCATAAACATCGATATGCGCGGACATGGCCATTCAAACATTTTATCAGGGAAATTCCGGCACCGTGAATCCGCACAAGATGTCGTAACTCTGCTTGACAGCCTCGGTATAGATCGTTTCAGGGCAGTGGGTATGAGCAGTGGTGCCATGACACTGCTTCACATCGCAAGGAAATGGCCAGAACGGCTCAAAGCAATGGTGCTTGTTGGCGGAACGCACCGGTACACGGAAGAGTCACGCCAGATTCACAGTGCACCCGATTGTTCGGACTTATCTGACACAGCAATGGAAACCTGGCAAAGCCGGCACGTTCAGGGAGCAACCCAGATTCATGCATTGCTTAATGCATGGTGCGGATTTAGTGAAGTGATGGGGGAAGATATGAATCTCAGCCCCGATTCCCTCGCAAACATTCAGGCACGGACGTTGATCGTTCATGGAGACCGCGACATCTATTTTCCGGTGGAAATCCCTGTGGAGATGTACAAGGGCATCCCGGATGCAGCTCTTTGGGTCATACCAAATGGCAGCCACCTGCCCGTTTTTGATCCTGATGTCAGGACCGAGTTTCTTCATCGGACTGCAGAGTTCTTTTTAGCCGGCGACTGATTAATGAGTTGAAATAAACGCCAGCAGATAAATATATATGACCGGTCTGTAAGACCCAGTCTCCCACACGTGCGGGAGTGAAATACATCCCGTAGGCCTCTCTGTGCATTTTGAGAGGCATTTCAAAACGCTTTCTTTTATTTTGGCACCCTGCTGGGTGGACTCGTCCCGTTTTTGTTTGCTTTTCTTGTGGAAGGCGATCCCGCGCTCGCGCTCAGGGTAGTCATGTTGTTTATCGTCATCCAGTTTATCGAAAACATTCTTCTTACCCCCAATATTGCAGGCGGAAACGTAAACATCAGTCCGTTTTTTGTCATTACATGCCTGGTTGCTGCCAGCGTGGCCTGGGGAATCCCCGGTATGTTGCTGATTGTTCCGTTTCTTGCCATAGTGAGAACCATTCCTGGCCACATTGATTACCTGAACCCTTACAGCTTTTTACTGGGAGTTGAAGGCACTGAAAAACATGCCATTCAAGTGAGCAAAATCAAACGGATATTCAGGCGATTAAAAAATGATGCGACTCAATAATAAAGATTTTTGAAAAAAGTATCTGATTAATGGGAGATAAGCAAACAATTTACTATTTTTATCGCTTGATAAGAAAGTGTTATTAGTTTAACCCTAAATTATTTTAATATGGATGAGCTGGAAATTAAAGGAAACTGGAATGAACTGAAAGGTAAGCTAAAGAAAAAATATGCAGAACTTTCAGACGACGATCTGGCCTATACTGAAGGAAAAGAGGATGAATTGCTTGGAAAACTTCAGAAAAAGCTGGGTAAGGGCCGTGATGAGCTGATAAAGGAGATTAAATCCCTTTAATTATTCTAACCTGAAAAATTTAGTGTTAACCTGCATTGTGATGCAGATTATAGATAATAATTCGCAAAGCTTTTGGCTCTATATCCTGATAGTGGTTTAAGTTTATTAACATTAAAATTAACACGTAATGAGAAAATTAGGAATAGTTATTATCATATTAGGAATAGTACTTACTATTTTCTCCGGCATAAGCTTTCAAAGGGAAGAAACCCTGGTGGAAGCCGGAGACCTTGAATTGACCATGGAAGAAGAGGAGAGCGTAAACTGGCCACAATGGGCCGGTATTGCCGCCATTGCAGGAGGTGTAATTATCCTTTTGGTGGGAAGCAGAAAAAAATGATTTCTAGATCTGAAATGATCAATTTTTGTTCAGCTTGTCACACAGGGGATTGTATCCGTATCACCCCGGCAAGAATTATATGTTGCGACCAGATAAATAACGTTGGCTTTCCGGATGGTCTGTTCGACCTGGCTTATCTTGGCTATATTTGTCAAAATCAACATACCGTTTCCAAACAAAAAACATGAAAACAATGAGAATATTCGCCTTTGCCCTGCTGATTGTTTTGGGCGTGAGCAGCCTCTTTAAGGCTGGAAGTGCTTTGGCCGATGGCAGTGCCATTGACAACGCCACACTGAGCTCCCATATGCCGGACGAGATCCCCCTTTACGGGGAAGATAGCCTTAAGTGTTTAAGAAACTGGAACGTGTATGACGATAACTACCGGCATAGATACTATGAAATGGCTTATGAAGCCTGGCAATACTTGTTTGAAAGCTGCCCCAGGGT
>SL_5KL_010_SEDDRAFT_10001181_pt1 | contig 16028 bp, 12 predicted proteins | sample SodLakKL_010_SED_FD_9118 | JGI IMG/M metagenome (IMG submission 9118)
GTCGGCGAGATCAAGCCGAAACTCGACGGCATCGGCATGGGCTCGGGCGTTCGGCTCTGCTGAGAGATCATCGGTTGCAGCCGCCAGTACGAACATATCGAACGAGAGTCTCGACATACTCGTTTTGTTGTCCCGATCCGCAAAATCCCTCCGTTCGACCGCGTGTCAGCCGCGCTGTTCGAGAATTCGCTCAACGATGTTGCCAGTCGACAGCAACTCGTCGGCGTGGGCCTCCCGGGGAGTGGCACGTTCGATTCGACACTCGATGCCACGGTCCTCCAGTGCTGCTGCAATTGAATCGGCGTTGTGGTGTTGGTCGTAGCCCAGGACGATCACGTCTGGATTAATCTCCTCGATGGGCACAAAGATGTCTTCGGGATGGCCCAACCGGGCGCTGTCGACCACGCCGAGAGCGTCGACCATCTCAAGACGCTGGTGGTCCGAGAGGATTGGCGGGGCCTTGTGGGTGACGTTCGCGCTGCGGGCGACGATCACGTGGAGTTCGTCACCGTACGTGGCGGCGTTTTCAAGGTAGTGGACGTGGCCCGGATGCAAGATGTCAAACGTTCCCTGGGCGACTGCCCGCGTTGGCCCGCTCATAGCTCCTCGTCGATGTCTTCTTGGGTGAAATCAAAGAAGTGCTCTTCGGGGAGGGCGACGTCTAGGACCTCCAGCGAGCGTTGTTCGCCGTTACTGTTGAACACCCGCCAGTCGCCCCAGCCATAGGGCGCACCGATAATGATGTGGACATCACCTTTATAAAATGTCGCCAGATCCGCATCGCTGGGCCGCAGCACACCGTTCGGGTGTGAGTGGACCGAGCCAACCGATTTTACGTCGTTGGGGATCATATTCGACTGGACGGTCGCGCTCATCGGATTCGATTCGGTGCCCGGAATCACGAGCACGTCCGTAATCACCTGTCCCTTTTTCTCAAGGCCGAGCTTTCTGGCGTCTTCGGCCCGCAGAAACCCCATATACTCGTTTGGGTGGCTCTCTTCGGAGGCTTCGAGAGCGAACTCCAACGTCTCACGGGCGATACCGAGGATTTCGCTCGATCTGAAGAGCCGCATTACCGGATTTCGGGTCGGCGGCCATATACGCGTTCCGGAAGGTCGACCGGACAACGCACGGTCGACTCGCCCGACGGCGGCCAATCGAAGATAACAAGCTTAACACGTCGGTCCCCCAAAGAGCGAGTATGACCGAGGATACCGCCGGGGAGTCCGGCGAGCGGGACGATTCGCGTCCCGTCGTTTACGATCTCGCACCCGACTGCACGCTCACAGACATTACCGAGGGTGCAAACTACCATGCCGTCGTCAACGGTGTTGTTGCCTACGGTGTGTTCGTCGACATCTCCGACTCCGTTTCCGGCCTCGTACACGAATCGAATCTTGACCGTACCTACAACGTTGGCGACCGACTGGTTGTCGAACTCGAAGAGCTGAAAGAAAATGGCGATATCGCCTTTGATGTCCCCGACATCGAGAACTATCGTACCGATATCGTCGATCACGAACCCGACATTACCCAGATCGCTGATCTCGAAACCGGGACCGACGCGACTATCGAAGGTTCGGTCGTCCAGATCAAACAGACCGGTGGGCCAACGATTTTCCATCTCAACGACGGTTCCGGCATTATCAGCGCCGCCGCCTTCGAAGAAGCCGGCGTCCGAGCCTACCCGGAGGCCGAACTCGACGATATCGTCAGGGTCAGCGGTCGCATCGAATCCCACCGCGAGGCCCGACAGATCGAAGTCGACTCTCTTTCGGTCCTTGATGGCTCAACCGCCGTCGAAGCCCGCGAGTCGCTGCAGGCTGCACTCGATGAGCGGGCCGCCCCGGCTGACATTGAGCCGCTCATAGAGTGGCCTGCCTTCGAGCCGATTTTCGAGGAACTGAAAGGCGTCGCCCGACTGCTTCGCGAGACCGTCTTGGAGGGTCGACCGATCCGCGTTCGACACCACGCCGACGGCGACGGTATGTGTGCGGCCGCACCTGTCCAACTCGCGCTTGAAAACCTGATTGCCGAGGTCCACGGCGATGCCGAGGCTCCGCGGCACCTGTTCAAACGACTACCGAGTAAGGCCCCATACTACGAAATGGAGGACGTGACTCGGGATCTGAACTTTGCNCTNGAGGGCCAATCACGCCACGGCCAGAAACTCCCCTTCTTGTTGATGCTTGACAACGGCTCTACTGAGGAGGACGTTCCGGCCTACCAGAACCTTGCGCACTACGACATCCCAATCGCGGTTATCGACCACCACCACCCCGACCCCGAGGCGGTCGAGCCGCTGTTGGATGCCCACGTCAACCCGTATCTGTACGACGAGGACTACCGGATCACCACGGGGATGATGTGTGTCGAACTTGCCCGGCTGATCGACCCCTCGATCTCCGAGGACCTCGAACACGTCCCGGCAGTTGCAGGCCTTTCGGATCGCTCAAAAGCCGACGCTATGCGCCAGTACGTTGCGCTTGCAGGCGAGGCGGGCTACGACCGCGGCATCTCGAAGACATCGGTGAGGCGCTCGATTATGCGGCCCACTGGCTCCGCTACAGCGAGGGCAAAACGCTCGTGACAGATGTCCTCGACGTGGGCTGTGAGGACGCAGACCGTCACGAACAACTCATCGAGTTCCTCTCCGAACGCGCCGAACGCGACGTTGAGCGCCAACTCGAAGCGGTCGAACCCCACGTCGAACACGAACGGCTCGATTCGGAGGCGCATCTGTACCGCGTCGACCTCGATAATTTCGCCCACCGGTTTACCTACCCCGCGCCCGGAAAGACGACGGGTAATCTCCACGACCGCAAAGTAACGGAGACGGGCGAGCCCGTGATCACCATCGGCTATGGTCCTGATTTCGCCGTCCTCCGCTCGGACGGCGTTCGGCTCGACATCCCGCGGATGGTCACCGAACTCAACGAGGAGCTGCCCGGAGCCGGCGTCTCCGGCGGCGGTCACCTCGTCGTTGGCTCTATCAAGTTCGTCAAAGGCCGACGCGAGTCAGTAATCGATCTGCTGGTCGAGAAAATGGCCGAAGCCGACCTCGATGAAGCACTGTCGACAGCCGCCCCACTCGAATAGCTGCGGCTGTTGTTAGCGGGTTGTTTCGAATTCGAGTCGACGTTTCAGTAACAACACTGTCCCAGCTGCAAGGCCGACGCTGATGAGGATAACTCCAACCGGAATTTCTTCGGGGTCGTCGGCTGATTCGGCCTTCCAGTCGCCGCCGAACACCTCGGCGTAGTAGTCGGCGACCGTCTCGTCTTCGATGGCAACTGCTATCTCACGGTTATTTTTCGCCGAGTTGTTGTTCCAGTTGAGACTGCCGACAACTGCAGTTTCGTCGGCGACGATTCCTTTCGAGTGGATTTTGCCGAACCGATCAGTGTCTTCGGCAAGTCTGACTTCCAGTGGTGAATCCGTATCCTCAGCATGCTCGTGAAGCTCGCTGGCTAGCTGTTCGTTATCGGCCTCATCGTACCACTGGCTGCCCAGCAGAATCCGCACCTCAACGCCGCGGTCGGCCGCCCGCATGGCTGCCCGAAGCAGGCTGAAATCAGTATCGCTGATTCGCGGCTGGACGATTAGCAGCCGGTCGTCGGTATCATCGATTTCGTCGGCCAGTTCGTCGACCGCGTTGTCCGGAGCACTCAGAACCGTTAGCTCTTCGGCGGTCGTGGGTTTCGGTGGATGGTGTTCAGCGAATTCGCCGCTGGCGGTTTCGTAGTCGTGTGTGTCGATCTCCTCGCGGGCGTCTGTCCAGTCGGCTGTGTCGTCCCAGTTGGCGTCGTGGTTGAAGATGGCGGCCAACTCATCGGCTGTTTTCGCAGAGTCGACACGCACACCCCAGCCGCGGTTTTCCGCACCACCTGTTCCCGAGGGTTTCCAGTTTTCGGTGAGCACGAGTGCTCGGTCGTCGACGACGGCGTACTTCGGATGGTGGTACCGAAATCTCGTTTGGTCGCCAGTCAGTACCTGAACGTTGATGCCCGCGGCGGCGAGGTCGTCCAGCCGATCGGCCTGCTGGGTCGACATTCCGCCGACGGGCCCGCCTTCGATGAGGACAGCGACGTCGACGCCCTGGTCGTGGGCGGCGATGAGTTCGTCGGCGACACGCTTGGATGTTAGCGTGTAAGCCGCCAGATACAGTCGGTCGTCGGCTCCTGCAATAGCCTCCGCTGGGGCGTCGCTGGAATCGGGCAGCACGAACGCCTCGATGGGTTTGTCGTCGACTGTTTTCGGCTCGCGGGGTTCGAAGCCGTCGGGCTGCCAGTGTGGCTCGCGGTCGGCTCGCCAGCGATGGCTTTCGGGGGCATGATCGTAGCTGACGCGGTCGACCCGTTGGCCATCGCGTTTGAGATCGAGACGATCGCCGTCGACGGCCAACCGGAGGTGGCTCTCGGTTTCGACAACCGTTGCGTTCGTGTGGGCGGCCGTTTTCTCAGGATGTCGACTAATGGCGAACTCACCGGTTCGGTTGGGCAACTCGGCCGTCTGGTGGCCGTCGGTGAGTGTCCACGCACCCGGCTGTTCAACGTCGACAAGCACGTACTCACCACGGTTCTGCTCGGTTGTGGGGTTTGGATACAGCTCAATGATCTGGCCGCCGTTAGCGACAATAGCGGACTGTTGTGTGAGATCGTCGACTGGCGTTGCGCCCACCACTGCGGGGGCCAAAGCGGCGAGCACGANACAACCGACCAGAGGGGCGACCAGCCGGCGGTCGACGACAGTCAGACGATCCACGGTGTGGCTGCTGCCCAATTGTATAAAAATATGGGCCGGTCGACGTGGCACTTATCCGGCCGACCCCCGAGTAGGATGTATGGTCGAACTGGTATTGCTTGTGGCACTCGCGCTGCTGGTCGTCGGTGTTGTTGGCAGCGTCGTGCCGCTGGTGCCGTCGGGACTCGTCTCGCTGGCGGGCGTCTGGACGTACGTGCTGTTCGGCAGCGAGCCGGTTGGGCCCATCGTGATCGCAGTGTTGACGCTGACTGCGCTGTTGGCGGCCGTTTTCGAGCATCTCGGTGGGCCGATTGCCGCCAAAGCCAGCGGCTCGTCGAACCAGGTGATGGTCGCCTCAACGATCGGTGGATTGGTGTTGCTGTTCGTTATGGGGCCAATCGGCATCATCGTCGGCGTTGTCGGCACTGTCTTTCTGCTCGAACTGAAAGAGGGTGCGGAACTCGAAACCGCCGGCCGCCGGTCGGTTTATACGGCCGCCGGGGTGTTGGCCTCCTCGGTTGTCCAGATTCTGTTGACGCTGTCGATTCTGGGCGCGTTCGTACTGTTCGTGATTGTTCTGTAAGCCGCAGTTTCGATACCACGTTATTACGAACACCTGTTTTCGGTAGTAACAACCGGTTTAGGCCCCGAGATTCGACGATTCGATATGGATCTCGGACTCGTCGTCGCAGTGATGGGCCTTGGAGTGATTCACGGCATTCTGCCGGATCACGGCTGGCCGATTGCGGCGACCTACGCGCTGGGCTACGACCGAAAGTGGCTCCGTGGCACCGTCGCCGCGCTGATTTTGGGTGTCGGCCATCTTATTAGCAGCATCGCGCTCGTGGTTGCGTACTTCTGGTTTGCCAGTTTTGCAGCGTTCGCCGAAGGCCCGTGGATGAAACCGCTGGCTGGCAGTATGCTGGTCGCACTCGGCATCTACGAGTACGCAAGCGGCGGTCACGGCCAGCATCACGATCATGACCATCTTGACCACCACAGCCACGATGCTGCCGACCAGCATAGCCACCACAACCATGATCACGACACAGACGCCGACCACGTCGACCACGACCACCACGNCNACCACGACCACCACGATCACCAACAGCATACTCACGACGGCCACGACGAGTCGACCGGATTTCTCGGCGGCATTCGGGGTCGACTGCCCGGCGGCGGCCATATGCATCCCACCCGAGAACACGCCGAAGAGGGACTGCTGACGCTCGGGGCCACTGCCCTTGTCCTTGGATTCGCCCACGAGGAGCCGATTCAGATTTTGGCGATCTGTGCGGGCACGCCGTTTTGTCTCGAACTCATGCTGCTGTACTCACTGGCGGTAATTGCGGCGATTCTCGCACCCACGCTGCTGTTAATCGCCGGCTACGAACACCACCGGGAGCGAATTGAACAGTACACGCCCTACTTGCCAACGCTCACCGCAGTTGTCCTTGTTGCGGTTGGGTTGGCGTTCATCGTCGGGCTCTTCTAGCGAACCGAGTCCAACAGGAGTTTCTGTTCGACCCGTTTGACCTCGTGTTGGACGTCTCTGACCGCATCGATGTTCGCGCTGATCGAACTCACACCTTCTTCGACAAGGAACTGTACCATCGCGGACTTCGAGGCTGCCTGTCCGCAGATGCTGGTGTCGACGCCCAGCGCACGGCAGCGTTCGATTGTCGATTCGATCAGCGACAGCACACCAGGGTGCAGCTCGTCGAACCGATCGACGACATACTCGTTGTTTCGGTCGACCGCGAGTGTGTACTGCGTGAGGTCGTTGGTTCCAAAGGAGACGAAATCGATACCCGCCTCAGCGATCTCCTCGATAAGCAGCGCACTGGCCGGCGTTTCGATCATCACACCCCAGCGAGCCTTTTCGGGGTCAATGCCGACGGCCTCCATGTGTGTTCTGGCCCGTTCGACGTCCTCGGCGTCGTTGACCAGCGGTAACATGAGTTCAACGTTGTCGTAGCCGATATCGAACAGCCGGCTGAACGCGGCCAACTCACACCGGAACGGCTCGGGTTTATCGAGGCTGCGGCGAACGCCGCGGTAGCCCAACATCGGGTTGTGTTCGTGTGGCTCGTCGGCTCCACCTTCGAGCTCGCGGAACTCATCAGTTGGCGCATCGAGCGTTCGGGCACGAACTGGTCGTGGATAAAATGCTTCGGCGACTGTCCGAATCCCGTCGACGAGTTCGTCGATGTAGGCTTCCTTGCCGTGGTCGGCAATGTACTGTTCGGGGGTTTTGCCCAGCGAAATCACCATGTGTTCGATTCGCAACAGTCCGACGCCGTCGGCTCCCGTTGCCGCGGCGCGTTCGGCAGCCTCTGGAATCGAGAGGTTGACTTTGACCTCGGTGGCGGTCATCGGTTTGACAGGTGTCTGTGGCCGAACCGACTCGACAGGGTCGGGCTGGATCGCCGGCTCGTCGGGTTCAGTTGGTCCACCGGCCCGGATCACACCCATATCGCCGTCGACCGTCACGAGCTGGCCGTCCGAAAGCACCTGTGTGGCATCACGGGTGCCGACAACCGCCGGCACGCCCATCTCGCGGGAGACAATCGAGGCGTGCGAAGTCATTCCGCCCTCATCGGTGACAATGGCAGCCGCCCGCTTCATCGCTGGCACCATATCTGGCATCGTCATTTTACTGACGATAATATCGCCTTCGGTCACCTGATCGAGGTGATCGAGTTTTCTAACGATTCGAACCTCGCCCGATCCCCGTCCGGGACTCGCACTGACCCCTTGGACAAGCACGCCCTCGTCGTCGGTCGACGCAGACTCGGTAGCCGAATCCGCTGTGTCACCTTCGGTGTCGCTGATCGTCGTGATCGGCCGGGACTGTAGCATGAAAATCTCGCCGTCGACCATGGCCCATTCGACATCCTGTGGCTCGCCGTAGTGGGTTTCGACGGTCGTGCCGAGATCGACCAACGTTTCGATCTCTGCATCCGAGAGCACGCGCGTGGTTCGTTTGTCTTCGCTGACGGCTTCGAGTGTGGTTTCGCCCGTCTCGGGGTCTTTGATCATCTGCTGTTTCTTATCAGTGATCGTTGATTCGACGACGGTCGCCGTCTCTGGGCTAATCACGTAGTGATCGGGCGAGACCGCACCCGAGACGACGGCTTCGCCGAGACCCCAGGCAGATTCGGCGATCATCTGTCGGTCACCGGTGGAAGGGTGTCGGGTAAACAGCACGCCGGATTTCTCGGCGTCGACCATCTGTTGGACGACAACCGCGATGTCGACCGTCTCATGTTCGAAGCCCTGATTTGTCCGGTAGTGGACTGCCCGCTCGGCAAACAACGAGGCCCAACACTCCCGGATGCGGTCGATCAGGCCGGCTTCGGTGACGTTGAGAAACGTCTCGTGTTGGCCCGCAAAAGAGGCATCCGGCAGGTCCTCTGCGGTTGCTGACGACCGAACGGCGACAAACGGCTCGCCGCCGTCGGCCGTCTGGCTGCCGAGTTCACGGTAGGCGGCGATGATATCGTCCCGAACCGTCTCCGGAACCGGTGTCTCGCGGATCAACTCCCGTGCGGCGCGGGCGGCCTCGGCGATTGCGGCCGAGTCGTCGGCGTCAGTGGCCAGAATCTCTTCGAACAGTTCGGTTTCGATGCCCGCCGTCTGGAGGAACGTACGATAGGTGTCAGCGGTGACAACAAAGCCAGGCGGGACAGGAAGCCCAGCGTCGGTGAGTTCTCCCAGCGAAGCCCCTTTTCCCCCGACTGCATCGATATCGGTCGACTGCGTCTCTCCGAGCCAGAGAATCGTCATTGTCCAGTGTACGGTTTCGTTGATATCCAGAAAAAACTATCTTCGAAAATACTGATAGTTTCTTCGATCAGAGGCGGTCAGTAGAACTCCCGAACCAGATCCATCGCGTCGCCGGGTGCGCCGTCGGGAATGTCGGCCATGTTTTCGGTAAGGCCGTGGGCCTGTTCGTAAGAGGGTGCCGCCTCGTTTTGATACAGGACGCCCTGATACTCTCTGTCAGTATCCAAAATCAGCTCTTTGGCAGCGTCGTAGTCGGTCCGGTCGTGGTCGGTGTCGGCGACATCAACCAGCGAATCCCGGAAGTAGTCGTAGGTGTCGACGTCGTTGAACGTCACACACGGCGAAAAGACGTTAACGAAGCCGAAGCCGTCGTGTTCGATGGCCTCTTGGACGATTTCGGCATGCCGGAGTGCGTCCGAGGAAAACGACTGGGCGATGAACGTCGCGCCTGCAGAGAGTGCGAGTGCAAGCGGATTGACCGGCGGCTGTTTTGGGCCCGCAGGCGTCGTTGAGGTCTCGAAGTCCTCACGCGAGGTTGGTGAGGCTTGGCCCTTGGTGAGGCCGTAAATCCGGTTGTCCATGACGACATACGTCATGTCGACGTTGCGCCGGACGGCGTGGATGAAATGGCCCACCCCGATGGAGTAGCCATCGCCATCGCCGCCCGCAACCATCACTTCGAGATCTGGGTTGGCGAGTTTGACACCCGTTCCCACCGGAAGCGCGCGGCCGTGAACACCATGCAGCGCATAGCTGTGCATGTAGGTGCCGATTTTCCCGGAACAGCCGATTCCCGCCACAATAAAGGTGTTGTCGGGGTCGTTGCCGGTGTTGGCGAGTGCTTTCATCATGCCGTTCATCGTCCCGAAATCGCCGCAGCCGGGACACCACGTCGGTTGTTTGTCGGATTTAAAATCCGTAAAGCGTACCTCTGAGCTCATGCTGTTACCTCCGAGTCTGCGGTCAGTGCGTCCGTGATCGCTGCTGCCAACTCGTCGGCCTTGTACCGGACGCCGTTGTATTTGTTAATGCGTTTCACCCGGGCGAGCGCGTCATGTTCCAACAGATCGGCGAACTGGCCGGTGTTGTTACACTCGACGACCAACACCTCCTCGGCGTTGTTGATCTCCTCGGAGAGATCCGGCCGCGGGAAGATGTAGGGTACTGAAATGAACCTGATTTCGGTTCCGTCTGATTCGAGCATCTCCATCGCTTCGAGTATCGCCCCCTCGTTCGACCCCCACGAAACCACAAGGATGTCGCTGTCTGGGTTGCCGAACTCGCGCGGGCTCCAGTCTTCTTCGGCCTGTGCGGTTTCGACCTTTTTGTTCCGTTTGTCGACCTGCTTGATCCGCATTTCGCCGTCTTCGGTTCGTCGACCCAACTCGTCGTGTTCAAGCCCGGTCGTCATGTGAGCACCCGCTTCGGTGCCGGGTACCGCCCGTGGGCTGATGCCGTCGTCGGTCAGCGCATGGGGTTTGAACTGTCCCTTCTCGTTTTGCCACTCGCCGATTGTTTCGTCGTCGACGAGTTTGCCGCGGTCGATCTCGACGTCGTCCATATCAAACGCCTCTGGTGGGAACGTCTGTTCTGTGACTGCCAGTGCCAGATCGCCCGTCAGATACACCGGTATCTGGTATTTTTCGGCCAGATTGAACGCCTCAACCGTTTTCCAGAAACACTCATCGATCGTTGTCGGTGCGAGCACGAAGCGTGGAATCTCGCCGTGGCCGCCGTACAGCATCTGGTTGATATCGCCCTGTTCTTGCTTTGTCGGCATTCCCGTCGACGGCCCCGAGCGCATCACATTACAGATAACAAGCGGTGTTTCGGTGGTCCCAACAAGCCCAAACGTTTCGGTCATCAGATCGATGCCCGGTCCCGAAGTGGCTGTCATCGACCGCGCACCCGCCCGTGCGGCTCCGAGTGCCATGTTGATCGCCGACAGTTCGTCTTCGGCCTGTATCACATGCCCACCGTAGCGCTCGATTCGACCCGTTAGGTACTCCATAACGTTGGTCGCCGGTGTGATCGGATACCCAGCGTAGAACCGACAGCCTGCGGCAATCGCACCCATGCCGATCGCCTCGTCGCCATTTAGCAGCACGTAATCTTCGTCAGTCGTCTCCAGGTCGTACTCGAAGTCGTACTCGTAGTTTTCGGTGACGTACTCGCGGCCTGCGCGGGCGGCGTCTTTGTTGTTCGCAACCAACTTGCTCCCTTTCGAGCCGAACCGTTTTTCGAGCGCGCTGTCGAGGTTCTCGATTGGAAAGTCAGCGACGGCACACGCCGCCCCGAGGGCGACGACGTTGCGCATGATCGCCCCGCCGGCCTCCTCAGCCAAGCGCTTGAGTGGGATATCAAGACCAACCATCTCTTCGGGGATGGTAGCGTTTTTCATCGTAGTGCGCTCGCCGTCGTAGACAATTACCGAGCCGTCGTGTAACTCCGAGAGGTTCTCCTCGATTGTTCGGGGTGTCAGCGCGATGAGAACATCGAGACGGTCGACGACACTCTGGACGGGCTCGACGGACGTGCGGATTTTGTAGGCGGTGTACCCGCCGCGGATACGTGAGGCGAAATCCTTCGAGGTGAACACGTGTCGACCGGCCCGTGAGAGCGCCTGAGCGAAGATCTTTCCTGTAGAGTCGATGCCATCGCCAGCCTCGCCACCGATGGCCCAGTTGAAGTCCGCAGGCATGCTATGGCATCCCTTTCCATCGATATATGAAAAGACTTCTGAAAGGAACGTTCGGTATAGTTGTGGCCATTATGCAATGTAAAAAAATTACTCTTCAGAAGATATATAACTGCGACCGTTTGCACGCTGTGTGTGGACATGAACCGCACTGTTGGCGAACGAACGAGCCTTTAGCCCACGAGCCCAATGAAGTCGTATGGACGCGACGGTTACTGTTACCAACGTCGAGAACGTCGGCCCACAGACGGTCACACTCAGTTTCGAAACACCCGCGGGGTTCGACGCCGCTCCCGGCCAGTTTGTCAAACTCTCAGCTGAGGTCGACGGCGAGTCGTATGCCCGATTCTATACGCTCTCGTCGCCAGACGTCGAGGAAACGTTCGAGGTGACAATCGAGATCGATCCTGACGAGGGCGGACCGTTCAGCGAGCATCTCGCCGTGCTGTCGGCTGGCGACGACATCGAGATGAGCGGGCCGTTCGGCTCGGATTATTACGAGGGTGAACCGCGCGTTGTCGTTCTCGCCGGCGGGCCGGGCGTCGGCCCAGCGGTCGGTATCGGCGAGCGTGCACTGGCCGACGGAAGCGAGGTTGCTATTGTCTATCAGGACGCTGAACCGGCTCACCGCGACCGACTCACTACGCTTGGCGAACAGGGTGCGGCCGTGACGATCACCGACGGCGAAATCGCCGATGCCGTCGACGACGTGCTCACGAATGACGCAGACGAACAACTCTTCGTCTACGGCTTTGGATCGTTCGTCGAGGAGGCGACAGCAGCCGTTGAGGCGGCTGGTGGTGACACCGAGACACTCAAAGTAGAAAACTTCGGGTAACACCTCAACCCGCTGTTGGTAGGCAGTGACTACTCGGTTGGCGGTTCGTTTTCGAATCGCTGTCGGTCGGGAAGTTCGGCCGAAGAGATCCCAGTGATTTCGAACCGTGAGCCACCGCCGGCGTCATCCATCGCAGTGATCTCCCACCCGTGTGCGTCGACGATTTTGGCGACAATCGCCAACCCGAGGCCGGCTTCGGATTCGCGGGTTTCGGCATCCAGCGGTGGTGGTTCGCCTTCGAAGCCGTAGCCGTCGTCGGCGATGACGATCTTCGAGTCGGAACACTCGAACGTAACCGTCAGATCCGGCCCACCGTGTTCGATGCTGTTGCGATAGAGGTTCTCGAAAACCTGTTGGAGCCGTGGGGCGTCGGCTTCGATCACGGCCTCACCGCTGCTGATGAACTCGGCATTGCGGGTGTCGACTGCCTCCCAAGCGCGGTCGGCGACCGCATGAACCCGCGTCGGCCCCACGAGATCGATCACCTCTCCCTTGCGAGCAAGCAACAGCATGTCGTCGATCAGCGTCTGCATCCGGTCGTGGGCGCGTTTTACCGACTGGAGTACCTCGATATCGCCGGTTTCGATTGTCTGGTCGATGTATCCCTGCGCAACGCTTAGGGGGTTCCGCAAATCGTGGGAGACGTAGCCGGTAAACTCGCTGAGTCGTTCGTTCTGTCGCTGGAGTTGGGCTTCGCGTTCGACTCTAACCATCGCCGCGCTCAGACTGGTTGCCAAAATCCGCAGCAGGTCGACTTCGAGATCAGAAAACTCTCGCTGTTCGAGCGTTGCGGTGACCAACACGCCGTAGGACTGAACCGGAACGATAATCTCGGATTTAATCGCCGTATCCTCGTTGTAGCGGTTGGGCTCCGATTGAACATCGTCGACGACAACCACCGAATCCATCGCAAACGCCTTCCAGATCAGTCCCTCACCAGATTCGAAAACGGGCTGGTGGTCGAAATACACGTCCGAGTGATCGGTCTGTGCAACCGGCAACAGCGAGTCGTCCTTGGGATTGTGCTGCCACAATCCCGTCAGCGGTAGTTCGAGAATCTCGTCTGCGGCCTCCATGGCCAACTCGGCGACGGTCGATTCGTCGTCAGCAGTCAAAAACGCCTGTGTCGTCTCCTGAAGCGCACGAAGTTTGGATTCGGTCGATCGGCGTTCAAGCTGGTAGCTCACCCATTTGGTCAGCACCTCAACGAACGCCAACTCGGTTTCGGTAAACGGCCGCTCGCGGGCGAACGTGTCCGCGAAAAAGAGCGTGCCGTACAGCCGGCCATCGATTGTGATCGTCCCACCGAGATAACAGGACAACTCGTGCGTTCGGTGTGGGGGTTCGTCCTCCCAGCCCTCTTGTCGGGCGTTTTCGACCGCAAACAGTGATCCACGNCTGATCGTCTCCCGACAGTAGGTGTCGGCTACTGATGTGGTCGTCCCCATCTGCAGAGTGTCGTGGTCACCATGGGCTGCNATGATTTCTTTGGTGTCGTCATCTACGGTCGTCAGAAACCCGTAGCCAAGTCCTAACCGCTCACAGGTCATTGCTAATACGCGGTCGATCCGGTCGGCAAACGACAACGTGGTGTCGGCTGAAATCTGATACAGCCGCCGGAGCGATTCGACGTTCTTTCGCAACTGTGTTTCGAGCCGTCGACGCTCGGTGACATCTTGAACCGACCCGATTATCTCGACAACCTCGCCGTTGTCGTGTTTCGGCGAGCCGTGGATACGGACCCATTTTTTCGCCCCATCAGCGGTTCGGAGCTTGGCTTCGAGATCGACGGCGTCTCCCTCTCGCAGTTGGTCGAAGGCAGCCCGCACCTCGCCGTCGGGGTCGGGGTGATACTGCAGGATGTTGGCAATCGTCGCATCGAAGTCCGCGTCGATCTCGTAGATTGCGTACACCTCGTCGGTCAACTCGATTGAGTCGTCGGTGAGGTCCCAGGCCCACCCGCCAATGGTCGCCAACTGTTGGGCCTGTCGAAACAGATCGTTTTGCCGCTCCATCCGGCGTTGTTCGGCCAGCTGTTCGGTGATGTCTCGACCGACACCGACGATGCCGACGATCTCGCCGCTTGATTCACGGTACGGCCGGCTTAACAAATCGGTGGTGTACGCTGGTGCGTCGACCGGATCGAACGGCAGTTGCGTGCGGAACTTCTCGCGGTCGCCCGCCAGCAACTCGGTTAGCCCGGTCTCGAAATCGGCGTAGCTCTCGGCATCCAGCAGCGATCCCTCGAAAACATCCTGCAGCGAGCGACCGATCAGATCCGTCGCTGACAGACCGATTCTGTCGACAACCTGATCGTTCACGTAGCTGATCCGCAACTCCGGGTCGAACACCCAGCCGGTGTCCTGCATCTGTTCGACAATTGCTCCGTGGAGTGCGGCCGTATCAACCGACTCCGCACCGGCAGTGTGGGTGATCGGCGTCTCGGTGTCAATTCGGGCTTCGAGTTCGTCGGCCGCCCCGGCGTCGGCCGGAATATAGCCGTCGGCCGCCGTGACAAGCACGTTTCGGACAGCCGTCGGCGTGTCGGGACCCGCAACCAGAAACGGGAGCGGAAACACCTCGGGTAAACTATCGAGAATCGCGGTCACATCGCCGATCACACCACTCCGCCAGCGGTAGACAACTGCCTCGTACTGGCGGATGGTGGTTTCTTCCGAGAGGGTTTCGACGGCATCGGTGTGGTCGACATCGAACGTCGACCAGAGTGCGGTATAAAAGGGAGACTGATCGGAGCCGACGACATCGCTCGCCGGATCAAAAACGAGTATCGGCTCTCGGTCGGTTTGAATATCGATCATTCCCAGCAGTAGTATCAGACTAACCGCTGGCAAACTGAATAAACCCATTGGTACGTCAAGCCTACTGACGTGCTTGCCCGCTGCCTCGGCCTGTCAGACCAGCAGCAACTGTCTTCATGATAATTGCATCTCTCAGCAGGTGGTGGCTGTGGCGTACATTTATCATTGACAATACAGACAGTTACAGCGTATGTCTGAGACAGACGTCGACCTTGAGGCCAGACTGGCCGAACAGGACGCCTTTGAGCCTCCGGAATCGTTCATCGAGCAAGCCAACGTTACCGATCCCGGAATCTACCGACAGTTCGAGGATAACTGGCCCGAGTGTTTCGAGCGGGCCGCAGACCTTCTTTCGTGGAGTAGCGACTACGAGGAGGTGCTCGACGACAGCAACCCTCCGTTTTATCAGTGGTTCGTCGACGGCGAGCTCAACGCCTCGGTGAACTGTCTGGATCGCCATCTCGACGAGCGCGGCGACGAAGCCGCCATCGAGTGGGTTGGCGAACCGGTCGACGAGGCAAACCGCACCTACAGCTACAGCGACCTTCACCGCGAGGTAAACGAGTTCGCGGCGGGGCTTCGGGCCTTAGGCGTCGACGAAGACGACGTGGTGACACTGTATATGCCGATGATACCGGAGCTGCCGATCGCCATGCTGGCATGTGCGCGGATCGGCGCGCCGCATTCGGTCGTCTTTGCGGGCTTTTCGGCCGACGCACTTGGCACCCGGATGAACGCCGCCGACTCGGAGTATCTGGTCACCTGCGATGGCTACTACCGGCGCGGCGATCCGCTCGACCACTTTAGCAAGGCCAGCGACGGCCTGGACACCGTCGACCACACCGTCGACACTGTCATTGTCGAACGCCTCCCAAAGAAAGACGAAATCCCACACAACTGGACCGAACACACCCACAGCTACAGCAAACTGATCGAAAACCACGCCGGCGAGACGGTCGACCCCGTCGACCGCGACAGCGAGGACATGCTGTTTTTGATGTACACTTCGGGAACCACTGGCCAGCCCAAAGGCGTCAAGCACACGACGGGTGGGTATCTCTCGTGGGCCGCCTGGACCTCGCATGCTGCGCTTGATATCAAACCCGCCGACACCTACTTCTGTGCGGCGGATATCGGCTGG
>SL_5KL_010_SEDDRAFT_10001182_pt1 | contig 16025 bp, 13 predicted proteins | sample SodLakKL_010_SED_FD_9118 | JGI IMG/M metagenome (IMG submission 9118)
ATTTCAATGGGAGGTTATGGGGCAAGGCCAGGTCCCGCAAAGGGAGTTTCTTCTCCTCTTAAGGCTCGTTCCTTTGTTTTCCAGGAAGGAAAAACAAAACTGGGTTTTATTACGGCCGACCTTCTGATGCTTAACCGGGAACAAACAACCTTTATTCGCGAGGAAGCCGAACGCCTTACTGGAGTTCCCAGTTCCAATATTGTGGTTTCTTCCAGCCACACCCATTCAGGACCATCAACCTTTAGCATGGGAGGATTCAGGGCAGAACCCGATCCTCATTACGTTGGGTGGGTCCTCAGGGCCCTGGCAGGCTCCTTCCACATGGCTGCCCAGAATCTGGAAGAAGTAGAAATAGGATCCGGCGAAAAATACATCGAAGGAATTGGAAGCAGCAGGCGTGATAAAGGGAAAAAACCTTCCCTTCCCCTTTCAATGCTTGCAGCCAAAAAGCCGAAAGGAAAAGACCCCGAGGCCATAATCATAAATTACGGTTGCCACCCTACTGTTCTTGGAGCAGATAACCTCCTTTTATCCCCCGACTTTCCGGGAGCAATGGTAAAATACCTGCGCAGGATTTTTCCACGGACAACAATTGGTTTTATTAATGGGGCAGCAGGAGACATCAGCACCCGGTTTAAAAGGCGGGAACAAACTATAAGCGAGGTGGAAAGACTCGGAAAATTAATGGCGGGGGAAGCTCTATCCCTTTTTTCTGACCTTGAATTTAAAAAAGCAATCCCCGGAAAACTAAAAGCAAAAACTTTCTCCCTGGAGGTTCCTTTTCGGAACCTTCCTTCACCTGAAGATAGAGAAAAGGAAATCAAAAGATGGGAGAAAAAGAAAAAAGAATTACAGGAAACTTCAGCCGATCCCGGAGAAATTCGGGTTGTTCAAACGGGTCTCGAAGGAGCAAAAATTCAAAACCATGTTGCTGAACTCCAGGATCAGCTGGAAAAAACCGCCGATATTACCTGCGGTGTAATCGGAGAGGTTTCTTTTGCATCAATTCCGGGCGAACTTTTTTCCCACCTGGCCATCCCCCTTTACAGTTCCCCCGGAAAAACTACTTTGCTTTGCGGTTATTCCAATGGGCACCTGGGTTATATCCCTGATCCTCAATCCTTTAAAGAAGGGGGCTACGAGGCTCTTTCTTCTCCCCTTTCTTCATCATTCGGGGAGGAACTGATCCAAACCCTGGAAGAAATTTTAAAGGAGATGATTTAAAATGGGGCCACCTCTTGCCCTTTCAAGCAAAAAAATTGTCACCACCAAAAACGTTATCGATGGACACTTAATTATTAAAGATGGCATTATTTCTGAAATCTCTTCCGGGCCCATTCCCTCTTCTTTCCCGGGTGAAGTTCTTAAGTTTGAAGACTACCTGGTTTTCCCGGGTTTTATTGACCTCCATATCCATGGTGCCGGAGGGTATCCCTTAACGGAAAAACCTTCTGATATTAATAATCTGGCCCGTTTCCTTGCAGGAAAGGGAACTGCTGCCTTCATGCCCACAACCACAAGCCTTGGTCTTGATGCCCTCAAAGAACAGGTTAACGCCGTTTCCCTGGCCAGAAAGGAACAGGAAGATGGAGCTCCTGGAGCAAAGATTTTAGGTATTCACCTGGAAGGACCTTTTTTGAATATTGAAAGGAAAGGGGCAATGGTAGAAAAATATTTAATTGATCCCTCCCTTGAGTTTTTTTCCGAATTAGAAGAAGCAGCTCAGGGAATGCCAATTCGCTTAACCCTTGCTCCAGAAAAAGAAGGGGCTATTGATTTAATAAAATACGCCCGGAAAAAGGGATATATTATAGCCGGAGGGCACACCAATGCCACCTTTGAAGAAATGAAGGAAGGAATTAACGCCGGGATAACCGTTGCCAACCACCTTTTTAATGCTATGAATCCCCTACACCACCGAAAACCAGGCGTGGTAGGTGCATATTTAACTGATGATAGGGTTTTTGCCGAAGTTATCGCCGATGGAATTCACCTCCACCCGGCAGTTCTCGACCTGGCCTTCCGCTGCAAGGGGAGAGAAAAACTGGTCCTGATCTCTGATGCCATCCTTGCTGCAGGCCTTCCCCCGGGAAGTTACAACTTTGGGGGCAAAAAAATTAATATTGATGAAGCTGGAAGGAGCTTTCTTGATGATGGCACCCTTGCCGGCAGCACTGCCCTAATGCCCCGGGGAGCAGAGGTTCTCTTTAACCAGGTAGGCCTCTCCCTGCCGGATATCAGTGCAGTTGCATCCAGAAATCCGGCCCTTGCAGTCGGCGAGGAAACCCTTGGGGACATTGTTCCCGGTAAAGAAGCAACCTTTACTATACTGGATAAAAGTTTTAACCCGGTAAAAACCATTATCCGGGGTCAAATTCAAAAGGAGGCACAATGATGGAAAAGATTTCTGCCGAACTATTCTTCCAGAAAGGAAAAGAAATTGTTTCTCGTCTTGAAGAGGAACAAATGGACAACATAAAAAAAACCGCTGAAGTAATGGCCAAAAGCATTTTAAATGATGGAGTAATCCACATTTTCGGACCGGGGCATTCCAAAAGTTTCGCCATGGAGCTCGTTCACCGGGCAGGAGGACTGGCACCCTGCAGCGGAATCGCCCTTGATGACCTTGTAACAAAAGCAAAAAACCCTATAACCTATGAAGAACTCCGCCAGCCTGAAACAGAACGCAACCCGGTAACAGCCCACGAACTATTGAAAATTCACGACATCCGCCCTGGTGATGTTCTGATAATCTGCTCAAATTCCGGGAGAAACGGTTCAGCAGTAGAACTGGCCCTGGAAATGAAAGATAAGGGTATCCCGATTATTGCTGTTACCTCTCTGGAACATTCTCAAAAAACCGAATCCCGACATCCTTCAGGAAAAAGGGTCTTTGAAATTGCCGATATTGTCATAGATAACTGCGGACCGTACGGTGATGCTTCTATTGCCCTGGAGGCAATAGATACAAAGGTCTGTTCTGTTTCTTCAGTTTCCAATATGTTCATTGCCCAGGCCCTTACCGCCGAGACGATTAAACTCATTCTTGCTGCAGGAGAGACTCCTCCGGTATTTATTAGCCTGAACGTGGATGGTGCCGATGAGCATAACGAAAAAATCAAAACCCGATACGAAGGACGGGTTCACTGGTAAACAAGGAGGCAAATTAAATGAAAGCTTTTGAAACATATTATAAAAAGGTTCTTGAGGTCCTGGAAAAAGTAAAGGATACTCAAAATGAAAACCTGGAAAGGGCAGCGGAAACCCTGGCCACAACCCTGGGACGGGATGGATTAATCCATGCTTTTGGGACAGGTCATTCCCACCTGGTTGCCGAGGAAATTTTTTACCGGGCCGGAGGCCTTGCTCCGGTCAATGCCTGGTTAGAACCCAGCCTTACCGGACAGGAACAGGTAACAAAAAGCGAGTACACTGAGAGAATGGAAGGCTGGGGTGAAATTCTCCTCAATTACCACAAACCTGAACCCCGGGACACCCTGATTGTTATCTCAAATTCTGGCCGTAATGCTGCACCAATTGAAGTTGCCGCATCTGCACGCAGCCGGGGAATCCCGGTTATTGCGATAATTTCCCGGGATCACAGCATGAATACCACCTCCCGCCATTCCAGCGGGAAAAAATTGCTGGATGTGGCAGATATTATTATTGATAACTGTGGAGTTCGGGGGGATGCTACTTTCAAGCTTTCTGGACTTTCCACTCCTATTGGCCCCACGTCTAATATTTCCGCTTTTTTTATTGTCCATTCCCTTGTGGTAATGGCAATTGAAAAAATGCTGGAACAGGGTTTAAAACCACCGGTTTTTTTAAGCGGAAATATTGATGAGGGTAGAGAACACAATGAAGAACTCCTGGAACGGTTCTGGTCCAGGATAAAAAACTGGTAGGTTAATTAATATGTCAGCAAATAATTATTTTCATTCGGCAGGAAAGATCCTGGAAGAAGTTAAAGCCACCCAGTTAGAAAACATTTCAAAGGCTGCAGAATTATCCGCAGAATCAATTGCCAATGGGGGACTCCTTCATTCATTCGGAACCGGTCATTCCCACCTGGTTGCAGCGGATGTTTACCTTAGAGCCGGGGGACTCCTTCCCGTGCATGCAATCCTTGAGCCAGGTTTGATGCTCCACGAACAACCCTTTAAAAGCGGGGAACTTGAACGTCTCCCGGGGTTGGCCGAACGGGTTCTTCCCCACCACCCATTGAACTCTGGAGATACTTTACTGGTTATTTCTAACTCCGGAAGAAACGCCGTCCCAATTGAAGCGGCAATGTTTGGGAAAAAAATGGGTTTAAGTGTTGTTGCAGTTACTTCCCTCAAACATAGTAAAAGTGTTTCTTCCCGCCATCCCGGGGGGAAAAAACTCTACGAAATTGCCGACGTTGTAATTGATAACTGTGCTCCCCCTGGAGATGCTATCCTGGAACACGAGGAGGTTCCCGTTCCTTTTGGAGCAATTTCCGGGATCACCGGACCATTCATTCTCCAGGCCCTTGCTTCCGAAATTGTTTCCACCCTGGTCAGAAAAGGAATCGAACCCCCCGTTATTGCCAGCGGAAACCTGGACTGGGGCCGAGAACATAATGAAAAAATTATTGGAAAATATAATGAGCTTTTACCCTGGCTGCAGCGGTACCACAGGACAAGGAGTGTTGATTAATGGAGTTTACCAAAAATCAAATTGCCCGGTCAATTGACCACACCTACCTCCGCCCCGAAGGAAAAGCAGAGGCAATTGTAAATTTATGCTCAGAGGCAAAAAGTTATGGTTTTGCAGCAGTAGCAGTAACACCCTATTATGTTCCTCTGGCTGCAGCAAAAATCGCAGGTTCAGATATTGGGTTAAGTGCGGCAATAGGTTTTCCCCTTGGTTATACCACTTCCCAAACCAAGGCTTTTGAAACAAAAGAAGCCCTGGAAAACGGGGCTACTGAAATTGATATGGTTGCAAATATAACGGCCATAAAAAGCGGGGCGTGGGCAGAGGTAGAAAATGATATAAGGGCGGTTGCAAAAGCCTGCGAAGGAGCCCTTCTTAAAGTTATCATGGAAACCTGCTACCTGGAAGAGGAAGAAAAAATTAAACTTGCCCGCCTTTGCCTGGAAATCGAGGGGGTTTCTTTTTTAAAAACCTCAACTGGATTTGGCCCCGCAGGGGCAAAAGTTGAGGACATTAAACTCCTGAAAAAAATTGTTGGAGAAAAATTGGAAATCAAGGCTTCAGGTGGAATTCGAAATCTTGAAGATTGCCTTAAGATGCTAAAAGCGGGGGCAACCAGGATCGGAACCAGTTCGGGAGTAAAAATAATGCAGACCTAAAAAAGCCGGGACTTTTTCCCGGCTTTCCTTATCTTTATTCCCAAAATCCTATCAGGAAAACATGCACTCCAAAAGTTTTTTAATATCTGGATCAATTACCCGGTAAATTACTTCATTTCCCTTTCTCTCCCCTGCTATTATCCCTGCATTTTTTAACTTATCCAGGTGCTGAGATATTGTCGACTGAGGAACTTCCGTACAGGTCTGGATTTTTTTCACATTGCAGCCGCCACATTCAACAAGTCCCCTGATCATACAAAGGCGTAAAGGATGGCCAAGGGCTTTCAACTTTTCGGAGAATTCAACCAGTTCCTGGTCTCTCCAATCGAACATTTCCAATTTACCCACCCCTTTATTCGTATATCTATATATTAAGAAAATATACGAAATTTGTCAATGGGGGTTGACCGGAAGGATTAATCGTATTATTATAATATTATATTTTGTTGATTATCGGGAGGTATTACATGACAATTAAAACTGTCCGGGAAAAGGTAAAAAAGTGGAGCTGGGTTCTGGTTCCCATAATTGCTATTGGGGGTCTTTTCTGGCCTCGCTTGGGCCTTCTGCTATTTCCAATTATGATTACCCTAATCGGGTTAGGACTCTTTAGGGGAAAATACTGGTGCGGGAATCTATGTCCCCACGGAAGCCTTTTTGACAGAATAATAAGGCCCTTTTCCCCCGGGAAAAAAATTCCTCAGGTTATTAAAAGCCCCTGGCTAAAGTGGGGATTCTTTGCTTTTTTTATGGGTATGTTTTCTATCCGGGTGGGTGGTGTCATCGGAGATTGGGGAAATACTGATTTTTGGGATCGTTTGGGTTTTATTATGGTCCTTAATTATATGATGCCAACAATAATCGGGATTACCCTTGGATTGATAATTAAACCCCGGGCCTGGTGTAAATTCTGCCCCATGGGAACAGTAGCCGAATTAAGCTACCGACTGGGAAAAAAATTAGGGTTTACAAAAAAAACAGATCTTTTGGTATCCGGTAGCTCTCCTGAAGTTTGTGCTGATTGTGGACTCTGCAACCGTTCCTGCCCTCTCGAACTCAAGCCCCAAAAGGCTGTTTTCGAAGAAACCCTTGATGATCCCCGTTGCATTAAATGCGAGCTTTGCACGGAAAACTGCCCCAAAAACCTTCTTAAAATGAATAAAGCTGGTTAGGAAAGAGAGTGGTTAAGTTGATCTCCAGGCAGGTTACTTTTATCCTGATTTTTTTATTAGTTTTCTCTTTTGTTGTTTTTGCGGGAAATGATTTTAATAAAGAAACCTTTAATCGTCCTCCCTTTACCCTTTTTATCCCCGAGGAAACTGAAACTGCCAAAGGGTTAATCATCTTTTATCCTGGGGGCAGGGTGGAACCAGAAGCTTATTTCTGGTTTGGAGAAAAAATTGCCGAACAGGGTTATCTTGCTGCCTTTGTTGACTTTCCCTTTAACCTGGGGGTTCTTGCCCCCAACCGAGCACGGAGGGTCCAAAGATTTTTACTTGAGGAGGGTTGGTCCTGGGAAGGAGATCCAATTATTGGTGGACACTCCCTGGGAGGAGCCATGGCGGCAAGGTATGCTGCAAACAACCCGGTGGGTGGTTTGTTCCTCTGGGCAGCCTACCCCCCCTCCTGGACAGACCTTACTGCTTCTCAATTTCCTGTGCTGGTTTTAATGGCCGAAAATGATGGCCTGGCAACAGTTGAGGATATTGAAAAAGGGGTTACCCAGCTTCCCCAAAAAACCCGGGTTCACCTAATCCGGGGAGGGATACATTCTTTCTTTGGCCGCTACGGCCCCCAAAGAGGTGATGGGGAGCCGGAAATTTCCCGGGAAGAACAGGAAGGGGAAATTTTTGCAATGATGCTGGAATTTTTGGACCCGGACTTTTAACAACCATTAAAGAAGCCATGTTTTCCCCATGGGGGAACATGGCTTTTTGTTTTTCAAGTTCTCCCAGAAAAAGTTAAAGGGTTTTCATGGGTGAAATTTATCAATTTCTATAATGGCTTTTTCCAACCTTCGGCAAACCTCCAGGCGGTTTTCTGCATCCTCAAAAAGGTCGAAGGCCGGATACCAGGCCAGGCTAATAACCTTGGCTTTTAATAAGTCCCTTAAAAGATCATTATTAACCGGCAGATCCGGAACTTTTTCCCTGTAGAGATCGAGGTCTTTCCTACCCTGCTCCATACGAGTTTTCCCTTCGGGGTGCAAACCCCAAAAACCTTCTTCCCCATCTTCCCAGACCATTGAACCGTGCAGCAATTCAATAAGATCAATATAAAAAATCCCGGTGGAACAAAAATCAAAGTCCACAAGCCCGGCAATCTTTTCTCCCTGAAAAAGGATATTGTTTCCGTAAAAATCGTTATGGTTGATAAGCCTGGGGATTTCATTGTAAATTCCATCCAGGTTCTCCTGAATATTTTTCAATTCTTCCCCCAAAAAAGAGGTTTTTTCTTTTAATTCTTTTCCTGTTTTATTTCCTTCTTCATCCCCCGCTCTTTCATACCTTTCCATTCCTTTTTCCAGGGGGCCTGAAAAATATTTTTCCCAAAAACCAAGGGGGATTTCTCCCAGGCAAGGCATTTTTTCTATCTTCTCTGGATACTCTTTTGAAAGATTGTGAAATTCTCCCAGGAATATAGCGAGTTTAGATGATACCTCGCTGATGGATTTGTCATCAAGGTTTTGATTGTGGGGAATAAACTCCTGTAATTCAAAAACCCTTTGATCCTCAGTAAATCCATGGGTTTTCCCATTAATCAATCCGCAAATCCCCGGGACCGGGAACCCTTTTTGCTTTAAATAAATTAAAAAGGCATGGTCTGCAGAAACATGTTCTGCAGTATACTCTGGGTGACGGATCCTTAAAACAAAATCTCCCCTGGGGGTTAAAACTTTATAATTCTCTCCAATATGCCCGGTTTTTATTGGGATTAAGGAAATCTCTTCCCCGGAGAAATCATAGTCTTTTAAAAGATTTTTAACCCTTTCCAAAGCTTCCCCCTCCTGCAGTGTTCAGAAAACAAAATACAATCCTATTTTTTATTTCTTACCCAAAACCCCTTTAACCTGCTAAATTTATTATATTACCTTTACCTTTGCCGGCAAAGGGTTAAAAACTTCTTCATCATAAAGCACCTGGTCAAGGAATATTTCTCCCCCATCATCGGAAAATAACCTGGGGAAATTACAGAATATAAACCAATAAAGGGCAAGGATTGGTTTAATATCTTTAAAATCCAGAATATCGTATTTAATTTCTTCTCTTTTAGTCCAATCTCTAAAAGAATTCCAGCGTTGGGACATCTTAGCTCCTTTTTCAAAGAAAGAAAACAAAAACCAGCCCAGGTCAAGAAACTGGAGTTTTCCTTTTACCCCATTCCTCTGGGTTTTTATTCTCCTGATTTTTCGTCCCAAAAGCATATCTACATAAGCACCAACCAGGTCAACCCCTGCATGGAAACCCAGAGAAATTCCCGGGGCTGGCCGGGGATTACAATCAATTAAATAAAACTTCCCCGTTTTTTCTTCCAAGAGATAATCCAGGCTCAAAAAACCCGTCCAATTTAAAGTTCGGACAAGTTTCCGGTCAAAATTGTCCACCTGGGGAAAACTTTCTGTAACCCGAAAACAACTGGTCCCTCCCCTGGTAGGAACCATTCGAAGGGATTTAAATGAAACTTTGCCAATAATCTCTCCCTCCCGGGCCAGGTTGACGGTTGAAATCAGTTTTCCATTTATGTAGCGTTGAATAATGGGAAGTCTATTTTCCAGTTTATACTTTTCCACAATTCTCCTGTACTGTTCCCAGTTTTCCCCCGGGTCGTCTACAATTTTCTGCCCGTTTCCATTCCGCCCGGTTCTGTGTTTTATTACCACCGGAAAACCCAACCCCCTGCAATATTTTTCTGCTTCCTTTAAGTTTTCCGGAGCAAAAGTTTCCTCGGGGCAAGGAACTCCGGTTCGCCGGGAAATTTCATGCAGATTTGCCTTGTTGTGTAAAAACATGGTATCAGAAAAAGGCATGGAAATCATGTTTGAATAACGGTTAATTTCCTCCCGGTAATGGGAAAGAAGGTACCCGCATTCAAGGGTTGGGATAAAAATTTCGTAATTTCCTTTTTTTAGTTCGTCAATAATTTTCTCAACATAAGCCTCGGGATTCGTCCTTAAAGATGGCAGGGTGACCCTTTTAGTTATCGCGTTGGAGTATAACCCATAAGCCCTGGGGTTTGGGTCTGCCGCCGTTACCTCAAAACCTAAATCTTTTAATCTACGAGCAATAAAAAGACTGGTGGGACTGATCATAGTAGATATTAAGGCCTGCATTTTTTACCCCCTGCGGTTCTTATTTAATTATATTTACTTTTTCTCTGCTGAGGAAAAATTTCCTTTAACTATGTTTACTTTTTTAAATTTTATTGAAGGTTATTTGCCTTCGGAGAAAGAAAATACAAAAAAAGATCAGGGGGAGCAAAAAATGTTAATCAGACCAGTCGAAAAAAAAGATAACGAAAAATTAATTGAACTTGAAAAAAAAGCCGGCCAGGGAGAAAAACTCAGAATTGTTACTGAGAGGGATGATTACCTCTTTCGGGCCAATAAGTTTGTCGATTCAATTATCTACCTTGCAGAGGATGAAACCAATGGGGAAATTTTAGGGGTAATGGGTGTAGGACCTGTTAATGTAACTCTTGCCGGGAAGGAAACAAAAGCTGGCTATATTTTTGACTGGAGGTCAAATCCCGAAATAAAAAGCCTGAACCGGGCTATGTACCGGATCTGGATTGAAATTAAAAAAGAAATGGAAGCCAGGCAGATCAGGTTTATTTTTGGTTTTGTCAAAGAAGATAACTCTCGCTCCTTAAATATTATCCAGCGGGTCGGAGCAAAACCTGTAGGAGAAAAAATATTTTATACCCTTCCCCTTTTCCGTTCTTTTTCTTCCAGCGGAGATCAGGCCAAAATCCAGGGAAAAATAAACTCCTGGGAAGAATATTTAAAAGTTAAATCACAAAAAGGCACCCTGGATTTCTTTCCACATTATGATAACGGAGATTGGTTTTCCAAAAGCCGAGAGGCATTTTTTGCAGGGAAAATAAGCCATGGGGATTCATCTCTAAAAATCTGGGATACAACTTCCCAGTACCGTTTCCGGGCCCTGGAAATCCCCACATTCTTCAAAATGGCACGGCCTGTCTTCTCCTTCTTTTCGCCAATTATTTCTCTTCCCCGGATACCCCGTAAAGGAGAAGCAATTAAAAACTGGTTTTTATATGATTTTGATATCCGGAAAAAAGAAGACCTTCCTATTCTTCTGGAAGGTGCTCGCAGGTTCGCGATGGAAGAAGAAGTTGACTTTTTTATTTTTATTCGGGACGCCAAGGAAACTCCACTAGATTTTGCCGAAAGAAAAGCCTGGTTAAAAGTTAAATATAAAACTTTTTTCTTTCCTTTTGAAAAGCTCCCTATGCCCCAAAATCCCACCCATTATGATGTTTCATTCCTTTGAGAGCCTTCCTTGTTTATCCAACCAGACAAGAAGATTGGGTTCTATGTTTGGAAAGGTTGCTTTTAACCCTGTTTCTTGTCCCCCGGGCATAACAATAAAGACACCCATGTAAACATGTATCATAAACACCAATGTCCTGGCTAGGAATACACCTGCAATTACTGCGCTGTCCTGTATCTTTTTTTCCACATAGTTCTAATTTAAAAATTTCATTTATAAATCTCTCATCAATACACTTTCCTTGCTTTGCTGGAGTTTCTTCAATCTCCGGGGTTGCACAACCTGTCAAAATCATTCCATTTTTCTCGCCTATTTCATGCATTTCTCCAAGGAAACCAATTCTTTCCCCGGCAAACTTTTCCCCAATTGCTGGCTCTATTCCTTCTCCCTTTAATCGTTTTTCAGAACCCGGGTAAGGAGAATAAAAACTAAATATTACCCTCTGGGTAGCTCCCTTTAATAAACTTGCCAGCTGGGAAAATCTCTCCAGGTGGTAATCATAACTCATCTCAGGGGTAAAAATAATTGGGTCATAGCGCCAGATTACTTTTTCTGGGCTAATTTTTTTCGCCAACTCTTTAAAAACCCTTACCCGATCTTTTAATCCAAAAAGAAAAGGTTCTAAAGGTTTTTCATATGGCGTAAGGGTAAAAAGAAAATAATATTTGAACCCCCTCCCATCAAGTTCATCCAGATAAGGAAAAAAGGGCTCAGGATTTTTTGTCCAGAAAACAAAAAGATCAACATCCTCAACTTTCAAGCTCACTTTTTTTACCTGTTTTGGGTTAAAGGGATTCGGAACATAACAATATGACCTGCGGATTTTATCCATAAACCAGTTGGGAAAAAAAGCAGGGATATCTGTTCTTCTACTGGCACTAATAATCATTTAAAACACCTTCTCTTATTTACCCTAAATTTTAATAAGTTTTCTTAGGGGAATTATTATTTTTTTCTTTTTTCTCAGGGTTTTTCCTTCAGGGGAAAAAATAAGTTTAGTTAGCAACTAAATTATTAACCTGGAAAAAGATGCTAGTAGCCATCCACAGAACTTCCTTAATCAAACTCCAAAGGTCCTATTAAACCATTGCTGTTTCAGGTTCCACAATTTCAAACAGTTCCAACTTTAACAACCAAACCTGCTTTACTAAAAAAATCCAGGGGTGCTCTTCTCCCAAGAAATTTATTGATTTTTCGTTCCTGTACCCACATCTCCTTAGAAGACTATTCTGTATTATGTTTCCCGGAGAAAACTTTCACACGAATGATTGTTTCTTTACAAATTTCCAACTCTTTTTCCCCCTTATCTAATTTTCTGCCCTTAAAAAAATAAGGCTTGGTTTTCTACAATAAATCCGATTCCACATTGAACAAAGGAGGGACAGCGCAAAAGCGTTGTCCCTCCTTACTTTAATCTTTATTGATCTCTCGTTAAATTTTAATCGGTTTTTATTACACTAAACTCTAAATAAATATTTTCATTTTCTCTAATTTGAACAACTTTTTTCGGAGTAATAATGCTGTACTCTCCTGGAAGTTGTGCGGAGTCAATACTTACTTCGTAAAGACCTGGCCTTAATCTTTCAAACAAAAACTGTCCTTTTTCGTCTGTGTTTATCCTTCTTCGATCTAACAAAACTGGAATTTCTGCTAAAAGAGGTTCTCCTTTATCCCATACTCCATTTCCATTTTCATCAAGGAAAACAACCCCAGAAATAAAGGAGATATGATCTGTACCCGAAGGATACCTTTGCCCAAAAATATTCCCACCAGCAAACCCAATTGTCTGGTTAATTGAGAAACCAACATTATATTCGGGTTCTACGGCTGTTGCAGAACGGTAAGTCCGACTGGCATCCAGGGTAATTCCCAATCCAGATTCCAAAATTTTTGTGGTGCTTATACTTGCCCTTATCTGAGGCACTTCTCTTGAGTTTGTTGGAGATAGATATTCTCCCCGCAGAGTCAATCTGAGGTTTAAATCCGGGTTGTTATAGAAAACTGTCCCCCTGGTTGAATAAAAACTATCTTCAGTTTGAGGCAATCGAGTTAATTTCAACTCGCCTGTGGTGTAAAATTGCCGGGAAAAATAGTAGGTAGCAGAAACACCAAATTCAATTTTCCCCGGTTCCACCTGGTTACCATTTTCCGGTTCCCTGCTCCCTTCAATTAAACCGGTTCCCGTAATTATTAAGTTATCACTGGCTGTAAATCTGGCTCTACCATCAGCTTTTAGTTCCAGTTCTTCAAATTCTGTACCCAGCCAGTAGGCAGATGTGCTGGTACTTCCCCCTACAAGCAAAGTTTCGGTAAGGTTTCTTGTAAAACCAAGGTCTGCAATCAAATTTGACAATAAATAAGGGTGATGATCACCAGAAAATAGGTAACCCCCTAAAAACCCAATTTTGCTTCGAGTAGATCCCCCGGGAGTAAATGACCGGTGCTCAAAAATTAAATCCAGGTCTACAATATCATTGTAACGATCCTGACCTTGATTATCTTTGTCAATATAAAAACGGTGGCCAACTCCCCCTGTAACTGAAAGGGATAATCTCCTTCCATCCCTGTAACTTACGGTTGTTTCTACCCTTTGCCCCGTTTTATATTCCATGTCCCCCAAAGGCCTGTAAAGTTCTCCAAATAAAGTTAAACCATAGTTTGGATTAAGCTCATAATCTAAAAAACCCGAAAAAATTGCACCAGGCTTTTCTCTTACACCTATTGTTACCGGCGGGGGGACATAGGAGAAACCCAGTTCAAAATAACCGTTTTCAAGAGTATAAACAATTTCTGATCTTGCCCCATGGGCAAGGTTATTAAATTCTCCTCCGAGAAGCCAGTCCAAAGAAACAACGAGAGGGATTTCAAAAGGCAAAAAAGCAATTCCCATAACATTACCCACTTCGAAAAAATCTTTTGGGTCCCCGCTGGAATCAAAATCCCTTAGGCCCCCAAATTCCCAGGTTCCAGTTATGCTATCGGAGAGGGCAATTTTGACTTCTTGTCCCAAAATATCACCTTTATAATCCCTTCCATCAGTTCCCCCGTATCTGCCAACAAAAACAAGATACTCCCAAACTCCCTCTTCCAAAATATTTGGGCTCCCGGGAATTTGTTTCTCAATCTCAACAATTTCCCCATCAAACCTCCGAATTTCCACTCTAATATTATTTGTCCTGTTTGGAACAAGGGAAACATTCTCAAAAATATAGGAATCTTCTCCTCTATAAATATAAACTCCGTCCACCCTCCTGTCATTGACATAGAGGTTAACAGTATCCCCGGGGCGGGCTTCTCCCGAAATGGAAGTAAAAGACCTGACTGCACTAATTCTTAACTCGGGATTTTGATATAAAAAACCCCGGAAGCTTTTCCTTCCAAGTGTTTGATTCATGAAAACCCGGCTATCCCCAATTACTATTAACTGATCGTCTTCTGTGTAACGGAGGCGAAGCAAGGGAACGGTAAAATCAAGTTCGCCTTCAGTAAAATCGTAAGTCCCTTTTTCCCTAACAGAAAAAGCCCAGTCTCCTAATCTTCCATGGAAAGTTGCGGTTTGGTTCAAAGATGTTTGCTGTTTATCTTCATCAATCCATTTATATTCAATCCCAACTGTATATTGAATTGAGCCTATTGAAAAATCAGGTCCAACAACATCGGGAATTTTTTCCACAACAGGGGGACGGGGATCAATTAATTGTTCCAAGGGGGTTTTGATATATTCCAATCTGATATTTAACATATCCACGCTTAATTCAAGATTTACAGGATCCCAGGTAATCAGAACTTCCGTAAGGAATTCAATTGCCTCGGGCGAGACAAAAAGCTCCCCCCTAAAAACTTTTTGTGTTTCCATCCCCCATGGGGGGTGCTCAATAAAGACACCGGTAAAGGGGTCAAAATCAATTGGGTAGGGCAATACCACCCCGGGAAAATGCTGGTAGTACATTTCCTGCAAATACTCGTAATTTAAACCCAATCTTTCGGAAAAAGCACGAAGGGGAATTAATACCTTTTCCTCTACAAATAAAATTTCGAAAAAATAATCGGTAAGAATTATTTCTTTATCTAAAAGAACTACCAGGGACACAAATTTGGGCTCCAACTCTTCTTCTGCATTAATAACAACAGGGCTTAAAAAGAAAATAAGCAAGACAGAAAATACAATTATCAATAAAGCTAATTTCTTTCCCCAACGGCTTTTAAACATTTCCATTCACCCCTTTTCCCAAAGTTAAGTTCAGTTAATAAGTCCTAAAAGAATATTTAATCTTCAATCCTATGGGATAAAGAAAAGAGAACAATTTTGCTTTTTTACCTGGAAAATTTCTTTTCTAAAAAGCTGAATAATTAATCTCCCCCAGACAAATCAAAATAAAAAGATTATTTGCAGAACTCCCTCCAGGCTAGATCTGATTCTTATTTTCTGTTTTAAACTTTGGCAAAATTAAAATTCCCAAACCCTTACTTCACTAAAAATCATATCCAATCGGAATTATTAAATTTTCAACAGAAAGCTGCTCTGGAGATAGTGTTACTGAAAGCTCACTTAGTTCTCCTGCTGAGGTAAAGGCTGGCAGAGTCTCGTCTAAAATCCGCAATTTATGCTCTCCCAAGGGGACATTTTCCAGATAAAAAGTCCCATCCCGCCTTGTATAAATAACTCTGTCCAGTGTTTCAATATAAATCCCAACAAAAGACATTGGTTCGTCTCCTGCATCAAAAGTTCCGCTTAGATTCCGATCCAAAAACACCCTACCAGATATAATACCGTTTGCGGTAACTCCAAATTCCAGGAAGAAATTTTCATTTTCCCTTATTTCAACTACTTTTGGTCCAGTTACAATTGTGTAGTCTGCAGGAAGAGTTGTTTCATCAAATTTAACTTCGTAAACCCCTGGAAGCAAGTTTTCAAAAAGAAACCTTCCGTTTTTATCCGTACTCCTGCTGATACCCCTAACCAAAAGGGGAATGTTTTCTAAAAGGGGTTCTCCCTCGTCGTAAACACCATTACCATTTAGATCAAGAAAAACAAGGCCTGCAATAAAATTGTTATGCAGATTTGAACCTGTATGTTTTTGCCCAACCATTCTCCCCGAACTAAAACCAAGGACCTGGGAAAAACCTAATTCGAATGAATAAATTGGGTCAGCATCAAAAATTGTTTGGT
>SL_5KL_010_SEDDRAFT_10001184_pt1 | contig 16019 bp, 13 predicted proteins | sample SodLakKL_010_SED_FD_9118 | JGI IMG/M metagenome (IMG submission 9118)
CCCATTTATTTAATTCAGGGGATGGAAAAACAAAATGGAGTAACAACCTTTTCCGGCTTCGGAAGGGATGACATTAATACCCAGGCCCAATTATATAATATTTTAATTGTGGTTAAAGGTAGCCTTTAAAATGACCAAAGTAAAATTCTTTTAAAAAAACCTCCTTCCCGGAGGTTTTTTTATTAACAACCAAGCGAAAGCCACACCTTGCCTGCTTATCCCAAAGAAACCTCTAAAAAGAAAGAAGATGCCCCCGGGCATCAAATTAAAGAATTGGCCTTGCTTCATCTTCAAATTCCATTGTTTCTTCCTTTTGGAAATCAATAAGGGTTTTTTCCAGGATTTGCAACCCCTTTCCAAGACTTTCCCTGTCCTGGGTAGCAAAACTTAAACGGAACCACGGTGTTCTCTGAACCCCTGAATAAAAAGAAGTACCAGGTGCAAGAAGAATTCCTCTTTCACGGGCAAGTTTGGCAAGTTTTGTAGAACTCCCTCCCCTGTTTACCCTGACCCAGAAAAACAGGCCTCCTTCAGGATCATAGTAATGTAAAAGGGGTTTTTGTTTTGCCAGGAATTTTTTTACCATTAAATATCTTTCTTTAAACTCATCCTTAATTTCCTGGAGGTGGTTTTCCCAGGTATCGTCTTTAAGGTAAAAATACAAAGCCCTTTGCAACAATCCAGAACTGGAAATATCCGCAGCATATTTCCCTTCCAAAAACTTTTCCTGCAAAACCTCCGGGAGGACAGCAAAACCCAAACGTAAACCAGGCATCAAAACTTTGGAAAAACTTTTTAACAAAATTACTTTGTCCCATCTATCCAGAGCCTTCAAAGAAGGTTCTTTCCGGTTATAATCCCGGTAATCAAGTAAACTCAGGTAATCATCCTCCAGGATGTAAAAATTGAATTGATAGGCTAATTGTAATAGCCTTTCTTTTTGTTCACGGGTGTAGGAATAACCTGTAGGATTTTGTAACTTGGTCATTACATAAATTAATTTGGGCCGAAAATCATTTAGTCGCTTTTCCAGTTCAACAAAATCGAGGCCAGAACGATTAATTGGGATATGGATTATTCTTGCTCCCCTGCTCTGGAAGGTTGCCAAAGACCCAGGATAGGTAGGTTCTTCAAGAAAAATGGTTTCCCCCTGTCCGGATAAAACTTTGGCAGCAATATCAATTCCCTGTTGCCCCCCGGAAATTACCTGGACAAAATCAGGAGAAATTTCTATCCCTTCCTGCTTTAGAAAACCAGCCATTTTTTCTCTGAGGGGCAAATATCCCCTGTGGGGTTGATAACCGAGGGCTTCCCCTCCATAATAATCCAGGACATGGTTAAGGGCATCTTTAAATTCCCTGACAGGAAATAACTGGGGTGATGGAGAAAGAGATGAAAAATCATAAACCTCTCCACCTTCATCAATTTCAGATTCCCGGGTAAATAACGTAGAAACAAAAGTTCCTTTCCCTACATGCTTATAAACAAGCCCTTCTCTTGCGAGAGCCTCAAGAGCCTGCACAACGGTACTGTTATTAACCTTTAGATCTCGAGAAAGCTTCCTGATTGGTGGAATTTTTTCCCCCGGAGCAAGTTCTTTTTTCTCAATCAACTCTTTTATACCCTGGTATAATTGGGAATAAATTGGTTTTTTGATATCCCTGTTCAATTGTATCCCTACAATAGGGTTATTTTTTTTCAAATTAATCTTCCTCCTTGACTCATTTGCGGGAAAGGCTTAATATTGTACCGCATAAGGGGTTACTTTTAAAGATTGTACCCGTGCAGTATACCATATAAGAGGAGGAGTTTACAAATGGAAAAAAGGTTTGCCTGGAACGAACTTGAGAATACTCTCAATGGCGGAGTGATAATGGATGTGACCACAGTCGAACAGGCCAAAATTGCTGAGGAAGCAGGAGCTTCTGCAGTTATGGCCCTGGAAAGAGTCCCTGCCGATATCCGAAAAGAAGGTGGGGTGTCGAGGATGTCTGATCCTGGTATGATTAAAGAAATCATGGAAGCGGTTTCTATTCCCGTTATGGCCAAAGTCCGGATCGGACATTTTGTGGAAGCTCAGATTCTGGAAGCTCTAAATATTGATTTTATCGACGAAAGTGAAGTTTTAACCCCTGCCGATGAAGAGCATCATATTAACAAGAGAGATTTTCAAACTCCTTTTGTTTGTGGTGCCCGGAGCCTGGAAGAGGCCTTACGGCGGATCGGTGAAGGGGCTGCTATGATCCGGACAAAGGGTGAAGCTGGAACGGGGAATATTGTTGAAGCCGTCCGTCATATGCGGAAGATTTCTTCCCAAATGAGGGAATTAGCCAATCTAAGAAAAGATGAACTCCCGGCCAAAGCAAAAGACCTCCGGGTTTCTCTGGAACTTGTAAAACTGGTAAACGAAAAGGGAAAGCTACCTGTTTTAAATTTTGCAGCTGGAGGAGTTGCTACTCCTGCTGATGCTGCTCTCATGATGCAGCTTGGCTGTGATGGAGTTTTTGTAGGTTCAGGAATATTTAAGTCCGAAGGCCCGGAGAAAAGAGCCCGAGCCATCGTAAAAGCAGTTCAGGATTTTAAAAACCCTGCTTCTTTAGCGAGTATTTCCGAGGGGTTAGGAAAAGCCATGAGCGGTATTTCCCTTGAAGATATCCAGGAAGAACAACGCATGGCTTACAGAAGTAACTGATTAATATATCATAAAGACTGGTTTCTAAAAGGAAACCGGTCTTTTTTTTTGGTAAAAAGAAAAACCGCCCAAAAGAGCGGTATTAAAAGCTTATTTTTACCGGAAAATTATTCTTCCCAGAAGGGGCCGGTAAATTTTTATCGCTTCATAAGGGCAAAGCTCCTGGCAGCAAAAGCACCTTATACAACCATCAAGATCAATTTTAGGGTTTTTATCCTCCGTTCCGCTAATTACTTTTGGAGGGCAGTGCCGGGCACAGATCCCGCAGCCAACACATTTTGCCCGGTCAAAAACAGGAACGGCCTGAAGAACATTGTGAATTCTTGGCACCCATTTTTTAGGGAAAATCCGGCTGAAAAGGGTTATTTCCCTTTTCCCCTGGGGAAAAATAAATTTCTCTTTTCCCATATCCCCAAAAACCTCTACATCGGTTAAATCCCCTGGCAAATCGAGATCTTTAGCTACTTTAATGGTCGGGATTTGTAAAGGCGAAATTCCCATTATCCTGGCCATAACTACATCTGCTGCAAAAACATTCTTGGCCATAATTATTTTCCCTGCTTTTTTGATAGTCCCGCTCGAAGGACCATTGCCTTCCATTGCATGAATACCATCAATTATTGTCAAAGGGGGATTAAGAAGCCTGGCAATATCAACCAAGAGGGTGGAAAAATGGTTAATCTCGTTCATTTTCATGTGGTATTCAGTTTTTTGCATCCCTGGAACTGCCCCAAATAAGTTCTTTACCCCTCCGGTCATCCTTGTCAGGCCATGGGTTTTCATTTTTGCCATATTAATTAAAAGGTCCCCGTCTTTAATAAATCTGGCAATTCCCACCCTTTTCATTACGTTGCCGGAAGGAAAAGGTGTATCCACCTCTTCAGTGTCGTAATTCAAACTTCCCCCGGATTCAAGACTTGCTTTTTCCATCTGGGTGGTTTTGTAAAGTGCTTTTAAATATGGCTTATTAAAAGGACCACCTGGAGTATCCCCTATAACCACCTGGCCCTCATTTTCCAGGACAAGTTCAGCCATTGCCTGGATAACTGTGGGGTGGGTAGTAACTCCCTGTTCCGGTTTTTTTGGGATTAAAAGATTTGGTTTTAAAGTACAGGACTTTCCTGCAAAAAAAAGACGAGGGTCGAGTTCTAGAGTTTTAAGACCCTCAGCCAATATTTTTTTTATTTCGTCCAGGTTATAATCTGAACAGGACCCTACAAAAACACGCTCGGCCATTAACATCACCTTCTATCTTGGAGGCAGGTACCTGAGTGGGTCAACGGGTTCTCCATTTTTCCTGATTTCAAAATGAAGGTGGGGACCGGTACTAACACCACTGTTTCCGCTTAAAGCAATCACCTGGCCGGGAACAACATACGCCCCCGCTCTTACAAGTAATTGTTCGTTGTGAGCATAAAGACTTGAATAACCATCTCCATGATCAATAATTATGGTCCGTCCCAGGCCTCCTTCCCAACCGCTGGTTGTCACAAGACCTCCGGCAGTAGCCATTACAGGAGTTCCCCTGGAAAGGGCAATATCAATCCCACTGTGGAACTGCCTTGTTCCCTGCACAGGGTGGGTTCTGTAGCCAAAGGGAGAAGTTATTCTTCCCCTGGCTGGCCAGACATAGTTTCCTGAACCAGATGAACCTGAAACACTTCCTGGATTGGGTATTTCCAGGGTTTGCCCGATTACAATTAAGTCTCCTGCCATATTATTTTTTTCTCGAATTTCTGCAACTGATACCCCAAAACGCTGGGATATTCCGGATAGAGTATCTCCTCTTTCCACCCGGTAACGAATTGTTTGGGCTGTAGGGTTATCATCCCCTCCACCCATCCAGGAACGGGGAATAATAATTTCCTGTCCAGCGTAAATTCTATCCCCACTTAGTCCGTTGGCAATTTTAATTGCCGAAATTGTAGTGTCAAAACTCTGGGCTATTCTGGAAAGGGTCTCTCCGGGGCTGATTACATAGCTGATGAAAGGTTTTGCTTCCTGCAAAACCTCCCAGGTCTCAGTTCCTACAACTCCATCACTTTCTAAATAGAAGCTTGCCTGGAAAGCTTCCACAATTGTCTTGGTCTGGGGACCAAAATGCCCGTCTACCTCAATATTATAACCAAGGGCATTAAGTAAATTTTGTAATTCTTCAACCTGACTACCTTCCATCCCCAACTTTAAAACCGGTTGTTCCGTTTCCGCTAAACCTACCACTGGCAGCAGAATAAAAATCAAGGCTAAAAACCCTATTGTTTTGAGTTTCTGCATTTTCTCTCCTCCGCTTTTTAATATCGTTGCTCTAAATCCACTCCTTGATAAAACAGCTTAATTATTTCCGAATGATCAAAACCATCAGCGGCCATTTGGGCTGAAGCGGTCTGGTCAAGACCTACTCCATGTCCCCAGCCCCCTCCCCAGATTAAAAAATACTGGGGGCTGCCCTGCTCATTAAAAAGTGGTTCCACCATAAAAACGTTACTTTTTAAACCTCCTAATTGGCCTCTGATCCTGTCCCCGGAAATGGTTTCCTCACCATTTTCTCCGCGAACCAAAACAGTTTTTACAAAGCCGCTGTCCCCTCTTTCCAGAGGAATAATTTCTTTTATGGGCCCTACCCTGCTGGCAACTGGAGGTTCATGGGGTAATAATACCCTGGTCCAGCGATAGCTGGTAGCTGATCCATAATTCTCGGCCCGGGAAAAGGATGGGGGGCGTTCCCTTAACCAATCAGATAAACCAGATGGAAGCAAATCCAATTCGTAATAATCGGGGAAAATTGTCTGTCCTCTGAGGTATGGAACATCTCCACCCCACACCAGAGCGCCATCTTCAGTAATGCCACCTGAATTAGAACTGTAAACTGCATCAATTGCCAGACCTCGATAGGTTGCAATCAAACCTCTGGTATCATCAACTGCCTGTGTGCTTCTTGGATGTTCCCAATAAGTCCCGTTGTAAGCGGCATTAATAACAGAGGCAACAAGGTGGTACCGGGCACTTGTGTTTCGATAATAACGATTAAGGGTATAGCTGCGGGCAGCAATGGTCTGGGCTTTTAAGGCTTCCATTGGCCAGGAAGCAGGCATTTCTGAAGGAATTACAGAATAAAGGTACTCTTCAACATTAACTTCATTAATGAAGAAAAATCTGTTTTCATCCCGGGATTCGAAAATAAAGTTGCCCCTATACTGCCTATCTTCTCTACCAGCCCAAAAATATCCTTCCCCATATTCCACATCAAAGATATGAAGGGGCATTTCGGGGTCATCGATGTCCAATCGGTGTTGTTGGCTTGTGGAGAAAAGCTCATCCCCATCAAGGTTTTTTAAATAAAAGGTTCCTCCCCGAAAATCCATAATATAGGTTTTTCTCTCTTCTCCCCGGAATAGTTCTTCACCGTCCATTGTATTCAGGGAAAAGGGGGCACCGGCCTGAAAACTAACCTGCAAACCTTGAGTCAAAAGAGCAACCCTTAAAACAGGGATATTTTCATCAATTACTGGCTCAACCCTTTGAAAGTCCACGGGTTCTTTTCGCCTGTCATAATCAGGTTCATCGGGAGTTTCGGGAAGCAAACCCTGGATAAAGGAAATTCTCTCACGTACTAAACTGCTTCGCAAGTTCGCAGGGGTCCTAAGGTAAAAGTTATAGGCACTATGGTAATCATCCCTGCCAAAGGCAAGGTGACCAAGCAAAAGGTTTATCCCCGTAAAACTTGAATCCCGCCTTAATCCTGATGTTAATACCCTTTCTGCCTCTTCCCAGTTTTCCATTTCAAAATGGGCTATGCCCAGGAAATAATAGGCGGCGATTAAATTGGGGTCAAACTCCAAAGCCCTGGTGAGATCTTCAATACTTTTTTCCCAGTTTTCATCCTGGTGATAATGAAGACCCCGGTAAAAGAAAAAATCTCGAACATCTGCAGATTCCAGTTCTTCCAGGTTAATAAAACCCCGGTCAGAAATGACCTCCAGTCGAATTAACTCGCCTTTGATCCTGTCTTTTTCATCAGCTTTCTCCAGGCCATTTTGCAGAATTTCCCTGGCTTTTTCGGGTTCCCCTTTTTCCAGGAATATTCCCGCCAGGTCAACATAAACCCGGGTTGCTCCAGGATTTTTACTGAGGGCATAATTAAGCAAAAGGGTGCTGGCAGCCAACTCTCCCCTTTTATAGGCTATCTGGGCATTTTCCAGGGCTTCATAAAAAGCATCTTCTGCGTGCGCTTTTTGCAAAGGAAGGACTATCCCGGAAAAAAGCAATAAGAAAACAAATAACCAAACAAACTTTGCCATTCTTGCACCCCCATTAAGACTTATTCGACAGTTCCGGAATAATCCCTTTGTTCAAAAATCAAACATTTGAAATAAAAAAGCCGCAAAAAGCGGCTTATTTTGTAGTGTGGTAAAAATGACCTTGAGTCATGTGGTAGGCTTCTCCAAGCCCTTCGCTATATGTGGGGTGGGCAAAAATTGTCTTTGCCAGTTTATCAACAGTTTGTCCCGTTCTAATTGCTCCGGCGCCGTGATGAATTATCTCAGTAGCTTCCCGGCCTACAATGTGAATTCCCAAAAGGGTTTGTTTGTTTTTTTCTACAATTAGTTTGACCATTCCTTCAGGATCTGAAGAGGCTACCGCTTTACCCAGGGCACTGAAGGGGAATTTTGTGGTTTCATACTCATATCCTTTTTCCTTTGCCTCTTCTTCACTCAGGCCTGAACAGGCTACTTGAGGATCGGTAAAAATGCAATTGGGGATTCCTGCATAATCAACTTTTTCTTTCTCACCAAGCATATTATTTACTGCTACAATTGCCTCGTGATAGGCAACATGAGCAAGTTGATAACCCCCAATTAAATCACCCGCAGCATATATTCCATCCCAATCGGTTTCTAAGTATTCGTTTACCCTGACCTCAGGATTTTCCCCCAGAAATTCAAGACCAGAATATACCGGTTTCCGACCGGTAGCAACCAGAAGATGTGAACCTTTCACCGAATTCTCTTTATTCTTTTTCTGGTAATGAACCTGGATTTCTTTATCTCCGGCTTTTTCAATTTTCTGGACCTGGGCCTGAGTCTCGATATTTATCCCCTTTTTCTTGAGGAAAATTCTGGCCCTTTGGGCAACTTCCTTATCAAGACCCGGAAGGATCTGGTCCATCATTTCTACAACAGTTACCTTTGATCCAAGACTATTAAAAATTCCCGCCATTTCTAAACCAATTACTCCAGCTCCAATTACAATTAACTCTTCGGGCATTTCTTCCAGGTCGAGAATAGAATCACTTGTTAAAAAAGGAGTTTCGTTCAAACCGGGAATGGGAGGAATTGCCACCTGGCTTCCGGTAGCTAAAAGGAGTTTTTTCCCGGTTATTTTATCACCATTCCCCAGGGTAATTTCTTTAATCTCTCCTGTCCCCGTAACATTGCCTTTTTGCTCAAACAAATCAATTTTATTGGCTTTAATTAGACTGGCAATTCCTTTCCGAAGGTTAAGAACAACTTCATTTTTCTTCTTAACCAACCCGGAAAGCTTGAAATCCACACCTGAGACTTCCAGACCATAATTTTTCCCTTTTTCCAGTGAAGCCATAATGTGGGCTCCCTCAACCATGGTCTTGGTTGGAATGCACCCCCAGTTCAAACAGGTTCCCCCAAGGTATTTTTTTTCAACCAGGGCAACCCGAGCCCCTTTTTGAGCGGCATGCAATGCTCCCATATATCCCGCAGGTCCCCCACCAAGAATAATAATATCATAATCTGGCATATTTTAGCCCTCCTTCCCTTTAATCCAATCCAGAGATGAGTATTTTTCATTTTCTAGATTTTTTGCCAGTTCTTCCTCTTCTCCTTCAATTTTTCCTTCATAAAAATCGATACCCAAAACCTTTTCAAACCCTTTAACGATTGCTTCCTGCAAAGGTACAAGGTTTTCCAGGTACTTTTCTTCAATGCAGGGAAAGCCCTCTTCCCCCAAGCTGGATGCTTTTTTATTCAAAACCCGTTGTAAAGCCTTCCTTCTGTCAGGGGGCATGGAAAGAAGTAGAGTGAGTTGTTCATTATAGTTGAAAAGGGGTACCGAACCGTGCTGGAGTAATGCTCCACCTTTCCTGGTTTGGGCACTCCCAATTAATTTTTTTCCGTTAGAGTTGATCTCATAAGAACTGGAAACATCAAAACAGGCAGCACTGTTTGTTTCCAGTTTTTTCTGGGCAGGAGTCAATTGAGCAGGCAGGCCAACCTGTTTTAATCCTTCTGTTAAGGCAGTACTTAAAACCTGATAGGTTTCAATCAATTTTCCCGGAAGAATACTTAAAGGGATTGTTACGCTGTAGGTTAGTTCATTTTTATGAAGAACAGCCCTTCCCCCGGTAGGACGTCGAACAACATCAATACCCTGTTCTGAGCATTTTTCCAGGTCAATCTCTTCGGTTTTTTGAAAATAACCAAGGCTTAAGCATGCAGGATCCCATTTATAGAACCTGAGGGTAGGAATCTGGTTTTCACTGCAATGAACAAGCATGCTCTCGTCAATTGCCATATTTCTTTTTCCTTTAAGAGGTCCATCGATTATAAGTCTCCAGGATTGTTTCTTCATCAAGAGTACCCTCCTGTTTCGTATTGGCCAGGGTTTGTTTTATTGCTTTAATAAACTCATCAGCATTTAATTCCCGGGGATAATTATAAATTACTCCCGAAGGCCGTTCATTATAATAGGGCCGGTTGCAATCTTTACACCCAGCAGTTCGAAAGTAATCAGGCTTAATCAAGTTTATAAGGGATTTGGTTGAATATCCCCAGTCAACAAGGTTTTCCCGAAAAAAACTAAGTTTTTCCAGAGAAATTTTTTGGTCCATAAAAAGATGCCTCGCCACCTGTATCTTCCGGTAATATTCTATTTCTGGAGGTTTTTCTAAAGCCATAGGGGTTCCTTTAATTGGAGTAAAAGCAAAGAGACCCACGGTAATACCCTTGTTCAAAAGTTCAAAAAGGATTTCAATCATTTCTTTATGGGTCTCACCCATCCCAACTATCAGGTGGGTGGATAGTCTGCCGGGAAAAAGCATATTAAACTCATTAAGGTTCCTCCAGGTTGTATCCCAATCCCTGCCTTTTATTTTGCGAAATAATTTGGGGGTAGCAGCATCAAGGGCAAGGGAAATTTTCTCAAAACCAATTTCCATTAGTTTCTTTGCCTTTTCAACATCCTCCACAACACAGGAAGAATTAACAGAAATCCCCTTTTCAGTAAGTGCTTCCCCGTATTGAACCAGTCGAGAAAAGTTTTCCCCCGAATCCGTCACCTGAAAACAAACCCTTTTTATCTTTCCCTCTTTTGCGGCTTCAACCAGGAGGGGGAATAATTTGGCCCACTCAAATTGGGGCCAGGTTATTCGAGAAAGGAAATTTCGCTCCCCTAAATTTGCCGCTCCCTGAGGACAAAAATGACAGTGGTTTCGGCAGCCCGTACCCAGCAAAAGATAAGCAGTTGTTGGCAGGGTATCATTTTTTGTCTTTTTTAGGCCCAGAACCGCGGCGGTTCCGCTGGAAACACCTACCAATCCCATAATGCACAGCACTCCTTGCTAATAATCGGGCTCTGAACCATGCAGGAGGGTTGAACCAGCCCGGAAAAACCTAGTTTTATTACCTGGTTATCCAGTTCTGTTCGGTATTTTCCTCCCGGTCGCATGCACCCCATTACCATCGGAACCCCCTGCAGTTCTTCTTTTGCCCACCCCAAAAAGTTAATAACTTTTTCCAGGGCTGGCGGTTTTTTAGGTGTTAGGGGAGATTTAATCAGGGGTAGGTAAACCAGAAATATTACCGCCGGTGGAGGATAATTCCCCAGAAGCTTTATAACCTTCCTTTCACCTTCAAACTCTTCTCCCCCAAGGCCAATTAAAACATGGGGTATAACCCTTGCCCTGGACCAAACTCTTTTATAGCTCGCAGCATAATCTTTAAAAGATTTTTCCAGGCCCAAAATTTTCCTGATTACTCTGTCATCTCCATGCAGATCCTGGGAGATGGTATGGGCCCAGGGGGTAATAATTTCCAATTGATCTTCATCAATTAAAGTTACATGGAAATTTAACCGCCCTCTTTCCGCGAGGCCGGGTAAATCTTTCTCGGGAGGAAGGAAAACCCTTCCTTCTTTATCACACCCACCGCTAATTAAAAAACTCCGCCTATCTCTTGTTCCCTGTTCCAAAACCTCGGCCCAGGGAGTCATGGTTTTTAAAAAATGACCCTGGCAATGAGCACAATCAAGAGAGCACTTTTCTCCCGAAACCGAAACCGGTAAAGTCTTACTTGGGCTAAAAAAAACAACAGGGTCTGGCCCCGTGATTAAAGAAGCCGGCCGCAGTTGGTTCTCTGCGGCCGGTCCCCTTTTTAATTTCATTCTTCCGGTTCCCACTTTAAAATCGGATTACGGGCGGCTCCTGCTTCGTCCAGTCGCCTTACCGGAGTAGTGTAAGGTGCTCCTTTTAGTTTTTCGGGATCTTCTTCGGCCATTTTTGCTATCTTTTCCATTACTTCAATGAATTTGTCCAAGGTTTCTTTGCTTTCCGTTTCAGTTGGTTCAATCATCATGGCTTCTTCAACAATAAGCGGGAAATAAACTGTTGGTGGATGGATACCATGATCAAGGAGATTTTTAACTATATCCGTTGTTGTAACTCCATGTTCGTCCTTTTGCTTTTTACCGGAAAGAACAAATTCGTGCATGCAATTGCGGTGGTATTTCAGGTAATAGGATTTTGACAGTTTTTCCATTATATAATTTGCGTTTAAGACGGCATCCTCACTGACCTGTTTTAGACCTTTGGCTCCCATCATCCTGATATAGGTGAATGCTTTTACCAGGACTCCAAAATTACCGTAGAAGGAACGAACCCGGCCAATTGACTGAGGTCTATCATAGTCAAAGAAATACTTACCGTCTTCTTCTTCAACCATAGGTGTAGGAAGGAAGGGAACAAGCTTTTCCTTAACTCCTACTGGACCTGAACCGGGGCCTCCCCCTCCGTGGGGAGTTCCGAAAGTTTTATGCAGGTTAAAGTGGAGAATGTCAAAGCCCATATCTCCCGGACGAGAATACCCCATTATAGCGTTGGCGTTTGCTCCATCATAATAAAGCAACCCGCCTGCTTCGTGAACCAATCTGCAGGCTTCACTTATATTTTCTTCATAAAAGCCAAGGGTATTGGGATTGGTCAGCATTATCCCTGCTACTTTATCATCCAGAACCTCTTTCAAGGCTTCTAAGTCCATGCAACCCTTATCGTCAGATGGGATCTCCACTGTATCATAGCCACACATGGTTACTGAAGCGGGGTTGGTTCCGTGGCCAGAGTCGGGAATAATAACTTTTTTCCGTTGATCCTGACCGCGGTGTTTGTGATATGCCCGCATCAGCATCAAACCAGTTAATTCTCCATGGGCCCCTGCCGCTGGTTGCAAAGTTACCCTATCCATTCCTCCAATTTCGCAAAGGTACTTTTCCAGTTCTGCCATAAGCTTTAAAGCACCCTGAACCATATCCTCTGATTGATAGGGGTGAAGTTCCGCAAACCCCGGAAGGCGAGCAACATCCTCATTTATTTTGGGATTGTATTTCATGGTACATGATCCAAGGGGATAAAACCCATTATCTACACTGTGGTTAAGTTGAGAAAGATTGATATAGTGGCGTAGAACTTCTCCCTCGGCTACTTCCGGTAATGGGGCCGGGTTTTTCCGCTGCAGGTTTTCTGGAAGGATGTTTTCCTTTTGTGGAACATCAAGTTCTGGAAGGGAATATCCTTTTTTTCCTGGACGGGTTTTTTCAAAAATCAGGTCTCTATCCTTCATTTATACTCCCTCCAATCCGGCCGCAAAACGGTCCATTTCTTCCCGGGTCCTCTTTTCTGTAACACACACCAAAAACCAGTCATCCATTCCATCATAATAAGGCTGAAGGTGGATGCCCGGCAAAAATCCTTTTTCCACCAAAACCTTCTGAATTTCTTCAAAAGGCCGGTTGGCCTTAACGGCAAACTCTTTAAAAACGGGGCCATTAAAGGGAATTGAATAGCCGGGAAGGGCTTCAATTTTGTCCTTTAAATAATTGGCTTTTTGCAGGCACTGCTGGGCAACTTCCTGGATCCCTTCTTTACCCATCAGGTTTAAATAGGATGCAGCACCAAGGGCATTTAAGGCCTGGTTTGTACAGATGTTTGAGGTTGCCCGGTGACGGCGGATATGCTGTTCCCTGGTCTGAAGGGTCATAACAAAACCCCTTTTGCCATCAACATCCTTGGTCTGGCCAATTAGGCGACCAGGCATTCTCCTGATCAAATTTTCTTTTGCAGCAAAAAAACCTAAGTGAGGTCCTCCAAAGGATATTGGATTCCCAAGGGGTTGACCTTCTCCCAGGGCAATATCGCAATCATAGTCCCCCGGAGGAACTATCACACCCAGAGAAAGAGGATCCACAACACTAATCAAAAGAGTTTTCTTGCCTTTTTCTTTTAATTTGCTGATGGGAAAGGGATCCTCAATAATCCCAAAAAAGTTGGGGTTCTGAATTGCAATAGCAGCGGTTTTATCATCAATTGCTTTCTCCATTGCATCCAGATCTGTTTGGCCGTCTTTATGGGGAATTTCCACAATCTCAAGTCCAGTAGCGTCTGCATATGTTTGAACTGTTTCCCTATACTGGGGGTTAACTGTCTGGCTGATCACAATTTTATCCTGCCGGGTAGCAGAAGAAGCCATGAGAACGGCTTCAGCCAGGGCTGATGCGCCATCATACATTGAAGCGTTGGCAACATCCATCCCGGTAAGCATACAGATCAGGGTTTGAAACTCAAAAATGTTTTGCAAAGTTCCCTGGCTAACCTCGGCCTGATAAGGAGTATAGGCGGTGTAAAATTCGCTGCGGGAAAGAATATGGTCAACAGCAGCAGGAATGTAATGATCAGCTACTCCTCCCCCTAAAAAAGAAACCATTTGTGACACCGGTTTATTAACATTAGCAATCTGGGTCAACAGTCTTCTGGCTTCTAATTCAGAAAGGGGTTTGGGTAGATCTAAACTTCCTTTGAATCTGACATTTTCCGGAATGCAGCAACCAAATAGCTCTTCAATTGAACTCAGCCCGAGAGATTCCAGCATCTCTCGTCTGGATTCTTCGTTATTGGGCAAAAATTGATGATTCATTTTACCACCTACTCCAAAGTTTTTTGATAGGCTTCACTGTCCATTAATTGATCCAGCTGGCTTTTATCAGCAATCTCAATTGCGACAATCCAGCCATCTCCATAGGGATCCTCATTTACTGCTTCTGGAGAATCTTCAAGATCTTCATTGATTTCCACTACCTTGCCACCAACCGGCATGAAAAGATCAGAAACAGTTTTTACAGATTCCACTACCCCAAAAGAATCTCCCATTTCAAATTCTTCTCCAACGTCAGGAAGTTCAACAAAAACAACATCTCCAAGCTGTTCCTGGGCATACTGGGTTAAACCAACGTATGCCTTCCCATTCTCAACACGGATCCACTCATGATCATCTGTGTACTTTAATTCCTCCGGATACATAAAAAACTACCTCCTTTTATAAAATGGTAATTTTACTACCTCGGCACCAAGAAGCCTTTTTCTAATTCTAATATCTAAATTACTACCTGCTTTGGCAAATTCCTTTTTCACCATAACTATTCCTAGATTCTTTCCAAGGGTGGGAGAAAAAGTCCCGCTTGTTACAAAGCCAACTTCTTCTCCATCAACCTCAACAGGATAACCCTGCCTGGGAATACCCTTATCTTTCATCTCAATTCCCGCAATTCTTTTTTCTACACCTTTTTCGCTGACTTCCACTAAAGCATCCCGACCAATAAAATCACCCTTTTCCAGGTCAACAAAAATTTTCAAACGGGCTTCAAAGGGATTGATATCCTGGCTCAACTCATGTCCATAAAGAGGTAGAGCTGCCTCAAAACGAAGAGTATCCCTGGCACCCAGTCCGCAGGGTTGAAGGTTAAATTCTTTACCTGCATCCCAGATAGCATCAAAAATATCTACAAGGTCTTCATTTCTGGCATAAATCTCAAATCCATCTTCTCCGGTATACCCTGTCCGGGAAACAATACAGTCTTTACCGGAAATTTTCCCTTCCTTTTCCAACCAGAAAAACTTAATTTGGCCCAGGTCCCTGTCATAAATTTTTTGCAGTAATTCCTGGGCTTTAGGGCCTTGAAGTGCCACCTGGCCGGTTTCGAAGGATTGGTTTTCAATCTCCACATCAAATTCTTTGGTATTTTCCTGGACCCAATCCCAATCCTTCTCAAGATTTGCAGCATTAACTACAAAAAGGAAACGATCTTTATCCAGGCGATAAACAAGAAGGTCATCGACGACTCCACCATTGGGGTAACACATGGGTGTATAAAGGACCTGGTTAATTTCCAGTTTTGCGGCATTGTTGGCAATAAGTTTTTGAACTGCTTCCAGGGCCTGGGGACCTCTAAATTCAAATTCCCCCATATGTGATACATCAAATATCCCAACATCATTCCGTACTGCCTTATGTTCTTCAATAATTCCGGCGAACTGAACAGGTAGTTTGTACCCTGCAAAATCAACTACCTTCCCTCCCAGCTCCACGTGGCGCTCATAAAGAGGGGTCTTTCTGGTCAATAAAAACACCTCCATAAAATAAAATTGGACACAGCAGTCAACTTTGGCCGACTACTCTGTCCTCGGTACCTGAGAGATTATAATTACCCCTTCGGTGACCGGCCTTACCCGGTCTCTCCAGAGTTCTGTCCAGAAACGGTCCTTAAACCTGAGCGTTTCTCCAAAATTGGCCCAACTTCGGATTACGCCTTCGGTGCCCTATTAGGAACTCTCCCGTTCCCTTCATCCAACTGTATAGAGTTTTCCACAAAAAGTATACCATAAAATGGTTTATCTGGCAACTTAAAAAGCCCGATAGCTGGGACATTTTTCTCCAACAGGGCAATCAGGACAGAGAGGTCTCCTTGCTTTACAAATTGTCCTCCCATGGGAAATTAATAAGTGGTGGAAAATAATCCAATCCTTTTCCGGGTAGATTGAAGTGATTTCTTCTTCTACCCGATCTGGGGTTTTTCCATTTGTTAAACCAAGCCGCCTTGAAACCCGGAAAACGTGAGTATCTACAGGAAAACTTGCTTTGCCAAAAGCGACTGCAAGAACAACATTAGCACTCTTTCGTCCCACTCCCGGCAGGGACATTAGTTCCTCCCTGGTTTTGGGAACCTGACTTTGAAATACTTCAACAAGCTTTTT
>SL_5KL_010_SEDDRAFT_10001185_pt1 | contig 16018 bp, 10 predicted proteins | sample SodLakKL_010_SED_FD_9118 | JGI IMG/M metagenome (IMG submission 9118)
GTGATGAGCAAGGACGAGCTCGGCTCGGAGGCGCGTGATCAGGCAGGCCGCGACTTCGAAGTGCTCGATGCTTACGTGCGCGGAGATTTCGATGTCGCGGATCGCTGGCTGGGGCTGCGTCTCGGGCGGCAGGTGGTGAACTGGGGCGAGAGCACCTTCATCCAGAACGGCATCAACGTGCTGAACCCGATCGACGTCAGCCGCCTGCGCATTCCCGGCTCGGAACTGCGCGAAGGCCTGATGCCGCTGAACATGCTTTGGGCCTCCCACGACCTCACCGATCGTCTGTCGGTCGAAGGTGTGGTGATGTTCGAGTGGGAAGAGACGCGAATCGACCCCGAAGGCACGTTCTTCAGCAGCAACGATTTTTTGAGCCCGGGTGGGGAACAGGTGTTCATCGGTTTTGGGCGCACCAATGATCTCAGTTCACCGGAGACCAATGCCCCGTTCAGTGCGATCGGGGCGCCAAGGGCGGGGGACCGGGAGCCCTCGGACAGTGGTCAATACGGGGTTGCCCTGCGGTATTTCGCCGAACAGCTGAATTTCACGGAATTCGGCTTCTACTTCGTTCGTTACCACAGCCGGACGCCCTTCGCTTCGGGGGTCGCAGGAGCTCCCACGGTGTTTGAGCAGGGACAGGAGATCGTGGTGGTGCCGGACGGAGCGGGAGGGTTCGTTCCCGCGCCCGCCGGGGTCCCTCAGGCGCAATATTTTGCGGAGTATCCCGAGGGCATCCGGCTGTGGGGCCTGAGCTTCAACACGCCCGGCCCCTGGGGCATCGCCTTGCAGGGCGAGTATTCCTATCGACCGAATCAGCCGGTTCAGATTGCCGCCCCCGAACTGCTGCTCGCAGCGCTGGGCCAGAGAAATCAGATCCCGCAGGAGAACATCGGCGCGGACGGAGAGATTCAGGGATACCAGCGGGTCACTGCGCAGCAGGTCCAGGTCTCGGCAACCAAGGCCTTTGGGCCGACCTTCGGCGCACAGCAGCTCATTGCCGTTGGCGAGGTCGGCTACACGCGGCTTGATCTTCCGAGTGACGTACCGTTCAACGCCCCCGGGGTGTTTTTGCCAGCACCGGGTTCGGACGACACGACCTCCTTTGGTTCCGTGCAGGAAAAAGGCTACGCGAGTCGGGACTCCTGGGGATATCGGGTCGTCGGAAGGATGGAGTACCCGAACGCCATTGGTGCTGCCACACTGTCACCGCGGCTGGTCTTCAGCCACGATGTCAGTGGTCGNAGTCCAACCTTCAACGAAGGGGCGAAATCGTTATCGCTGGGCCTCGGGATCAATTATCTTCAGAACCTTACGGCTGACATCTCCTATACCTCCTTTTTCGGGGGCGAAAAGATCAGCGGTACCGACCCGGTACCGAATCCGTTCGGCCAGCCGCGGAGCTACTCCAGCCACACCAACCCCCTGAAGGATCGCGACTTCCTCGCGGTCAGCGTCAGCTACTCGTTCTGAGCAACGACAGGCATCGAGGAGCCAGAAGAATCATGCATATCAAGCTAACCATGCTGGCGTCGGCGCTGGCGCTGGCGGTGTCCGCCGCGCCCGTCCACGCACAGGTATCCGAGGCCGAGGCCGCCCGACTGGGTCAGGATCTGACCCCGATGGGCGCCGAGCGGGCCGGGAACGAGGCGGGGACGATCCCCGCCTGGGACGGTGGCCTGACCAGTCCGCCGGTAGAACACGAACCGGGCGGCCACTACGCCGATCCCTTTGCCGATGACGAAATCCTGTTCACCATCGACGCCTCGAATCTCGACGCGTACCGGGAGAATCTGACACCGGGACAGGTCGCAATGCTCGAGACCTACCCGACCTGGAGGATGAACGTGTACCCGACCCGCCGCAGCGCGGCCTTCCCGGAGGGACACTACGAGCAGACCATGGCCAATGCGACCCGGGCGACGATGAGGCCGGACGGGCTCACCTTCGAAGGCACCACCGGCGGCATCCCGTTCCCGATCCCGCAGAGCGGCGAGGAGGCGATCTGGAACCACCTGGTCCGGTATCGGGGCGAGTCCTACGTAATGAACTGGAGTCAGGCGGCCGTGACCCGCACCGGCAGCTACACGCCGGTGCGTTTCGACTACGAGTACGATTTCCACTACGGGAGTCTCACCAAGTCGGAGGAAGAGATCGAGCCGGAGAAGATCGCCAACTTCATGCAGACGGTCACGGCTCCGGCCCGTCTCGCCGGCCAGATCCTGCTGGTGCACGAATATCTCGACGAGCGTCAGGCGTGGACCTACAACCCCGGTCAGCGGCGCGTGCGCCTTGCGCCGCAGGTGCAATATGACAACCCGGGCACGGCATCCGACGGGCTGCGCACCAACGACGACTTCGTGATGTTCAATGGCGCGATCGACCGCTACGACTGGGACTGGTCGGCAAGCGCGAGATCTACGTGCCCTACAACTCCTACGAACTGGTCGGCGACACCATCAGCATGGACGATGTCCTCGAGGCCGGGCACGTCAATCCCGATCACGCGCGCTACGAGCTGCACCGCGTCTGGGTCGTGGACGCGACATTGAAGGATGGCACCAGCCATCTCTACAAGCGCCGTACGTTCTATCTGGACGAGGACTCGTGGATGGTGCTGGTGGTCGACAAGTACGACAACCGCGACCAGCTTTGGCGCGTCGCGGAGCAGCACAACATCAACTTCTACGACATCCCGATGCAGTACCCGGCACTCGAGGTGCATCACGACCTGCAGTCAGGACGGTACATCGCGATGGGGCTGCGCAATGACGAGGCGCGTATCTACCGGTTGACCGACCCGCGTCCGGCGCGCTTCACGCCCGCAGGCCTGCGCGGGGCCGGCAGACGTTGATCCACGCGATGGGGTCGTGCGCCATCCGATGATCCGTCCGAGGACTGGGACCGCCGTTCCCCGCCGGAACGCCGCGAAGCCGACCCTGGCTTCCGGAGCACGCGCGTGAACAGGATCATCGGCGTTCTGTTCCCGCTGTTCGTTGTGGCGGCCGTTGCGTTCGCGTTTTCGGAGCGTCCCGACCCGCCGATGCCGGAAACGCAGGTCGAGATCGAGCACCTGCTGATGCTCGATACGGTGTTGGTCGGGTCACGGCTGGTCGCCGTCGGTGAGCGGGGCCATATCTTCATTTCGGACGATCATGGGCTCCAGTGGCGCGGTGCCGTGTCGGACAACGCAGCGACCCTGACCGCGGTGGGCGCCGTGAATGACGAACGCCTGGTCGCGGTGGGGCACGACAGCGTGATCCTGCTGAGCGATGACGGCGGTGAACGCTGGCGCACGGTATTCGCGGATCCGCTGGCCGAGGAGCCGTTGCTGGCCGTGCGTTTCGACCCCGGTGGTCGCGGCTACGCGGTGGGTGCCTACGGTCGGTTCCTGGAGAGCCGCGACGGCGGTCTCAGCTGGGCGCAGCGTCACCCCGACGCCGACGACTTTCATTTCGGTGCGATCGCGCGGGCGGGGGAGGCCCTGCTGCTGGCGGGCGAGGCCGGTACATTGATGCGCTCGGATGACGGTGGGCAGCGGTGGCAGGCACTGGATTCCCCGTATGCCGGGTCGTTCTTCGGCCTGCTGGAACTGCCCGACGGTGCGGTGCTGGCCTTCGGGATGCGGGGGCACGCCTATCACTCCGTGGATGCCGGGCAGAACTGGGAGCGCGTCGAGACCGGAACCGAGTTGTCGATCTTCGGCGGGCACGTGGTGGCCGACGGTACCCTGGTGCTGGCGGGTCAGAACGGGCTCGTGCTGCGGGGTCGTGATCTCGAGCAAGGGCTCACGCCACTCGATCTCGACACCAGTCGGACCTTCAGCGCCGTGATCGAATCCGGCGCGGGGGACGTGCTGCTGTTTGGCGAGGAAGGCGTTCTGCAGCTTCCCAACAGGCCGATCACGGGGCAGGGGTCGTGACGTTCCGACGCTTTATCGAGGCCCTGGGGCGTTTGCTTTTCGGACACCGGCGCGCGTTCCTGGCCCTGTTCGCGCTGATCACCGTCGCGCTCGGGTACTCGGCCACCCATCTGCAGATCGATGCGGGCTTCGAGAAAATGATCCCGCTCGAACACGAGTACATGCAGACCTTCGTCGCCTACCGCGACACCTTCGGCGGGGCGAACCGGATTCTCGTGGCACTGCGCCAGCACGAGGGCGATATCTACAATCCCGGGTTCTTCGACACGCTCAACGACGTCACGGACGAGGTCTTCTTCATTCCCGGCGTCGACCGCGCGACGGTGACCTCCCTGTTCACCCCGAATGTGCGCTTCATCGAGGTGGTCGAGGAGGGCTTCGCCGGGGGCGACGTGATCCCGGCCGGGTTCCAGGGGACGCCGGAAGAACTCGAGACCGTCCGCGAGAACGTGCTGAAGTCCGGTCAGCTCGGACGCCTCGTCGCGAACGACCACTCCGGCGCGATGGTCACCGCGGAGCTGCTGGAAGTGGACCCGTCGACGGGCGAACGGCTGGATTACCTCGATGTGGCGGACCAGCTGGAGGCAATCCGGGAGCGCCACGAGCGGGACGGGCTCGATGTTCACATCATCGGGTTCGCGAAGGCGGTGGGCGACATCACCGACGGCGCGCGCGGTGTGGTGTTGTTCTTCGGCCTGTCCTTCGTCATCACCGCGCTGCTGCTGTACTGGTATTCGAGCTCGATCCGGCTCGCTCTGCTGACTCTGGTGGCCGCGCTGATCCCGGTGATCTGGCTGCTCGGTTTGTTGCCGCTGATCGGGTTCGGGATCGACCCGATGTCGATCCTGGTACCGTTCCTGATCTTCGCGATCGGTGTCAGCCACGCGGTCCAGATGACCCACGCCTGGCGTACCGCGGTGATCGGTGGCGCCACCCCGATGGAGGCCGCGCAAAACGCCTTCCGCAGGCTTTTTCTGCCGGGCGCGATGGCACTGACCACCACGGCGGTAGGTTTTCTGGTGATCATGCGCATCGAAATCGCGATGGTGCGGGAGCTGGCGCTGACGGCTGGCCTGGGTGTCGCGCTGATGCTGGTCACCAACATGCTGCTGCTGACGCTACTGCTGTCCTGGATGCGGCTGTCGTCCCGCGAGATTGCACGGGCACGGGTCCGCGAGCATGCGGGGGACTGGATCTGGAAGCGGCTGAAGCGGCTCGCCGAGCCCGGGCCGGCCCGGATCGTTCTGGCGGTCGCGGCCGTGGTGCTGCTTGCCGCGACCTGGCAGTCCCGCGACCTGCGCACCGGCGACGTCGGGACCGGCATCCCGGAGCTGCACGCGGACTCGCGCTACAACCAGGATTCGGCGGCGATCGTCGAGTCCTTCTCCATCGGCGTCGACGTCCTTTCGGTGATCGCCCAGAGCCGCGACGTCGACGGGGCCTGCACCGACTTCAGGATCATGGACACCCTCGATCGTTTCGAGACTACGATGCGGGGCGTGCACGGTGTGCAGAGCGTGGTCGGCCTGCCGGGGGTGGCGAAGGTGATCAATGCCGGGTGGAACGAGGGCGATCCGCGCTGGCGTGCACTCTCGCGCAATCCCCTGATCCTCGCCCAGGCGGTCACTCCGGTCGACACCGGGACCGGCCTGCTGAACACGGACTGCAGCGCGATGCAGATCCTGATTTTCACCCGCGGTCACGACGGCGCGACGATCGCCCACGTAGTCGACGAAGTGAAGCGCTTTCGGGACGAGAATCCGTCCGACCGACTCGACTTGCTCCTCGCATCCGGTAACGTGGGGGTGATGGCCGCGACCAACGAGGCGGTGGATGCGGCCGCGGTGACCATGCTGCTGCTGGTCTTCGGGGCGATCAGCCTGCTGTTCTTCGCGGAATTCCGCTCCTGGCGCGCGACCCTGTGCATCGTGCTGCCGCTGGCCATCGTCGCGGTGATGTGCAGTGCGCTGATGGCGCTGCTCGACATCGGCTTGAAGGTTTCCACTTTGCCGGTGCTCGCGATCGCGGTCGGGATTGGCGTCGATTACGGCATCTATCTCTATGAACGCATCTCCTATCGCTTCAGCCACGGGGACGATCTGCCGCAAGCCTTCTTCCAGGCCCTGCGTCAGCGCGGGACCGCCGTGATGTTCACGGCCGCGACGATGAGCGTGGGCGTGGGGACCTGGATGCTGTCGGCGCTGAAGTTTCAGGCGGACATGGGCCTCCTGATGGCATTCATGTTCCTCGTGAACATGCTGGCCGCACTGGTGCTGCTGCCCGCCTTTGCCAGCGTGCTGTTGCGCGCAGAGTCGGGGAGGGCGAAGACATGAGTCGGATCTCCGCCCGGCACACCGCAGAGACGCGCGCCCGCATCCTCGACGTGGCCGAGGCACTGTTCGTCGAGCATGGCCTGGACGGTACCTCCATGCGCATGATCACGGGCCGGGCCGGTGTGAATCTTGCCGCGGTGAACTATCACTTCGGCAGCAAGGAGAGCCTGATCCGGGAGGTATTCGAGCAGCGGGTGCAGGTTCTGAATCGCCGCTGCCTCGACGCGCTGGACCGGTGCGTGGCGAAGGACCGTCAATCCGGCCGGGCATCGCACCCGGGCGATCTGCTGGAGGCCTTCTTCGGGCCGGTCTTCGAACTCGCGGCCGATACGGAAAACGGCGGGCACCGGTTCATGCGCCTGCTGGGGCGCACCCACAGCGAGGTCAGCCCCTTCATTCGGGGGCTGCTGGCCGAACTCTACGGCGATACGCTGCACCGTTTCCTCGATCGGCTCTGCGCCTCCCTTCCCGACGTGCCGCGGGAAGAGGTCCATTGGCGGGTCTATTTCATGATCGGAGCGACCTCGTACGCGATCGCGGGGACCGACAACCTGCAGGTCTTCGGCGGACGCGTCGAACAGCAGGACCCGGCCGAGCTGATTCCCCGCTTGATGGCCTTCCTGGTCGCAGGTCTCCGCGCGTCGCCTCCGGGGCGGACCGAGGCACGGGACCCGCCGGCCGACGACGTGGGTTGAAAAGGAAGATCACGATGGCCAGTTTTCGATTCCTGCACGCGGCGGACATCCACCTCGACAGCCCCCTGCGGGGTCTCGCAGGGCAGGAGGGCAGCGCCGCCGAACGGATCCGCGGCGCGACCCGGGAGGCTTTCGAGCAGCTGATCACACTGGCGCTGGTCGAGGAGGTCGCCTTCGTGATCATTGCCGGNGATCTCTACGATGGCGACTGGCGCGATTACCGCACCGGTCTGTTCTTCGCCGCCCAGATGGGCCGTCTGAACGAGGCCGGCATCCCGGTCTTCCTCCTGCACGGGAATCACGATGCCGAGAGCCAGATCACTCGGCGGCTTTCACTGCCACCGAACGTGCGGGTGTTCGGAGCGCGCGCACCCGGAACTTTCACGCTGGATGAACTCGACGTCGCCCTGCACGGCCAGAGTTTCCGGCGTCGCGACACGCGCGAGAACCTGGTACCCGGCTATCCCGACCCGCTGGACTGCGACCTGAACATCGGCGTGCTGCACACCGGGCTTGGCGGCATGGGCGGTCACGAGAACTACGCACCCTGCGCGCTGGAAGACCTGCTCGCACGAGGCTACGACTACTGGGCGCTTGGACACGTCCACCAGTTCCAGGTCCTCCACGAACATCCCCACGTGGTCTTTCCGGGCAACCTGCAGGGGCGCCACATCCGGGAAACCGGTCCCAGGGGAGCCGTGCTGGTCACCGTGACGGATGGAAGGCTGAGCGGTCTGACGGCGGTCCCGGTCGACGTCGTCCGCTGGAGCCTGGTGCCGGTGCCTGTGGATGCGGACACGGATATCGCAGACGCCGTGAGCCGGATCCGCGCCGCGCTGGAGCAGGCCGTCGATCGGGAGGCCGACGGGCGCCTCCTCGCCTGCCGGGTGGAGCTGCAGGGTCGGAGCGCGAGGCACGATCAGCTGCTGGCGGCCGAGGACCATCTGCTTGCCGAGGCGCGCTCGGTCGCGGTCGGACTGGGGGTCGATGCCGCATGGGTCGAGCGCCTGGTAGTGGACCCGCGCGCCGAGGGCAGCGAAGGACCCGGATCGCCGGTGCGTGGTGATGCACTGGGGGAATTGCAGCAGATGCTGGAGGCGGCGCATGCGGACGCGGAGTTGCTCGAGCGGCTCGGCGAGGACCCCGGTCAGTTGCTGCAACGTCTGCCACACGCGGTGCGTGCCGGGGTCGAGGCCGACTCGATCCTCGGCGTTGCCCTCGACGGCGACCAACGGGCGCTGATCGCGGCAGTCCTGCCCCATCTGATGGCGCGGCTCACCGTGGAGACGGACTGAGATGCGGCTACGGCGCCTGGATCTGCTGCGCTATGGCCACTTCACCGGGCGCTCGCTCGAGTTTCCGTCCGGTGCCGGTGACCTGCACCTTGTGTTCGGGCCGAACGAGGCCGGCAAGTCGACCGCGCTGACGGCGATTGAGGACCTGCTCTTCGGAATCCCGATGCAGTCGGACTTCAACTTCCTGCACGAGTACCGGGACATGCGCATCGGTGCGGTCCTCGAATCAGCGACGGACACGCTGTCCTTTCTGCGCCGCAAGGGTACCCGGGACACCGTTCTGGGCGCGGACGAGTTGCCGTTGCCGGGTGGCGAGGCCGTGCTCCAGCCATTCCTCGCCGGCGCCGACCGGTCCTTCTTCGAACGGATGTTCAGCCTCGATCACCGGCGCCTGGAGCAGGGCGGCCGGGAAATCCTCGATGCACGCGACGAGATTGGCCGCGTGCTCTTCGCGGCGGGTGCGGGGGTTGCCGACCTGCGGCAGCGGCTCGCGGCGCTGGAGCAGGAGGCCGAGAAGCTGTGGGGTCCGCGCCGTTCGTCGAAACGCCTCTACACCCAGGCGGCCGACCGGCTGGAGGCGGCGGACCGGGAGCTGCGCGACCAGACCGTGACGGCGGCGCAGTGGGAAGAACGGCGCCGTACGGCTGCAGCGGCCGAGCAGGCGTACGCTGAGCTCGAGGAGGAATACGTGCGTGCGCAGACCGAGAGTCGGCGTCTCGCCCGGATTCGTCGGGTCCATCGCGACCTCCGGCGGAAGCAGGAGCTGATCCGGGAACTCGAGGCGATGGGTCCGCCCCCGAGCATCCCCGAGGATGCCGAGCAGCAGCGGGTCCGGGCCGAGAACGCTGCGCTGGAGACCTCTACCCGGATCGATGCGCTGGCGAGCAGGATTCGCGAGATCCGCACGGAAATGGANGGGCTCGATGCCGACGCGGCGCTTCTGCTTCGCGGTGACGAGGTCCGTCTGCTGCACGAGCGGCGCATCGAGGTGCGGCGTGCGCGGGGGGATCTGCCGAAGCGCGAAGCGGAGCTGGGGGCGGCCGAGGCCCGGTTGCTGGCCTTGGCAACGGATCTCGGCTGGTCTGCCCGCGAACCGGATGCCGTCATTGCGGCTCTTCCGTCCCGCCCGAAGCTCGGACTCGCGCGGGGTCTGCTGGCCGAACGTGGCGAGGTCAACTCGGCTTTGAGTGTCGCCCGCGAGTCGCTGCAGGACGCCGATGAACGCCGCCAGCGGATCGTCGCGCGCCTGGAGGCCGCACCGCCACGAACGGACACCGCCGGGCTGGCCGCCGTCGTGGCCACGGTGCGCGCCCAGGGTGATCTGGTCACCCGGCTGCAGGCGGTCTCGGAGGAAAGGGACCGGGCCCGGCTCGCCGTAGAGTCCTTGCGGGCGCGGCTGCGGCCCGTGTTGCAGCGTCCGGAGGATCTGGTCGACCTGCCGGTACCGGCGCGGGCCGAGGTCCAGCGAATGCGGGATCTTCTCCTTGAATGGGAGCAGCGCGATCGCGACCTGCGGCGTCAGGTTCAGGATGCCGAAGAAGAACTGCAGCGGCTGCGGCGCAGGCTGGAGCTGGCCTCGCGAGAGCGTGGAGAGCTCTCCGGAGAGGAACTTGCGGAGGCGAGGCGGTACCGCGACCGAATCTGGGAGCTGTTGGAACGCCGACACATCCGGGGGGAGACGCTGCCCGCAGAAGAGTATGCGCGCTTTGCGGACGTGATCGAGGATCTCGCGGGGAACTTCCGGGCGGCGCTTTTGAAGGCCGACGCGATTGCGGACCGGCGGTTCGACCATGCCGAGGCCGTGGGGCGCCTGACGCAGCTCGCAGACGCCGTCGCGATTCAGGAGGGCGCGCTGGATGCCCTGTCCCGGCGTCGGGAGGTGCTGGCCGGGGAGGGGGCGGAGCTGCGCCGCGAATGGCGTGCTCTCTGGGAACCCGCGCGGCTCGAACCCCTGGCGCCGGACGGGATGCTCGCGTGGCTGGAGGTCCGGGACGAAATCCTGCAACTGCTGCAGTCACGGGACGAGGCGGCTGCGCGCGTCGTCACGCTGCAGGAGGACGAGCAGCGAGCACGCGTGGGCCTGCTGGACGAGTTCAGGCGTCACGGTGGTGTGGAGGAGGTGGAAGGTCAGCCGCTTCCGGTGCTGCTGCAGCGGGGTGTCGATCTGCTGCATGCGCTGGAACAGGCGGCGGGCGAGCGGTTGCGTGCGCAGGAAGACCTGCGTGCCGCCGATGAGGAGGTCGATCGCCGCCGCCGTGAAGTCGAGCGCGCCGAGGCGGCCCGCGCGGGATGGCAGCAGCGTTGGGAAAGGGCGATCGGCGACCTCGGTCTCGCCGCGGACTCGGACGCCCCGGAGATCGCACGGCAGCTGGAGACCGTCGAGGCGCTCCAGACGCTGTCGACGCAGGTCCGCAACCTGCGGCACGATCGGATCGAGAAAATCGAGGGCGACATCGAGGCCTTCACGCGGCTGGTCAGGGGTTTCGTCGAGGAAGTTGCCCCGGACCTTGCGGCGCTGGGACCCGAGGAGGCCGTGGTGGAGATCGAGGGACGGCTCGAGGCGGCCCGCGAGATCCGCAAGCGTCAACTGGATCGGGAAGATCAGCTTCGCAAACTTGAAGAAGAGGTGGCCGCCGCCAATGACCATCTGCGCCAGGCGCAGGGAACCCTGGCGCGATTGATGGAGGCCGCGGGGGTCGATTCGCCAGGCGACCTGCGCGCAGCCATCGAGCGGGCCTCCCGGGCCCGGCAGCTGCGAGGCGAGCTCGACGGCATTGTGCAAACGCTCGAGCAGGAAGGCGACGGTCTGTCCCTGGCGGAGCTGGAACGCGAATGCGCCGATGCGGACGTTGACCGCGCGGCGGCGCGGGAACAGACCCTCGAGCAGGAACAGCAGCAACTGCGCGTGCGCCTGGAGGCGGCGGTCGAGAACCGTGCAGCGGCCCGCGAGGCCTTTGCGGCGATCGGTGGTGACGATGCCGCCGCGCGAGTGGCGGCCGACCGGCAGGAAGCGCTTGCGGGTATGCGTGAGGCCGCGGAGCGCTACGTGCGTGCGCGCACCGCCGCCGAACTGCTGAAATGGGCCATCGACCGGTACCGGCGGGAGAAACAGGCCCCGCTGCTGAAGCGTGCGGGAGAGATCTTTGCGACGCTGACCGGGGGCGCCTTCGCGGCACTCCGGGTGGACTACGACGAACGGGACCAGCCGCAGCTGACCGGCCTTCGCCCCGATGGCACCCGTGTTCCGGTGCCGGGCCTCAGCACCGGCACGGCCGACCAGCTCTACCTCGCGCTACGGGTCGCGTCGATCGAGGATTATCTCGATCAAGCCCCGGCGTTGCCCTTCGTCGCCGATGACCTGTTCATCAACTTCGACGACCAGCGCTCAGCCGCCGGCTTCGAGGTATTGGGACAACTCGCCACCCGGACCCAGGTGCTCTTCTTCACGCATCACCGGCACCTGATCGACATCGCGCGGGAACGGCTGGGTTCCGGTCTGCACGTGGCGCAGCTTGCCGACGCCTGAGGGTCGACAGCGGAGGGGGCACCCTTCAGGTCAGTTCCCGAAGACTTCCTTCAGCAGGTCGGTGGTCCGCGCGGCCGGGTTCTCCCGGATCCTGCGTTCCTCCTCGGCGAGCAGGGTGAATACGCCGTCCAGCGCCTCGCGCGTCACGTATTCGTTCAGATCGAGGTCGTCCACTGCCGAGATACCGGGGACGCGCGTGCCGACCTGGTCGGTCAATTCGGTGTAGGCACGGGTCACTCCCGTCTCCTGCATGGAATCGCTGACGATCGGCCGGAAGGCATCGGCGATCGGCTCGCCGGCGCGACGGCGCAGGAACCGCGTGGCACCGTCTGCGGGACCAACCAGGATGCCGCGCGCATCCTCGATGCTCATGTCGCGGATCGCCTCCAGGATGATCTCCTTCGCCTGCGGTGCGGCCTGCTCCGCGGCGCGGTTCATGCTCTGCTCGAACTCGTCGACCTGCCGGCCCAGTCCGACACCGCGCAGCAAGCTGCTCGCCGTGTCGAGGGGTTCCGGCATCGGGATCCGGATCTTCGCGTTGTCGGTGAATCCGCCCGCCGTGCCGGCGGCTTCGATCGCCTGCTCGGTCCCCTTGGCCAGCGCCTCCTTCAGACCGGCGACCAGTGTTTCGTGCTCGGCACCGAGCGGCACCGTGGTGCGGTCGGTCTCGGTCTCGGCGGGCTCGGTCGGCAGGGTGGGGACCGTACCCTTCAGTCGGTCCGCCCAGCTGCCCTGGGCGATCGCGGGGGAAGCGAAGGTGACGGCGAGCGCGGCGGTTACGATGGCGGCTTGTGTTCGGATGTTCATCTCTTTGCGGTTCTCGGTGCCCGGTCGGCAGTCGTGGTGGGGCGTGATGGGTGAGTGGTCGATTCCGCCGTTGCGCGTTCCGGAATGGAGGCGGAATCAGTGATTGCCAATCGACGCGTGGGCGTCAGATTGACGCAAAGAAACCCCTTGGTCAACGCCACAGCGGGCCGGTTCGGGACGCCGCAACCGTTCTTGCACGATTTGGACTGACCGGTTGCAGCTGTTGCAGCTGCGGCGGGGCGTATCGCTTTGACCACCCCTCAGGGGGAACCGGCGAGGAGCTCGTCCCGCGTCTCGAGCACCAGGCTGACGCGGCGGTTCAGCGCGCGATTGGCATCGGAATCGTTTGGCGCGCGGGGGCGGGTGTCGGCATAACCGGTCACCCGGATGCGCTCCTGCGGGATTCCGTGTTCGATCAGCGCGCGCGCCACGGTGGTGGCTCGAAGCGACGATAGTTCCCAGTTCGAAGGAAAACGTGGCGTGCTGATCGGAACGTCGTCGGTATGTCCTTCCAGCGAGATCTTCAACCGTTCGTCCTGCAGCGCCGTGACCAGCTCCTCGATCAACGCCTCGCCGGAGGCCCCGAGTTCCGCGGTGCCGGAGCCGAAGAGGATGCCGTCGCCGACCTCCAGGCGCAGTTGGTGCTGATCCAGCAGGAGTTCCAGGTCCTGTTGCTCGGTGCGAGCCGCCACCAGCTCCATCAGTGCCTCGAACGCGGGCGGCACGGATGGCTCCACGGCCGGGTCTGCAACTGCCGTGGCCGTCGCGGATTCCGCGTGCGTCGCTGCCGCGAGGGCCGGATCTTCGGGTGCTTCGACCCGTGCGTCTTGCCGCAGGGGTTCGGGATCGGCTCGCTCCACGGCGATGCCAACGTCTGCTGGCCCTGCCTCCGGCCACTTCACGGGCGCGACCTCAGGGGCAGCTTCCGCTACCACGGCAGCATCCGGGTCGGGTGCCTTCGCGCCGGTTGCGTTTTCGGGCGGGGCGCCGGCGGGTACCTCAACGGGAGGAGCGAAGCCGGCGAAGGGCTGGATCGTCGGAGGCTCGGCGTTGCCTGGCTGGTTCATCTGCATGTAGGTGATGCCAAGCAGAGCCGCGAACAGCGTAACCAGCAACAGCAGCACGTCCATGTACCCGACGGTCCAGCCGCTGTCGCCGGACGCCGGTTCGGCCTCTTCGAATTCGACGACCTCGCGGCGCTTCCAGGCTGGCGGAGCCGTCGCCGGTCCGGCCGCGCGGCTGCGCTCGCGCCAGCCCCCCTGCCGGTCCAGCAGCACCCGTCCCGTCATGCGCGCATGCCCTGCAACGACATGGAGCGTGTCTTCTGCGAATTGCCGGCGGTCGCCTGTTCAGGCCGTGCGGCACTCATGAATTCGCCGATCAGCACCGGATGCTGGCGCTCGTAGAGCATCATGATCGCGTCGACCAGCATGTTCATGTGCAGCAGTTGCTGCCTGGACCGGTCTTCCAGCTTCAGCGCCAGCGGGCGAAAGACGAGGTTGGCGATCAGCAGGCCGTAGAGCGTGCTCATCAGTGCGAAGCCCATCGCCATGCCGATGTGTTCGAGCCCGGACTGACCGAGGCTCCCCAGCATGGCCACGAGGCCGAACAGTGTCCCGAGCATGCCGAAGGCCGGCGCGAAGGTGGCCATCGTGCGCAGGATGCGGATGTCGCGGTTGTCATCCTCCTTCTGCTGGCGGATGCGCCAGTGCAGCATGCGCCCGAGTTCCTCGCCGTTGTGCGGGTCGAGGGCAAGACGGGTGCCGCCGCGCAGGAACGGGTCCTGAATCGCCGTCGCGGCCCGTTCCGCGCCGCGCACGTCGCCGCGCCGGTAGCGTTCGGCGATCTGCAGGAACGGCTTGTAGTCCACCGCGGCCGGGGTCGGTGCCTCTCGGAAGAGGGCCGGGATACGGCGTAGCAGGGTCAGCACCGGTCCGGACGAATGACCGATCACCGAAGCGAGGAGGGTGCCTCCGAGCACCAGCATCAGTCCGGGCAGGTTGATGCCGTTCAGGCCGAGGCTCAGCCAGAGCAGAACCGCGACCCCCAGTGTGCCCAGCAGCGTGAGACCGAAATAGATTTTCCTGCGCATGCCAAACCCCGCGAAGAGCGTCTTCGAGGAGGTGCCATGCAGGGGGCGTGCCAGCGTCAATCCGAGGCGTGAGGTGTCCGGAGGGCGCGGGAACAGGCGTTGCCCCCGCATGCGCCAGCGGCGGGGCGGCAGAAAATCGCCGCCGGTTGCCGGTCGCGTCGCCGGTTGTGTCAATACACCGTCGCGGGGTGATTCCGCTGGGCGCCGGCCACGGACCCGGAAAGGTTCTTACAGCCGCGGGCCGTGTCCCTGGTGACGGTGATGATGGATCAGGCTCACCACGATGGTGAAGACCGTGATCGGCAGTACGAAACCCAGCATCACCATCGAGAACGCCGGCAGCACGGCGTGCTGCTGGGCCGCAAGCACGAGATAGCCGGTGTAGGCGGCGTAATAGCCAAGGAAGACCGCGCCTTCCCAGCGCGAGATCTCGCGTCCCGTGATCATGATCGGCAAGCATGCGAGTGCGACCGCCAGCATCACCCAGAGGTCAAGGTTGCGCGCCGCCTCCGCAACCGGGATTCCGAGCGGGGAGACCAGACCGGTGACTCCAAGCACCGCGAGGATGTTGAAGAGGTTGCTGCCGATCACGCTGCCGACCGCGAGATCGCGTTGACCGCGCAATGCCGCCAGCGTCGCGGTCGCGATTTCCGGCAGCGAGGTGCCAACCGCGACGATGGTCAGGCCGACGATGAGGTCGCTGATTCCGAGGAACCGGGCGAAGACCACCGCCGACTCGACGAGCCAGCGCGAACCGATCACGAGGGCTGCGAGTCCGACGACGATCAGGAGCACTTGCACGGTCCAGTGCCGGTCCCACCGCGAGGGCGTGGACAACGCGGCTTCCGGCGCGGTGGCGGAGGTTTGGCGGGTCGAGCGACGGGACTGAAGGACCAGGAAGACGGTGTAGGCGATGACCAGTGCAAACAGGACGCCGGCATCGATCCGGCTGATCAGGCCGTCCATTGCCAGAACCAGCAGCAGCACTGTGGCGGCGATCATCACCGGAACCTCCTGGCGGATCACCTGTTCGCTGACGAGCAACGGAATGATCACGGCCGAGATGCCAAGGATCAGCAGTATGTTGGCAATATTGCTGCCGATGACGTTGCCGATTGCAATGTCCGGCGTCCCGGACACGGAGGCGTTCACGGAGACCGCCATCTCCGGAGTGGAGGTGCCGAATGCCACCACCGTCAGTCCGATCACCAGCGTGGAAACCCCGACGGATGCCGCCAGCCGGGCGGCGCCGCGCACCAGCGCCTCGGCGCCCAGCACCAGGATAGTCAGCCCGAGAACGAACCAGAGAAGGTGCACCCACATCGTTGCGCGCGGCCCCTGCGTTGCCGGA